>Ga0182007_10001299_pt1 | contig 13504 bp, 9 predicted proteins | sample Sormic07211113_1_FD_123023 | JGI IMG/M metagenome (GOLD analysis project Ga0182007, IMG submission 123023) | Rhizosphere microbial communities from Sorghum bicolor, Mead, Nebraska, USA - 072115-113_1 MetaG | ecosystem: Host-associated > Plants > Roots > Rhizosphere | place: USA: Nebraska... | reverse complement strand
CGCATCTATACCCGCTACAAGCTGCCTCTGAGCAACCTGTTCGGCTTTGAAGTCGAGAACCCTAACGAGGGTAAGGCTGACGCAGACAAGAAGGCAGACGCTGCTGTGGACACCACAGTGAACGCTGAACTGTCTGGGGACTTCGATGATCTCTAAGCTAGTAATGGCTTCGATCTCGGACGTACACCTTGGACACAACAAGACGCGCACTGTGCACATCTTGGACAACCTGCGATTCCTCTTCCCTGACTCTGAGGAGACGGGGAGGTTGGACTTAATCGTTATTGCGGGGGATTTGTTTGACCGGCTGTTGTACTTCTCGGCTGAGGAGATCCGGGAGATTACCCTGTGGATACACGAGCTGTTGACCATTTGTGTCAAGCACGACATCGTGTTGAGGGTGTTGGAAGGGACGCCATCGCATGACTGGAAACAGTCAAAGATGTTTGAAACGATCAATTCGATTCTGCCAGTTCCCGCTGACATGAAGTACGTTGATACCTTGTCGATCGAGTACATCGAGCGGTTCGACATGAACGTGCTGTACATTCCAGACGAATGGGCCCCTGAGGCCGATGACATCTGGAAGCAAACCATGGAGCTGATGCAGCAACGTGCATTGACTCACGTGGACGTTGCCGTGATGCACGGGGCATTTGATTACCAGATCCCCATGGGTCACAACTGTCACCTGCCTGATCGCTACATGGAGATCGTGCGCCGTTACATCTTCATTGGCCACGTTCACCAGCACACGGTCTACGAGCGTATCTTGGCTCAAGGTTCCTTTGACCGCTTATGCCATGGCGATGAGTGGGACAAAGGTTACATCAGAGCCACCCTGAGCGAGTCTGAGGGTGATAGCTACGAACTGGTCATCAACCCCAAGGCTAAGTGGTACAAGACCATAGACCTGCGTGGGATGACTGTAGAGGATGCCCTGAATCGGTTGGAGCGGTTGGATGAGTCGCCTATGGGCAGCCACTTCCGAATCCACACTAACCGTCAGGATGCCATGACCCTAGCGCTTGCGACCGTTAAGGATCGCTGGCCCCAGTTTTATTGGACATCCCTTGTAGATGATTTAGACAGTGACAACAAACCGATCCAACGAGGGGATGTCGAGATCCCTCGTCCTCCCACCATCACCCGTGAAAACATTGTCCGCACTATTAAGGACAGGTTACCCACCGACCTTGAGCCACGTGTGGAACAAGAAGTATGGGTTCTGCTTGACGCGCTGATCTAGCGCGTCCGGCTGTTTTCAGGTGACCTTTAAGGAATCCAGTCATGGAGGCCATCCAAGCAATTGACGAACGGGAGAAGGGGACGCAAATCCCTATCTCGATCGCAACTGCACTTGCTATTGAATCCAGCCTTGGGATCATGCCTGAGCATGAAACACCTGATGCGCCGATCCTTAAAGCGGGTGCGCTGTACATCAACCTGCGGACGTTGTTCCGTAACCTGATGGGCAGTATCCACAAAGAGCAGCGGGGCTTGATCTCACCGGAGGACTTGTCCTTTGCGATGATCAATGAAATGCAGGCCATTGAGACCGCTATCATTAAGGGTTCCAACGGTCATTGTGAAACGGTGTTTTACGTCTGTAGTTACTTGGGCGTTCCCCGGCGGTTTCCTTACGCCACGCTGAAAGAGCATAAGACCAAAACAGAAGCGCAGAAGATTGCGTGGCTGACTGAGGAACATGCCCTTAAGGCGCTGCTTGAGTTCGGGGGTAGTCAGGACATTCGCCTGTACGACCTGGACTTTGATCAGGATGAGCGTAACGTCTTCATTATTACGCACTACCCGGTCGACTTGCTCAACCGTTATCGCTTCCGTGCTTTGTCGCTACTGGAGTCGCACACCGGTGCAATTAAACCGCCAGTGCAGTGGTATACAAAGCTGACCAACGGCAAGGAACTGTCGCACATCCCGTTTGACCGAATGACCCTACAGGTCTTTGGTGATGGGGTGACCTTCCTTGGTCAAGGCATCAAGACTAAACGTCAGCTACAAGAACTGGGTGCCGCTAAGAAGTGGACTTCAGTGACGACCAAGGACTTGATGGCGAGCCACATCAAACAGTTAAAAGACCCCACGTTCGAAGGGGCAATACTGAAACTGTATTAATGTCGGTTATTTTTTAAATTATAGTCCTATAGTTTGAAGAACCTACCCTTCCCATACCCTCCCTAATCCTAGCGAACCATGGGGCCGTATGCAGCACAACTGGAGATTCACATGAACCAACCTGCTAAGAAACAAGCTGTCGAAACGCTGATTGACGAGTTCAAACTGGCTCTTAAAGGCCCGCGTCAGGATGGTGCTGACAAAGATCCGACCCTGCGTGTTGGCATCTTCGAGAACAACCCGCGCTTTCGTGTGAAGACCAACGTCCACAACGATGCGAACAACGGCTACATCGACGCCGCGATGGATTCGCGCATCTTCTTCCAGGTCACGGAAGCGGTTCGTCAGATCGCCAACGATCCGAACCCGGCGTGCTACATGATGGACAACCTGGGTCACCCGTGGATTCAAGGCCAGCGGTCGAAAGACAAGAAGCCGATGTCCCGCATGAAAATCGAGAAAGATGCCAACGGCGTGATCTCGATGGAAATCTCGGCAGGCAATCGCCGTCCGATGATTCCGTTCGTATTCCACGAGCACGAATACCACTTCTGGAAAGACAGTCAAGGCAACCCAATGCCTTTGGCAATGGCTTCCAAACTCGGCGCTCTGGGCTGGGTCAAGATGTGGGAAGAGTTCATCACCGAAGCTCTGGCGATCACCTACGCCAAGCCTGAGTGGATGACCCGTAACGACAACGGCGGCGGCCAAGGTGGCGGCGGTTATCAACAGCGTCCACAAGGCGGCGGTCAGCAATACGGTGGCGGTCAACAACAACGTCCTCAACAGGGCGGCGGTGGTTACCAACAAAATGCCCCTGCGGCGGGCGGCAACGACAGCTTCAGCTTCGACGACGACATCCCTCTGTAACCCTTAAGTGCTGTTGTACCTGCTCTTCATCCCTACGGGGGTGGAGAGCGGGGTCTGTGCCCCCGTTCTACGGATGAAAAAACTTCAATCCTACATTATCAGGTGTGAGTGTCGGATTAATCTGGAGCAGTTATGGAAATCCAAGTCGAGGCGATGTCCCTTAAAGGCATTAGTATTTTACGCTTTAAGCGGGGACGGAACGATATCAAACTGCGAGGTGTGCCGGTTTATAACTCGGCCAGCATTCCTCACCGGGAAACTTTGTTCGAGCATCCTAACAACTTGATCTCAGCGTTGCCAAAAGAGCAGCAGGATCAGTTGTGGGACGTTTATCAGGAAGCACACGACCTGATGGACAACGTGGGGGAGATGTCAGCGTTGCATTCGGCATTGAGCGGTGTGGTCGTTCGGCTCTACGAGCTGATCCCGTACGAAATGTGCCGTAGCTATATTTACCGTAACTCGGACATTCAGTTCCCCTCGGCGTTGAAGACCGAGTTTACTGAAGATGACATCCGTGGTCGTAACTACGTGGATCGGACTTACCTGAAAGATGACTACATCGACTTGGTCGTGTTGGCATTGGGTCTGCGCTTCATGGTGCCGATCTGGGGTGAGTACGTGGCGATGGTGAGTAACCTCACTGCCAATGAATACAAAGAAAAGATGGGCATGGAGCTGTTGTCCAAGTCCGCTATCGATCAGTGGCCTCCGATGCGTCGGTTTACCGAGTACGTCGAAGCGTCGTTGATGAACAACGGTGGCAAAGGCAGCATCAGCCAGTTGCTCAAAGGCTTGTCCAGCATTGAGGTGCCAAAGCACCTGAAAGCATTGGCAGCCGTGCGTAAGCTTTCCGTGTCCCCGTTGAACTACAAGACGGAATCGGACAGTCTCATCAAGATCCTCTACAACTTCGTGACCGGTACTAACAACCGTCTCGATAACCTGATGAGCGGGAACATCGGTGACAAGCGTCCAACGCGTGAGACGTCCAACGGGGAAGATGACAACTCTTCCGTGTGGGACATGTACAAACTCAACGAAGACGTTCCAGCCGGTGACAAGGAGATCATTGAGGTCTTTACCGAGAACGTTCCGCTGATGGCCGCTCGTGCCTACGCCGAAGTCGATCAAAGTAAGGTCAGCAAGTGTGTCGCCGTAACCCGTAAGCTGGAAGACATGTTGGTCTCCCGGCACCAGATCACCTTGACCCAGTGGATCTTGGGTAAAGTGATTTCGCCTAAGGGCATTGAGGAGTTGAGCATTCTCTCCTTGTTGCGCTGCATGGCGGCTGCTCAAGCAATTCTTTGGGACTGGGGTTTCCATGAATTGGCGTTGCTGATCACAGCAGCGAAAGTTGAGCAAGATGACGCTGAGATGTTTATCGGCGGGGAAGGTCGCAGCAAGATCGCCAAGGGGACGGTCGAAGTGCTGCACCAGTTGTATCCATTCTGGCAGCAATCTACTCGCAAGCTTGATCTTGCTAAGCGGAACAACTGCGCAGTGGATGCTACCGACCTTATTTGCGAGGACCTTAACAAATACGAGTGGAGCCCTAACGCGCCAAAAGCGTTGTTGGATCAGTTCGACAACTTGGCCATTACCAAGCGTTGGGTGGTGTCGGGTAACATCAAATCGCAAATGGCTGAACTCATCATTCGGCTGAACCAGAATTAACCAAAAGAGATAGCCATGAAAGTATTACGTCTTATCTTCCGCCAAACTGGAACGTACAACGACCAGTATCACCGCCCTTACGAATCCGACTTCAGTGACCGGATCGGTCGTGAGTTGGCGGACATCACCCGCGGTGGTATGGACATTGCTCCATCAGTGCTGGCAGGGGTGGCAGGTCGAGTGATTCGTCCTTCGTCCACAGTGGGCGAGATTGCAGCCATTGGAGGTGGCTGGGATCAGCGTCGTTTCCTGTTCATCATGGAAGTGGAAGTTCAATCCACACGCACCTCGCGTAAAGTTGAAGTGATCACCGGCGTTACCAACTACGACGGTATCACCCGCAGCAAGAACATCGACGAGAAGATGGAGCTGCAATTCACCAGCGCCTTCACCGTCCAACAAATCAAGGCACTGGGAGCCAATGGCGCAGAATGGTCGGGAGCGATCCATAACCCGATCCAGATCCTGAACCAATCCAAACCAGCCAGCTATAGCCCGAATCATGCCAGCAACGGCACCATCAGCATGCGCCCTGAAGATCTGTTCGTACGCCAAACGCGTAACGAGGAGATTGACGACTTGGCCCGTAGCCATGGTTACGTCGACATGCGTTCGGGTTTCTCGCGTGGGCCACTCAAGGCCTCACGTCGCAGTAACACCCAAGCACCACTGTACCTGTCTACCACACTGAAGGCTCACCGCGACAGCGACGAGACCGACTTCATCAGTGAGAAGGACGACACGGATCGCTTCATCGAAGCCCGTGGCATGGTTCGGGAAATGTCGTTGGAGAACAACGCCATCCTGACCCAAATGCAAGTGGACACGGACATCATGACCAACGGGTTCGTGACGTACGGCGAGTTGCTCGATGCCAACCCTGAGCTGGACAAGATCGCTGATGTGTACCTGATGCCGCCTAACACGGGTCACCGCCGTGGCGACACCGATGGCTGGTCGGGTGGCGATACTGCAACGGTTGCGTCGGTGATCATCTCGAACGCCGTGCCAACAATCCTCATGAGCTGCATGTACACCGACATCCGCTTCACTGCCACGAATGATACCCGTGACGGTAGCTTTGTGATGAAGGTGTCCAGCCTGATTCCGTTCGTACCAGAAGCTGACGTTAGCGAGCACTACGACTTGATGCTGCGTAAGATCGAGAACGAGTTGTTGCGCGACCTGGCACTGAACAACGAAATCATCTTAAAAATTGAAGTTCGTTGCTCCATCTATGAGGACACTGAGATCTTCATCAGCGTCGATGGCGGCGCTGAGAGTCACTTTGTCTACCCGACCATGTGCGACTCCCTGATCAGCCCAATCATTACAGACAACATTTCCCACCTGGATCTGTTGGCTAAGGACATCGGCGATATCGCCTCGTCCATGAAAGGGAACTACGGGGGTCCACGTCCTTCATCGTCCAAGGGTAAGTTCCTGTGAAACTACTTGAGTTCTACGAAAAGCTGCTGAATGACGCCAACGTCTTCAATGACAATGGCGACGGCTACCTCAGTGCCCACCACGGCACTCAGGTGATTCCACTCACCATCGACAAACGTCGTCTGGTGCTGCCGGTCGATGACCTGCTGCGCGAAGGTCGTTGGGACGAGTACATTGCGTTCCACCCGATGTCCGAGAAAGCCAACCGTGGTGAAAGCCCGGTACTCAAGGCATTCAAGGCTTACATCGTTCTGCGTCTGACCTCCCCGTTCCAATACCTGCTCAAAGAGCTGATGCACTTTGCTGCCAGCCCTGCGTTGCACAAAGGTGCTAAGCCGTCCCCGAAAGCGGCTGAGTACCTGAAGTTGCTAAGCGGTGTGGACGAGAAAGCGTTCAAGGCCGTCGAAGGCATCATCAAGGCGATGAACAAAGACCCAAACAACCGTTTGGTCTCCATCTACCTGAAGCGTGGCGGTACTGGCGAAGACGACTACATCCGTACGGCTGTGGTGGGTTTCCCGATCCTCGACGAGTTCGAGCGTGACGATGACCTGGTCTTCGGTGTGAAGATGAGCGCCAAGACCAAAGCAGCGGTCAAGGTGCTGATCGAATACATCCTCGGTGATGAAGATGCCCGCAAGATGTACACCGTGGGTACCAAGAACCTGGATGCGCCGTACTTCCACTGCCTGATCAGCGCGTTCTACAAGCTGGCCAATCGTTTCAACGTGCTGCTTGAGCGTCACAAGAAACAACTGGCTGATGCAGAAACGGCGATGTTCGGTCTGGAATGGGCAACCATGTTGGATGAACTGGCCATGTACCGTGGCTTGATTCCAACCCAGAACGGTAACGAGGGTGTGCCTCTGACCCCGGACGGTAAAGAAGACACGTCTGCTCCGGTTCCTGCCGTAGCTGCTCGTGCATTCAATCGTCAAAGCCAGAACGAAGCTGACCTGCCGTTTGATGTTGAACCGGCTGACAGCGGTCGTCGTGGTGCGCCGGTTGCTCGTGAAGAGAAGCCAGCTTCCGGTACCGTGGACTACGACACCTGGAAACGTAACCGTGATGGCGGTGATGACCGCGGCCGTGATCGCGACCGTGATGATCGTTACGATCGTAACAGCCGTGATTCGCGCGATAGCCGTAGCTCCAGTCCGTATCGTCAAGGTTTCCGTGATGCGGAAGCACAAGACGATCGTTACGACAGCCGTCGTGATACACGCGGTGGTGGTCGTGGTGTTGAACGTGGTCGTGGTGGTCGCAGTACTCCTGATCGTGGCGGCCGTGGTGGTCGTGGTGGTGGCGGGTTCCTGTAAGCGGCATAGAGAGGGTGGCTTCGGCCACCCTCTCACCTTTTCTCTTTTGTCCGTCAGACGCGGGCCTGTGTGGTCTGAAACATTCTTTTAAGCCCGGCAATGAGGTTCTCGTTGGGCAGGAGCAGGCTCTTCACCGAATCGTCCAGCTCACTGTCATGTGTGTACTCATTGAGGCGCAAGGTCAGCCAATGATCTTCGAACTTTATGCCGAGATCGAGAAACAGTCCTCGGAAGTTGTACAGGTTGGAGTGCACCATCGCCACGTTTAATGGGAAAACCTGCGTGCTTGGGTGGTTACGGATGTACCGCAGATGACTTTCCATGTAGACATGGTAAGCCTCGGTATAACAGAATTTGTTCCCCGTGTTAAGGAGCTGTGCGTTTAATGTGGCACCCATGTTACTAATCCCCCTCCGCCAGTTATAGCGTCTAAAAAGAATACGATCCTACATTATACAGTTGACCGGCCGATTATAGAATTGCTTGGCAGTCTAGAAAGAGGGAAACGCTGTGCTTACACAACATCCAAATGAGCTGTATCCCCAGCTGATTTCATTGAGTTCGTTGAATCCGACTAAGGCGCATGACTCCTCACCTCGTGAGGTAATGTTTACAGGTAACCTTAACCAGTTCCTGACCATCAGCGGTTCCACGCCTCGCCGACTTCAGACAGGGGTAGAGCGACGCTTCGGTGAAACGACGCCGAGTATTCGCTTTGATTGCGCAGCCGAGATCATTCGGTTGATTGCCCGCTACCCACGCGGCATTGGCCAAGGGGCCATTCGTTACAACCCTTCGACGATTGTGCTGTATGAAAACGAAGAGACCAAAGAGATTGGCATGCTTGACGTGGCCCGATTCCACTGCTCGCACCAACACTTCGGTTTCGAATACAAAACCACCGACATGTACGAGAACCTTCTGCCAGGCACCTGCGTAGAAGAAGGCACTATCATTGCCGATAGCCCGAACGTGCGTGAAGACGGACAATACATGTTTGGCCTGGAAACCAACGTGGCTTACATGTCCGACAACTCGGTGATCGAGGACGGTATCAAGGTAAGTGATGCATATCTCAAGCGTATCACTCCTACTGGCTTCGGTACCCGCATCATCAGCTTCGGGGCGAATCATTACCCGATCAACCTGTATGGCACCGAGCAACAGTACAAGCCGTTCCCGGACATTGGGGATCACGTGCGTACTGACGGTCTGTTGTTTGCCCTGCGTGAACACGACCCGTTGTTGTCGGTAGTCAACATGACGCCAAAGGCGCTGCTGACGCCGGACTACATTTACGACCGTAAAACGTACGCCGAACCCGATGCCGTGATTGTCGACATCAAGGTAGAGCGCAACACCAACCCGAAGATCCCCCGTATGCCGGTTGGGATGGACGAACAGCTTTACAAGTACTACAACGCCGATACGGTTTTCTACAAGAAGATCCTCGACGAGTACTACGCGCTGCTTAAAGAGCGTCGCGGTGGGCTGAAGCTTGACCCGTTGTTCCATGGCCTCGTTGTAGAAGCCATTGACCGCCTGGGTTCGGACTACGTCTACAAAGACAAGTGGTCGAACATGGAGAAGCTGGACGCCTTGAAGGTGAACAAGCTCTTCCGTAACGCACCACTGGATGAATGGCGGGTCGTGATCACGTACAAATACCATTCCGTCCCAGCAGAAGGCTTTAAGCTGACTGACTGCCACGGTGGTAAAGGTGTTATTTGCTCTGTGGTTCCCGAAGCCGACATGCCGATCGATGAGAACGGCAATCGCGTTGAAGTGATCATGGATGACTTGTCCACGACTCGACGGTTGAACCCTGGGCGGTTCTACGAGCAGTACTTTAATGCTGCTAGCCGTGATGTCAGCCGCCGTGTTCGCCAGATGTTTGGCATGGACGCTGTGGAACCGACCGATGAAGCAATCGATGACTTCTTTGGCCGTGTAGCAAACGATGAGCAGATCAACAAGGTCTGGGACTACCTGATGGGCTACTACAAGATCATCAGCCCGATCATGGTGGATAAGCTCAATTCACCCGAGTACCAAGTGACAGGCGGGCCCGATGCTCACCTGCGTGCCGTCCTGAAAGACGGGATCTACATTCACTTCCCTGCTCACAACCCGATTGACCGTGTGGATGCGGTTCGTCAGATCCAGAAGCATTACCCGCCGTTCATTACCCCGGTAACTTTCCGTGGCATGAAAGGTGATATGGTTACCACCAAGAAACCTGTCCTGATTGGCAGCATGTACTTCCTTGTTCTGGAAAAGACTGCCGAAGACTGGTCGGCCGTGGCGTCTGCAAAGACTCACCACTACGGCACAACGGCCCGCCTGACCAACTACGACAAGAACTCGGCACCGGGTCGTCAGAACCCAGTGAAGACTATTGGTGAAGCTGAATCGCGGTTGATGGCTGCTACAATAGGCGGTGACGTCGTAGCAGAGTTGATGGATCAAACCAACAACCCAGTAGCGCACAGAGCAATCTTGCGCTCCATCCTGACCGCCGACAAGCCAACTGACATTGACCATGTACTGGACCGAGACGTTGTGAAGATGGGTGGCCACCGAGCCATCGCCTACTTGCAGCACTTGTACGCCTGCTCTGGTAAAGAGTTGACGCGCGAGTAACCATCTCAGGGGTTGACGGGGATTCCCGTTGACCTCATCCAACTTGTCGAGGTAATGATGCGTACTATTAATGCACTGGACTTGCTCCACCTGAGCCATGCAGACATCTGGAACATGCCGGATGAGAAGTTCATCCTGCGCTTTGAAGATGGGGAGTTGGAAACCACAACCCGTCGGACGATCTTTAGCTGGTATCACTGGGAAGTGCATCGCCAGTACGAGAAGATCCCGTTGATGACCTACCACCACATGGGTCAAGCAGCACTGGGTTCCGATACCATGTTGGACATCCTCAGCCATTGCAGCCGCGACATTCACTTGGCGTACGGCGACAGCATTGACCGGGAGCAGACTTGGAAGCTGTATTACCAAGTCGTTAACGATGTGTACAACGATTTCTCCTCGAACCTTGAGGCGTATCAGACGTCGTCCAACATCCTTGACTATCTGGAGATCTTTGATCATCCAGAAGTTCAGGCAGCCAACGCAGCGGTTCGTCCTAACCAGACGTCGATTACCAAGGCCTATGATCGCATTGGCAAGGCGGTGATGACCGCACCAGAGCTACGGCACAATGCTGTTGCACTGGCCTGTCGAAGCGGTCTGCTGAAGCTGAATCAGATGATTCAGATCCCAGGGCCTCGGGGCTTTATGACCGATGCTGACTCCAACATCTTCCAGCACCCAATCGTCAAGGGTTATCTGGAAGGCATCACCACGATCCACGATGCGGCTATCGAATCGCGTGGTGCTGTGAAGGCGCTGTTGTTCACCAAGAAACCGTTGCGTCAGGTTGAGTACTTCAACCGTAAGATGCAATTGTCCACGGCGATTGTTCGTGACCTTGTAATGAATGACTGCGGGTCGACAGAGTATATCAACCTCTTCGTCAGCAAGGTTGTGCTCAAAGGTATTGAAGGTAAGAACTACCTGAAAGAGGGGAAATTGTACCCCGTCACGCCTGAGTCGACTGACATCATCAACACCACGATCCAAATGCGTTCGCCGTTGCTCTGCCGCTACCGTGGTAAGAACTCCGTGTGCGCTGTGTGCTTCGGCCAGATCGCTTACTCGGTCCCGCGCGATACCAACTTGGGTCACGTTTCCAGTACGGAGATGTGTCAGGAAGGTTCGCAGCTCGTGCTCTCGGTTAAGCACTACGAGGGTAGCTCGGTCGTAATGGCCATGAGCATCGATGACAGTGACAGCCGTTACATTCGGGAAGGGGATTCGGCAGGTAAGGTGTTCATCCAGAGCCACTTGAAAGGCAAGGGTGTTTACCTGTTAATGGACTCTGTGTCCAAGCCTCCGGTGGAAGGGGCGTCGGGTCTGGCGAGCTTGAATGCTCAGACCGATATCTCTGCGTTGTCGATTGCTCGTATTACATCGTTCCGCGATGTGATCTTCGGGTATGACGGTGATGGTGGGTATGCAAACGAGACTTACGTTTCGATTTCCTTGGGCAGTCGACTGGGTAGCTTGAGCCGTGACTTCCTGTCGTACATTCGGGAAGAAGGCTACACAATCACCGACAGCGGGATGTACAAGGTAATGCTGGACAACTGGGATTTCGACAAGGTTGCTTTCGAGCTGCCACTGCGACATCTCAACATGTTGGACTACATGTCCGAGATCGAAGTGTTCCTTCGTTCGCCTTCGGATAACAAGTCCGATGGCCGTGCCGGCGTTAGCAAGAAGCTAATTGACTACACATCTTTTGATGCAGCCGTAGCTGATCTGTATGAACTGGTCAGCTCAAAGCTGAGCGTCAACATAGCTCACCTGGAAGTGATTTTGCTGTCTTTGACTCGTAGTGCGACGGACCCCGATGACTATCGGATTCCAGAATTCGGTGAACCTGCCATGTTTGAACGGCACAGTACACTGATGGAAGGTCGTTCTGCTGGGGCTTCGATGGCGTTCGAACGGCAGCCTGCAATCATTGAGAACGTCGACTCGTACCTAAACACTGAAAGGGACTACCACATCCTGGACAACATGATTGTCCCCTAGCAAGTAGTTTAGGAGACCGTTTTGAGACTGGATATCAGTAGCCACAACATCAAGGTCTCGCAGATCTGTCAACGGGGCAAGGAAGCCTTGTTGCAGTTTTGCAAACCTCTGATTCAGATGGGCTTAGAGCGGGTTGGTAGGCAGTACACGATGGTCCCTAAACGAACGTTTGCGGCGGCCATGAAAGACCGCTCCGAGTTCCGTTTTCATGTTAACCAGTTAGACGACCTGAAGCAACACTTGGGTCACTTCGGTTTTAAGGGTGACAACCTTACGATCGTTGAGCATAAAACCAGTGCCTCGGCGTTTCCACAAGTCGAGCACATCATCAAGGAAATGTTCGAACCCCGTGAACAACAGGTTCCGATCATCGAGTACGTGCAGGAAGATGGCACGATCAAGATGATCACCCTGCAAACGGGTAAGGGCAAGACCTATATCGCAATGCGTACCGCGTGGCTGATGGGGCTGAGGACCTGCTTCATCTTTAAGGGCATGTACGTTGAGCGGTGGATGCAAGACCTTGAGAAGACGTTCGAGTTTGAGGACGGCGAGTTGCTCATGGTGCGTGGTAGCGGAGGGCTTATAAAGCTGATGCAGATGGCGATCTCTGGCGTGCTGAAAGCCAAGATGATCGTCATTACCAACAAGACCATGTACAACTACATCAAGGACTACGAACAAACCAACGGTAAGAGTAAACTGTACCCGATCCCACCGCACGAGTTCTATGAGCGCACCGGCATTGGTTACAGGGTAATGGATGAGGTCCACTTGGACTTTCACCTGAACTATCGTCAGGATCTGTACACCCACACTTACAAGTCGTTGAGTCTCTCAGCGACGATGGTCAGCTCCGACCAATTCATGAACCGGATGTACGACATTGCATACCCCATTCACAAGCGTAACGACGGGGGAGGGTACCACAAGTACATTGCAGTGACGGCCATCTTGTACCGAATGACCAGGCCCGACATCATACGCTGCAAAGGTGGTACGGGCGGGTATTCGCACAACGCGTTCGAAGAGTCGTTGATGAGTAAGAAGCTGATGTTTGCTAATTACCTCAAGATGATCGAACACATTGTGATGCAGAAGTTCATCAAGCGTCGGGAAGATGGGCAGAAAATGCTGATCTTCTTCGCCAGCGTTAAGCTGTGTACGCTAGTGGCAGAGCGGCTCCAAAAGATACACCCTTCGCTTAAGGTAGCGCGGTATTGCCAAGGCGATGAGTACAGTGACTTGTTAGATGCAGACATCGGGGTCTCGACTATCCTCTCGGCTGGTACAGCGGTGGACATTCGTAACCTGCGGATCACGCTGATGACAACGTCGATTGATTCGCGTCAGTCCAACGAACAGGCTTTGGGTCGTACTCGGGAGTTAGCAGACTT
>Ga0182007_10001294_pt1 | contig 13531 bp, 9 predicted proteins | sample Sormic07211113_1_FD_123023 | JGI IMG/M metagenome (GOLD analysis project Ga0182007, IMG submission 123023) | Rhizosphere microbial communities from Sorghum bicolor, Mead, Nebraska, USA - 072115-113_1 MetaG | ecosystem: Host-associated > Plants > Roots > Rhizosphere | place: USA: Nebraska... | reverse complement strand
GCTCGCGCGCATTGCCGAGCGCCTGTGCGATGGTTTCGCCGGTGACGAACTGCTCGCCCATCATGCGCATCGCCATGTCCACGCCCTTGCGGATCAGCGGCTCGCCGCCCTTGCCGATCAGGCGCGTGAGCACGGCTGACAGGCTGGTTTCGCTGTGCGTGGCCACGAGCTTGCCCGTCAGCAGCAGGCCCCAGGTCGCGGCGTTGACGAACACCGAAGGGCTGCGGCCCGCATGCGATTGCCACTGGCCGTGCGCGATCTTGTCGCGGATCAGCGCGTTGCGCGTCTCGGCATCGGGAATGCGCAGCAGCGCCTCGGCCAGGCACATCAGCGCCACGCCTTCCTGCGACGACAGCGCGTATTCCTGCAGCAGGCCCTGCACGAGGCCGGCGCGGCCGCCTGCGTTCTTGCGGTCGCGCAATTGCTGCGCGACGCGGTGGGCGAGTTCCTGTGCTTCCTCTGCCTGGCCTTTGGGCAGCCGGGCCTGCGCGAGCAGCGGTGGAAGTGTCTGCGGTTCGGGGCGGCGACAGGCCGCTGTGATGAGGGCGCGCAGCGGCGAGGGATCGGGCGGCAGTCCGTCGGCGAATGCCGTGAAGGAAGAGGGCAGAGGGTCGGGGCTCATGGGAGGTTTGTGCTGGGAATTGTTGGATGATCCGCGTCCCGATGCCGAATTTGTGTTCAAAGAACGGCGCTTCGATAGCGTAAAACGCTATGTAAAGCAGCGGGCAAGTCAGGTTCGTCGCGGGCGGTGGGCAGAGAATCCGCGTTCCGTTCCATCCCGGGAGTCGCACGAACATGCTCAGCTACAGATGGTTCTTTTCCTTGGCCCTCGCGGCCGCGTGCATCGCGCCCTGGCCGACGCATGCGGCAACGGCCGATGCCTCCACCTGTTTGAATTCGGCCGCCGCTGGATGCTTCCGCAGCTTCACACCGCCAGGAGCCGGAGGCGCGCTGCACTACTACTCCTCGCTCGATCCCGATGCACCGGCGACAGGCACCACCGCCGGGCCGACGAAAGCGCTGATCGCCATGCACGGCCATTCGCGCGACGCCAACAAGACATTCGAGGCAGCGCTGAGCACCCTTCGCAACGCCGATGCGCTCGGCGACACGCTGGTGATCGCGCCGCTCTTCCAGGTCGCGGCCGACAAGGCGGTGGCCGGACGCTGCAACACGGTGGGCGTGCCCGTCGCGCAGCCCGGCGACCTGCTGTGGACCTGCGGCTCCTGGCTCGAAGGCGCGCGCTCGTCCTCGGGCAGCCGCATCGGGTCCTTCGCGGTGATGGACGCGCTGGTGGCCGACATCGCGCTGCGCTGGCCCAGCCTGCGCACCATCACCGTCGCGGGTTTCTCGGCGGGCGGACAGTTCGTGCAGCGCTACATCGCCTTCACGCAGCACGACGGCACGGCGGCGGGCAATCCGGCGATGCGCTACGTGGTGGCCGATCCGAGCACCTGGCTCTACTTCGATCCGGTGCGTCCGCAGTTCTCGCCCGACGGCGCCTCCGTGACCGGCTTCTCCGTGCCTGACGCATCCGCGTGCCCGCAGATGAACCGCTGGAAATACGGCACCGACGGCCTGCCCGCCTACTTCGGGCGCACCGCCGCGCAGGCGCGCCAGCAGTACGTGCAGGCCGACATCAGCTATCTCGAAGGCGCGCTGGACAGCAACGACGCGAAGGGCACGGCATACCGCGTGCTCGACAAGTCCTGCGCGGCGCTTGCGCAAGGCTCGTTTCGCATGCAGCGCGGCCTGGCCTATGCGCAGTACGACCGCAAGCTGCTTGCGCCGGACAAGCGCCGGGAGGTCGTGGTAGTGCCGGGCTGCGCGCACGACGTGGCCTGCGTGTTTCCCTCCGAGGCGGCACGCGCCGCGCTGGTCGGCCCTTCTCGCTGATCGGAGCAGCCTGCCGGCGGGCTTGACGCGATTTCCTTTATGGTGGACATTTAATCCAGTATGAAGGAAATCAAGGAATCGGCCGAAACGGAAGCCCCGTCCGGCCTCAATGACCGCATCGCCCAGCGCGTGCGCGACCTGCGCGCGGCCCGAGGCCTCTCGCTCGATGCGCTGGCCACGCACTGCGGGGTGAGCCGCTCGATGATCTCGCTGATCGAGCGCGGCGAAAGCAGCCCCACCGCCGTGCTGCTCGAGAAGCTCGCAACCGGTCTCGGCGTGTCGCTGGCTTCGCTGTTCGAGGCGCCCGCGCCCGCCGCCGATCCGGTGGCGCGCCTGGCCGGCCAACTGCAGTGGCGCGACCCGCACTCCGGCTATGTGCGGCGCAACGTGTCGCCCGACGGTTTCGCATCGCCCATCCAGATCGTCGAAGTGATGTTCCCGTCCAAGGCCCGCGTGGCCTACGAAACAGCGGCGCGCGAACCCCTGATTCACCAGCAGGTGTGGGTGCTCGACGGCGTCATCGAACTCACGCTGGGCGACGAGCGCCACCGGCTCGAAACCGGCGACTGCCTGGCGATGGTGCTCGACCGTCCCATGAGCTACTACAACCCCTCGCGCAAGACCACCCGCTACGCCGTCGTGATCGCTACCGCGCCCTTTTCCCGGAGATGAACATGCCGACCCTCACTGCCGATGCGCCGCGCATCCGCCTGCTGTCCACCGTCACCGGCACGCAGCTGCAGGGCCTTGCCGCCGTGCTGGCCGATTGCGTCGATGGCGGCGCGTCGGTGAGCTTCATGCAGCCGCTGGCCGAAGAACGCGCCCAGGCCTTCTGGCGCCACGTGGCCGACGGTGTGGCGCGCGGCGAACGCGCGTTGCTGGTGGCCGAGGACGCCGAAGGCATCGTGGGCACGGTGCAGCTCGTGCTGGCCCAGCCCGAGAACCAGCCGCACCGCGCCGAGGTGTCCAAGATGCTCGTGCACCGCCGCGCACGCCGCAAGGGCATCGGCGCGCTGCTGATGCAGGCGGCCGAACAGGTGGCGCGCGAGCACGGCAAGACGCTGCTGGTGCTCGACACCTCCAGCGCCGAGGCCGAGCGGCTCTATGCGCGCGTGGGGTGGACGCGGGTGGGCGTGATTCCCGGCTTTGCCCTGTTGCCGCAGGGCGGGCTGTGCGCCACCACCTTCTTCTATCGCGAGCTGATCGAACAGGGCCCTGGCAGTGATCAGGGCGCGGCGGCTCCGCAGGTGCGGTAGGTCTGCGGCGCCGGTGTGACCTGCGCCGCCTTTGCCGCGGAAGCCTTGCGGTTCGACGCCGTATGGAGCAGCAGCGCCACCACCACCATCGCCATGCCCACGGCCTCGTTCACCGTAGGCAGCCTGCCCAGCGCCGCGCTCATCAGCAGCGCCGACACCGGCACGAAGTTCAGGAACGCCGTGCCCGTGACGGCCCCGAGCGTGCGCACGCCGTAGTTGAAAGCCAGCACCGAGATGGCCGAAGGCACCACGCCCACGAAGAACAGGGCCTGCCAGGACAGGCGCAGGCCTTCCAGGCTGGGCACTGCCGACCAGCCCAGCACAGCGGCCCCGATTGCCGCGGCCAGCAGCACGGGCCACGAGGCCAGCACCGTGAGCGCGGTGTACTCGATCACGTCGAGTCCGGGAAAGCGCGTGGCGCCGCGCGTGTACCAGACCCAGCCCAGCGTGCCGGCGAACGCGATGGCGTCGCCGAAGAGCGTCGTCGACCCGGCGGACGCACCCGCGCCGAACAGCAGGCCCGACACGATCGCCACGCCCGCCAGCGCCAGCGCGCTGGTCAGCAAGGTCGCTCGCGACGGACGCACGCCGTCGAGCGCCCAGCGCACCAGCTGCGCGGTCATGGGCGTGGTGGCGATGATCACCGCGCCGTGCGAAGGCACCGAGTGCGCGAGGCCGACCAGCAGCATCACGCTGAACACGCCGAAGCCGGCCGCGCCGCGCAGCGCCAGCGGCCCCGCATGCAGCCGCAGCTTGCGCCAGGGCGCCGCGCCGCGCGGCAGGATCAGCAGTACGAACAGCAGCGCCGACAGGGTGTAGCGGATCAGCGTGAACCACACCGGTTCGACATGGTGCAGCACGCCCTTGCTTACAAGGAACAGGGAGCCCCACCCGGAGGTGGCGAGCAGCAGCGCGGCGATGCCGCCCAGGCGTTGGCGTTGGAACATGGGGGAGCCTCTTCTTGCAATGATCGATGCCCCAAGAATCGGTGCTGGAGGCCGCCATTGCCATTCGCTTCTTTGGACAGGGGGCTCCAGAAAAACGAACGGACCGATCCGGCCCTGAAGCTCACAATCCATCGCCATGGAGCTCTATCAACTCAAGACCTTCGTCGCCATCGCGAAGGAAGGCAGTCTGACCCGCGCCGCCGAGCGCGTGTTCACCAGCGCGCCGGCGGTCAGCGCGCAACTCAAGGCGCTGGAAGACGAACTCGGCGTGAAGCTGTTTGAGCGCACGCCGCGCGGCATGTCACTCACCGAGGCCGGCCTCAGCCTGCTCGAAGAGGCCGAACGCACGCTGGCCTCCGCCACGCGCATGCGCTCGGCGGCCGATCAGCTGCGCGGCGCCGCGCAGGGCGTGGTGCGTTTCGGCACGGTGGTCGATCCCGTGGCGCTGCGGCTCGGCGAGGTGCTGGTGAAGCTGGCGGAACGCCATCCGCAGGTCGCGCTGCAGCTGAGGCAGGGGCTGTCGTACGAAACGCTTTCCGCCGTGCAGCGCGGCGACCTTGATTGCGCCTACGTGCTCAGCGACAGCGAGCAGATCGAAGGACTGGAACTGCGCCGCCTCGGTGCGGTCGATCTCGTCGTGGCCCTGCCGTTGCCCGTCGCCGAGGCGCACCCCGGCCTGTCGCTCGACCAGCTCACGAACATGCCGTGGGTAGGCACGCCGCCTTCATGCATCCTGCGCGTGCATCTGGAAAAACTGTTCGCCGGCGCGGGCCGCGAATACCGCCAGGGCCGCACGGCCGACGGCGAGAGCGCCATCCGCAGCATGGTAGCGAGCGGCATGGGCGCGGGGCTGATGCGGCTCGACCAGGCCGAGCAGGGCGAGCGCAACGGCGAGCTTGCGATATGGAACGGCTGGCGGTCGCATACGTGGCTGTGCTGGGTTGCACGGGGGGAGGGCAAACGTCCCGTGGCGGTGGAGGCGGTGCGCAGCGCGGTGATGGAGGCCTGGGGCTGAAACGATGCCTCTCGTTCGGGGCGCGCTCGCGCCGGCGGGGTGCCCTGTGCACGCACCTCCGAAACGCACCCGACGCGGCGCAAAGCATTGCCGCGGGGTACCATCCCCGCCGCCGCAACGCTCCGCTCTCCATGAACGCTGAAATCGCTGCCCTGCCCGCCTCCAATCCTCTCGCCGATCTGCTGAGCCGCGCCCGGCAGGCCCTGGCGGATACGGCGGGCGCGCTGCCCGTGCCATCGACCGCCACCAACGAGGCGGGCTGCGTGGTGTTCCTGGCCGTCGGCGAAGACAGCAGCCGGGCCCGCGTGGCTTCGGGCCGGGGCGCTGACTTCGACGCCGCGTGGCGTGCCGCCGCCGAGCAAGCGAAGCGCACCGGCCAGGCAGCGCAGCGCCTGCGCGCCGAGGTGGTCGACAAGGTCGAGCCCATGAGCTGGGGCGCGCTGAAAGCGAAGTTGGCGCAGACCAAGCGCAACTACTTCAACGAGGGCATCGCCTTCGATGCGCGCTTCGAAGTCGCGCTGCTCGCGCAGGAAATGCTCGGCAGTGCGATCCTCTACAACGGCGACGTGGAGCATGCCGAACCCAATACGGGCAACCTGCGCCTGCACTGCAAGCGGCGCTTCGGCCGCGAGATCGACTTTCCCGCGGACGACGCGGCGCCGGTCTGGTGCTTCACCACGCGGGCCGTGTACGTGGACGCCGAGGGTGCCTGGCCCCTCGCCGCCGAAGGGCAGGCGGCCGGATTCCGCGAGCTGCGCGAATGGAACGCGCCGCAGGTCCACGCGCTGATCGACGCCGCCGGCAACTACCTGGCCGAGCAGGTCAAGCCTACAGGCGAGTTCCACTACGGCTGGTTTCCCTGCTTCGACCGCCCCATTCCCACCTACAACACGCTGCGCCATGCCAGCTCCACCTACGCAATGCTGGAGGCGTGGGAGCTCACGCGCAGCGACGCGCTCAAGGCGGCCATCGACCGCTCGCTGGCCTTCCTGACCGGCACGCTGATCCGCCAGGCCAGGTTGCCGGACGGCACGCGCGCCGCCTACCTGCTGGACATCGGCAGCGAGATCAAGCTCGGCGGCAATGCCGTGTGCCTGCTCGCGCTGGTCAAGTACACCGAGCTCTCGGGCGACCCGCAATACCTGCCGCTGCTGGAGCAGCTCGCGCTCGGCATCCGCCACATGCAGGACCCGCAGACCGGCAGCTTCGTGCACGTGCTCAACGCGCCCGCGCTCGACGTCAAGGACCGGTTCCGCGTCATCTACTACGACGGCGAAGCCGCCTTCGGCCTGATGCGCCTGTACGGCCTCACGCGCGACGCGCGCTGGCTCGCGGTCGTCGAGAAAGCCTTCGAGCATTTCATTGCCGCCGAGCACTGGCGCGCGCACGACCACTGGCTGAGCTACTGCGTCAACGAACTCACGCGCTACAGGCCCGAGACGCGCTACTACCGGTTCGGCCTGCAGAACGTGGCGGGGTACCTCGACTTCGTGCTGGAGCGCATCACCACCTTTCCCACGCTGCTCGAACTGATGATGGCCGCGCGCGACATGGTGCTGCGGCTGGAGGCCGACCCCGCATTGCGCCCGCTGCTGGTGGAGCTCGACCGCGACAAGTTCGACCGCGCGCTGGCGTACCGCGCGCGCTATCTCGCCAACGGCCATTTCTGGCCCGAGCTGGCGATGTTCTTCCGCAACCCGGCGCGCATCGCGGGCTCGTTCTTCATCAAGCACCACAGCTTCCGCGTGCGCATCGACGACGTGGAGCACTACCTCTCGGGCTATGTGGCGTACCACCGGATGCTGAAGGCGGGCGAGGCGCTGCAGCAGGCAAAGGCGGCGACCGGCGTCGTCGCCTGGGGCGGCGACGTCAACCTCGCGCGCCGCCAGCACTACCGGCTGCACGAACTCGGCGGCGCGCACAGGATGCTCGGCGGCATCGCCGCGCTGCGCGAGGCCGACCTGCGCATCGTGAACCTCGAATGCGTGGTCGCCGCCAGCGGCGAGCAGGGCGTCGACAAGGGCGAGTCCGCTCCCTACTACTACCGCGCCCGCCCCGAAATGCTCGCGGTGCTGACCGAGGCCGGCATCGGCATGGTCGCCACCGCCAACAACCACAGCGGCGATTACGGCCCCGATGCGCTCATGGAGCAGCACGGCCTGCTGGATGCTGCGGGCATCGCCCATGCCGGCACCGGCCGCACGCCGGAGGCCGCGCTGCGGCCCGCGTTCCGGCGCGCGGGTGGCGTGCGCGTGGCGCTGTTCTCGCTCGACGCCACGCAGTCCCGCTTTGCTGCCACTGCCGCACGCGCGGGCGCTGCCTGGCTGCCGCTGGGCGACCCGGCCGCCTGGACCGCCACGCTCGCACCGCGCATAGAGGCCGCGCGCCGCGAGGCCGACGTGGTGCTCGTGGCGGTGCACTGGGGCGACAACCTGGAGACCCAACCGACGCAGGCCGAGATCGCCGTCGGCCATGCCATCGTCGATGCCGGGGCGGACGCGATCCTCGGCACCTCGGCGCATGTGCTGCAGGGCATCGAGATCTACCGCGGCCGGCCGATCCTGCACGACGCCGGCGACCTGCTGTTCGATTCGGTGCGCAACGACTTCGGGGATTCGGGCGTGTTCTCGCTGACGCTGGGCCCGCGCGGCGTCGAGGAAGTGATGTTCACGCCCATCGGCGTCGGCTTCGGCTTCTCGCGGCAGCTCGCGGGCGACGAGGCGCAGGCACTGAGCGAACGCTTCGCCGCGCAATGCCGCGCGCTCGGCACCGAGATGGTCCCGGCGGCCGGAGGCCGTTGCGCGGTGCGGCTGTCGCCGCCCGAGCGGTCCGCCTTCCGGCCCGAACCGGCTTCCGCGGTTGCGCCGGTTGCGCGGCCGGCGCCCCTCGTCGGTGCTGTGCCTGCACCGCGGCCCGAGTGGCTGGCCGACGCGGTGCCTGGCGACGCGCGCATCACGCCGCTGCAGATCGGCCCGCTGCGCCTGGTGGGCGTTCGCTGCGCGCCTCGGCAGATCGTCGGGCGACGGCTGCTGTGGGTCGAATCGTTCTGGACCGTCGATGCACCCCTCGCGGCCGACCTGCGCGTGCAATTTCGCGCGTTGCCGATGCGCAGCACCCGCATGCCGCCATGGGGCGAGGGCATGGAGCACGACCCCTGCGACTGGATGTGGCCCACCAGCCGCTGGGAGCCCGGCCGCATCTACCGCGACCGCTACGGCCTGCGTGCGCCGCGCGCCGGCCTGCTGGAAAGCGACGTGCTGCAGCTCGAAGTGCGCGTGCGCGGCGACGCGCCCGAGCTGCCGCCAGCGCGCCGGCTCCCGCTGTGGTGCGGCCTGCGCGTGCCTGATTTTCCGACGCCCTTGCCCGAGCGCGCCGCGCCCGTGCTCGCGGCCGACCGCCCCGGCGCGGGCTTCGAGCTCGAGCCTGTGTGGACCGCCGCGCAGCTGCAGCAGATCACCGGCGGACACTGGCTGGTCGAGCCGCCGCCCGGATGGTCCGTCAACTCGGTGGTGCGCGGGCCGGTCCACATGAGGCTGCTGCCGAAGCCCTCTCTCTTCATCGCTTCCGACTACCGCACGCTCGCCGCGCACGAGAACTACAGCAAGCCGCGCACCGACAACTGGGACCGTCACCTCGAACTGCCCGGCCTGCACCCTGCGCTGGCCGGCGCCGTGGTCGCGCACCCGGTCGACGGGCTCGACCCGGCCTTTCCGCTGCTGCAGGTGGACGACCCGATCGCCGCGATGCTCGCCATGGGCGCTGCCGCACGGGCGCGCTACAAGGGCTTCGTGGTGGGCGTGACCGGCACGGTCGGCAAGTCGTCCACCATCGCGATGCTGCGCGACCTGCTGCCCGAGCGTGCGCGCGTGCACACCACCATCGACAACTACAACTCGCGCGTCGGCGTGCCGGCCATGCTGGCCAACCTCGGGCCCGACGTGGACGTGTGCATTCTCGAAATGGCGCAGAGCGGGCTCTGGATGGACCGCGGCCCGATCTCGCTGGTGGCGCGGCCGCACGTGGCCCTCATCACCGAGATCGGCCTGTCGCAGACCCGGCAGGCCTCGACGCTGGAGCTCACGGCCGCCTACAAGTCGCGCATCTTCCTGGGCCTGGAGCCCGGCGGCGTGGCGATCGTGCCCGACCACATTCCCTGCCTGCGGCAGGTGGTGGATGCCGCCGCGTGCACGGCCGGTGCGATCTGGGTGGTGGGCAGCGGGCCCGACGCGAACGTGCGCCTGCTCGATACCCGGCCCGAAGCGCGCGGCGGCTGCCGCGTGCGCATCGCGATCCCGGGGCGCACGCTGGAATACCTGTTCCCGGTCGAGAGCGCGGGGCTGGTGCGCAATTCGGCGCTTGCGCTCGCGGCCCTGCTCGCCATGGGCTTCGACGGCGAGGCCGCCTGCGCGCGGATGCCCCAAGTGCGCCTGCCGGCCTCGGTGATGCAGGTGCGCGCACTGCGCACGCAGGCCGGCGTGCAGGCCACGCTGATCGACGACAGCTGGAACGCGGAGATCATGTCGATGCGCAACGCCATGGAGTTCGTGCGCAACTGGCAGCGTGCGGAGAGCGGCCCGGTGGCGCGCAAGATCGGCGTGCTGGGGCGCATCGTCAATCTCGACGGGGAAGCCGAGGCCATGCACCGCGGCCTGGCCGCACCGCTGCTGGCATCCGGCATCGAGCACCTCGTGACGCACGGCGACGAGATGCGCTGGCTGCGCGAGGAGGTGCCGGCCGAACTGCTCGGCCCGCACTTCGACGACGCCGCGCAGCTCGCGGGCTACCTCGGCGGTTTCCTGCGCGACGGCGACCTCGTGCTGGTGAAGGGCGACCGCGTCGGCTCCGACTTCGGCCGCGTGCCAGGGCTGCTGCAACGGCTATGAAGACGCCGGGCCTCTTGCTGCGGTACATGCGCGGTGTCCTGGTGCTGCTCGCGCTGGTGCAGGCGGCCTGCGCGCAGCGCACCGGCCCCGACGTACCCCGGCCCTTCGTCGCGAGCAACGACGAGGTGCTGCACTGGAACCAGCCCGCCGATCGCGCGAGCTGCCCCGACCGGCCCGGCTACCTGTGGGTGCGGCCTGCCGAGGGGCCGGCCTGCATCCGCTACTTTGCGAGCGACGACATCGACGGTGCGCGCATGGCCATCGTGCAGTTCTCGGGCGACCGCGACGGCGTGATGGACCAGGCGCCCGAGCGCATCCCCGGCAACACCGAACCCCTGCGTACGCTCGACGCGCAGCGCAGCCGCGACCGCGCCGGCGTGCCGTGGATCTTCATGGCGCGGCCCGGCACGTACGGCTCATCGGGCGATCACCGCAAACGCCGCCAGCTGGTGGAGTTCCACGCGCTCGATGCTGCGCTCGATGCGCTCATGCAGCGCCACAAGCTGCAGCGCATCGTCATCGTCGGCCACAGCGGCGGCGCCACCGCGGGCGCCGCGCTGCTCACGCTCGGCCGCACGCGCGTGGCCTGCGCGGTGCTCACGTCGGGCGCCTACGGGCTGCTTGAGCGCGCACGCATGCTGGGCCGCTCCAGAGACGGCCGCACCGACACCACCGGCAGCGCGCAGTTCTACGACCCGCTCGACCACGTGGGCGGCATCGCGCGCGACCCGGCGCGGCGCATCGTGCTGATCGGCAGCCGCGACGACAGGAACACGCCCTTCGCGCTGCAGGAGCGCTTCGCCGACGCCGTGGCCAAGGCCGGCCATCGCATCGAGCTGCGCACGCACGCGGGGGAGCCGCCCGACTACCACGACCTCAAGGACCTCATCGCGCTGCGCACCGCCTCGCAGTGCGCGCGCGAGGCGATGCTTCAGCAAGCAGGAAATACATGAGCAAAAGCAACATCACGTCGCGCGAGTTCGGCCGCATGCCCGACGGCCGGCCGGTCACCGAACACACCCTCGACAACGGCCGCGGCCTGAGCCTGAGTGCCATCAATCATGGCGGCATCGTCACCGCGTTGCGCGCCCCCGACCGCCATGGGCGCAGCGGGAACATCGTGCTGGGCCTGCCCACGCTCGCCGACTACCTCAAGCCGCATCCGCATTTCGGCACCATCGTCGGACGCTTCGCCAACCGCATCGCGGCGGGGCGTTTCACGCTCGACGGCACGTCGCATCAACTGGGGCTGAACGACGGCGTCAACTCGCTGCACGGCGGCGCGAAAGGCTTGGGCACGCGCTTCTGGGAGATCGTGCCGGTGACGGTGCAGGAGGTCGGCGGCGACATCGCCATCGAGCTGCGCTACACCAGCGCCGATGGCGAAGAGGGCTACCCCGGCGAGCTGCGGCTGACAGTGCGCTACACGCTGTCGGCAACCGCCAACACATGGCGCATCGACTACAGCGCCACGACCGACAAGCCCACGGTGCTGAACCTGAGCCATCACGACTACTTCAATCTTGGGGGCAGCGGCTCGGTGATGGACCACCGCCTGACGATTCCCGCGAGCCGCTACTGCCCGGTGGACGCGACGCTGATCCCGACCGGCGTGGCCGACGTGGCTTCGACGCCGTTCGACTTCCGCACCGCGACCCGCATCGGCGAGCGCATCCGCGAAGGCCACGATCAGCTGCTGCTCGCGCATGGCTACGACCACAACTGGGTGCTCGACAGGGCTCAAGCCGAGCACGGCCTTGCGCTCGCGGCGCGGCTGGAGCACGAGGCCACGGGCCGCGTCATGGAAGTGCACACCAGCGAGCCCGGCGTGCAGTTCTATTCGGGCAATTTCCTCGATGGCAGCCTCTTCGGCAGCGCGGGCGCGAGCCTGCGGCAGGGGGACGGGCTGTGCCTGGAGACCCAGCATTACCCCGACTCGCCGAACCGGCCGGAATTTCCGTCAACGGTGCTGCGGCCGGGGGAGCGCTTCCACAGCGCGACCGAGCATCGGTTCGGGGTGCTTGGCTGAGCCTTCGTGCATCCGGTGCGGCGTGGGGACTTCAGTTCCATCGCCGACCCGGTGCAGTCAAGTCCCGCGCGTCCACGCGCGTGTGAGCGGACAGCAGGCCGCGCTCGGCACCTTCGAGCTGGCTGGTGCGCTGGGGTGTCGGTACCGGCGCTTGCGACGGCGAAGAAGCAGCAGGCACCACAGCCTTGGCGGCATCGATGAGCGTCTTGGGCTCGCTCATGTCCCACTGGGGCAGCGGTGCCGGGGGAAGGGGCAGTACCTTGTCGAGGTTGGGGAAGCGCAGGTCGGGGTTGTGGTAGAGCGCGTTGGCGAGAGCGTGATAGCGATCGGCCCTTGATGTATCTGGTCCACTTTGCACGGGTCTATCTCCACGTCGAAATGAAGAACTCAAGTAGCCAGCGCTTCGTTCGCTCCCAAACTTGACACCTTCATGCAAGATTCTCAGGGCGCGCGAATAGTCCTCATCTATGACGTTTCGAGTAACGCCCAGTTCAAAAGCTGCTTGCCCGGACCCCTGAGCAAACGCACATTCGAGCATCTTCAATCCGATCGCACGGTTTCCCCAAAACGAAGGAGGTTCATCGTGATTCCCAAGCAGTTTTTTTCCAATGTATGTTTGCGACGCCATGCTTCCCATGTCCGCCGCCTTCTGCCAGAACGCATACGCCACGGTCGCATCCTGCTTGAGCGATCCAATGCCGCCCATGTACATCGTGCCCATGTTGTCCCAGGCCGCCGGCACACCCTTGCGCATCAGGTCTTCGGTCAGCTCGATGGCCTTCTCCGGGTCTTGCTCAACGCCCAGACCTTGCAGGTAGAGCCCTGCCAGGTTGAACTGTGCCTTCCAGTGGCCCAGCTTCATCGCCTGCTCGTAGAGCTGGGCCGCCTTGGCGTAGTTGCGATCCTCCGACCACTTCTCATAGCTCACCAGCGCCAGCGCCTGCTGGAACAGTGCTTCGGCTTCTGCCGTGATGGGCGGGTTGGCGTCGGCCTCGTGTTTGCAGACGAAGTCCTTGCGGTGCGGATCGAACTTGTCGAGCCTGGTGAAGCGTGGCAGCTTGCTGTCCGACATGAAGGGTTGGTGAGGCTGGGCTTTGAAGTCGTCTTGCATGGGACATCCCGCCAGAAGGAATGCGGCAGCAAACAGGGTTGCCGCCCCGGCTGTGCGGGTGCCTTGCATCACCGCGCGTTCACCCCGCCACGGGCGGATTGCCCCCGCCGACCTGCGGAATTTTGCTGAAGCCCAGAGGGTTGGCCTGATTCCACCAGGTCCAGATGACCTGCGCCGGATCGATGTCCAGGTGCTGCTCGCGCGGATCGGGAAAGGGCTGGCCTTCCATCACATAGGACTGGCGATGCCACTGGTTGAACGATGCCGCGAGCGCGTGGGATTCGGGTACGCGCGCCTGCCAGATGCCCGTGACGAGGCAGCGCGCGGCGCCGCTGCATCGCACCCGCGGCGTCGGCAACTCGGCCTCGCGCGCGATGCCCTGGGCCACACGCGT
>Ga0182007_10001293_pt1 | contig 13536 bp, 8 predicted proteins | sample Sormic07211113_1_FD_123023 | JGI IMG/M metagenome (GOLD analysis project Ga0182007, IMG submission 123023) | Rhizosphere microbial communities from Sorghum bicolor, Mead, Nebraska, USA - 072115-113_1 MetaG | ecosystem: Host-associated > Plants > Roots > Rhizosphere | place: USA: Nebraska... | reverse complement strand
GTCACCAGTGCACCTGGATACATGGCCGGCTCCGTGGTCCCGCAAAGAACCGGCCAGCATACCGAGGTCAAAACACGACATTTCTAAGTAGCCAGAACACGACATTTCTAAAAAGCTACTACACTCGTTTCAGACGAGAGATTCCATTATGTCAAATAATCATTTGATATTTGAGCCCACTCAGAAATCCATTGTCTAAAGTGGTTATCTTTGCTCGAACATTTTTCGAGACGCAAACAGCTCAGCATCGCTCCGAATGCCGAGTTTTCGAAAAGCCGATTGCTTCTGTGCACTGATCGTCTTCGGGCTGCGGGAGAACTTCGACGCGATGTCCGACACCGACATGCCGGCGAGATAACAGCGGAGCACCTCATGCTCACGTGAGCTTAAACCTAGGTCGGTCGACAGTCCGGACACAGCGGACGGCACGGCATCCCTGTTCGCCTTCATGTTGAGCTCACGCGAGTTGGGCGCTGCGGTTGAGCCGATTTGCGCGGCAAGTTCAGCGCTGATGTAAATGCCGCCCTTTGCCACAACGCGGATCGCATGGGCGAGCTCGCTCAGATCCTCGCTCTTGCCGAAGAAGCCCAGCGCGCCAGCGCGCATTGACATCGTTGCGGTTGCCGGCGTATCGCTGCTGGACATCATCAAGATCCGGCAATCCGGGAAGCGGGTATTTACGACCTTGACGAGATTGAGCCCATCGATCTCACCTGGACCGAGCGTGTAGTCGAGCAATAGGACATCCACACGATTCACTCGGAGCCACCCTATCAGCTCGCGCGACTTCGCGAAGCTCGCCACTACTTCGATACCGGAATCCTCTGTCAAATAACTCGCAATCCCATGCTGGACAACGGCATGGTCGTCCAGGATGACGACGCGGATTGCATGGTGCTCTGGCTTCATTACTACCCCATTTTATTCTGGTATGGACTGACTGGCGGAGTTTCGCTGCTTGACGTCGCAATCCGATATAGATGCCATCGCTTATTGAGACGATTTTACCGGCTTTCCCGTCAATTTTTAACCCCAAAGACCGAACCTCGTACCGTGCAACTGGATTGTCACCGTAGACTCGCAGGTCCGTGCTGTCTTTCAGCGCCTCCTCTCAGGCAAGGACGGCCACATTGGTCCAGTGCTGGATGAAGTGAATCCGGAGCATCCGCTCCTGGCCAATCAGCGGGTGTCCGTTGCCACGCTTCAGGTAGTGCCGGCCGACCGGCCCACACAACGCTTCCACGGCGCGATCGATTCATCAGGTTCAGAACTCGTCTCGCCGCGTATGTCTGCGCTTCGCATCGAAGCCCTCGCCTTGATCTGCGGCCATCGCCAGGCGTCTGCTGCTTCATCGTCAGTTGCATTTCTCCGATCATATTCACCCATCGGTCATGGCCGGGCTACGTTGACGGTGGACTTGTTGAGCATTGCGCTTCCAAAGCCGGCAACCTATGATAGCGAGCCCGTTAATTGGGGTTTATGCGGTAGACACCATGGTCGGAGAAGCAACAATACAGGGTTCGTTGGAATTGCCGCAGCAGCTCGTGCAACCGGTCTGTGTCAAAGCCCGCCCGATAACGCGATGGAAGGTCGGGAGCATTATGAGTTTCAAGGATCGCGCCGTCCTGATCGGCTTGATGATTGCGCTGATGCCGGCACCGGGACGAGCGGCCAGTGCGCCGCAGTTTACCGCCGAGGAAAAGGCGTGGATCGCCGCACACCCCGTGGTGCGAACACGCGCAGATTCGAAATGGCGCCCGTTCGAATTCCGCGAAAACGGCAAGGTCGTCGGCGTGGTGCCGTCGTTTCTCGAAGCCATCGCGCGAATCAGCGGTTTGCGCTTCGAGTACGTCGACGATGTGACGTGGCGAAACTCGGCGGACGCGTTGCGTTCCGGCAGGATCGACATCATTCCCGATGTGTCGTGGCGCACCGCCCCCGTCGCGGCGACGACCCGCAACCCCGACGTGCCATCCCTTCCTGCGGTGAGCGGCAACGACGCAGGATCCCGCCGCGATATCATCGTCAGCAGGCCATACTTCGTCGGCACGATTTTCGTTGTGACGTCCAGACGCGAGAACATGTTCGTCGGCGCCCGCAGTCTCGCCGGTCGGCGAATCGCGATCAAGGGTGGCGGCTCGCTGGAAACAGCGATCCGCCATGGCGACATCCCAGTTATCTTGCTGACCTACGAAGACGACCACGATGCGCTCGCGGCCGTCGCTGACGGCGACGCGGACGTCGCTATCGGTCCCGACGTGTCGATCCTCCCGCTGGTGCAGCGGCAATACCGCGACGATCTATTCGTATCGGGCGGCCTGCCAGACAGCCCGTATACGCTCGCAATCGCGACGCGCAGCGATATGCCGGTGCTCGCGTCGATTCTCGACAAATCGCTGGCGGCGATTCCGGCACCCGACGCCGAGCACATTGCGCGTCAATGGTTCGAATCTGTTGAATATGGCGAACCTTCGCTGCACTCGATTCTTTACTATCGGCGCGGCCAGGTGGTGGCGGCAGCAGCCGGCCTGCTCGCGCTGATCGCGATCGCATTCGTGTCCTGGCGCTCGCGCGTGGCGGCGGTACGCAGCGAGCGAGAGAAGGCGATGTTTCTGGCGTTCATCAGCCATGAGATTCGCACGCCGATGCACACGATCCTGTCGTCGCTCGAATTGCTCCAACGCTCCAAACTGCCGCCGAAGCAGGCAGATCGCGCGGACGCGGCGCTGGCTGCGTCGGAGTCGCTGCTGGCGCTGCTCGACGACATCCTCGAATACTCGCGCCTCGAATCGCACCATGTGACGCTGGCGCCCGAGCCCACGCACATCGGGACGTGGGCCCAGCGCAGCGCCGACATGATGCGCTGGCGGATCGACGAGAAAAAACTGAGTTTTGCGCTCGAACTCGCATGCCCGCTCGAGCTGTGCGTACTGATCGATCGGGCGCGTACGCAGCAGATCGTGCTGAATCTGCTCGTCAACGCGAGCAAGTTCACGTCCGCCGGTTCCATTGCGCTGCGCGTCGACTATCTCGACGGTACGCCGGACCGCGCAGGTTCTCTGGTAATCGAAGTGCGCGACACCGGCATCGGGATTCCGCCCGATCGGCAGCGCCGCATCTTCGAGCCGTATCAGCGCGTCGAGCAGCCGGGGAACCGCCGCGTCGCCGGCAGCGGACTGGGATTGTCGATCTGTCGCCAACTGGTCGAACTGATGAAAGGCGTGATCACCGTCAGCAGCAGTCCCGACAAGGGCACGATCTTCACGGTGATCCTGCCGGCGCGGCGCATCGCGCACGCGACGGTGTCCGACACGATCGAGACTTATGGGTCGATCTCCGAACCGTCGCCGTCGGCATCAGGCCAAGTGCTAGCGGATGCAGACACGCCGCAGTCGATCACGAACGGCAGGACGATTCTCGTTGTCGACGATCATGAGGCGGTTCAACACGCGATTCAGCATCAGCTCGACGTGCTCGCGTGCCGCTCGACCGTCGCAGACACCGGCGAGCAGGCGCTTGCGCAGTTCGAGCGCTCGACCTTCGACATGGTGCTGCTCGACTGCGACCTGCCCGACATCGACGGCTATACGGTCGCGCAACGCATGCGCGCCTGCGAGCGGCTGCGAAATCAGACGCGCACGCCGATCATTGCGATTTCGGCGTCGACCGGCGATGAACATCGCGACCGGTGCTTCGACAGCGGGATGGATGGTGTGCTCGGCAAACCGCTACGGCTCGATGTGCTGCGCCAGATGATTGATCTGTGGTGTCCGACCGACGCCACGAACGAAACGGCGCAGCCGCTGCAGGACACGCAGCCGGCGCATGTCGACTTCCAGACGATCTATCGGCGCAGCGTCGACGCCGATCTGATCGCACTCGGGAAGGCGTTGTCGAGTGGCGATGTCGAGCGCGCACTCAATGCGTCGCACCGCATCAAGGGAGCCGCGGCCATTGCCGGCCATCCGGCAACGAGCGAGCTGGCAGCCGAGCTCGAGCGACGCCTGCGGTTCGCATCCGACGGCATGCCGCCGAGCGTCGAAGCGCTCGGTGCCGAACTGCTGCGCCTGCATCGTGCTGACCTCGCGGAGCCGGACGATGCGGACGCATAGACGGCCCGTGTGATGGGAGGTCAGGACTCCGCTCGGCGCCAAGCGCTACGCGTCGCGATCCTGTGACACGATTGACGCCCGCAGTGCTTCATCCGCACCGGTCGGACACCATGCCGCGATCGCCTGCCGAAGCGTTTCGAGCCGCAGCGGCTTGCCCAGCACGCTGTCCATACCGCTTTCCAGGCAACGCGTCTTGTGTGCGTCACCGGATTCCGCCGAAATCGCAATGATCGGAACGTGCCGAACCTTCCGTGCGGTTTCCTCCTGTCGGATCATCCGTGTGAGTGCGTATCCGTCGATGTCGGGCAGATTGCAATCTAACAGTAGCAGATCGATCTCGCCATGCGCGAGGTGCCGCAATGCATCGTCGCCCGTGCTGGCGACGATGCCGACACACCCGAGCGCCTCGCATTGATCCTGCAGCGCGACCTGCACCGTCTCATGGTCGTCGACGATAAGGACGCGCGGCGCCGCGCCCTGCAGCGGTGCAGCCATTGCGTCCACCGGGGTCCGCGCCGGGGCGATCGCCCGAATCGGAGGCGCCCCTTCTACTGCTGTCACGGGCAATTGCACGGTGAATACCGTTTCGACGTGCGGCGTGCTTTCGACCGAGATCGAACCACGCATCAATTCGACCAACTCTCGACAGATTGCGAGCCCAAGCCCACTGCCGCCCGCACCCTGTTGCGGAGTACGATCCGCTTGCCAGTAGGTGTCGAAGACGTATGCCACGCGATTCGATTCGATGCCGATACCGGTGTCGCGCACTTCGATGCACAGCACGCCACCACCCTTGTGTCGTGCCATATAGTGGACTCGCAACGCAACAATTCCGCCCGAAGTGAAATTGATCGCGTTGATAAGCAGGTTCAGCACGATCTGGCGTACACGTACGGAATCCATTACCACATGCAATGACGGCGGCCCCGACACATCGAGCGTCAACGCGAGCGCCTTGCGCTCGGCACGCCAGCGCACCATGTCGACGGTTTGACGGGCCCACGACTCGAGTTCGACCGTTTGCGGCGACAGCGTCACTTTGCGTGACTCGAGGCGCGAGTAATCGAGAATATCGTCGAGCAGCGTCAGCAGCGTTTCGGAAGCCGTTGCGGCCGCATTGACACGACCCGCGTGTTGCCTGGGAAGGCGCGCGCGCTGCAGGAGTTCGAGCGACGAAAGGACAGTCTGCATCGGCGCCCGGATCTCGTGACTGACGAAAGCGACGAACATCGCCTTATCGTGCTTGCTGCGAAGGGCAGCGGCGCGGGATTTCCACATTACGCAAGCGAGCATCGCAAGTGTCAGCAATGTGCCGGCAACCGCTACCACCATCGGCGCACGGTAATGCACGATCGAGCGGATCGTCGGCTTGCCATAGTCGCCAAGCTCGATCGAGTCGCGCGTGATCGCAGCCGCTTCACTTACCGGAATCGCGGCAAGCGACTTGTCGATAATCGACGCGAGGATTGGCAGGTCAGTCCGCGTGAGCATCGCTAGCGACACGGGGCGATCAGCCAGCATGCCGGACACGTACAGCTGGCCGACGAACTGCCTGCGCAAGATCGGCAGGAGTGTGATGTCGACGCCAAGCGCTGCGTCGGCATCGCCGTTCGCGACCGCGGCAAGCGCGAGTTCTTCGGTGTCGAACGTCAGGAGGTCGAGCGGCACACCGCCGTGGCGAACGAAGTATTCGACCGCCCCGTGTCCCTTGATTGCGATACGCCTGCCCTTGAGCCGTCGTAGACCGAAGATCATCGCGGAATTGTTGCGTGTCACTACGGTGAGCCGCCCGACCAGATATGGCGCGCTGACCAGTGCGCCGTCCCCGATGCGGTCGGGAACCAACTCGCGCCAGACCCCCGGAAGCAAGTCGACCTTGCCTGACGCGAGCGCGTCGTACGCGTGCCCCCATTCAGTACCCGGCACGGTGCGGAACGTGAGGCCGGTCATCTTCGAGATCGCGCCGAGATAACTTGCGACGAGACCGGCGTGCGTACCGTTGCGCATGTACTCGATCGGGTGCCAGTTCGCCTCGACCGCGATATGGACGGTGGGATGGTCGGCGATCCATCGGACTTCCTGCTCGGTGAAGATCGGCTTCCAGCAAACAGTTTCGGCGCGCGTGCCGGTCGCGACGGTCAGCAACACCATCGTCAGGATGTGGCAAAGCATGCGCCACATCGGGCGATGCGCGGAGAGTCGTGCTTTCATGGTCGATTCGTTTGCGGTATAGGCACGCAATGGGCGTCCGCTTCGCGGGCGCCAAGGGACTAGAGGCTCGCCGAAGACGGCGTAAAGGTAATCGTGAGCCTGTTGCTGTATTTGCCCGGACGCTTCCAAACCGACTGGAATTCGGGCGTTTCGAGTATCAACGGCGTCGGCGTGCAGACGACCGGCACTGAAATGCCTGGGAGCGATACCGAGCGCCCGGCACTGTTGTTCACGCCCTGAAGCCTGACGGTCTCGTTGTTCGGCAGCGCGATCTTCTTGCCTGCGTATGTCAGGCTTACGTTGTAATCGACGCGCGAGTCATAGGCGCCGCTCTTGTCCGAGTCGAGCAGGACGGAATACTGGCCGCTGTCGCGCCGGTCAATCGTGAGCCCGTCGCTTGCCGACACATCGAACCACGTGCTTTGCGAGTTGTATCCGTCGTACAGGCACATGTCGACATTCGATGCGCCCGACATGCGACTGCCGTTCGCGAGCTTCCGCAGCTTGAGGTCGACCGTGGGCGTCGCGCTGGTGAACTCGGGTAGATAGACTTGGATGTTGTTCTTGTCGCTGATATTTAGGGTGATTGCCGCTCTGAAAACGGCAATCGTCGCTTGGTTGCTGGCAGACCATTTTCTCTCGTTCAGCCGCAGGTTGGCCCTCCACGTGCCTCCGGAGGGGAGTTTTTTCAGTTCTTCGGCGGGAATCACGACGAAAAGTGCCCGTCCATCCCAGAATGTATCAGTGCACCCTGCTACCGCAGTGAACAAGGCGGTTTGAATCGGTTGGCGAAAGGATGCCGTGATTTCTGGGGTAACGGCACCGTTGCAATCCAGGTGACGGATGATCGCACTCTCACCGCGCAAACTCAGAACGGATGTCGCCCCCGTCTTTTCTTCCTTGAACAGAAGCTCGATGGTGGTCGAACCGCCACTCGCCGTCCATACAGGTGTGGTCGGACACGCACCGGTCGCGGCATCCGTGGACGACTGGCAAGTCCATGAATTCGTCCCCCATCTTTTTGCGTCGCTGGAATCGTAACCGCCCGATGCATGCTCGAAGATCGCCACGTCTCCCAGCGGCGCACCACGATCCTGCGTGGCCTGGATGGTATCGTTGCGATCGGCTGGGGCCTGCATAGCCGCCGACGCATCGGACGACATCGCGCCGAATACAGCCGCGAGAGCGATCGCGCGGCAACAATGTTGAATCAACTTCATTTTATGAATTCCAGTTTTCTCAAGTTTGCTCGCAGCCGCCCGTACCGAGTGCTGCGGCGCGGCGTATTTGGCCCAGGGCTTCTCGCCAACGGGTGACTAGAGGCTTGCAGATGACGGTGTAAAGGTGATCGTCAGCTTGCTGCTGTACTTGCCCGGATTCTTCGAGGCCATCTCGAATTCGGGCGTTTCGAGTATCACAGGCGTCGGCGTGCAGACGACCGGCACCGAAATGCCAGGTAGCGATACGGAACGACCGGCGCTGTTGTTCACACCCTGAAGCCGCACTGTCTCGCTGTTCGGCAGCGCGATCTTCTTGCCCGCGTACATCAGGCTCACACCGTAATCGACGCGGGATGCGCCGATGCCGCTCTTATCCGAGTTGAGCAGCACGGAATACTGGCCTTTGTCGCGTCGATTGATCGCCAGCCCGTCGCTCGCCGACACGTCGAACCACGTGCTCTGCGAGTTGTATCCGTCGTATAGACACATGTCGACGTTCGCGGTCCCAGTCATCCGGCGGCCGTTCGCAACCCTTCGCAGCTTCAGGTCGACGGTAGGCGCAGCGCTCGCGAACTGAGGCAAATAGACCTGGATATTGTTCTTGTCGGTGGTGTTCAGCGTGATCGCTGCCCTGAATACGGCAATCGCCGGAGATGCGAGAATGAAGGTCCACTTTCTCAGGTTCAGCTTCAGGTCCGCCTCCCAGATTCCACCGGAGGGAAGCTTCTTGAATTCCCCAGCGGGAATGTTGAGGAAGAGCAGGCGCTCGTCGGAGCTGACGGTTTTGCTGTCACAGGACCAGTTGACGAACCGTGCGATATGAATCGCTGCCCTTCCCGCCCCTATGACCGCCGGAACGATATTGCCGTTGCAGTCTCGGTGCCGCGCATTTGCGCTTTCAGCATATAAGTTCAGTACGACTGTCGCCCCGGTCTTTTCTTCCTTGAACGAAAGCTTAATGGTGGTCGAAACATCCGACCCAAACTGTGTCGGCTGGGTCGGGCATGCGCCGGTTGCAGCATCCGTGGCGGATTGGCAAGTCCAAGTATTCACCCCCCACTTCATGTAGTCATCCGTATCGTATCCACCCGACGCACCATCGAAGACCACGACATCGCCCGACGGCGTGCCACGATCCAGTGTGGCCTGCACCGTATCGTTTCGATCCGACGGCGGTTGCCGGGCCGCTGTTGCGTCGAGCGCGACCATGCCCAGCAGCGCAGCCACGGCAACTGCCCAGCCACGAATCCGATCGATTTGCATCATTTGAATATCTGCTCCCTGATGTCTTCCGGTAGTCTTCCGGTCGTCTTCCGGTTCGTAAGCCGTCGCCGGTCGCGGTCGTCATCGCGACGCACCGGTCTCGTCCGCCGTATGCACGCGTGTCGACAGCACGTAGCGATGCTCCAGAAGCTTGCGCACACGGGCCTGCTTGCGCAGCGACTCCGGCAGCGCATCCGGCCCGGCCACTTCACAGCGCACCTTGCCTACCATCATCAGCACGTCCTGCTGACGCTTCACGTGCATCGGACAACGCATCAGCATCGGACCGTCTACGACAAACAGTTCGTCTTCCTTATGATCAGTCTCGGCAATGAATCCACCCTGACTGTCGATCAACGGCATCGCGCCGTTGAGGATCAGGCCGTCCGAAAGCGGTATGCCTCCCTTGGAGAAAGCCTGACCAACATAGGTATACGTCACTTTCGCATTGACGTCGCGCAGCGCGAGCTGCCCCGGCACCATGAACAGCGTGCGCTTGCCGAGCCCCTCAGTTACGCTCGTCGCGCCGGCGACCGCTCGCGCGCCCGCGTCGTTCACTTCGGTCGTCACGGGAGTAAAGGCCGACACCGGCAGCAGCGCGCGCTGCCCGAAGCCGACCTTGACCCGCGCGCTTGAATCGCTGTGTACCTCGGCCGCCATGCCGTTCGCGTCTTCTTGCTTGCCGACACGGACGGCGAAGCCAGCGAGCGGATCTGACTGCGACGCGGACGCGCCGAGAAACACGCCTTGCCGCGCGACAGCGAACGACGACGAATAGCTCGCCGTCACCGACGGATTGTTGCCGCCGCTGTCGCGACTGTAGCTGTTCGCGACCGACCCGGCGACGTCGCCGTAGCGTCCCTTCCAGCGGCCTTGCAATGTTCCCGTCAGGCTATCGGTACCGTAACCCGACACACCGAGCGCGACTTCCCGGTAGGTGTCACCCTGCCAGTTCCAGTTGCGGTCGATCGTATAGTTTGTCGTCGTGCTGTTACGGTCCGTACGGACGTCGACACCCGCCGACGTGTAAGTGGACGCGCGCGTCGGCTGCGTCGCGGGTTCGGCCGTCGACAGCGTTACGCCCACATAGCCGCCATACTCGCTACGGGCACCGGTACTGCGGTTCGCGTACACGCCGATGCGCAGGTTCGCGCTGATCTTGCGCCATGTGATCGAACGCGACAGCGACGCCTGAAGCGCCCGCGACACCTGGTCTCCCTGACTCGACACGGGCGTTACCCACGGACGGTCCGACATCTCGGGCTGCCAGTCCTGTGACCGTCCGACGCTCTTGTTGTACGTATAGCCGACCATCGCCGACCAGCTTCCGATCGGAAACGACACGGTCGCATTCAGCATGTCGTAGCAGCCGATGTCGCGATATGACACCGCCGGACCGTTGCATGCTGCACCGCGCATCTGGTAGCGGTTCACGCTCCACGACACCCCGTCGGCGAATGAAATCTGCTGCGTGTTGCCGCGCGAACCGTCATTTCCGGCGAAGAACGAACCACCGGCGGAAAGCACGCCCAGCGCAAAGGCATGGCGCCACTCCAGCGCCGTTTCGTTGTACACGTGCCGGCCGACGCTCGCGATGCCGCTCGTTACCGCCATTTCGCGCCACAGCGGAATCCGCACGCCAGCCGCCGCGGCCATACCGTCCGGTGCATCACGGTCGGACGGGCGGCCGGCTTGTGCAAACCATTGCCGTGTGCGCGAATTGATCCCGCCGCCCGTCTTGGTGAACGGTGTCGTCTGCGTACGCACCTGCACGCCATTCTCGAAAATGCGCAGCGTCAGCGGATACGTGCCCTCGGGAAAGCGCGATGTGTCCAGCGCATTGACGCCGGCCTTCATGTAGAACGTGCCCAGCAGTTCCTGACCGCGGTATGCATCGATGCGCGAATCGCGCGGCAACAGCAGCGTGACCGGCGTGCCTTGCGTCGCGACTTCCGGGTTCACATAGGCCAGCGTCGTGCCGACGCGCACACCGTCGAGCGTACCGACCGGCAGCATCGTGAAGCCGAAATTGCCGCCGAGCGCGCTCGCGAGGTTGCGATTGTCCATCCGGCCACCCTGCGCATAGTGCTCGGAGTCAAGGTCGTGGCGGTAATAGAGGTCCTGAAGCTGGACGTGACTGTCAGAGCCCCTCGAATAGCCGGAATGCGTGAAGTTCCAGTTTCCGCCGATGAAACTCTGCGGCGTGATGCCGAGCGCGCCGGTGCCCGACACGGACAGGCTCTCGTAGCCCCGCCCACCCGACAGATTGATCGTTTGCTGATGAATCAGCGCGTTTTCCGTCATTGGCGAGGGCTCGCGAAAGCGCTGGTCGCGCTGCTCGGTGCTCACCCAGTTGCGTGACAGGAACAGCTCGATGTTGCCGTCGCCTTCGTCGTAGATCACGGCTGCGCTGTCCGTGTCGATATAGCCGCAACCGTTCACGCCTGCCTGGCCGCCGCAAGCACGGTTACCGTTGCGCGCCATCGGCTTCGATAGGGCGTCACCGATTGTCGACACATCCGCTGCCGGATCGATTTGCGAACCAAGCATCTGGAGGAGACGCGCGGGATCTTCGAAGCGCACGGTTTCGGGCGTCACGAAAACCCGAAGCAAACCGAGCGGCTTACCGAGAAAGCTGACGTTGATGCGTTCGTCGTGCCCCGTCATGATCTCCTCGAAGCCCGGCGGCACGGCCGAAGCGGCTTGTGCGGAGGACGCGAGGTCCATTACGCACAGAGCGCTCAGGCATGCGGCAACGGTCTTCTTGAGATCGAATGGGATCATGCGGGAATAGACGGGACAAAGTAAAGGAGTACAAAATAGAAGGCACGCCTAATCGGCGTGCCTGTCTTTAGACGGGTGGGGATTAGATTTCCGAGCCTGCGTCTTGCGTGAGAACCATGCTTACGAGGCCCTGATAGGTGCCAGCCGCTGTGACTGGCGCGACAGTCGCCGGTTCGACCGACAGCGGCAGAGCAATCGAACCATCTGCCAAGTCGCCCTGGAACAGGGTCTGCGTCACGAGCTTCACCGGGTTGCCGCTTGAGAGATCCAAATCCGAAAACTTCACCTTCAGCGGAATCTCGGCGGCGCCCGGGTTGGTCTGGTTCTTCAGAGACGGAGTCGCCGCCAGGAGAATCCACAGATCCTTCGTTTTGTCGTTCGTGAAGATTTTGGTGCTCACGCTCGTAGCCTGAAGTCCGACGCCGGGCAAATACTGCATCTTCATGTTCGTCGGCAGCGCCGAGCCGTCAGCCGAGAGCAGCTCGAGGCTCGTGTCGACGTTTGCGGTGACGGTAATGTCCTTCTGAACGGCAAAGGCGGACATCGACATCAAGGCCACGGCGGCGATCGGAATGAATTTCAGCATGGGTTAGTCCTTCTCGTTGGTTGAAACAATGGTGTGACCCGACTGGGTCTCTTCGTTCGCGCTTGGCGCGATCATCGTGCCGACGGACTCCGCATGTACAACCTTCTGCTGCACATCCGCCGTTCCCTCGACTCGATATCGGATTCGCACATAAGGTGCGGCCTGCAGGCCCTCCAGCCGGAACTGTTGGTCCGGATAGACGCTGCGTTCAAATTTCGTCCATTGGCACGACGAATCGTCCTTGTCTGACTGGCACGCGCCAGCGTCGAGCACGCCGATTCGGACGTTTCCGGTATTGGCGAGCACGCCATTCGACACGTCGAAATCGGGCACGATGGCCTTCGGCAATACATGAATGAGCGGCGCCCATACAAGGCTAAAATTGACCTTTCCGGATACATCGCTCTTCTCAGTGGAATCATCGTCGGTCGGTGCCGCCACTGGCTGCAGATAAATGCGATACAGCACCTCTTTCTGCGGCACACCCAAAGGAATCACCCGGATGAGTCGCGTGCCGCCGGCCGGCAATGCGAACTTCGCTGGCGAGATCACAATCGCGTCGTCACCGGAGCTCATGCTGGCCACCTCGCGCTCGCGATCCGTCGCCGGATCAGTCACGCGCTTCGCGATCGCCTTCACGTATTGCGTCGCATCTGATTTTGAGTAGATGCGTAGCTCCGCGGCTGATTCGTTGCCAGCTCCGATCGATGCCGACATTGGATAGACCAACATGTTCGCGTGTACTCGTGATGAAGAGAGTGCGATCGCAACTAAACCGATGACGAAACAACGAAGATGACTTTTATAAAAATTTATGTTTTTCATTACTCTATATACCGCACCGAGTAGATTGCCATCAGCAATCAATTTTACATATCTGAAGCGCATGCGATAAGTTACATGTGCAATATGCATATCAAAATGACGCAAATCGAGCACTAAAATAAAATTCATATTAATGCGCCATTAACGCCCGGCATCCGTTATTGGCATCAACTCGAATCTTCCGACATAACTATGACTATGTATATAAGAAAATGCCTAAACGCACGATGTAAAGGCACCCCGTCAACCCTTGGATATCTGGACCTCCCCGATTAGCCTGACGAATGGCGCTGCCGATTCTGAGTCGATGGAAGGAAATTTGGTTGCTGAAGAACGAATCGTATGCTCCGAGACCCGCTCTCGAATCCCGTCGACAGAAGCCAAGCCGTTTCGCGTGATGCTCGTGTAGTGGTCTAATGAATCCGGACACTGATTTAGGCGAGAATGGTCGCCATGAAGAGGTGTCTAATGAGCAAGCAACGACGTACGTTTTCCCCGGAGTTCAAACAGCAAGCCGCCTGTCTGGTGCTCGACC
>Ga0182007_10001292_pt1 | contig 13543 bp, 7 predicted proteins | sample Sormic07211113_1_FD_123023 | JGI IMG/M metagenome (GOLD analysis project Ga0182007, IMG submission 123023) | Rhizosphere microbial communities from Sorghum bicolor, Mead, Nebraska, USA - 072115-113_1 MetaG | ecosystem: Host-associated > Plants > Roots > Rhizosphere | place: USA: Nebraska... | reverse complement strand
GGGGCACGGGAGTTGATCGTCGACGACAACGACACCTGCCGCAAAGTACTGGTGCAACAGTGCAGCGCCTGGGGCCTGAACGTCAGCGCGGTGCCATCGGGCAAGGAAGCCCTGGCGCTACTGCGCACCAAGGCCCACCTGCGGGATTACTTCGACGTGGTGCTGCTGGACCAGAACATGCCGGGCAGGACCGGCATGCAACTGGCAGCCAAGATCAAGGAAGACCCGAGCCTGAACCACGACATCCTGTTGATCATGCTCACCGGTAGCAGCAACGCGCCGAGCAAGATCGTGGCGCGCAACAGCGGGGTCAAGCGCATCCTCGCCAAACCGGTGGCCGGTTATACCCTCAAGACCACCCTTGCGGACGAGCTGAACCAGCGCAACAGGGGCCAGGCGACGAATGTACAGGTGAATGCCGGCCCGCCCATGCCGGTGAAGGTACCGAGCGATTTCCGCATCCTGGTGGCCGAGGACAACAGCATTTCCACCAAGGTCATTCGCGGCATGCTCGGCAAGCTCAACCTGCAACCCGACACCGCCAGCAACGGCGAAGAAGCCCTCAAGGCCATGAAGGAACAACGCTACGACCTGGTCCTGATGGACTGTGAAATGCCGATCCTCGACGGCTTTTCCGCCACCCAGCAATTGCGCGCCTGGGAAATGGGCAACCAGCGGACCCGCACTCCCGTGGTGGCGCTCACCGCGCACATCCTGGCCGAACACAAGGAGCGCGCCCGTCAGGCCGGGATGGACGGGCACATGGCCAAGCCGGTGGAGCTGTCGCAATTGCGCGAGCTGATCGAGCACTGGGTGGCCCAGCGTGATCAGCAGAACAGGTCGGCGGCGCACACATCCTAGGCGGCGACATGGCAGTCAGCGGGCCCCGCCGCACTGTTCAAAGTTCCAACGCATGCAGATGGCGGACTGTCTCGCTCATCACCGCGGCGGCGACTTTCTCCCTGAACGTTGCGTAGTGCAGCGTGTTGAATGTAATGACCGCCATTTCTTCCTGGCTGCTTTCCACCACGTCCTCTATCGGCCAGAACAGAAATCTCGAGACCGTTCTGCGGGTGCGGAACTGCTTGTGGTAGAGGCCTATTTCTATTCTCCCGGAAGACTTGGACGTGCAAGGGATCACCTGGAAGCATCCCGTGTCACGCATCAGGCTTGTCCTTTCGAATACCTCGAGCGCATCGGGATTACGCCTCAGGGTTCCTAACGCCTGGCTCGCCTGCCGGGAAAAACGTTCATCAAATGACCGGGATATTTGCCGCGAAACGCTATCGGCCATCAATCCCTGCCCCGCCCGCCCGGCACTGACAGGACGCGCCGAATCCCATCCCAGATACCTGAGTTTATTCTTGTAATAGTCAAACCAGTTGCCGACCAAACCGTCCTTGTAGGCCGAACGTGTTGCCAATTGCGCGTACAAGTTACTCAGGTAGATATCTTCTCGATCCTGGAGGGACAGGCCCTCATCGAATGACACGATACTGCCGCCCACCACGGCAGCCGCCGGAGTGTCACTGCGCAGAAGTACCTGCCCATTGGCCGGTCGAATCCCCATGTCATTCATAAAGACACAGCCCCCGTCACCCCATGCTCGACCACGTCGGAAATATCAAAGATGTTCCTGGCGGCCTTATCCCCCAGTTTCTTGATAATTGCATCGCGAACAGGCGCATAGAGCGCATCGGACAAGTTCGCCTGAAAGCACCGCAGTTGAATTGTGCCCGGTACCGGATCGGTGGAGAAAAGTGGCCCAAGCGGATTAGCGGTACTGTGCCTGGTGTCAAATTCCAAGCAGACAACGTTCAGCACAGGCCCTCGCTGGGCCAGAATGACTTGCAGCCTGACCCTGCACGAAAGCTCCGGGGATTTGGGGCCCTGAACCCACTCGCGCAATTCTTCAATGGCCGGCAAGGAGCAAGGCAATTGAGCGACACGATTCAACAGGCGCGTGAATTCAGTCATTTTAGTTTGACCAACATACGCCCCCAGTCGTTTTTCCACCCAAGACATCATGGTGTATTTTGATGGCGTATCGAGTGTAAAGTTGTCCCACGTTACCGCCTTTTGCAACCAACCGTTCTGTAATACTTCCCGGTATGCCCCATACCATTCACCCGGCGAAGAAAGAGCTGGATACTTCTTGCTGGCTACCAACTGCGCAAACAACACCGAATTCATTACATCGCACTTCTCCTGTTCCAGCATATCGGCTGACAGCAAGACAACAGCTCCGGCATTGATAAAAACCGAACAATCATCACTCATTATAATCACCTGATTCGCTAAGGGATGGCGACCACTGCGTGGTCGCCAAGAGATCACATGAGGTTAAATCTCATACTCTTCGATCTTTTTCTGCGCACGATCACCCAACCTTGCAATGATGGTGGCTCGGGTCCGATTAATAATTGACGGCACCATGGTCATATGACATTCACCGCGATACAGATCGACCGAACTGCTGTCCCAATTCACAAACAGCACTTTGGTCTGATTCGTCCGATTAATGAAACGCACGGCCCCCAATGCCATGATGACTTCGCCGTGTGGGGTTTCGTGGCAGGTCGCCACACCAAAACCACCCGCACCGGTCTCCCTGATATTTTGATCAAAGAGTTGAAGTGGCTTGTCACTGCTTTGCAGCGCAGCTATTGCGTCACCTGCCACTTTAAGCATCAGTGCCGACGTTGGACCGGGAACAGCGGCGGCAGCCACGGCCGAACCCAGGACTCTCAACACCAGTTGATCCATCTTGAAGCTCCTGCCCGACGCCGCGACTGTGTCGTAATAGCGTTGCAGGATCGTCCAGCCGCAGTCTTGCATGACTTGCAGAAAGAATTGATACCACTCTCTACCTTGATCTTCCCGTGGATACGCCCTGTTCGCCGCCAGCGATGCATACAGATAGGAATGCTGGATATCCACCTGATTTTGCTCAGTCATTCCCGAGACAAATGCCAGGATACTTTCCCCGACAATCGAAGCGCGGTCCGGCTTTTCCACAGCTGCTTTATACCCGACAGGATTGATTGCAACAGTGCGCGAAGAAACAACAACATTTTCCGGCATGATTTCATAACTATTCAGCCGATCAAGACGATCAGCCAAGGTTAAAACCGAATCAAACTTAACACTCATAGATATATTCCTTATTTAATTAAGGCCCTCCATGGACCCCGAGAACAACATGACTCAAACCCACCCCGAATAACAACTGCAAAACTGTAACGACACATAATGCCTACAACACTAACATTTCAACGACACTCCGCTTTCCCATAATAAAGCGAAGTTTTCGGCACTTAAAAAATTCATGTTCACGGCGAGCCGACAGACACCCCCGGCGCCTGATAAACTCCACGCCAATTTCATTCGTCGTGAGCCTCGACCATGCTCCATGTGCTGTTCAGCGTTTACTTGAAGATGTTGGTGCTCTACAGCCCCTTCTTCGTGTTGTCGTGTTTCATCGGCCTGACTCGCGGCTACTCACGCAAGGAACAACGCCGCCTGGCCTGGAAGGTCGCGACCGCGACGCTGGTGTCCAGCGTATTGCTGTACCTGTTCGGGCGGGTGATTTTCAGCGTGTTCGGCATCACCGTGGACGCGTTTCGCATTGGCGCCGGCAGCGTGCTGTTCATTTCGGCACTGGGCATGGCCCAAGGCAAGTCGGCCGTCCAGACGGACAGCGTCCAGCAGGACGTGGCCATCGTCCCGCTGACCATTCCATTGACCGTCGGCCCCGGCACCATCGGCGCCCTGCTGGTAATGGGTGTGAGTCAACCGCACTGGGACGACAAACTCATGGCCATCATCAGCATCGCCCTGGCCAGCTTCACCGTTGGCGTGGTGCTGTACCTGTCCAGCCGCATTGAGCGGATTCTGGGCGACCAGGGCTTGCAGATCGTCAGCCGCCTGATGGGGCTATTTGTCTGTGCGCTCGCGGCGCAGATCATTTTTACCGGGGTCAAAGGCTATCTGGTGCCGTAATCAACCCACCTCATTGGTTTCCACCGCAGGCGACACGCTCGACAACGCCTTGAGCGTGACGCCGCCCTGGGCGTCCGGCAAGGCATCCAACCGCTCTATCAGGGTCGAAACGGCATAATGCCGATTGCTGCCAAAACTGAGCAGGACTTCTCCGCGCAAGTTGATATCTGCCGCATACACCTCGCGAACGATCACACTGTGCCCACTGTCCGGATCAATGATCACCAGGTGTTCATCGACCCGACTGAGCAACAACTGATCAGGCTCATCCAGGTCCCAGATCAATTTACCGGGGATTGTCACCGCGCTGCCCAGGGAATGGCGGCAGTCGAGGATGACCGACTTGACCCGCAACCAGGCCGCTTTTGACAGCCGGTAACTCACCGCGCCTTGCCCCATGCGCAGGATCAGGGTCGTGACACCGTCCGGCATCAGCGCCAGGAGATCATCGATCTTCACCTCCTGGCCCTCGACAACCAGCACCTCGCCTTCACGCTGGACATAACTGAGTGGCCCCATCTGCCCTGCACCGGGCAAGGTCAACAGCTGTCCATTCCTGCTTTCATGAAGTAATACCTGGGTCTGCCGCTGGGTTCCCAACAACTCGAAGGATTCCGGAATGGCGGCCTTGGGAACCCGGATCACACGTCCGGTCCTGGCGACGAACCACTTCAGGTTCCCGGGCTCCTCCACCGACAGCAGTGCGCTATGGAACGACTGGGCCACCAATTGCCTGAGCCCCTCATGCTCCCGGCCATCCTGAGCGACAACCCACTCATGAGTGACACCGGTGATCGAGGCCGGCTCCTGGTCCCGTAACGCGACCACCACCCCCTCGAATGTCACGCCACGCAGCCCCACACCTTCAGCCTTCAGCTCGACAAACTGGCAGGGCGCCCATTCACGTTCCGCGCGGGGCAACGCATCAGCCTGCAGCAAACGTGAACCCTGGCCAAAAGCCGCCTCCAGTTTCTGCGGATCGATAAAGGCCTGGCGATAGACCTCGCCGCTCGACACATCGAATAACCACGCTGCCTCGCCGTCCGGGGTGGCGCCAAGCAGGCGGACTTCCTTTGCATGTCCCAGGTCAGCCAGCAACAGCCGGTTGCCGACATACCAGGCACATAACTTGGCATCGTCGTTGAAGTTGCTCAAACCGATGAGGGCAAAGCGCTCGCTCGCGTATTGCCGGGCCAGCGACTCCAACGCCGACCACCAATGCTCCCGATCCTTGAACCATGCCTCGTTCACGCCGCCCAGCACGAGGTCGCCCTGGCTCGTCAGGTTGAAAAACCGGCCATCGGATGTCAGCGCCACGTAGCCGCTCTCGACAGCGATCACATTCTCCAGCCTGTCGGACTGCAACCACCTGTTGGACCACTGCCCTTTGCCCGCGACCAAGGTTCGCTGCCTGAGGCACAGCTCTTTTGCGAGCCGGTCATACACCACAAACCTATCGCTGTCGTCCGCCAGCGTGAGCAGCGTCAGGTCGGTCATGTTCTTGATCGAGTCGGCCCAGCCACGGGAACGGCCGCGTCTCGTCGAAGGACGAACGATCAAGCCGTCCCTGTGGCGAACCCAGGCCATGTCCCGTAACTGCGCCTCGCTCTTCCAGCAGACCGAAACGAAGGGCGCCGGTTGCCAATTGACGGTGGCAAAGCTGTCCTCGTTGCTGACAGACGGGACAAAGGGGTAGTCGCTGCCCAAGACCTGCGACCAGTCGGCCAGCGTCTCGCTGGCGCTGAAAATGGATTCCAGCGCCGGATCCAGATCGCGCGTGACCGAACTGAGCAGCAGTTGCCCTTCATGGATCACATACACCAGTACATCGCGGGTCTGATCCTGGCGAGTGATGTGCTGCACGACATGAATCACCCCCTGCGCATCCGCCTCGACACGCTGGATGGTGGCGGTCACGTTCCTTGTGCTGCGCAACCAGTAGCGATAGCTCAGCAACCCGGTGACCGCGTCGGCTTGCCAGATGATCAGGTTCTGTGGGTCGTAGAAATAGCAGGAGCCGCCCGCCACCGCGCCCAGCACCGCCGCATCGACGCCCGGCAGCTCATCGCGAATGAACAGGAAACGGTCGTCCTTGGCGTCGTACCAGGCCGTGACGTAGCGGGGCTCGTCCGGCTTCTCGAACGGCACCAGGTAACGATGAACCGGCGTATACGGCATCGCCAGGCGGTGTTGCCTGGCAAGGGTCCTGAAGTGCTCCTGCAAGGCCTGCCTATCCATGCTCGCAGGCACCTCCTGCTCGACAACCACGAGCTTGCCCGCCTCCAGCTTGAACACTTGGTTCTGGCTGATCCGCAGCAGCACGTCATGACGCCCCGATCCACTGAGCGTCACCTGGACGTCACCGATGAACAGTCTCGCGTAGCGCTCGAGCCGGACATCACTTTCCTGGGCCCAAGGAGCGTCCAACACCCAACTCGAGTTCAACGGGCGCGTCGTATCGAGGGCCAGGCTCACGCCGGGATGGAGCAGCAGTGCACAGCGCTTGCCGGCACCCTGGATCTCATAGGTGATTTTTCCGTGCCAGGCCGGTGGCAGCACGGGCACCACCAGAGAGCGATCGATGTCATCGAGCAACACCTTGATCGCTGTCGGTCGATAATCCGGGACCAGGCGATAGAGGATGTAGTCACTGGGGAACGAGTAGAAGGAAAACAGAAACAGCCATCCTCCCTGCGCGTTTTTTTTCTCCAGGCGCCGTGCCGTGTCGAACCCGGTGTCATGGCGCAGCCCGGCGAAGGGTAAGGCCTTGTACTCGTAGCGGTAACAGGTATGCGGTGTGCAGGGCAGGACGATGACCGAGCCTGCCGGTGGCGTGAATCGGGCTCGACCTGGCAGATTCAGCTCTCGACGGATATCGATCGCCCGCGCGTAATCGTCATCAAAGGTAGGCACCCCGAAATGATCGCGCAGCGGATACAACTTGGGGCTGTCCAGCATCAGCTCGGCGCGGGTCAGATCCAGCGTATGAACGATCAGCGATGAACGCGGCAACCACGCACCACCGTTGGCATCAGAGCGATAGGGCTGGAGATGGGCGGTTGCCACCTCATCGAAAAACAGCCCGACCTGCTTGGCTTCTTCGGCAATGGTGGCAAAACCCTGGGCCAACGCCGCCACCCCCACTGCCAACCCACCCAGCATCACGGCAGCACCGCCCAGCACTGCTCCAGCGGTGGTGGCTCCGGCGGCGTAGGCGCCCACCGACAACATCAGGCTGGCCGAGTCGAACGCCAGTTGGGTACCGAACTGAGCGCGCTCGACTTCGTTTTGGGTGGTCGACAGCTGGTAGATGTCGAACCCGACATTCGCCAATTGCAGCAACCCCCCGGTCGCTTCGCTCACACTGCTTCCCACTGCCGCCTTGACCACTGGCGCGACGGTATGGGCAATCAGCTTCTCCTGGGCCAGTGCCTGCCGAACCAGGCCGACCAGGCCGGCGATATCGGCCACGTTGCCATGCACCAATTGCGCGTAATTGACATAGGCATGCAACCGGACCGCCAGGCTCAATGGCCGCTCAGGCCCCTCTCGGCCCCGCAAGGCGTTCATCAGCGCTTGTATGGCGAACCCGGCGTTCAGGGTGTGGACGCTGCCCACCTCGGTCGGATCGTTCGGCACGGAAGGTCTGTTGGCCAGGACCGAAAAGCGTTCCGAGAGGTAGTTCTTTATCCGCAAGAGCCGATGGTCGTCGGTCACGATCCGTACCAACTGCTCAGGCTTTTGCGGATCGATCAGGTTCATCCGGTACGACCCGTTCGACATGACCTCCAGGGTGTCGAACAGCGGCACAAGGTGTGGCGCCAGCTGATTGGCTTGCTGAAGATGGGTCGTCACTTGCTCGATCTGCTGGCCCCACCAATGGCCATCCAGCGCCAGCAGACAGCTACCCAATCGAGGATTGCTTTGCAGCGATTGCCCACGTGCGCTAGCCAACCGCTGCCTGACGGGGCGTGGCGACGGCCCGGACAAAGCGCCGGGTTGCAGCAGGTGCTTGACCGTGACCCCATCGGAGAGTTGCCAGGCCGAGACCTTTTCACTTTGCAGGTCGATCAGATCGAATTCAGGCTGAGCTTCACTACCATAGGCGGCGTAGTAACGGGCCATGCCCTCTTTCTGGAAAAAATGCTCCAGGCCACGCTGGAATGCATCCGGCTGCTCGAATTTACACAAACCAAAGTTGGGATCGAAAAAATGATATGTCGCACGTTCTGCACTGACGGTCTTGGCCACCAGCATCGAATGATTGTCAGAGTTGAGCATCAGCGTACGCGGGCCGGCGTGTTTCTCCAGAGCGGCGGTGACCTGATCGAGGCTAGCCTGTCCAAGCGTGCTACCGACGTCACTCATCGGGACGTCCCGCAGCTCTTCCAACGCTTGTAGAAAGGCTTGGGAATCGTCCTGCCCCGGCTCGAGCACCGCCAGGAAGAAGCGCTCGCGCAAGTGCCCGGAGGCGGCATCACCCTGCGCAAGTGCCGCACTCATCACCAGCGCCAGGGGATAGCAACGCCCACCAATCGTTTCGCCATCGCGGTTGAGCAGCAAATCCTGGGGAACCATCTGCACACCGTTATGCCCGAACCCATCAAGCAATTGCCCTGACCGCTCGATGACCTGGATACGGTGCTCAAGGGTGGCCACCTTCTGGATCCGCCCGACATGCCGCCCCCACTGATACAGGGTCCGCGCCTCCTTCAAGGCGGTTTTTTTCAGTTCCAGAGCGCTGTCGGATGGCATCGACGCGTACGTCGGATCACTCCCCAGGCCACTCATGAACCTCGCGGCTTTGCGCTTGTACAACTGGCGCTCGATGACCGCGTAACGCCCGGAAACGCCCTGCTCGGCGACGCCATTGGCCAGGTTCTCCAGCTCACTGGTGGCCGCATTGAAATGTGGGTTGTCCAGGGAATCCAGCCCCAACAACACGCCCAGTGCCAGTCTTTGCAAAGGACTCGCTTCAATGAAACGACGAGAGCCATTGGCGATGTCACTCAGCACCTCATCGATCCCCTGGTCGCGCATTTTTTTGTCACTCAGGAAGACCGGAACAAGCGCGTCGGACGCCTGACTCTTGATGAGCTCGCGGTCATCGAAACTCAGTGGCAGCGGCTTTTCGAAGCGGATCTCACCGTCATGCCCCTGCCTCATCGCCTCGATGAATGGCTCGCCGAGCCCCTCGACCAGTCGCTCAAGCACATCGGTCAGCAGCACCGCGCGCCCTTCGATCAGCGGCCATCCCTGCTGAAACTCAATCGTCGAATGCTTGAGCAACTGCGCGATATCGCCCTTGTAGCGGGCCTTGTACTGACCTTCGCGCCAACGCGCCTGCTCGGTGCTGACCCATTTCTCGGGATCGTTTCCATTCTCTTTCCAGGAGTGATCCTGCTCCTCTTCCGTGGCGCCATTGACCGTCAGATAGGGGGCAACGCCAGCCTCCTCGTGCAAAGTCTTGGCAACTGCCGCGCTCAAGTGCGCGTTCGCGTAGTCGGCCATGCCGTCGCGCATGGCGCCGGGGCCCGTCAGATGGACGGTTCCTTCGCTTTCGAAGCGAATGCCGTCGCCGAAGTGGGTCGCGACGCCCGATATCCGCGCTATCGCCCTGAGCACTTCGCCCATCGGCAGGCGGCTCAGCGGCCCATGGTTTTTTTCGAATACTTCTTCCACCAGGGTCAACATGCCGGCAACGTCGCTCAATGCGACATCGCGCTGGGCAGCCAACTGGACCGACGCGTCAACCAACTCGTAGTTGGAGCGCAGACGGTCGATCACGCTTTGAAGAATCTCGGCGCCCGGATGGGCCATCAGAAATGCATTGGATAACGACAGTTCCATGCTCAGGGCACGCAACGCGAAAGGTCGGGCCGACCGCTGCGCCGGCAACTCGAAGACCTCGCTCAAGCTTGGCCGACTTCGCGCGAACGCTTCCAGTGCCGACAGATGCTCGGTGGGAATATGCGCGCGATAACGGGAGGAAGCCTGGCGGCCGGGCATCCATTCGGGATTCTCGTTCAGCAGTAATTGCAGGGTCCCCAGACGGGCATCATGGCCAAAACCGCTGATGTCGACTCCGCCCAGGGTGGCCGATAACGGCGGAAGGTGGTCGATATCGGTATACCCGCCACCTTCGGCAAACAGGACTTCCGCGCGCACGACATCCGATGCCGACGCCATATTGCCCAGCAACCGCATCTCTCGGTCATAGACATCCTGCAACTGCAACGAAACTGCACCGGCAGCAAGGTCACGCAACTTGAAGCCGTCCATGGCCAGGATACTGCGACGATTGCGTTCCAACTGTTGGCGCAGCACTTGCGCATCCTGACCATAGGCGCGGGTCAGTAAATCCAGCCGGGCTTCGTCGGCTGATCCGCCCTTCGCCACGGCGGCATTGATATGGGCTTGCATCTGTTGTTTCAGGACAATGGACCGTTCGTTATACAGGGCACCCAGATCAACTTCGGCAATACGCTCATCTACATCATGTAAGAAGACATCGGCCTTGGCGGCTTCGACAATAAGCTTATTGGTTTGCCACGCCAGTAACGCATCACTGTCATACCAAAGATTCAAGATATAGCCGTGCCGGGCCAATACCTGTCGCCATACATTGAGATAATCGCGCTGGATGTCGCCAAGACCGCCACCGAGCCAGACGAAGTGCAACGTCTTGGGCACCTCCGCTGGCAACTTCCTCATTTGCTCGGTACTGAACTGAAGGCGTGCTTCGTGATGCTCGATTTTGTCGTATATCTGCGCCAGGTCCACACCAGCTCCGGCGGGACCAGACACACGCCCGTCCTGGCTGCGCTTGACCCTGCGGTTGCTCAATAGCTGGGCCAGCGTCTGTTTTAAAAGCCCCAATGGTTCGAGCAGCCTGTGGGATTCTGGCGTAGCGATACAGGCAAAGTAATAACGGAGGACCGCCTCGTATTGTTCGCTTTTTTTATATGGCGACAACGCCTGCTCAAGATCCGACAACTTGAAAAGACTGATGAACTTTACCAGGCCGTCGTTGCTTTTAACTTCTGCATCCTGCATAAAAACACTCCTCGTCCAACTTGACTAACAGCCAGACTAAAATAAATAAAGATCCACTGCCGCATCAGGCAGAACTAAGAAACGATAGAAGAAAGGCAAACTAACGCCTAAAACCCAACAACTCAAACAGGAAGGCTTTCAATGCATTTCAAAGATTCAAGATTCAATTACGAGAATCGAGAGTTGCAATCGAACAGGGCGGCCAGGCAGGCCGCCCTCATTCAGGAGGCTGGCTTGGATCCATACCAGCGAGGCGTATAGACCCAGCTGGCGCCGGACGCGCGCGGGAATACGCAGGTAGTGGAGGAGCCGATCAACACCATGGTGCGCATGTCCACTTGGTCCGGGGTCAGTGCCCCCAGCGTGGTGACACGCAATGTCTGCCCCGGACGACCGATATCGCGCCCCAGCACCACGGGCGTTTGCGCCGTGCGATGTTGTCCGACGATCTCCAGCGCCCGGCCCAACTGCCATGGCCGGGAGCGGGAGATCGGGTTGTAGAAGGCCAGGGCCAGGTCGGCTTCGGCCGCCAGGTCCAGGCGCTTCTCGATGATCGACCAGGGCTTGAGGTTGTCCGACAGCGACATCACGCAAAAATCATGGCCCAGCGGCGCACCGGCCTGGGCGGCGGTGGCCAGGGAAGCCGAGACACCCGGCAGGATCTGCAAGTCGACGTTGTGCCAATGGGCATCCGTCGACTCATGCAACGCTTCGAGCACGGCGGCAGCCATGGCGAACACGCCCGGATCGCCGGACGACACCACCACCACGGAACGGCCCTGGGCCGCCAGCTCGAAGGCATGGCGGGCCCGCTGCATTTCTTCGCGGTTGTCGGTGCAGTGTTGCACCTGGTCGGCCCGAAAGGGCCCGGCCATGCGCACGTAGGTTTCATAACCGAGCACATCGGTGGCACGCTCGAGTTCGGCGCGCACCGCCGGCACCATCAACTCGGCGGCACCCGGGCCAAGGCCGATCACCGCCAGGCGCCCGCGCGGACGACCGACCTGCTGCGGATCGAGGGGTTGCGCGGCCACGGCGATGGCATGACTGCCCATGACTAGTAACGATGCCGGTTGAGCGAGGGCATCGCTCAACCACGTTTCGAGGTTGCCATTGGCCGCGGCAAAACGCAGCGGCACACCCAAGGCCGATGCCATTTCGTGCAACTCTGGACGGGCCATGTCGCTGTCCGCCGCCAACAGACACGCCAGCGACTGCGCCGCGAGGCCGGCCTTTTCCAGCATCACGCCGATGTCCACCGACGCCCCTGCACTCAACGCCACCAGCACATTGCGCGGATAAATCCGCAGCTCATCCACCGCCGGTGTACCCGCAGCACTGTCGATACGGATCGCCAGCCGTGCCTGCTCATCCTCGGGCAACTGCGCCTGGGCCAGCCACGGCGCGGCGCCTTCGATGCGCACCGATTCACCGGCCAGCAGATCGGAGACAAAACGCTTGCCTTGCTCCAGGTCGCCGAGGCTGTAGCCACTCGGCGGATTGAGCAGGCAAGTGCCAAAACGCAATTCACCGCTGGTGGTGATCGCTGGCGCGACTTGCAGTGCTGCAGCGATTTCCCGGGCCATGACATTCACTCCGCCCAGGCCGCCCAACAGCGGGACCACGGCGCTGCCATCCTCGGCCACCGCCAGCACCGGCGGCTCGACGCCTTTTTCCAGCAGCAGCGGCGCCAGGGTGCGAATGACGATACCGGCCGCGCACAGGGCGATGATCGGTGTGTCCTGCTGGTAGAGCTCGCGCAACGTCGCGCCGAACTCATGATATGGACGATCCACGCCCTCGACTCTTCCACTCAGGCCATGGATCAGGGCATCAGGGTAGCGCAGCTGGATCCGTCGGGCGGTGGCGAGACTGCCCGGGCCGAGGATGACGATGGCCGGCACTTTGGAAGTCATCACCCTTGCCACCGTTCGCCCGGTACGATGATCAGCGAGAAGTACGGCGACGACATCGGCTCGACTTCATCCAACGGCACGATCTTCTGGTTGGCCATGGTCGCTCGCTCGACATACAGCGCCCGCCCGTCCATATCCAGTTCCTGAAGCACTTGGCGAACCTTGGGGAAATTGCGCCCCAACTTCATGATCACCGCCGCATCGGCGTCGGCCAGGCGCCGCTTGAGTTCTTCATGGGGCAGCACGCCGGAGAGCACCGATAAACTCTGGTTGCGATAGACCAGCGGCGCACCGAGTACCGAGGCGCCACCGAGCATCGAGCACACACCGGGAATGACTTGGGCCTCATAACGCTCGGCCAGGCGATCGTGCAGGTACATGTAGGAGCCGTAGAAGAACGGATCGCCCTCGCAGATCACCGCCACGTCGCGTCCGGCATCCAGGTGCACGGCCAACTGTTCGGCGGCGGTGTCGTAGAAATCGGCGATCACCTGTTCATAGGACAGCGGCGCCGGCAGCACTTCGGTGGTGACCGGGTAGACCAGCGGCAGCAACGTCTGCGCATCCTG
>Ga0182007_10001291_pt1 | contig 13546 bp, 7 predicted proteins | sample Sormic07211113_1_FD_123023 | JGI IMG/M metagenome (GOLD analysis project Ga0182007, IMG submission 123023) | Rhizosphere microbial communities from Sorghum bicolor, Mead, Nebraska, USA - 072115-113_1 MetaG | ecosystem: Host-associated > Plants > Roots > Rhizosphere | place: USA: Nebraska... | reverse complement strand
CGCAATGGAAGGAATTTTGAATACTTTGGCGAGGATCCCCTGCTTGCTGGCACGATGGCAGGTGAAAACATCAAGGGCATTCAAAGCCAGCATGTGCTTTCAACGATCAAGCATTTCGCCATGAACGATCAAGAGACCGCGCGAATGGGCATGAGCGCTGTCATCGGTGAACGGTCTTTGAGTGAGAGTGATCTGCTGGCATTTCAAATCGCCATCGAGCGCGGCCAGCCGGGCGCAGTGATGTGTGGTTATAACCGAGTCAATGGCATTCACGCCTGCGACAACGCTGATCTGCTTCAGCGCATCTTAAAGGATCGTTGGGGCTATCGCGGTTTTGTGATGTCCGACTGGGGTTCTGTTCACGGTGTCGAAGCCGCCATGCATGGCGTGGATATTGAGATGGGCACACAGTTGGACAAGTGGTTATTTGGAGATGTTTTCTTCGAGAAGCCACTGTTGGCCAAAGCTGAGCAAGACCAAGTTTATCGCACTCGTTTGGGTGAAATGAGCCAGCGAGTCCTGCGCTCGATGTTTGATGTTGGCCTCTTTGAGCACCCTCCTGTTAAAACACCTATTGATTACGCAGCGAGCAAGGCCGTAGCACAACAAGCTGCCGAAGAGGGGATGGTGTTGTTGCGCAACGAGAAGCATGCGTTGCCTCTCAATGGTGCGACCAAGAAGATCCTTGTAGTGGGTGGCAACGCGGACAAGGGGGTTCTCTCTGCAGCCGGTTCGTCACAGGTTGTAGAGCCAGAGGGTGCTGGCCTGGTAATTCCTACGGGAGGCGAAGGTCAGTTCGCTTCACTGCGCGAGATGGTTTGGCATAGAAGCTCGCCGCTTAAGGCTCTGAAGGAGGAGCTGCCAGATGCAGTCATTACCTTCAACGATGGCCGTAACTCCGGGGAAGCGGCTGCGTTGGCCAAGAACGCTGACGTGGTCATCGTGTTCGCGACGCAGTGGATGATGGAGAGTTACGACACCTATGACCTGGAGTTGCCTAGCGGTCAGAATGGCTTGATTGACGCATTGGCCTCCGCAAACGCTAAAACCATTGTGGTCTTGGAAACTGGTGGCCCTATCAGCATGCCATGGCTCAACAAAACGGCAGCAGTCATGCAGGCGTGGTATCCAGGTGCAGGTGGTGGTAAGGCCATCGCTCGCACGCTGACCGGCAAAGTAAATCCATCGGGCCGCCTCCCGATCACTTTCCCGGCAGACCTCAAACAACTGCCTCGCCCTGTGGTACCCGGCTTTGGTGGCCCCGAAAACGCCAAGATCGATGTGGACTACAACATCGAAGGCGCTGACGTTGGATATAAATGGTTTGCGCGAAAAAACATCAATCCTTTGTTCCCATTCGGCTTCGGGCTTTCCTACACACAGTTTAAATATGATGGGCTGAAGGTCGAAAAAACCTCTCCGCTCACCGTTAGCTTTAACGTGACCAACATCGGCAAGCTGACGGGACAAGATGTTCCTCAGCTCTATCTGACGGGTATGCCTGGTCGAGCTCAGCAACGCTTGCTGGGGTGGAACAAGATCGAGCTCCGTGCCGGGGAATCGCGATCCATAACCCTGCAAGTGGATTCACGCCTGCTCGCCGATTTTGACGTCAAGGCACAGCGCTGGTCTGTAGCGCCAGGAGCGTATGCATTGGGCCTAGGCCATAGCGCTACAGAATTCGTTTCCCAGCGGCATGTAGATCTGCCCAAGCAGGATTTCGCAGATCCCGTCGTGAGCCGCTGAGACATTTTTCTTCATGCCTGGGTGCCCTCCACCCATGGCATGGAGAAGCTAGAGCAAATCTGACAAGACTTTCAGCACATTCCAATTGGGCATTTTCATCAAAGATGCAGCAACGGCTGAGCGCCATCTTTTTTTGAGGTTTCTATGTCTTTTTCAACTTCGTATCGAGTCGCAGTGGTGCAGGCAGCACCCGTCTTCATGGATCGCAGCGCGACGGTTGATAAGTGCATTCAATTGATTGCCGAGGCAGCTGGCAACGGTGCTCGGGTAATCGCGTTTCCGGAAAACTTCATTCCTGGTTACCCATGGTTTTTCTGGCTGGGGTCACCAGCTTGGGCAATGCAGTACATGCTGCAATATCACGAGCAGGCCTTGGTGATTGATAGCCCGGACTATCGTCGATTGGAGCAAGCGGCAGCCGACCATGAAATCTTCGTGTGCCTCGGCTTCACCGAGCGATCCAATGGCAGCTTGTACATGGCGCAGACTTTCATTGACGACCAGGGCCGTACCCTGTCGACCCGACGCAAGCTCAAACCAACCGTGGCAGAGCGCATGGTCTTTGGGGAGGGCGACGGTAGTGATATCCAAGTTCATGAAACCAACATTGGTCGGCTCGGGGGACTGTGCTGCTGGGAGCATATTCAGCCACTGAACAAATTCGCGATGTACAGCAAGCATGAGCAAGTGCACGTCGCCGCATGGCCAGGTTTTTCCCTCTATACGGACGTCACCCCAGCAATTGGTGGTGAGGTTAATAACGCCGTAAGCCGCACATATGCCGTTGAAGGCCAGTGTTTCGTTCTCGCCCCGTGCGGGATGGTTTCCGAGGATGTTGTTGAGTTGCTCTGCCAAACGGATGAAGCACGTAATTTGCTAAAGGTCGGGGGAGGCTTCGCGCGCATCTATGGCCCCGACGGCGCCGATTTGGCCACTCCATTGCCGCCAGACCAGGAAGGGCTGCTGTACGGGGACATCAACCTTGACGCCGTCACGATGGCCAAAGTTGCAGCAGATCCGGTTGGCCACTACTCCCGAAGCGATGTCACAAGACTGCTGTTTAACAGCGAGCCACGCAGGCCCGTTACAGAGGACGCATCAATCGGTTCGGATGACAAGCTCGCTCTTGTTGACGACCTTGAAGCCAATTAATCGATATCCCTTTTTGATGGGTGCATAACATGCAGCATAAATCGCTTGGTGATTCAGCTTACGAGTGGAAAATGGTGTGGCTGCTAGCGGTGCTGTTTGGCATCGTAGGTCTGGATCGGTTGGTGGTGGTGTACTTGTTTCCAATCTTGATACCAGAGCTGGGGTTGAGTAATACCCAAGCCGGTGCAATCGCTTCTGTATTGGCGCTGACATGGGCGCTGTCTACTTATGTTCTTGGTGGCGTGAGTGATCGCCACGGTCGGAAGAAGGTGTTGATCTACTCCGGCATTTTCTTCTCACTCATGACATGGATGACGGGAGCGGTAAAAAGCTTCACTGGAATGCTGGTCGTTCGAGGCCTTCTTGGCGTAGGTGAAGGCGGGGTTTTCAGTGCCAGTGTCGCGACGCTCGCAGAGATATCGACGCCTAAACGGCGAGGGCTCAATATGGGCATTCACCAAGCATTCTTTCCACTGTTGGGCATCGGTTTGGGCCCGATCATTGCGACTCAATTAAGCTTGTACATGCCATGGGAGTGGGTGTTCTTTCTGCTCGGGATTCCTGGGTTGATTTTGACGGTGATGCTCGCGAAGCTCATGCGCGAACCCAGGAAGGTGACCGTCGAGCGCGATGCACACAAAAGCGCTCCTATCACCAGCGTGCTCAAATTCCGCAATATCTGGGTGACTACAGTCATCGGCTCTCTGTTTCAAACGGGCTTGTTCGTATTCTCGACCTTCGTCGCGCTTTACCTCACTCAAGTGGTGGGGCTGTCGTTGAGCACGACGGGATTGATCGTCTCGGGCTGGGGGTTCGGTGGCTTCATAGGAATGATCGCCGTACCCGCCTTGTCGGATCGATGGGGGCGTAAACCTGTGCTGGTGACTTGCGCCACTATTTACGGTCTGCTGATGCTCGCATTTGCTCTGAGCCACGCCGGCCCTTGGGTGATGTTTTCGATCCTGTTTGCCGCCGGTATCTTCGGATTTGGCATCGCACCATTGTTCTTGGCCGTGATTCCTAGCGAGTCCGTCCCATCCAATATGACCGGAGCAGCAGTTGGTGTGCCAACGGGTGTGAGCGAATTAATTGGCGGTGTATTGATGCCTGTGATTGCAGGTGGTTTGGCCGATCTATACGGCTTGGCGCTACCCATGATGGTAGTGGGAGCGGTATCACTTGCAGCGGCTGTCACTGGTTTGTTCCTGATCGAAACCGCACCTGGTGCTGCTACCCATCTAGTCACGTCCTCAGCACTTGCGGTTACTTCTGAATAAGCGTGATCTATTCAGGGCCTGGATAGTATCGATTTGATCAATTAGGCCCCGCTCAATAGAGTGGGGTTTTTACTTTGTATTCTCGTACTGCCGTGAGGACACCATGAGCTTAGCTTTTAGCGTTGAAGGTTTTCGTTCACTGGCGCAACGGCGCCTTCCCAGAATGGTCTTCGACTACCTTGAAGGCGGCGCCGATGATGAGAAATGCTTGCAGCGTAACCGGGACACGTTCGACCATTGGGAGCTCATCCCAAGGCGTTTGGTTGATGTCGCCCAGCGTGATCTGAGCGTCAACGTCTTCGGTACTACTCAGCCACTGCCGCTCATGGTAGCTCCGATGGGGCTTAATGGGGCATTCTGGCCGAAGGGCGATATCGCTCTAGCAAGGGCGGCCAGGAAAGCGGGTATCCCCTTTATATTGTCCACGGCGGCCAATGCGTCCATTGAGGAGGTCGCGGAAAAAGCGGGAGGGGAACTGTGGTTCCAACTCTATGTAGTGCACCCATCACTTGCTGATCAACTCGTAGCTCGTGCACTGGCGGCAGGTTACAGAACGCTAGTGCTGACCACTGATGTTGCGGTGAACGGCAAGCGTGAGCGTGATTTACGTAGTGGTTTTGGCCTGCCTTTCAAGTACACGCCGAAGGTAATGCTCGATGGAATGCTCCATCCGCGCTGGTCTATAAGCTTGCTTACAGGCGGGATGCCGCAGATGGCAAATTTCGCCAATCAGGACGCCAACAACGTAGAGCTTCAAGCTGCGCTGCTGTCGCGGAAAATGGATGCCAGTTTCAACTGGGATTCACTTAAAAGATTGCGAGAACTCTGGCCACATCGGCTGTTAGTCAAAGGAATACTTCACCCTGAAGACGCTGCGCGTTGTATGGCGTTCGGAGCTGACGGCGTAATCCTCTCAAACCATGGCGGGCGTCAACTTGATTCGAGCTGCTCGCCTATGCCTGTTCTTAAGCAAATTGCTAATGCTCATCCGGGCAAGGTGCTTGTTGATAGCGGTTTCAGACGTGGTTCTGACGTTGTTAAAGCTATGGCGCTCGGTGCGGGTGGTGTTCTTCTAGGCAGGCCACTACTCTACGGTCTGGCTGCAGGTGGCGAGGAAGGGGCTAGCCAGGTGCTGAGCATTATCAAAGATGAGATGGATCGCACACTTGCGAACATGGGGTGTGCCTCCATGGCGAGTTTGTCGCCCGACCATGTCACCTCAATCAGGGGGTGATACCAACAGCCGTATCTGCGGCCTCGGCGCTGTGTATGGCTGAACGTTTCAACTCGTGCATCGACGATTTCACGTTTTTTTTCAACCGGAGGGAAGAAGCGGAGGAGGGCGCTTGCGGTAATCATAAAATGCGTCAGTTGGTTTGAGCTGCAGCCATTATTACTTTGAGATGCTGTTCTCCTTGGAGTCAAACAGCTGTCATCCACCATCATCAAGATCCCAAACTGGCCCATTGCCGAAGCCTATCTACTGAAGTGCGGCTACGGCTTTCCGAATACTTGGGTTTTGAAGGATTTGGAATAGGAACGGCGCATTGGCCGCATGGAGTATCTGCTTAAAAAGGCTAGACGAGGTGTCCACTTAAATTGAAGTGCACACCTGTCTTGGCTTAGCAGAGCGGGCTAGATGCCTTTGCCGGACGCATACAATGCAGGCCAGGGCGCGATATTTATTCAGTGCAAAGCCCTGAATTCCGCCGAAACCTCTCTTTGATCAAGCGTTGACTGGCACTGCTTTTTGCCTGCGATACAGGATCGTCGTCGCTGTGAACCCACACAACGCAGCAAACATTAGCCAGTAGGCGGGCGACGCCTTGTCACCTGTTGCCTGCACCAGGATTGTTGATACGGCGGGTGTAAAGCCGCCAAACACAGCCGTTGCTAAACTGAATGCCAGTGAAAATCCTACGACTCGTACGTTCTGAGGCATTACCTCAGTCAATGCAGCAACCATCGCGCCATTGTAAATGCCAAAGAAAAAAGAGAAGTACAGCAGCACGGCGAGCAGTCGTTCGAAGCTTGCCGCCGCGGCCAGCCAATGCATGGCGGGATAGGCGGTGAAGATGCACAGCAAGGTGACCGCCAGCAACAAGGGGCGGCGTCCAATGCGATCAGAGATCGTACCGCCGATGGGCAGCCAGATGAAGTTGCTCAGGCCGACGAAGAGCGTGACCACCAGACTGTCGCTGGTGCTCAGGTTCAGTACAGACCGGCCGAAAGTCGGGGTGTAGACGGTAATGAGATAGAACGTGGTCGTGGTCATCGACGCTAACAGACCACCAGCCAGTACCGTGCGCCAGTTGTCCCGCATCGAGCGAAAGACTTCACTGGCACTTGGGTGATGGCTGCGCGCTTTGAATGCATCGGTTTCCTGTAGCGAGCGGCGAATGATGAAGATGAACGGGATAATCAGGCAACCAATGAAGAATGGGATACGCCAGCCCCAGGCTGCAACGTCGGCGGCCTCCATAGACGCGTTAATCGTATAGCCCAACGCAGCCGCAAGAATGATCGCCACTTGTTGGCTGGCCGACTGCCAACTGGTATAGAAACCCCGGCGTCCGGGCGTGGCGATTTCAGCCAGGTACACGGAAACACCACCCATTTCCGCACCTGCAGAGAATCCCTGCAACAGTCGCCCGAGCAACACCAATATCGGCGCTGCGATGCCTATGCTGGCGTAGCCCGGAACCAAGGCGATCAAGACCGTGCCCGCGGCCATGATCGACAGCGTTACGATCAGCCCCTTTCGCCGGCCCACCTTGTCGATGTATGCGCCCAGCACGATAGCGCCCAGCGGCCGCATCAGAAATCCCGAGCCGAATACGGCGAAGGTCATCATTAACGAGGCGAACTCGCTGGTGGTAGGAAAGAACGTCTGGGAGATGTAGGTCGCGTAAAACCCGAACAGAAAGAAGTCGAACTGTTCGAGAAAATTGCCGCTAGTGACCCGCAGGATGGCGCCCAGTTTGGCCCCCTTGGATCGGGTGTCTTGAGTTGTTGTTTTCATCATGGCTACCGTGGTGATCAATATTGTTTTTGGAATGAATGGATCGCCGATCAGTCGCTACCTGCGTTGATCGGGTTGGGTTGGCGTTTTTCGATGGAGTACTTGAGCAGCGCGGCGCTGCGGAAGATGCCATGGGCGAATTTGCTGTAGGGCATGGTCAGGAAAAACGCCATGACCAGGCCGAGATGGATTGCCAGCAACAGGCCCAAGGCTGCGGTTTCACGGAACGCCAGGAGTGCCAGGCCGCTGGCGCTGACCAGGAACAGCAGTGCGATAAAGCCGCGATCCATGGGTTTCTGGTTTTCGTCGCCGTGTTCGGGGTTGCGACGCAGGTTCAACCACAACAGACCCGCAGGGCCGACCAGCAACCCGAGCCCACCGCTGATGCCCAGCATCACCGGCAAGCTCAAGACGGGGTAGGGCGCCGACCAGTCCAGAAGGAAATGGTAGAGCGTGGCGACCCCAGTGGCGGCGAAGCACAGCATGAAGCCGTAGAAGGTGAAGTGGTGGAAGCGCCGCCGCCACAAGGTGAATCGATCATCAGCGTTATTGCAGCCCTCGCCATGGCCACCGTCCAGAAATTTGAGCCGGGCGACGTTGGCCGTGGCTTCCAGTGCAGCAGCGGTTTTTTCCTGCGCGGGCGCGTCGGTCGGTGAAACATTGCGCCAGAAGCGCCGCGCGCCAAGGGTTAACGCGAGTACCGCGAATCCGAAAACTGCACCGAACATTACGGCCAGGGTGTTGTGCGGAAAGATCCCGTAGAAATTTCCCCCGGGCATCGCCGTGAACAGGTTGCCCATCACCATCAACGTGAGACACAGGAACAGTGCCAGCCCGACACCGGCGGACAGTGCCAGAGTCAGTCCGTTGCGTCGGTATAGTGTGCCCATCGCCTGTGGCCAGGCGTACTCGGTATAAGTGTCGAGGCGGACTTTGGCCATGGCCTTGGGCACATTGATTACGAATTCGTGAGGGGCAGCGTACTGACAGGCATGCAGGCATGCGCCGCAGTTATGGCAAAGGTTCGCCAGGTAATGGATATCCGCCTGAGAAAACTCCAGACGCCTTGTCATGGCCGGGAATACAGCGCAGAAGCCCTCGCAGTAACGGCAGGCATTGCAAACGGTCATTTGTCGCTGAACTTCGCTTTCATCAAGGTTGAGTACGGGAATCAAATTACCCGGTGCCTTGGGATCAAACAGCTGCATGTTGGGGCTCCGTGGAGGAAGGGGTCAGGAAGCCGGCCGCAGCCGCGGCTTGCACACCGGCGATGCGACCGAATGCGGTACCAATGGCCATGCCGATGCCGGCGGTATAGCCCTTGCCCAATACGTTGCCCGCCATCATTTCTCCTGCGACAAACAGGTTGGGGCTAGCCTTGCCGTTGAAGTGAACGGCGGCGGTATCGTCGGTAGCGAGGCCTAGATAGGTGAAGGTCACGCCAGGTTTAAGTGGGTAGGCACAGAATGGGGGCTTTACCAATGGGCGGGCCCAATGGGTTTTGGCGGGTGTCAAACCTTCGGTGTGGCAATTGTCCAGCGCGGTGTGGTCGAACGTGCCGACGCAGCAGGCTGCGTTATATTCCTCGATGGTTTTGACAAATTGCGTCACGGGAAGCTTCAACTGGCGGGCCAGGTCTTGCAGAGAGTTGGCTTTAGTGCCCGGAAACACCGGAGGCATGAAACGGCCGAGGGCTTGTTGGTCGATGATCGAGTAGGCCTGTTGACCGGGTTGACCCGCCACCAGGCGGCCCCAGATCGCATAGCGCTTGGGCCAGAAATCCTCGCCTTCGTCATAGAAGCGTTCGCCGTCGCGATTGACCACCACGCCCAGCGATACGCAATCGATACGGGTACAGATACCACCGTCATACAGGGGCGCACGGGCGTCGATGGCCACCATGTGCGCTTGGGTTGGGTCACCGATAAAATCGGCGCCCAAGCTCTGCATGCGCCGAAGCAGTACACCAGTATTGAAGCGCGTCCCGCGAATCAGAAAATTGTCTGACGGCCATTCTCCGCGATCGTTTTGGCCCCAAGCCTCACGGAGCCACTCGCGGTTCGACTCGAAACCGCCAGCCGCCAGAACGCACGTCTTGGCCTGGATCCGCTCGGCGGGCAAACGCTGACCATTGACCTCACGCTCACCGATGTGGGCTGCGACGAATGCTCCGTCCTTCAACTCGATGTCGGTGACTTGAGCGTTGTAGCGGATCTTCACACCCAGCCGCTCGGCGCTGCGGAAGTACGCGTTAACCAACGCTTTGCCGCCGCCCATGAAAAACGCATTGGTGCGCGCAACATGTAGGGCACCAGACAACGACGGCTGAAAATGCACACCATGGGAGCGCATCCAGTCACGGCAGTTCGACGAGGCGCGGATGACAATACGTGCAAGCTTTTCGTTAGTAATCCCACCGGTGACTTTCAGCAGATCCTGCCAATATTCTTCTTCGGGATAGGCATCGACCAACACATCTTGCGGTTCGTCGTGCATACATCGCAGGTTTCGTGTGTGTTGCGAGTTGCCACCACGCCAGATTTTCGGTGCGCCCTCCAGCAGCATCACGCTAGCACCAGCCTCTCGCGCCATCAACGCTGCACACAAGGCGGCATTGCCGCCGCCAATTACTAATACGTCGATCATCATCACTCCTCAATCGCAAGGAGGCATGAACGAAGTGCTCCTCGCGAGTGGGGGGAAGGTAGAGCTGTCAGCTTATTGTCGAAAGGCGCGAAATGAATGGGGGTGTTTAGTTTTCATAAAGGCTTTGGCGCGGACACCTCAGTATTGGAAACCGGGAAGAGGGTGCGCCGGGATCATGACGCGACGTCCTCAATCCACGATGCTCCCGGCCATTGTTGATCAACGACCAACTGTCGAGCGACATCGGTGATGACCAGTCGCGCCGCCAGAGCAGCGGGAGACAGCTCATCATCAGGCAGTGTCGCCAGCAGGTTTCGTCGACCTACGTGAGCATCGGAAATTTCCACCACTGAAAGTCCCGACTCACCTTTGAGCGCTGCTGCCGCACCGGGCTGGATGGTGGCAGCATGACCTGCGCGTACGGCGTTCATCAATACGGCAAGCCCATCCACTTCCATGATGATGTTGGGAGCCAATCCCGAACGTTCAAACGCAACCATCAGCGTAGAACGCAAACCGTGTTGCGCACTCGGCATTACCAGTGGAAGTTGCCCCAGATCCGCCAGTTGCACGCTGGTTCCTTGTGGTGCGTGGGGCAGGTGCGGTGAGCTGATGACAAATAGTTTTTCGTCGAGCAGCGGTGTCACGCTCCAGCGCTTACCACCTTCGAGTTGAAACAGAATGGCCAGGTCGATCTGGCGAGCATTGAGTTGCGTGGCCAAATGCCCGGATAGCATTTCGACCAGGTGCAATTGAATATCCGGGTAACGCTCTCGCATCGCGTTGATCAATGGCAGGGCAAGAACAGTGGAAGTCGTGGGCGCCATTCCGACGGTGACGTACCCACTCATTCGCCCACGGTGAGCGGCCATGATCGCATTTTCGGCTTGCCGCAAACACAGCTGGGCATGGTGCAGGAACGCCATACCGGAGCTGGTAGGTGTGACGCCAGTAGTGGTGCGATTAAGGAGGCGGGTTGACAGCTCACTTTCAAGTTTCGCGATCTGTTGGCTAAGGGCTGATACGCCGACGTCCAGTTCAAGAGCTGCGCGTCCCAAGCTGCCGTGTTCGAGGATTTTTACGAAATATCGCAGTTGTCTCAATTCCAAGCGTTGCTGCTCCACGTCAAATTGTTGTTGGAATGCCTATCGATTACCGCGGCGAGCACCAAACCGCAAGACAATATAGGAGAGGGCCTGAAAATTTTGAGATTCGTTGTTGTTCCTACAATCCAAACAGAAACAGGATCAATGCGTAACGGAGCGCGCTTCTACTGCCAGACTGTACCGCAAGGTTTCAACATCTATGGTAGGGAAGAGAAACTACGTCTGAAGACTACCTATGAGTCTCGAGAAGGCACCGAGACTGAATGTCGACGACTTAACTTTGATCGCCTTCAAATCATACTTTCTGAGCGCGAATCCATAATTGCGCTGTAGGTATGAGCAGTCCTGCAAATCATCCGGCGCTTGGCGTTCCGAAATGAGTGGATCAAAGGATCTGGAGTTGCGTATCTGTCAGGCTGCGGTAACGAGCGTGGTCGGGACGAACATTGATGATATGGCTTTCAAAGCGTCGTTCAATCTCGAATGAGTATGGGCAACGGCGCTGCGTGACCATCTTGTACGAGCAGCGGTACACGCTGACCTGAAGAGAAACGGCACTGAATCAGTTTCATCGGCAGCCACCTCATGAATGACTCACCATGAACACGAAGGGCATAGCCCGTTGAGAGCGTGGACGGCAGAAGCGTTTTTGTCGAATCAGTGGTTTAGGCGGTTCATGAACATCTATGACATGACACATCATTTAACATAATATACATTACACGTAACATTATGTTTCAAGATTAGTCCAGCGGACGCAGGTTTTCGAGGATCCCTTTCATTCGATGCTCTTGCTTGTGGTGGAAAATGCAGGACGATCTCTGATGAATCAACCTATGTGCGTGCGGTGTGTCGATTTTACTGTCGATGGAAAACTACACGCTATCGGGAAGCTGCAAGGTGAAGCGGCTACCGCCATTCGGATTGGGCTCATGTCGAATGCCCCATCCAAGGTGATCTACAACACGTTCGATGGTGGATAGGTCCAAGCCCGAGCCACCCGTGAAATCATCAGCGCCCCTAAAGCCGATTTGGGATTTGACAGGCATTCCTCGCATTTCTGATTGAGCTGTTCCCTTCAACGCCACCTTGGGATGAACTAATCAACAAAGTCGTGGGCGCGAGGCAGGAAAAAGGCATTTTGACGGTTTCTGAATGATCTGGCCCAGAGTATGTAAAAACGCCGTCGCGAACACTTGCTATGGTTTTTGAGGGTTTCGTCGCAGGGATCGCCTATGAAGCGCTTTATCCAATGTGAACATCGAGGCCAAGACACCTTTACTTCCCGAGAGCCTTGATGACTATGCCCACGATGCCAATCCGGTTCGCGTAGTCGACATCTTGGTCTACGATCTCGACCTCCACCGTTATCGTTCCTGCCCCCTCTTCACTCTACTAATACCGGGACAGACCACATGCGTAGGCTCTGAGGTATTGTCCCTCCTGAGTTGACAGTAAAACCGTTTCCACCCCCTTTTCCTTTTTTCATAGATCATTAATCTGAACAATTTCGAAAGCGCATACAACAAAGGGCCCTTGAAGGGCCCTTCGTTTCTACAACTTCGCCTGTGTGAGGTTTTTTGTAGACCTTCACCTGGCGGGGCTTATGCGTGCCGACACTTTAGGGTTAGAGCCGAGTAAAACACCCTGTGGAGCGTAACTCTATCTCCCCCCCTCGGCTAACTCGTTCGGGCAGGGTTACTAACTGCGAACAGATCCTGACTCAAACCACCGTGACAGCCGCATTCAACATCAACACCACAATCAAACCGACCACGGCCACGATGGATTGAACCACTGAAATGGTCTTGGTGGCTTCGCCCATAGTCATGCCGAAGGATTCCTTCACCATCCAGAAGCCCGCATGGTTCGCATAGTTGAAGAACAGCGAGCCGCAGCCTATGGACAAGGCAAGCAGAGGCAGGTTGAGGCTGGGATCAGCACCTGCAAGCGGCGCCAGCAAGCCAGCAGCACCAACGATACCGACAGTGGCAGAACCGGTAGATACCGAGAGCAACATCGCGATCAACCAACCCAAGATCAGCGGAGGGAACGCAGACTGCTGAGTCAGGTGCACAATGGCATCGCCCACCTTGGCGCTGGTCAACAGCTCCTGAAAGGCACCACCGCCGGCGATGATCATGATGATTGAGGCGATTGGCTTGAGGCTCTTGCCCAGGGATTCGCGCAATTGCCCCGCATCGCCGCCCCGCGCGAGTACCAGACTTGCCCCTGCGAACAGCACGCCCAGGAGCATGGCGATCAGGGGATTGCCCAAGAAACTAGCCATTTTCAGGATCGCATTGTCCTTGGGTAATACCATCTCAGCGACGGCATGAATCAGCATCAGGATCGCCGGTAGCAAGGCTGCCAGCACGCCAAGGCATACGCTGGTGCTTGGTTGATCGTCGGCTTTTTCAGCCAGGGTGAACTGATCTAGCAAAACCTGATCGGGCCGAGTGCTCATGCGCGGCGAAATGAATGCGCCATAAAGCGGGCCGCCTAAAATCATTGCAGGAATAGCCGCAAGGAAGCCATAGAGCATTGTGGGCCCAACCGAGGTTTTGAGCGCGGCGATGGCCGTCAAGGGGCCAGGG
>Ga0182007_10001290_pt1 | contig 13551 bp, 10 predicted proteins | sample Sormic07211113_1_FD_123023 | JGI IMG/M metagenome (GOLD analysis project Ga0182007, IMG submission 123023) | Rhizosphere microbial communities from Sorghum bicolor, Mead, Nebraska, USA - 072115-113_1 MetaG | ecosystem: Host-associated > Plants > Roots > Rhizosphere | place: USA: Nebraska... | reverse complement strand
GCCTACGAGGTGAGTTGGCAAACCATGCAACTCGACCCCAAGGGCTACCTGCAACGCAATGCGGTCGACGGTAACTTCTGGAAGTTCACGGTCGCCCCGACCTTCAAGCCTGACTTGGGCGATCTGCTCACGCGTCCCGAGCTACGCCTGTTCGCCAGCGTGATGAACTGGTCGTCGGACCTGGACCGGTACAGCACCACGGATTCCTTCGGCAAGACCGACTTCAACGCCGGTGGCGTCTGGCAATACGGCATGCAGATGGAAACCTGGTTCTGATGCAACCGGCGGGTTGCTTTTAGAAGGACCGGGACTACCGTACCCAGGATCAACCTGCCAGGCCTGGGGCCGGTCGAAAGACATCATCCAGGCCGTCCATGGTCGGTGTGCCCCTGGCCTCGATACAGAACGGCAGCGTCTTCAACGGACAATGGAATGCGTTGAGTCAGGACGAGTGAGGCTATCGAAGATCATTTAATGAACCCAGGTCCAGCCGCTCATGTCACTCGTTTGTCAGGAACGACAACATGATGGAGCCGCCGATGCGACCGATGGACCTCACCAGCCTTTCCTTTGCCGCGCTGCTGTGCGTAGCGTGTTCAAGCCAACCTCCCGCGACATGGAGCTATGCAGACGCCCAAGGACGGGCCAATCTCCCTCCCGACCAAGCCTACCCCGAGCTCTTTGAAGCGGTGCAGCGCGAGCAGGTGTTCACCGACCAGAAGCATTTCGTGGACGCACTGCCCAACCGTGATCCGGCGCAGATCCGCGCCGATTACCTGGCCCAGCGTGGCAGCGAGGGCTTCGATATCAAGGCCTTCGTGAAAGACAACTTCATCGAGTCCGGTCAAGCCGAAAGTCCGGCCCCCAAGCCCGGCGCGCCGATCAAGGAACACATCGACAGCCTCTGGCCCGTACTGAGCCGATCCTACAGCCAGGTGCCGGCCCACAGCAGCTTGCTGCCCCTGCCACAACCCTATGTGGTGCCCGGCGGACGTTTTCGCGAGATGTATTACTGGGATTCGTATTTCACCATGCTGGGGCTTGAGCAAAGCGGCGAGAAGGCGCAGATCCGGCAGATGACCGACAATTTCGCCTACATGATCGACACCTACGGCCATATTCCCAATGGCAATCGCACCTACTACCTGAGCCGGTCGCAGCCGCCGTTCTTTGCCTATATGGTGGAGTTGCAGGCGCACATTGAAGGCGACCAGGCCTATGGGCGCTACCTGCCACAGTTGCAGAAAGAGTATGCCTACTGGATGGAGGGCGCCCAGGCGCTCAAGCCCGGCGCGGCCGCGCGACACGTGGTCAAACTCGCCGATGGCAGTGTGCTCAATCGCTATTGGGATGCCAGCCCGACGCCTCGACAGGAATCCTGGTTGCAAGATGTCAGCACTGCCGAGCGAGCGCCGCACCGGCCCAAGGAAGAGGTCTGGCGTGACCTGCGCGCCGGTGCCGAAAGCGGCTGGGATTTCAGTTCCCGCTGGTTGGACGATGACCAGAACCTGGCGAGCATACGCACCACGGCCATCGTGCCCGTGGACCTCAATAGCCTGATCTATCATCTCGAAAACACCATCGTCAAAGCTTGCGAGACGGTGCAGAACGTCTCCTGCGTCCAGACTTACGGTCGGCGTGCAGAGCTGCGCCAACATGCCATCGAGAAGCACTTGTGGAATGCCGACAAAGGCTTCTATGGGGACTACGACTGGCAACGCAACCAGCAACGCCAACAGCTCACGGCCGCGACGCTGTTCCCGCTGTACACGGGGCTGGCCTCCGGCGAGCACGCCAATCGCACCGCCGATGCGGTACGCGAAGGCCTGCTGCGCCCCGGCGGCATCGCCACCACCCAGGTCAGCAACGGCCAGCAGTGGGATGAGCCCAACGGCTGGGCACCGCTGCAATGGGTGGCAGTGGAGGGATTGGACCGCTACCAGCAAACGGCGCTGGCGCAGCAGATTGGCAGCGGCTTTTTGCAGCAGGTTCAGAACCTCTACCGCAAGGAGAACAAGCTGGTGGAGAAATACGATTTATCCGGCCAGGGAAATGGTGGGGGAGGCGGCGAGTATGAGTTGCAGGACGGTTTTGGCTGGACCAACGGGGTGACGCTGAAACTGATGAGCAAGTATGGCGCAACCCCACTCACCACCAGGCCGTAGACTGAACACCGTGGCGAGGGGGCTTGCTCCCGCCGGGCTGTGCAGCAGCCCTTGGGTTCCCCTCACCACAATGAACTCGCCAAGTCTCAAGTCAGCGCCATCGCACCGTTCGGAACATCACCCTCCGGCAACGCCACGTGCGGGCTGCCCGGCGTCAAAATGACCTTCCTGCAATCCTCCTGCTTCTTGTCGAAAAGCTTGTAGCCCTCGGCGGCCTGCTCCAGCGACATCCGGTGGCTGATGATCACCTCAGGGGACAAGCGACCGGTCTCGATATGGCCAAGCAGTTCGGGCAGATAACGCTGCACGTGGGTCTGGCCCATCTTGAAGGTCAGGCCTTTGTCGAACGCATCGCCAAACAGGAAGCCGTGGATGAAGCCGGCATACACCCCCGGCACGCTCACCACACCGCCACGCCTGACTGCCGCAATGCATTGGCGCAGCGCTTTGCCGCTGCTGCCTTCGAGCTTGAGCGTAGCCAGTACCGTTTCGGTGGTGCTGCCCTTGGCCTCGAAGCCCACCGCATCGACCACACCGTCCACGCCGCGCATGCCTCTGGTCTGACGAATGATCGTGTCGGCAGGGTCGTCGTCTTCATCGAAGTTGATCGGAATCACGCCGTAGGTTTGCTGCGCGTAGGCCAGGCGATAGGGATGATGATCGACCATGAAGATCTGGTCGGCGCCCAACATCCGCGCGCAAGCGGCACTCAACAGACCGACGGGCCCGGCGCCGTAGATCGCGATACTCGAACCCTTGCCGATCCCGGTGTTGGTGACCGCTTGAAACGCGGTCGGCAAGATGTCCGAGAGGAACAGGACCTTTTCGTCCGACAGGGTCCCCGGCACCTTGAACGGCCCGGTGTTGGCCTTCGGAACACGTACGTACTCGGCTTGGCCGCCCGGTATGCCGCCGTACAGGTGGCTGAAACCGAAAAGCGCCGCGCCCGGTGGAATGGCCTTCTTGTTCAGGATCGCGCCACGCCCGGTGTTGGTGGTTTCACAGGCGGCGAACAGATCCATCTGGCAGAAAAAACAGCTGCCGCAGGCGATCACGAACGGAATCACCACACGGTCGCCGGGTTGCACCGCGGTCACCGCTGAACCCGTTTCCTCGACGATGCCCATGAACTCATGTCCGAAGATATCGCCGTGCTCGACGGCGGGAATTTTCCCGCGATAGAGGTGCAGGTCGGAACCGCAAATCGCCGTTGCGGTAACGCGCAGAATGATGTCGTCGCTGTCCACCAGGATGGGGTCGGCGACCGTATCGACTTTCACACTGTGGGCACCGTGATAGGTAAGTGCTCTCATGACGTCCTGCCTCTCTCGATAGTTGGTAAAGGGCAGAGGGGCGATTCCGGACGGAAGTTCAGAGAGATGACGGGCCGTGGGACTAGCGGTCGCTTTGTGTTGCGAGAGTACTTTTGGACGGATTCTGATAGCGCCGCCTGGGTGCTATCGCCGGCTTGTCCAGCACCGGACGACAGCCCCTTCGCGCCCCTGCACCGGATCCCTGTCGGGAAATGGCAGGCTGGCGATCTTCGTCAGTTGGGCTTCGCTCGGTGCTTCACGGCAGATGTCGGCCTGTTGGCCGGGAGGGTAGGCGCCGACCACCAAGAAATCCTCGCTGGCGTGCAGGTTGCAGTGGCCTGTACCGGCGGGGAGCAGCAATACGTCGCCGGCTTTTATCTCAAGGACATGTCCCTGCGGACCGCCAATCATCAAGCGCGCCTGGCCACTGGCGACGCCTAGCACCTCATGGCCTTCGGTATGGTAGTGGTGGTAGCTGTAAATCCCGTAACGCCATTGCGGGGGCCAACCATTGGTGCGGAAAGTCTCTTCGATCAACGCCGCCGCATCGCCGTCCCGAACGGCGATGGCGCCGGGGTAGACAAGCACGGGCAGGCGCGGGTTGTTGGGTACCCAGCCGTTGCGTTCCAATATCAGGGCCTGTACGGAATCCGAAACTGCATTCAATGTGCTCATAGAACAATCTCCCGCAGGCTAAACCTGCTCGTACACCGTCACCCGGTTACGCCCGGTCTTCTTCGACGTATACAGGGCCTGGTCCGCCCAGGCGATCAGGTCGGCGTGGCTGTTCGAGGCTTGGCTCAGGTCGGCCACCCCCAGGCTGATGGTGAAACGAATTCGTTGGTCGTTGTACATCACCACCAGCGTCTCTATGGAGTGACGCATGCGTTCGGCGAAAGTTTGCGCACCGCTGCTGTCGGTATCCGAAAGCACCACGCCAAACTCTTCGCCGCCATACCGCCCGACCACGTCGGAGTCGCGCGCGTGCTCGCGCAGCAGCCTGGCGACCTGCTCGATGACTTTGTCGCCGGCCTGATGACCGTAAGTGTCGTTGACCCGCTTGAAGTGGTCGATATCGAGCATCACCAGGCTCAACGCATTGCCATAGCGCTGGTGCCGGGCATAGGCGGCCCTGAGGCTTTCCTCCCAATGGCCGCGGTTGTACAGGCCCGTCAGGCGATCGGTACTGGAGAGCCGTTGCAGTTGCGCATTGGCGGCTTGCAACTGATGCCGGTTGGTGGCGACGTCGGTGACGTCATAGATCACCAGGCAGATATGCTTGATGTTGTTGTCGGGCGAGCGCAGCGGTAACAGCGTGGTGTTCTGGTACATGAATTCTTCATTGCCGGTGATCGGCTGATAGTTCTCGAACCGCACCAGATACGGCCGCTGCTCCCAGACGGTGAAGGCTGGCGTGCCGAGGGTAGCGACGCTTTCCACTTTGCGGCTGAACCATTGGCGATCGATTTCGGGGAACAGGCTGAAGATAAGCTGATTGTGGGCATCCTTTGGCTGCACCCCGGAGCGGTTCTCCATGAAGGTGTTCCAGACCTGCACGCGGTAGTCGCGGTCGAGCACCACCACACCGACATCGATGCTCTGAACCACGGCAAGCAACCAGTGAAACTCGTTCAGATCAATGGAATCGTTCATGGCTCAGTTCATCAGATAGGCGAGTTTGTGGGTCAACCGTTCGATGGAGTCCTCCGTGAACAGCAGCAATAGGTCGAAACGAATATCGTGCCCTTCCAGGCTGTAGCTGATTTCCACTGCCAGGGTTTTTTTCCAGCGCTTGCGGTTGACTCGGATCAGCTCATCGATCGCCGCGTGTTGGCCCAGAATCTGTGGGTGACCTTGAGAGAATCCCACATCGATCTGATCGGCAATGCTGGTCAGGCAAGCTCCGATCAGGACGCTGGAAAGGTCCAGCAGCATTTCCAGGTCGGAATAGTCGCTGCTCTGGCGTTGCATCAGGTGTGCGATGTCGGCGATTTCCGAGTCGTGAAACATCAGCAGGGCTTCACCCGCGATGCCACTGCCGATAAAACCCTGGCAGATAGCCGTGAGTTGCTGTGAGCTGCTGGCATCGTTCAGTGCCATATGCAGCTCACCGACTTCGAGAATGTTCACATTGGGCACTGGCAGTTGCACAAAGACGCCCAAGACCTTGGCAATCAGGGCGGCTGCCTGGCCAATGGCAACGTTGACTGTTTCGCGGAACACATCGTGAAAACTGATGGCCGCGTCCGGTGCCGAACGATTCTGCAGCGGCACCTTGCCTGGTTGGGTCAACAGTCCCACCCGGGTGAGGGTCTGGCGCAGTTCGTTTTCGTCGAAAGGCTTTTTCAGGAACGCCAGCGCGCCCAGCTCGAGCACGCGGCGTACCGCTTCATCCTGGACGTCACCGGAGATCACGATGACTTGCGCCTTCAATCCTTCGGCGCGCAAAGCGCTCAACACCTGGTAGCCATCCATCTCCGGCATGGTCAGGTCGAGTAACACAACTTGCCCCAGGCCTTGGCGTATGGCGTCCATGGCCTGGCGACCATTGACGGCCTCGGTAACGGACACAGGCCAGTCCGCGGGCAGAGCACGTAAGACCTGTTTGCGGGCCATGTTGGAGTCGTCACACACCACTAGGGGAATCACTGACACAAATGCACTCTTTTTGGAGTTGGATATCAGGGAAACGCTTACATGCGTCATACCATAGGGTAGCAAAGACCCGCGAATGCACAGGATTTACCAGGAAAACACCCAGCAGGCCGTCCGGATGGGCCGTTACGCGGTTTGCCCGGCCCCGTAGTACTTGTCAGCTGGTAAAACGAGAGTCCCGGAAAATTCATCGGAGCCGGCCGGTTGGAAGGGGCATCGTGATGCCCACTGAACGTCTGCTCCCGGGCGACCTCTGAAAGTAGTGCAGGGTGGCGATCTCGCTGCCCGTCAACACTTGGAGGACAGGCTCATATGAACATTCTAATGGTCCTTACATCCCACGATCAGTTGGGCGATACCGGCAAGAAAACCGGATTTTGGCTGGAAGAATTCGCTGCTCCCTATTACGTATTTGTCGACGCCAAGGCAACCGTCACGCTTGCCTCTCCCAAGGGCGGACAGCCGCCGCTGGACCCCAAAAGCGATGAAGAGGACGCCCAGACTGAGGCTACTCGCCGTTTTCGCAGTGATCCGAAGGCCCAAGCGGTACTGGCCAACACGGTGCCGCTGGGCGAGATTGACCCCTATGACTTCGATGCGGTGTTTTACCCCGGAGGTCATGGACCGCTCTGGGATCTGGCCGAGGACACGGATTCGAAGACCCTCATCGAAGCCTTTTATGCCGCGAATAAACCTGTGGCTGCTGTTTGCCATGCCCCTGGCGTTTTCAAGAACGTTCAAGCCCCGGATGGCCAGCCTGTGGTGAAAGGCAAGAAGGTGACCGGGTTCACCAACTCCGAGGAGGAGGCCGTGGGGTTGACGCACGTGGTGCCGTTTCTGGTGGAGGACATGCTCAAAGCCAAAGGCGGCGAGTATTCCAAGGCTGCCGACTGGGCGAGCTATGTGGTCGAGGATGAGCATTTGATCACGGGTCAGAATCCGGCTTCATCCGAAGCTGCCGCCAAAGCGCTGCTCAAGCGGCTGGTGCAGGAAGAAACGGCCTGAGGACATGCCGCCTGTCACTACTGTCATCTCTGACAGTAGTGAGGCGAGAGGCTTTCACCCTATATCTGTAGCCCTATCCTTACTTCAAAAGAGAAATGGCTATGGCTACGCAAAAGACAACTCACGTAGCTGGGGATCTCGACCCAGGCTTTGGTCATGAGGGGAGGGCATTTTTCACGCTCGACCAAAGCCTCTTTGGCGGCTCATCGAAATTACTCAGCGATGGAAAAATTCTCACGGCAGGCGTTAATGCCAATGACCTTGTTTTGGTACGCCACCTCAGTGATGGCAACGTGGATGGTTCTTTTGGTGATCAGGGAGTACAACGCATCAGCCTTGTTCCTGGAGGCAACTTATTCCAGGCCTTTTTAACCCTTCAATCCAATGGCCGTGCATTGATATTCGGCAGTGTCGCAGGAGCCTCAGGAAGAGTTCTCTACGTCGTCAGGACCCTGTCTGACGGAAAGCCGGACGCCAGCTTTGGTAGGGAAGGGCGTGTGTTTATTGATTTGCCGGCTGGAGAAGATATTGTTCATGCCCTGGCGATCCAACCCGACGGAAAAATCGCCCTCACCGCGAGAGCCCAGAGAGACGTTGAGGACTACGACCAAGTGCTCCTTCGCCTCGATAGCAAAGGGCAACTTGACCCGACCTTCGGCAAAGCCGGGATCGTGGTGATTGGCAAAGGCGAATTTTCCTCAATGCTTGCACTGCCGGATAACCGGCTGTTTTTAGTCGGGTTTGAAAACACTGCAGTGTTGTTGGCACGTTATCTTAGCGATGGTCGACCAGATAGCGGTTTTGGCGAAGATGGGGTTGTTACGATCGAAATAAAATCCAGTCGCTTCGTGCAAATTACGGATGCTAAACGGCAGCGAGATGGAAAAATTCTGGCGGTGGGCGCTGCGGACCTTGAATCAAAGGGGTTCCAAGCTTTGATCATGCGAATCAATCCCGATGGAAGCCTGGACAATACGTTTAATAACGGTGTACCTGCCATCATCGGCTTTCAAGGCTACGAAACCAAAAATTGGGCCGTGGCCATTCAACCCGACAACAAAATCCTGGCAGCAGGGGGTTCCTTGGGGGGGAGCCTGATAACCGCCAACTTCACGCTGATGCGATTGCTTGAAAATGGCGTTCTGGATGCTGAGTTCGGTTCGCAAGGTAGGGTCATGACCGATATGGGGGGCGTGGATATCTCGCAAGAGGTCGCTGTGCAAACTGACGGGAAAATAATGGTGGCCGGTTGGGTAATGTCATCACCCAACGGAACAGGCATTGGGCTGGCACGTTACCTCGGCTGAAGGGGCAGGGCCGGTGTTCACACCCTGACCCAACGCTGACGACTCCAGGTGCGCAACATATCGACCGCGAACACCAGTAACACCTTTCGATACTGACTTTGGCCCTCTAGCAAGCCCTGGCCCTGACAGACGCAGTTTGTAGTCTATAGTTTTCACCAGACCCGGAATCCTTTCGTGTGGCCGATCAGGAGCAATTGACTCCTTGAGCCGTAACCGCGTCGGATTCCCGCAAGCCGTCAGCAGTGAAGTGATGCAGGGAGCACACCATGCCGGTCCAACGGTCGAATATACTGAGGTCGGCCACTGATATCGCCCTTTCTGCAAACTCTGTTTCAGCTACCACGAACAGCCTGTTTCGGCGCGGGTTTGACCAAGCCAAAGAAATCTACATTTTATTTCCGTTGCTGGCGGTTTTCCTGTTGCTGAGCATCTGGGCGGCCACCTTGTACCTGATCAAGGTCGAACAGGTGCGCGCGCAGCAGAGCGCCGCCGCGGCAAGTGTGGAAAGCGCGGCCACGTACGAAGCGCAAATCCTGCGGGCCGTGCGTGAAATTGATCAGACTCTCAAGCTCGTCAAATACACCTACGAGTCCGAAGGGGAACAAAACCCGCTGCCCAAACTCAAGGCGCGGGCACTGTTGCCGCCGCCTTTCCTGTTTGACGTCAGCGTGGTTGATTCGGATGGCCTGGTCGTCGCGAGTACGCAGCCGAGCGAGGCTGGAAGCAGGATCGCTGAGGATGAGCTGCTAGCGTTGAAGCGTGACAGTGCATTGTCGGTCAGCCGTCCCTGGAAAGATCCTGTAACGGGGGAATGGAAGCTGCGTTTCAGTCGGCGTCTCAATTCGGCGGACGGCGCGTTCTCCGGGATCTCGATGGTCGAGGTCGATGCGGCTTATTTCGTCAGTAGTTACGATGCCTCGAAACTCGGCTATCAGGGCACACTCGGGCTGCTCGGAACCGATGGCATCTTCCGCGTGCGGCGCACCGGGGAGGTGGTACTGGCCGGTGATACGGTCGATTACGTGACAGTGGTACCGGACGATGAAACCACCGAGGCGGTGCTCGCGATCAATGGATGGGACGGCGTACGGCGCTACACCAGTGCCCGCCAACTCTACGATTATCCGCTGGCGATCATTGTCGGTTTATCCGAGGAGGAGCAACTGTCGGCGGTGAATCGACAAGCACACACCTATCTGTGGAGGGCGGCGGGCGCAAGCCTGTTGCTGGTATTGTTGGTGAGTCTGTTGAGCCGGATGAGCTGGCAACTGGTGCAAAGCCGTTTGCGAGCCGCCGAAGCGAAAATAGCCTACGCCGAACGCGTCGAGTACCTCGCTTATCACGACGGCTTGACGTCGCTGCCCAATCGCAGTCTGTTCAGTAAGATGTTGAGTCAGAGTATCAGCGAGGCAAGCCGTTATCATCGGCAACTGGCGGTGCTTTTCCTTGACCTCGACCGTTTCAAGCTCATCAATGACACGCTTGGGCACGATGCCGGCGACCAGTTGCTGCAAGAAGTCGCACAGCGAATCACGGCCTGTCTGCGGGCTAGCGATACCGTCGCCCGACTGGGCGGCGACGAATTCGTGATATTGCTGCCAGAGCTGTCCGAGGACAAATACGTGGCGATCACCGCCCAGAAAGTCCTGTCCACCATTGCCCGGCCCTTTAACCTCCAGGGCCATGAGTTCCGTGTAACCGCCAGTATCGGTATCAGTGTCTTTCCGCAGGATGGCCTGGATGAGCAGACGCTCAAGAAAAATGCCGATATCGCGATGTATCAGGCCAAGCAACAAGGCAAGAACAATTTCCAGTTCTATTCCGAGAAGCTGAACACAGACTCACTGGAACGACTGACACTGGAGCTGAGCTTGCGCCATGCCCTGGAGCGTCAGGAGTTCCAGCTGCACTATCAGGCCAAGCGAGATATTCGCAGCGGCCAGATCACCGGCATGGAAGCGCTTCTGCGCTGGGATCACCCCGACCTGGGCATCGTCGCGCCGATGCAGTTCATTCCGATTGCCGAAGAGACCGGTTTAATCGTGCCGATCGGCAAATGGGTACTCAAGACCGCTTGCCTGCAAAACGTTGCCTGGCAACAACAAGGCCTGCCGCATCTGGGGATGGCCGTGAACCTGACTGCGCGCCAGTTCGCCGATGAGAATTTACTCACGGACCTCGCTGCGATACTGGCTGAAACCGGTATGGAGGCCAGTCTGCTGGAGCTCGAAATCGCTGAAAGCCTGCTCATGCAGGATGTCAAAAGAGCGTTGAGTGTGTTGACCGGACTTAAACACCTGAGGATCCGGATCGCCATTGATGATTTCGGTATCGGTTATTCTTCGCTCTCTGCCCTCAAGCAATTTCCGCTCGACTCCATCAAGATCGATCGCTCATTTATCTGTGATGTCACCAGTGTGTCGGAAGACAAAGCCTTGACCGAGGCCATTATTGCAATGGGTAGAACCCTCAGTCTGACCGTGGTTGCCCAAGGTGTGGAAACCAAGGAACAGGCCGATTTCCTCAGGGAAAATGCCTGCGACGAATTTCAGGGTTTTTACTTTAACCGGCCGGTGCCCGCCGATCAGTTCACGATGTTGCTGCAAGCACAGCCGGGATAGGCAAGGGTTCGACAGCTTGAGTCACGATGAGCGCTCATTGCGGATCGAGTGGCAGTGCCCTGACGCTGCCGTCCATCTCCCGAGCGTCGATGTAGCCGATGGTGTCGGGATTCTCGGCCACACGTTTCTTGACTTCTGCGCTGCTCGAAACAGCCTGCGGCGGCTGGCCCCGGCCAGTAAAGATGATTTTCGACCAGTGCGCCTTGAGCTGGGACGCGGACTTGCCGGTGAACGTTGTATAGAACTCATCGCGGGTCGCCGAGTTCTCAGCCTGATCGATCGGAACGGCCTGTCTACCATCGGGGAAACGACTGATCTTGCCCAGGAAAATATCCGCCACCTGGTTGCGCCCGAGTGCCTTGACCGGGCTGGACGTGGCAACGACCACCACCACATCGGCCTTGACGGCGGCGCTGGCCGCGCACATGGCGAGCCCCGCTACGGCGAATCCGATGAGCCTCACGAACCACATGACCTGCTCCATCAGAATACAAAATCGATAGCTAGGCTGATCACGCTGAACGAGCCTCCGGACTCGAAGTCCGGCTCGGTATTGATCAACGGACCAACGGAGGCGCCCTTAAGACGGGTGTGATCGTACTGTAATTTGGCGTCCATGTTTTTTGTGAAATCCCAGCGCACGCCAAGGGAAAGCGTTTGCTGGCCTTCGTCCGAGCCCAGGATGGAATTGAGGGCACCGTTGAGGCTGGCCGCAGCCCCGGTGGAAGCCGTCAAGCCCGAAGCGCAGGTGTCAGACTCCGTCTTGGAGCGAGCGTAAGCGAGGTAGGGCGTGAACGCATCGATTCGGTAACCGCCGCTGACGTACCAGGCGCTTCTTTCGCCTAGCGCGGAACGGCTACTCAGGCGCCCCCATTCGCTCATGACGAACCAGTTGCCCGGATCATAGCTGGCGCCCACCCCGAAAAAATCGACGGGTGTGCCGTCGGAGTCGTAACGATCGGCGATAGCATCACCTTCTGCGCCGAATGCCCTGAATGCATCGAAGAGTGAGTTGAATTGCTCCACGGTCAGGTGGGTTCTCATGTAGGTGACGCGGGTGGTCAGGGCGCCGGACTCGGTGGTGTTGGTAATGCCCCAAAGGTTCCTCGCCATCGCCTTGCCGGCCCCGTCGGGTTGGCGGCTGTCGTGCTGGCCGTAATTACCCTGCACGGTGTTGGTGATTTCATCGACATGGAATCTATAGCTGAGGTCTACGCCGTCGCTGCTGGTGATTGGAATCAGGCTGTAGACTTCCATCGGCGGACGCACCCAGGGCAGGGTGTATCCCACTTTTCGGGTGTCGGAGAGCAGAAAAACCGGCAATACGGTGCGACCGACGCGTGCACTGGAATCCGGTGTGAACTGATACTTGATGTTGGCCCACTCGACGAAGGGGCGGTAGCTGTTGTCGTAACGTTGCTCGGAAATGACCTGCACCACGGCCGAAAGCTGCGGGGTGAAGGTGGTGGTCAGTTGGGCACCGATCAGGCTGTCGACGTCGGTGCTCCAGTTGCGTGAATGCCCTGCGCCATTGGGCTTGAAGATACTGGAGGTGAAGTCGGCTTTTTTCTCGCTGGAATGGACGATCCCCACCGTGCCGAAACTGCTCAGCGAGAACATATCGGCCGCGTCAGCACTGGCGACGCCGACGTACAGCGTCACGACTACCAGGGCCATTGCATTGGGCTTGTTTACCATGGGCTCAAGGTAACCTCGTTGCGTGGATCGCCATTCGTCTGTTCCTTGTAACGTTGGCTGAAACTGCGCGCTACCACGCAGCGAAGCGTTCTAGACCGTCAATTTGAGCGTAAAGGTCGCCCCTGTTCCCGGGCCATCGCTATGGGCCTCCAGCGAACCGCCCATCTCCATGGCCGCCAGGGCGCAACTGTGCAGACCAAAGCCATGGCCGTCCTTGCGTGTGGTAAAGCCATGGGCAAAGATCCGTGTCAGGTTCTCGGGCGCGATGCCTTCGCCGTTGTCGATGACCTTGATCACCAGGGTGCCTTCTTGGGGGATCTCGCTGCGCAGGATGATTTGAGGGGCAGACTCCGGCCGGTCATCCATGGCCCTGCTGGCGTTTTTTATCAGGTTGATCAGGATCAGCAACACCCGGTGCTTGTCCAGTTGCAGCACGGGTGTTTCGGCCAGGTTGCGCACCACGGTGATTCGATGCGCCGCGATGATGCCGGCGTTCATGCGCAGGGCATCCTCGATCAGTTCCTTTATCTGCACGGTTTCGGCAAGGCTGGAGGTGCCTGCATACGATTGTTGGGCGGCGACGATTTCCTTGATGTGATCAACGCTTTTGCTCAGCTGGCCGAGTTCTTCGGTCATGCTCTGTTGTTCAAGGGCCAGCGCGTCCACCAGCTGGTTCAGGTAGCTGGGCAGAAGCTTGCCTTTCTCGTCGTGGGAGATGAAGTCGCCGAGGTCCTCGGCATGCTCGTTCATCATTTGTACCGCCTTGCCAAGCCCCAAGGCCTTGCTG
>Ga0182007_10001289_pt1 | contig 13564 bp, 8 predicted proteins | sample Sormic07211113_1_FD_123023 | JGI IMG/M metagenome (GOLD analysis project Ga0182007, IMG submission 123023) | Rhizosphere microbial communities from Sorghum bicolor, Mead, Nebraska, USA - 072115-113_1 MetaG | ecosystem: Host-associated > Plants > Roots > Rhizosphere | place: USA: Nebraska... | reverse complement strand
TTACGGCGGCCTGACTGCCGGTATCTCGGCCATCATGCCATTGCTTGACCAAGAGAATTTTGCGCCGCCCAGCCGTAAGTCCGGGCCAGCCCAAGAGCCCTCTTCCGACTTGCTTGGCGCTTTGGCGCCGCTGCTGTTCTTCGGTTTCTTCATCTTGATCACCATCATTTCGCGTGCGCGCGGCGGCGGCGCAGGTTCTGGCCGCGCGCTTAACAACAACGTCTGGGGCAATGCCGCTGGTGTCATCATTGGCAGCATCTTGAGCCAGGGCGGACGTGGCGGTGGTGGTTTTGGCGGCGGTGGCGGCTTTTCCGGCGGCGGCGGTGGATTCGATGGCGGCGGCGCGTCGGGAGATTGGTGATGGGAAATACTTTACAACGCATCTGGCGCCATTTGCTGACAACGCGACGCAGCGCGCAACGCGCATTCTCTGCAGCCACGCTCAAGGCTATCCAGCAGAAAATTGCGGACGGCGAGGTCACCCATCGAGCCGAAGTCAAAATGATTGTGGAAGGCTCGCTGAGCTTGCCCTCAATACTCAATGGCATAACCTCACGCAATCGCGCCCATGAGCTGTTCTCGCACTATCGGATCTGGGACACGGAAGAAAACGTCGGCGTCTTGCTCTATGTGAACCTGGCCGATCACAAGGTCGAGATCATTGTCGACCGCGCCATCGGCCGCGCCACCAAGGCTGCCGAATGGCAAGCCGTGTGCAAAACCATGACCAAGGAATTCGCCAACGGCGCCTTCCACGACAGCACGCTCGCCGCGCTGGAACAAATGAACGCCCTGCTAACGCAGCACTTCCCCGATCAAGGCCGGAAAAAGAACGAGCTATCGGACAAACCGCTGGTCTTGTAATCGCCCGATTGAATCGACTTTAACTACCCGCTATTTCAACCATTTTCGTATACCCACTGCAGCAGGCCGTCTTGGGCGGCTTGGCCTCTGGGGGCGTTGGGGTGGTTGATCAGGCATACCACTGCGTAGTATTTGCCGGAGGCGGCCAGGACGTAGCCGGCGATTGCCCGAACATCGTTCAGGGTGCCGGTCTTGACGTGGGCCTGGCCTGCTACGGTTTGGTTTTTGAGCCGCTTGCGCATGGTGCCGTCGTAACCTACCAGCGGCATCGACGAGACGAATTCTGGCATGGTCGGCGACTGGAATGCGGAGGCCATCATCCGGCCCATGGTCTTGGCGGAAATCCTTTCGTTGCGTGACAGTCCGGAGCCGTTTTCAATTACCAGGCCGCTGGCATCTATGCCCTTGCTGGTCAACCAGCTTTGGATGGCGCGCGCGCCGCGTTCCGGCGTGGCCGGGACTTTCAGAATATCGGAGGCAATGGTCAGCAGCACTTGCCGCGCCATCACGTTGTTGCTGTATTTGTTTATGTCGCGGATTACTTCCGGCAAGGTCACCGAGCTCCATTCGCTGATCAGGTTGCTGTCGGCCGGCATCACCCCGCTTTTCACCACGCCGCTGAATGTACCGCCGAGATCGGCCCACATTTGCCGGAATACCGCGCCAAAGTATTGAGTGGAGCTCATCTTGTAGGGATTGACGTACCAGGTCTTTTCACCGCAAGAGGCCGGCATCGCGCCGTTGAAACTGGCGCCATCGGCATCCACCGCCGCTTGCAGCTTGCCTTGCCAGTCATCGCAATTGCCGCTGCCCAGGCGCGGCGGCGTAACCGGGTAGCCGCTCATCGGCGGATCGGTCAACACATTGACCTGGCGTGTTTCCAGGTTCGGTACGAACTGGAAAGTCAGTGTCTTGTAGTTCAGCAGCAAGGCGTCGGGGCCGACGTTATACGGTTTCATCGGATCGCCGTCGAATTCGGAAGGATCGTAGGCATTCTCATCAAACGTGCTGCGGTCGAGGACGATATTGCCGCGGATGTCGCGAATGCCCCTGGCGCGAATCTGGCGCAGGAACAGCCAGAAATTTTCCAGCACCAGCTTGGGGTCGCCGTTGCCTTTGAAGATCAGATCGCCTTGCAGTACGTTGCCGACCTGGCTGCCGTTGGTGTACGCCTGGGTTTTCCAGCGATAGGTCGGCCCCAGCAATTCCAGCGCGGCGTCGGTCGTCACCAGTTTCATGGTCGACGCCGGATTGAACGGCACGCCGGCGTTGGCCGATGCCAGCACTTTTCCGGTGCCATCGACTTCCTGCACATACACACCGACGCTTTGGACCGGAATCCCGGCAACTTGCAAGGCTTTGCTGAACGGTGCCGGCAACCCGGCGGAAGACTCTTGTGCCTGAACACCGCTCAACAAGGCTGAAGACAAAATAAGGAGACTGATTGCGCGGATTTTATTCAAGTGGGCACCGGTGAAAAAAGAGAATTTGCGTGGGATTATCCCACGCGTTCACGCGATGCAAAGGAAGGAGTTGCCGCCGACTTTGAAATCAGGCGATCAGATGCGCAGCAAACAGAGTAGCCTCGGGATGTTGTCAGCGACCCCGACGTGGTTCCCTGGACGGCGGCTTCAGAGCAAAGCTGGTATGGCTTCCAAAATAACCAATGCCACCAAAGCGCCGCAAATAGCGCCGATGGCGCGCAAGCTGCCTCTGGCAAACTTGGATGCTACCGGTACTTCGCCGCACAATATCAACCCGGCGATGGCTGCCGGCACAAAGAACAGCAGATTGTGCATTATCAGGTTGACCATCATCATCTCCTCGGCTTGCTTGTTATTTCAGTATAGATTTCGGGTTCTCAAAGGCAAGGCTGAATAATGGAATGACAACAGTAAAAATACCAAAAAAACAATTAAAAATCAAAGCCGAAAAAACTAGTGCTGTCCTGCACAATTTTCTTGACCGCCACTCGCGGCGCGACTACTATCCACCAGTCTAAATTTTATGGAGCCCCTTTTAATGGGCACTTGTTCGAGTGACAGTTGTAGCCAGACCTGTTCTGGCACCGCCTCGGCAAGATAACGCAGGATTCCCCTGCCGTCATCTCGCCACCGGCGAATGATGGTATCCCAGTGTCCGGAATCCGTTTCCGGCCATGCAGTATTCCACCACCTGATCTTGTTTTATGCAAAGCTGTGTTGCCGTTCCGGTAGCGCGCTAGGCTGAATCTGGCTCCGACCCCGGCTTTTGCCGATGTCCGGAGCCATCGAACATCTGTGTATCCACTCTTGATACCAGCTCTTGAAATTGACCCGACATTGTCATCAAGATGTCACCGATCGAATTTACAGTCTGGTGCCGTCCTAAAGCTTTTACTTTTTTCGCTAACTCGCTGTCATCCGGATGGATTGCCAATCGTTAACATAAAGTTAAATCGATGAAATTGAATCGACAAAGTTAAAAAGCACGCAGGAAGCATCACACTGATCGACGACAGCCGACCGTATTGCATGAAAAAAAGAAGAACTCCATGAATCTGAATATTCTTAAAGAAACATTCGTCAGCTTTGTCCGCACGCACGGCATGGATCGCCACTTTCGCCGTCTTGGCGCGGACATGTTTCGCAGCACGCCGGTTACCAAGGAAGTGCCGCCTTCGCTGGCCGAAACCTTGTCAACAGCGGCAAGTATCGACATCAGCGAACTGTTCACGAAACTGCACAGCCGTGCGGACGGACTGACCGAAACCGAAGCAGATGATATCCGCGTCACCGCTGGCCCCAATGAAGTCGAGCATGAAAAGCCGATTTCGAAATGGACGCATCTGTGGCAATGCTACAAAAACCCGTTCAACCTGCTGCTAACCGTACTGGCCGGCGTATCGTATCTGACCGAAGATATGAAAGCCACCATCGTCATCGGTTCGATGGTGGTGTTGTCGACTTTGCTGCGCTTCGTCCAGGAATCGCGCTCCAACAATGCTGCCGACAAGCTCAAGGCCATGGTCAGCAATACCGCCACCGTGCTGCGCCACGATCTGGCCCAGGACATCGCTGAAGAAGCCTTGCGCTACTTCGATGTGACCTTGCACCCGAAGGGTGCGCGCCGGATTGAACTGCCGATCAAGAAACTGGTGCCGGGCGATATCGTCCAGCTCTCCGCCGGCGACATGATTCCGGCCGATCTGCGCTTGCTGACCGCCAAGGATCTGTTTATCAGCCAGGCGGCAATGACCGGCGAATCGCTGCCGGTAGAAAAATTCCTTACCCATCGTGGCATCGTCACCGGCAATCCGCTGGAACTCGACAACCTGTGCTTCATGGGCACCAACGTGGTCAGCGGATCGGCTACCGCGATCGTCGTCACCACCGGCAACCAGACCTATTTCGGGGCGCTGGCTGAACGCGTCACTGCCACCGACCGCACGCCAACGGCGTTCCAGTCGGGCGTCAACAAGGTAAGCTGGCTGTTGATCCGCTTCATGATGGTGATGACGCCGGTGGTGTTCTTCTTGAACGGATTTACCAAAGGCGACTGGGTCGAGGCCTTCCTGTTTGCGATGTCGATCGCCGTCGGCTTGACGCCGGAAATGTTGCCGATGATCGTCACCTCGACGCTGGCCAAAGGCGCCGTCGCCCTGTCGCGCAAGAAGGTGATCGTCAAGCGCCTCGATGCGATCCAGAACTTCGGTGCGATGGATGTGCTGTGTACCGACAAGACCGGGACCCTGACCCAGGACAAGATTTTCCTGGAGCGTCATACCGACATCCTCGGCGAGCAGGATGACCTTGTACTGGAATACGCCTACCTCAACAGTCACTATCAAACCGGCCTGAAAAACCTGCTCGACGTCGCCGTCCTCGAACATGCCGAACTGCAGCGCGAAATGGCGCTGGCATCGGCCTATCGCAAGGTAGATGAAATCCCATTCGACTTCCAGCGCCGCCGCATGTCGGTGGTAGTCAGCGAACGTGACGACCATCACGAACTGATCTGCAAAGGCGCGGTTGAAGAAATCGTCTCAGTCTGTACCCACGCCCGCCACAACGGCCAGGTAGTGCCGTTCACCGAGGAACTGCTGCAAGAAATCTACGACACCACATCCAGCCTGAACGCCGAAGGTTTGCGCGTAGTGGCTGTGGCGGCCAAGGATCTGCCGCCAACCAAGGAGGTGTATGGCGTTGCCGATGAATCCGATCTGGTGCTGATTGGCTACATCGCTTTTCTCGACCCGCCAAAGGAATCCACCAAACCGGCACTGGAAGCGCTCAAGGCGCACGGCGTCACTGTCAAGATCCTGACCGGCGACAATGAACTGGTGACCGCAAAGATCTGCCGCCAAGTCGGCCTCGCCGTAGATGGCATGCTACTCGGCTCGCACGTTGAGAAAATGAGCGATGCCGAACTGGCGGTAGCAGTGGACACCACCACCGTCTTTGCCAAGCTCAGTCCGACCCACAAGGAGCGTATCGTACGCGTCTTGCATGACAAAGGCCACGTGGTCGGCTTCATGGGTGACGGCATTAACGACGCACCGGCGCTGCGGGCCGCAGACATCGGCATTTCCGTCGATACCGCAGTCGACATCGCCAAGGAAGCAGCCGATATCATCTTGCTGGAAAAGAGCCTGATGGTACTGGAAGAAGGCGTGTTGGAAGGCCGCAAGACCTTCGCCAACATGCTGAAATACATCAAGATGACGGCCAGTTCGAATTTCGGCAATGTGTTCTCGGTGCTTCTCGCCAGCGCGTTCCTACCGTTCCTGCCGATGCTGCCGCTGCAACTGCTGGTGCAGAATCTGCTCTACGATATCTCGCAAATCGCGATTCCCTTCGATAATGTCGACAAGGAATTCCTGGAAAAGCCACAACGCTGGAATGCCGGTGAAATCGGCCGCTTCATGATCTACTTCGGCCCGATCAGCTCGATCTTCGATATCAGCACTTTTGCCTTGATGTGGTACATCTTCGGCGCGAATACGCCGGAACATCAAACATTGTTCCACACAGGCTGGTTCGTCGAAGGCTTGCTGTCGCAAACACTGATCGTGCACATGATCCGTACCCGCAAGATTCCGTTCTTCCAAAGCCGCGCGTCCTGGCCGTTGATGAGCATGACCATCATCGTCATGGCGGTTGGCATCCTGTTGCCGATGTCGCCGATGGCGGATTACTTCAAGTTTCAAGCTCTGCCGCTGACTTATTTCCCTTGGCTGGTCCTGATCCTGATTGCCTATGCAGTGCTGACACAGGCGATGAAAGGCTGGTATGCCCGCCGCTACGGCTGGCAATAAGGCGATATGCTGACAGTGGCGGGGATGATGATTTAACCGGTCATTCCCGGCCCCATAAGAAGAAAAAGCCAATCCGCAAGGATTGGCTTTTTTTACGTCGCAAGCGAAACGCTCTTATCGGAAACCTACCCGACCAGACCGGCCGCGATATTGATCGATAAGCCCAGGATGGCGGAATTGAACAGGAATGTCAGTATCGACTGCATCAAGACGATCTTGCGCATTGGCCGCGTCATGATGCTCACATCGGAAGTCTGTACCGCAACCGCCATGGTGAAAGAAAAATAGAGGAAATCCCAGTAATCCGGATTCTTTTCATCGTCAGGGAAAAGCAGCGGCAGCTTGTCGGCATCGCAGGCATAGAACAGTCGTGCATAATGCAAGGCGAAGACGGTGCCGACCATGAACCACGAACCCAGCACAGTCATCCCGGTAAACAAGTACCGGAGTTCTTTCGGTCCCGGCAAGAAGTCCTTGGTTTGCGACAATCCCATTACCACCGCGCCGATGCTGGAAACGGCCGCGATGCAAATGATGACCAGGATCATGGTATCGTTTTCATCTTCTATGGCGGCGCGGCGTTTCACCAGTTCCGATGTGGCTCTGGTCATCATCCACCAAAGCGTCACCAGGTAAGTCCAGACGCCTGCATTCCAGGCTATCAGCAGCTGCGTCAGGTGCGAGCCCTGCGGCAGGATCGCCCAGACCACGACACCTACCAGCACCGCAATCACCAGACGCGGGTGTGTATGAAAAACCAGGCGGCGTATATCCATGTTTGTCCTCAGTTGAATCCGATATCGAGATGCGGCGAGGCCGCAATCAAGCCGCCAAGCCATTTTTATCGATAGGATAGGGTAACTATGGACTTTCGTGTATTTTCGTTGGATGCAGCGCGCAATCGTAGGGTGGGTACAACGGCGTGCCCCACCCTACGGCTACTTCTCAGCGGCATGTAGTTTGCCGCCAGCTACACCGGCAGCTGCCTCACCGTGTTTGCGCCGGAATTTACGCTTAGACCAAATCAGGAAGTCATCGACATACGTAAATACCACCGGTATCACCAGCAGACTCAAGAATGTCGACGTCACCAACCCGCCGATCACGGCAATCGCCATCGGTCCGCGGAAACTGGAGTCGGCTCCCAATCCCAGCGCAATCGGCAACATGCCGGCACCCATGGCGATGGTGGTCATGACGATCGGCTGGGCCCGCTTGTGGCAAGCATCCATCAAGGCATCGAAGCGGCTCAGTCCGTGATCGCGCCGGGCCACGATGGCGTACTCCACCAGCAGAATCGAATTCTTGACCGCAATCCCCATCAACATCAGCAAACCGATGAGCGATGGCATGGAGAACGAATTATGGGTGATCAGCAATGCCGCAAATGCCCCGCCGATGGACAAAGGTAATGCCGCCAGAATCGTCACCGGTTGCAAGAATCCTTTGAACAACAGCACCAGCACCATATAGACGCACAAGACACCAGTCAGCATCGCCACGGCGAACCCGGAGAACAACTCCTTCATGACTTCCGCATCGCCCAACTCGCCGCGCTTGACGTTAGGCGGCAGGTTTTTCAGGTTCGGCAACTGATTGATCTTGTCCATTACTTCACCCAGTTCGTGACCGTTCAGCTCGACATGGATGATCACGCGGCGATTACGGTCGATGCGGTCGATACGCGCCGGTCCGCTGTCAAACCGAATATCGGCGACAGAGCTAAGCGGGACGTTGCCGTTTTTTCCTTGCACCGACAGGCGTTCCAGCACACTCATGTCGTGCCGCGCATCTTCCGGCAAGCGCACGCGAATCGGCACCTGGCGTTCCGGCAGATTCAGCTTGGCAACCGATTGATCGTAGTCGCCCGAAGTCGCTATGCGCAGCGTATCGCCAATCGCCGAAGCGGTAACGCCAAGATCGGCGGCTTTGGCAAAATCAGGCGTGACGATGATTTCCGGACGCACCAGGCTGATGCTGGAAGTCACATTACCGAGATCCGGAATACCGCGGATTTCACGCTCTACCGCTTGCGTCACCGCACTGAGTGCTTGCGGATCGTCGCCGGACAACAATAATTGCAGTTCCTCGCCGTTGCCGCCGGCACCGACTGTAAACCGCAAACCTGGTAACTGCTGCAACAGCTTGCGCAGCTCCATATCGACCTCGCTCTGCTTCTTTTTACGCTCCGGCATATCCCTGAGCAATACGGTCAAGGTTGCGCGCCGCGCATCATCGCCGCCAATCGCGCTATACACCTGGGACACATCCTTATTGGTCATCAACAAGCTGCGTGCGTGTTCTGCGCTGGCGCGGGTATCCGCCAGGATGCTGCCAGGCGGCAGTTCCAGCGTGACTTGCGTCTGGCCTCTGTCGCTAGCGGGAATGAAGCCGGTCGGCAAGAACGGAATCATCGCCAGGGATACGGCAAAGAATACCGCAGCCATGATCGTGGTCTTGACCCGGTGATGCATGCACCACGATGCAACCACCAGATACCTGGTCATCAAACGACTTTCCTTTTTCTCGTGCACGATCGGCTTTAACAAATACGCCGCCATCATCGGCGTCAGCAGCCGAGCCACTATCAATGAGGTAGTCACCGCAATGGCGGCAGTCCAGCCGAATTGCTTGAAAAATTTACCGACGATGCCACTCATGAATGCCGTTGGCAAAAACACCGCGACCAGCGTAAACGTGGTGGCCACCACCGCCAGGCCGATTTCGTCGGCGGCTTCCATCGCCGCCTGATACGGCGTTTTTCCCATGCGCAGATGGCGCACGATGTTTTCGATTTCAACGATCGCATCGTCAACCAGGATCCCGATCACCAGCGCCAGCGATAGCAAAGTCACGCCGTTGAGAGTAAAGCCAAGGTAGTTCATCGCCATGAAAGTGGGGATGATAGACAGCGGCAGAGCAGCAGCAGCCACCAGCGTTGCGCGCCAGTCGCGCAAGAAGAACCAGACCACCAGCACTGCCAGGATCGCCCCCTCATACAACAGCGACATGGAACCATCGTAATTTTCCTGGACTGCGTCGACGTTATTGAAAGCTTCTTCGATCTTGACGTGCGACGCTTTCTCGTTCAGCGCAGCGACCGCTTTTTTTACGGCTTTGGCTACAACGATTTCGCCAGCGCCCTTGCTTCGCGTGATTTCAAATCCGACCACCGGCTTGCCGTCGAGCAGCGTAATCGCCGTGCGTTCACCGACGCCATCGGTCACCTTGGCGACCTGGTCCAGGCGGATAACGTGACCGTCCGGCAAAGCCATCTGCAACGCAGCGATCTCAGCCACATTGCCGACGGTGCCGATGGTGCGCACCGATTGCCGGGCGCCGCTGATATCGGCTTTTCCGCCCGGCGCCTCCTGCTGCACACGTTGCAGCTGGCGCGAGATTTGCGCCGCTGAGACGTTCAAGGCCGCCATGCGTTCAGGATCGAGTTCAACCAGCACCTCACGGTTGACGCCACCGACCCGGGCTATCTTCCCCACACCTTGAACCGACAACAGGGCTTTGGAAACGTCATTGTCAACAAACCAGGACAATGCTTCTTCATCCAGCTGATCGGATTTTACGGTGTACGTGATGATCGGCTGACCTGAAGTGCTGGCCTTGCCATAGACAGGGTCACGCAGATCGGAAGGCATATCGCTACGCACGCGATTGACCGCATCGCGTACATCATTCATCGCTTCGGCAATGTCTTTTTCCAGGCGAAATTCGATCTGGATATTCACTACGCCATCGCTGATGGTGGTGTAGATATGGCGGATGTCGGTGACGGTAGCCACCGAATTTTCAATCTTGCGCGCGACTTCCGTTTCCAGCTGCGACGGCGACGCACCTGGCAAACTGGCCGTTACTGAAATGAACGGAAATTCAATGTCCGGATCACTCTGCACAATCATGCTTTTGAAACTCATCAATCCCATGATGGTCAGCAAAATGAATAGCAAAATGGCCGGCACCGGATGTTTGATCGAGAGAGAGGAAAAATTCATGGCGGATCCTCGCTTACTTCGATGCCAGCGATGCATTGCGGGCCGAAATCGGCTTAACGGCGGGATTAGCGGCGGGCTTAGCGTCCGCCGGAGTAGCCACACGCACCGTGTCGCCGTCTGCCAGGAATCCCGCGCCCTTTTCTATCAGGATCATCGCCGGCGTGATGCCATTGTCGCCACTGGCCACTTCGATCCGTTCGCCGACACGACGCCCCAGAGTCACCTTGGTTTGTATGACCTTGTCGTCCTTACCCAATTGATAGACATAACTAAAGCCATCACGCATCACCACCGAGCTTTGCGGCAAGGTGAGTGCTTCGGCTTGCCCCAGCAAAAACTGGCCGGTGCCGAACATGCCTGCGTGCGCACTGCCTGGCACCGGTAAATCGACATACACCAGCGCGTTGCGAGTAAGCGGATCTACCGTAGGTGCAATCATGCGCACCTTGCCGTCTACCAGGACACCATTGGTCACGCGTAATTTCACTGCCTGCCCGACCTTGATTTGCAACAGGTCCGTGGCGTTTACTTCGGCGCGCCATTCAAGACGATTCTGGCGAATCAGCTTGAATAGCTCTTGCCCTTGGGATGCCACCGCGCCAACCGTTGCGGTGCGCGAAGAAATAACCCCGTCGTCGGGAGCAATCACCTGGGTCTGGCGCAACCGGATCTGCTGCATTTCCAGGCTCGCCTGCGCAGATAGCAAACGTGCTTTGGCACTGCGCTGAGCCACCTCGTATTGCGTGGTTTGCTGGCCGCTCAAGGCGCCGCTATTAACCAGAGTCCGTGCCCGTTCAGCATTCGCATCGGCCTCGGACAAGGCGGCGCGCGCTTCCTCCACCGCGGCTTTTTGCTGCGCCACCTGGGCCGCTACGCTTTCATTGGTAAACCGGGCCAGGACCTGGCCGCGCTTGACGATGTCGCCGACGTTGACCCGCACTTCCGCCAGCAACAATCCGCCCAGCTCGCTGCCGACCACGGCTTCTTGCCACGCGGCGATGCTGCCGTTGGCAGACAGGGACAATGGCCAGTCGATGCTTTGTGCTTTGGTGGTGGTAACTGTGAGCGACGCCTTCGGCTTGGCCGGCTCCTTGTCGACGGATTTGGCGTGATTGCCGGTAATGGCCCAGAACGCGCCGCTGCCAATGACAACGACGACTGCGGCGATTGCTATTTGCTTGAAAGACGGTTTTTTCATGACAGTATTCTTTACTTGTATTGTTAAGAACGATCGGTGTTTGGCGCAGTAGCAGGCGATGCCGGTATTGCTGCCTGCTCCTTGTCGTTGCGCCAGCCGCCGCCCAGGGCTTTGTATAGTGCGATCCAGGCGGTTACGTGTTCGCGTTGTACGCTGATTTGAGTTTGCTGTGCTGCCAGGAAAGTACGGCGTGCGTCTTCCAGTTCAAACAGGCTGCCGCTCCCGGCTTTGAATTTATCGTCGTTGGCGTGGTAGTAACGCTCATATTCCTGCGCCGCCAGCGCCGCATCGTTTTCACGCCGCGCCGCCGCATCCAGCCGCACCAATGCTTCTTCGATTTCTCGCACAGCGGTCCGGACTTGCAGTTGGTAGCCCGCATAAGCCTCATCGTAGCGGGCGCGGGCCAGGTTGACTTCAGCCTTGCGGCGGCCGGCATCAAACAAAGGCAAATTGAGCGAAGGGCCGAACGACCAGGTTTTGGAATGTCCGCTTTGGCCATCAAAACGCAAGCCGCCGATGCCGATGCTACCCAACAGTGAAATGCTCGGATAACGATTCGCCTGAGCGACGTTGATCTCTGCGCCAGCCGCCGCCAGTTCCCGCTCAGCCACCGCGATATCGGGCCGTTGCGACAAAGCTTGCGCGGGCACGCTGTCGACTGCGATGTCGTGTGGTTGCGGCAAGTGCTGGTTGAGTGCGAGCTTGGCGCGCAATACCGGTTCAGGAATATCTGTCAGCGCCACCAGCGCCTTGACATCCAGATCACACTCGGAGCGCTGCCCGATCAGCTTTTGCCGCGCATCGGCGGTCGACCCGTTAATCAAGGCGCCATCGGCAGGCGCAGTAAATCCAGCCTTGACCTTGAGTGCGGTGAGTTGTCCGGTTTGTTCACGCGATTTCAAATCTTGCGCCAGCATCTCCGTAGTCGCCACGCAAGCCCGGTAGTTGACCAGCGCGCTGCCGACTTCGGCCGCCAGCGATACCCGGGCGCCATACCAGTCCGCATTGCGGGCTGATACGCGCGCATTGGCGGCATCGGCAGCTTTGCGTTTGCCGCCGAACAGGTCCAACTCCCAACTGGCGTCGAAGGTAGCGCTGCTGCTGGTGGAGATGAAGGCTGTGTCGCCGGTGCCGCCGGAGAGAGACCGGCTGCGAATGCTGCTGGCATTGGCTGCCAGCGAAGGATATAACGCGCTGCCGGACGAAACCGCAGTGGCGCGCGCCTGCGCAATACGCGCCAGTGCCTGCGCCACGCCTGGATTATTTGCCTCCGCAGTCGCAACCAGCTCGCCCATCAGCGGATCGTCGAATTGCGACCACCAGCGTGTCAGATCGCTTGTACCGCTAGCTGCATTTGTACTTGCAGCTGCCGCAGCCGGTTGCGGCAGAGTGGCTTGAAACTTTGGCAGCACTGCCTGTGATGATGTGGCTGGCGCGGGTACCTGGTAGGTAGGCCCGACAACACAGCCGGCGATCACGGACAGCAGGGGTACGCTGCCGAGCATCTTGTATAAACGCATTTTTTCCCTTACTTAATTTTTTGAGGGCTCCCAAATTGGGGTTTTTAGTTGTTTTATGCTTTTTACGAGGTAATGCGTTGTCTCAGAATATTTGCTGCAACTCTCCAATTTACAGTGTGTATCGACACTATAAAGAGGACCATTGCCACTGAGTATGTGATTGCGACAATCTGCAGAATCGCGGGGATCAATCGACTAAAACACGGGATGGAATGCAATCAAGCCGAGACGCAGGGAATATGCCTGAAATATTGCCAAAATGTTACTTTCGATCTTTATCGGATATCTTGCCAGATTTCTGCGCAGCAATAATAGCGCGCTTTATCTCTGTTTAGTAACCCCCATACCACTTTCGCCTGACTCGACCGTGTATTCGACAGACTACAAAGAAATGGATATTTCACCGGCGAATCCGAATGCGGGCTTGAAAAATCGACAGAGCGTCCCTATACTTAGCACTCGTCAGGAGAGAGTGCTAACAATCTCCCCGACCTAGTCACTGTGCGGCGCATCTATACATAGCAAAGCAGAGCGGTCAGTTCCCTTTGCTGCGATGTTGCTGCAAATACAAATAACCTGTTGAATCTTAAGGAGTCACATATGAATCTTCGTCCTTTGCACGATCGCGTTATCGTCAAGCGTCTCGACCAAGAAACTAAAACCGCATCGGGTATCGTGC
>Ga0182007_10001287_pt1 | contig 13582 bp, 9 predicted proteins | sample Sormic07211113_1_FD_123023 | JGI IMG/M metagenome (GOLD analysis project Ga0182007, IMG submission 123023) | Rhizosphere microbial communities from Sorghum bicolor, Mead, Nebraska, USA - 072115-113_1 MetaG | ecosystem: Host-associated > Plants > Roots > Rhizosphere | place: USA: Nebraska... | reverse complement strand
CTTCTCCATCGCGAGATCGAGATCGGCCGGCGAGCACACGCCCTAGTTCACCGTGTCGGCCGCCTCGTTCGCGAGCATCGCGACGGTGCGCATCGCGACCATCCCGGGCACATCCGCGACGCCGACGACGCGAAAGCCCGCCTGCTGGAACAGGCCGACCGCGTCCGCGTAAGCGGCGTCGCTGCACTGGAGCGCGCGCGTCAGCGCGACGAGCCCGGCCTGCGCGTAATCGCGCGCGAGGTCGACGAGCACGAGATCCGCCACGCCCGTCTGGGCGGCGCGCGCGGTCGCCGTACGGCCGTCGGTCAGCGCGATCGACGCGCGGCCGGCCACGGCGAGCAGTTCGTCGGCATGCGCGTCGTGGCGCCGCGCGTTCGCGGTGCGTTCGACGAAGCGCGCACGCAGCGCGGCGGCCGGGCCATCCTGCGCAAACAGCACGACGTCGGCCGGCGCGGTGCGCGCAGGTTCGAGATCGGGAGCGGGCGGCGTCGCGCCCTCCGCATACGAGTAGAACCCGCGCCCGGACTTGCGCCCGAGAAAGCCCGCGTTCACGAGCTCCTGCTGGATCAGCGACGGCGTGTAGCGCGGATCGTTGAAGTACGCGCGGAACACCGACTCGGTCACCGCGAAATTCACGTCGTGACCGATCAGGTCCATCAGCTCGAACGGCCCCATCCGGAACCCGCCGGCTTCGCGCATCACCGCGTCGATCGTGGCCGGCGTGCCGCCCTGCTCGTTCAGCACGCGCAGCGCCTCCGCGTAATACGGCCGCGCGACGCGGTTTACGATGAAGCCCGGTGTCGATTTCGCCATCACCGGTTGCTTGCCCCACGCGGCGGCGGTCGCATGCAGCATCTGCGCGACCTCGGGCGCGGTCGCGAGCCCGCTGACCACCTCGACGAGCGCCATCAGCGGCGCCGGGTTGAAGAAATGCAGGCCGGCGACGCGTTGCTGCACGCGCAGCCCGGCCGCGATCGACGTGATCGAGATCGACGACGTGTTGGTCGCCAGCACACATGCGTCGTCGACATGACGTTCGAGGGTCGCGAAGATCTCGCGCTTCACATCGAGCCGTTCGGCCGCCGCCTCCACGATCAGCGCGGCGCCCGCGAAGTCGGCCAGCGCGCGCACCGCGCGAATTCGGTTGCCGGCCGCGTCGGCCTGCGCCGGTTCGAGCCGGCCCTTCTCCGCGAGCCGCGCGAACTGCGCGCGGATACCGGCCAGCGCCTTGTCGCAGGCCGCTTCGTTCAGGTCGTACAGCAGCACCGGATGGCCGGCCGCGGCCGCGACCTGTGCAATGCCCGCCCCCATCGCGCCGGCGCCGATCACGCCGACGACGGCCGACGGCGCCAGCGCGCCCGAGTTCACCGAATGTGCAGAGAAAACAGCCATCGCTTGCGATCCGTCATGAAGTGGAAATGCGAGCGATTATAAACCGACCGGTCGGTATGTTTATGTCAGGGCGAGCCCGAATGTGGGGTGCAAGACACCGTTACGGAAGCTGCAACGACAAAAAATCGGCAGGTCGGGGCACTTTTTGTAAACAGAAAGGTCAATGTAATGATTCGAATATGAGATAGCGACCCCCGATCGCCTGATAAAATTCGACAAATTGCCGGATTCCAGGGGAGACATGTGCCGCGCCATCACCGCCGTCCATCGCTCCCTTTTCGGGGGCGAATCGAGCCCGGCCCGCGCGTCGCCACGTGTTGCTCGTCTCGCTGTCAGCGGGCAACCGCATCGAATCGTTTCATCCCGCGACGGGCTTCGGCCCGCCCGCGCCGTCGCCGCCTCGCGGCAGCGAACCCAGGGCGGCACCGCCGCGTGCCGCCACCCATCGGTTTCATCGTCCTCGTTCGGCGGATAGTACGGCCGGGCTTCGTCAACCCGTGACGGCGCGTCGCGCGCCGCCACTCGCATAAGGAATCCCTCATGCCGCTCTCGTCCAACCAGCTCCCGCGCTGGACCCTCTGGGCCCCGCTTGCCGCGTGGCTGGTACTCGCGCTGTCGCGCGTCGTGCCGGCCGAAGGCCTCGCCATCGCGGTGTTCGCCGCCGCGCTCGCCGGCGCCGTGTTCGCCGCCGTCCACCATGCGGAAGTCGTCGCGCACCGCGTCGGCGAACCGTTCGGCACGCTGGTGCTCGCGGTCGCCGTGACCGTCATCGAGGTCGCGCTGATCGTGTCGGTGATGCTCGGCGCGGGCCCCGAGAAGTCGGGCCTCGCCCGCGACACCGTGTACGCCGCCGTGATGATCATCTGTAACGGCATCGTCGGCATCTGCCTGCTGGTCGGCGCATGGAAGCACGGCGAACAGGATTTCCAGGGGCGCGGCGCGAGCAAGGCGCTCGCGGTGCTTGCGTCGCTGTCGGTGCTGTCGCTCGTGATGCCGAACTACCTGAGCGCCGCACCGGGCCCGTTCTTCTCGAAATCGCAGCTCGCGTTCGCCGGTGTGGCGTCGCTCGTGCTGTACGGCGCGTTCGTGTTCGTGCAGACCGTGCGCCACCGCGACTACTTCCTCGCCGCGCACGACAGCGCGGACGAAGCGGTGCACGCGGCGGCGCCGAGCAACCGCACCGCGATCATCAGTATGGTGCTGCTGTTCGCGAGCCTCGTCGCCGTCGTGCTGCTCGCGAAGCTGCTGTCGCCGGCCGTCGAGCACGCAGTGCTGAAGCTCGGCGCGCCCGAAGCCGCGGTCGGTATCGTGATCGCCGCGCTCGTGCTGCTGCCGGAAGGGCTCGCCGCCGTCACCGCCGCGCGTGCGAACCGCCTGCAGACGAGCATGAACCTCGCGCTCGGTTCGGCGCTCGCGAGCATCGGGCTCACGATCCCGACCGTCGCCGCCGTATTCATCTGGGTCGGCCAGCCGCTCACGCTCGGGATCGGCGCGATGGAAACGGTCCTGCTGGCGCTCACGCTGCTGGTCAGCACGCTCACGCTGAGCCAGGGGCGCACGACGGTGCTGCATGGCGTCGTGCACGTCGCGCTGTTCGCCGCTTATCTGTTCCTGTCGTTCACGCATTGACGTCCCGATGCACGCGGCCGGGCGGATGCTCTCCGCCGGGCCGCGTGCATGCCTTCCAGTCCTTCCCCTCCTTCGCTTCGCGCCGCCGTCACCGGGCCGCAATCGCAAAATGCGTCCGGATCGACAGCGCGTCAAGTCGCGTCATCGCGCCGCGTATCGGTGTGGAATCCGTAGAGCGCAGCTGCGTTGTCGACCAGGATTGCGCGAGCCGTCGCATGGTCGGCCGCGCAATCGCGCAGCCAGCCGAGCAGGCGCGCATCGTCGGGCACCGGCGATGCATTCGGGTGCGGCCAGTTGCTGCCCCACACGCAGCGCGCCGAATGGCCGCGCGCGAGCACGGCGGCAAGGCGCGCGACGTCGTCATAGCCCGGCGCGCCGGATCGCGACGTCTCGTACGGCGCGGACAGCTTCACCCATGCGTGGCCGCGATCGAGCAGGCGTCGCAGTGCGAGGAAGGACGGCGCATCCGGTGCGACGGGCGTCAGGAATTTGCCCGTGTGATCGATCACCACGCGCGCCGGCAGCCGCGATAGCGCGGGTTCGATATCGCACAGCGTGCGACCGTCGAACTGCAGGTCGATATGCCAGTCGAGCGGCGCGATCCGCGCGGCCATCCGCTCCAGATCGCCCCATTGCGCGGTGCCGCCCGCCAGCATCATGAACCGCACGCCGCGCATGCCGGCGGCATGCAGACGTTCCAGCTCGGCGTCCGGCACGTCGATCGGCAACGTCGCGACGCCACGCGCCTGCGGGCCGAACGCGGCCAATGCGTCGAGCGTGCAGCGGTTGTCGAAGCCATAGCCGGTCGGCTGCACGACGACCACACGCGTGAGGCCGAGCGCCCGCTGCATGCGCCGATATGCATCCACCGGCGCATGGGGCGGCCGAAACGTCGCCGTCGGCGCGAGCGGATACGCATCGTCGTAGATATGGATATGGCAATCGCACGCATCCGGGAACCGCCTGCTGTCTGCCCCGTCGCGCGTCATTGCAGGCCCTGGCCGACGGATGCGCTCGACCTGCGCCAGCGCGCGAGCCGCGTCGCCTGCGCGGCGTTGATCGCGCCGTTCGGCACACGTCCGTCGAGCAGCGCGGCAAGCTGGTCGACCGTCTCCAGCGCCTGATGTTCGATCGCCGGCAGCGTCAACCCGCCGATGTGCGGGGTCGCGATGACGCGCGGATGCGCGGCAAGCACGGGGGACGGCATCTGGTCCGCCGCGCGACCGACGTCGAGCGCGCAGCCGGCGAGCCGGCCGCCGTCGAGCGCGTCTGCAAGCGCCTGCTCGTCGACGAGTTCGCCGCGCGACGCATTGATGAAATACGCGCCCGGCTTCATCGCGGCGAATGCCGCCGCGTCGATCAGGTTCGCGGTGGCCGGCGTGGCCGGCGCAAGACAGACGACGTAATCCGCGTCGCGCAGCAACGTTGCGGAATCGACCTGTTCAAGCGGCGGCGAGTCGACCCGCACGTAAGGATCGCTGACGAGCACGCGCATCCCGAGCGCCGTCGCGATCGGTGCGAGATGACGCGCGATCTGCCCGTAGCCGATCAGGCCGAGCGTGCTGCCGCGCAGCTCGCGTCCCATCCGGGGCACCGGCGGCGCGCCACGATGGTATGCATCCGCGTAACCGCCGATCCCGCGCGCGAGGTCGATCATCGCGCCGACGACCCACTCGGCGACGGCCGGCCCGAAGCCGGGGCTCGCCTGCGTGACCAGTACGCCGAACGCGCTCGCCGCGGCGACGTCGATCGTGCGGATGTCGACCGCGCAACGCAGGAACGCGGCGAGTGCGGGCAGCCCCGCGAACAGTTCGCGAGGCGCGGGGGTCTGCCGGTAGGCGATGATCGCGTCGCATCCCTGCGCGGCGGCAATCAGTTCGTCCGTGCCGAGTTCGCGATCGTGCGGGTTGCAGGTGACGTCCGCGAGCGCGCCCAGCGCGCGCAACGCCCTGGCGCCGAAGTAGTGGTCGATCATCCCCGTCGGATGCGTGACGTAGACGCGCGTCATGCGCGACCTCCGCTCGTACCGGCCGCATCCGGCGGCGGCGCCACCGATGCGCGCTCGACGAGCGTCACGTCAGCGAATACGCATTGCCCGGGGGCGGACGGCACGTCGCCCTCCTGCCGCATCACGCGCCGCACCATCTCGCCCGCCATTTCAGTGACCGGCAGTTGCACCGTGGTCAGCGCCGGGCACGAGATCGCCGCCAGGAAATGACCGTCCATCCCGATGACGGACACATCGTCCGGCACCCGCAGCCCGCCGTCGCGCAGCCCGGCCATCAGGCCGAGCGCGAACAGGTCGTTGACCGCGACGATGCCGGTCGGCCGCGCCGGATCGGCCGCGAGCTCGACGCCGAGCGCACGCCCGACGTCGACGATCACCGAGTCGCCGTATTCGTTCGCGGGGCCGCCGTCGAGCACGCGGGCCTGCGTGGCGCCGCCCGCCTCGCTCGCCACGGCGAGAAACCCGCGGATCTTGTCGCTGCGGCTCACGGTGATGCCGGCCACGGTCGCGAACGCGAGCCGCGTATGGCCCGCATCGACGAGGCGGCGCGTCGCGAGCCGCGCGGCCGCCTCGTTGTCGGCCGTCACGTGATCGACCTTCGATTGCTCGCCGGGCGTCGCGCGACGGTCGTAGCTGACGACCGTCATCCCGCGTTCGGCCGCGCGCTCGAGGTGGCTTTCGTCGGCGAGCGACGAGATCACGATCACGCGCCGCACGCCATGCGCGTAGAGATCGTCGAAGAACGACGCCTCCTTTCGCGCATCGCGGTACGTGTTGCCGATCAGCACGCGATGACCATACCGTTCCTGCGCGCAGGCCTCGACCTCACGTGCGATGTAGCCGTACATCGGGTTCGCCATCGACGGCACCAGCAGCCCGACGAGCGGCGTCTGCCCCGTCTTGAGCTGGCGCGCGAGCGTGCTCGGCCGGTACTGCAGCGCATCCATCGCCGCCTTCACGCGTTCGAGCGTTTCCGGCTTCATCTGGTCGGTGCGTCCGTTGAGCACGTTCGAAACCGTGCTAACCGAAACGGCCGCATGACGGGCCACGTCCTGAATCGTACTCATGTCGTCTTGCATGGAACGGGCTACAGGCCGAAATGGGCCGGCAGCCACAACGAAAACGCCGGTGCGAAGATCAGCGCCACGAGGGCAGCGAACAGCACCAGCAGATATTTCACCATCGGCCGGGCCACGCGCCCGACCTCGGTGCCCGTGATCGCGCACGTCGTGAACAGCCCGAGCCCGACCGGCGGCGCGAACAGCCCGAACCCCATCGCCACCACCACGACCGTGCCGAAATGCAGCGGATGGATGCCGAGCTGCAGCGCGATCGGCGCGAGCAGCGGCCCGAAGATGATCAGCGCGGGCGCGCCTTCGAGCACGGCGCCGAACACGATCATCAGCAGCGCCGACAGCAGCAGGAACATCGTCGCGCCGTACTGATGGGCAAACGCCGTCATTGTGCCCGAGACGAGGGCTGGAATCTGCTCGATCGACAGCGCGAACGACACGCTCGACGCCGCGGCCACGATGAACAGGATGCCGCTCGCCATCGACGCGGCGCGCACGAATACGCGGCCGACCGAGCGCCACGTCAGTTCGCGGAACGCGAGCCAGCCCACGACGAGTGCATAGACCACCGCGAACGCGGACACTTCGGTCGACGTCGCGATCCCCGACGTCACGCCCTTGCCGATCATCGCGACCATGACCAGCGCGACGAGCGCGCCGCCCGCGAGCGGCAGCCACGCGCGACGCTCGCCGAATACCTCGGCCACGTCGATCTTGCGCCCGGTGACCACCGTCACGACCGCGAGCGACGCGGCGAGCACGGCCGCCGGCACGATCCCCGCGACGAACAGCCCGGCGATCGAGATGTTCGCGACGAAGCCCATGATGATCATGTTCACGCACGGCGGAATCGTCTCGGCCATCACCGCGCTGCACGCGAGCAGCGCGGCGGTTTCGTTCGGGTCCTGCCGCGCGCGGCGCACGGCCGGCATCACGACGCCGCCCACCGCCGCGATATCGGCCAGTTTCGAGCCCGACACGCCGGAAAAGCAGGCCGTCGCGAAGATCACGATCAGGCCGAGCCCGCCCCGCACGCGTCCGAACATCCGCAGCAGCAGTTCGACGAGCCGCGCCGACATCCCGTTGGACTCCATCAGCAGCCCCGCCAGCACGAAGAACGGCACCGCGAGCAGGACGAAGTGATCGGCCCCGGCCATCACCTGTTGCGAGTAGACGAGCAGCGGCAGCGTCGGATCCGCGAGGAAATACAGCAGCGCCGAAAACGCCAGCACGAACCCGATCGGCACGCCGAGCACCAGCCCGCCGACGAAGCCCGCGACGAGCAGCGTGCCGGGCGCGACCGCATGCGCGGGCCACAGCGCGTTCCAGCCGTATATGGCGGCCGCGAGCGCCGCACAGCACGCGAACGTGCGGATCACCCGGCGGCGCGGCGCGTTCAGCGCATTGGCGAGCGCGAATACCGTCATGAACAGTGCGCCGAACATCATCGGATACCCGTTGATCCAGCCCGGCAAGCCACCCGTCGTCATCTGGTCGTACGAATCCGCGAGCAACTGGCACGACGACACCAGCAGGTTCAGTGCAACGGCCGCCACGATCCAGTGGCCGACCTGGATCAACGCGCCCTGCCAGCGTGCCGGCAGCAGGCCGCGAAACACGTCGATGCCGACATGCTGGCTGCGCCCGAGCACCGTCGCCGCGCCGAAGAACACCAGCACGATCATCAGCGCGCTCGCCACTTCCTCGGCCCAGTCGACCGGGTCGTGCAGGAAATAGCGGAACACGACCGACACGAACACGACGAGCACGTCGACGGCGAGCACCGCGGCCGACAGGATCTCGATCCAGCGCAGCACCGCATCCAGCACGCGGGCGGCGCGATGCGCCGGCCGGCCTGCGGCGGGCGCCGGCGCGGCGCCCGAGACGGAATGCATGTCCATCGCTCAACCCCGCGCGGCGGCGATCGCCGGAAAGAGCGGCGCGGTGGCCGGATGCTGCTTCGCGAACGCCACATACAGGCGGTCGTGCATCGTCTGCCGCAGCGCCGCGCGCTCGCCATCGGCCAGCGGGTGAAACGACATGCCGCGCTGCTTCAGCGCCTGCTCCGCCTGCGCGGCCTTCTGCGCGGCAATCGCGCGCTGCTGCACGGTTGCGTCGGCCACCGCGCGGTCGAAAGCCGGCCGCAGATTGGCCGGAATCCGGTCGAGCGCACGCCGCCCCATCACGACGGTCATCGCCGCGAACACGTGTTGCGATTGCCAGCACGACTTCACGATCTCGTCGAAGCGACTCGCGAGCACCGTGGCGGGATCGTGTTCGAGACCGTCGACGACGCCCGTCTGCACGGCCATGTACAGCTCGCCGAACGGGATCGGCGTCGGCACCGCGCCCATCGCCTTGAAGGTGTCCATGAACGCGGGCGTCGGCAGCACGCGCAGCTTCGTCCCCTTCAGCCCGGGCAGCGCCGTCACCGGCTGCTTCGTAAACACGCAGCGCCCGCCGAAATGCGAGCCCCAGGTCAGCACCGAGCATCCCGCGCGCTTTTGCAGCAGCGCGTTCAGGCTCGTGCCGACCGGGCCGTCGAGCGCCTTCGCGACGTGCGCGTAGCTGTCGAACAGGTAGCCGAGATCGAGCATCCCGAGCTCCGGTGCGATCGTGGCCCAGATCGACGAACCCGCGATCATCATGTCGATCGCGCCGATCTTGACCTGCTGCACGACATCGCTTTCCTTGCCGAGCTGGCTGTTCGGAAAGTAGTCGACCCGAATCGCATCGCCCACGCTCGCCTTCAGGTTCGCGGCGAGACGCTGGTACCACACGTAATGCGCGGCGTTCTGGTCGGCCGGCATCGACGACGAGCAGCGCAGCGTGACGACCGGCTGCTGCGCGCGCACGGCTTCCGGCAAGCCGCCAGCGGTCGCGAGCGTAGCGGCGGACAGCGTCTGCAGAAAGCGCCGCCGGGTATAGGTACTCATAAGCCGTCTCCTTTGCGAGTGCGTCTCGCGACGCAACTGTATCGATTTAGTGTATCGATACAGTAATACGACGACCGATGAGAGAAAAATGAGGGTTTCCCCTGTCCAGGATGAAATGACGAGGAGTACGTGGATTTGTTTCTTGCCAAATCCGGACGAAAAATCACTGTTTCTCACGTGTTTCAGCCGTCGGCGAAACGACCGACACCGATGGGCCGAATCATCAGACGACAGACTTTTCGGCGCGCAAGGACGCTCCGCTCATGCAGGCAAGCGCCGCTAAACGCCCGCGTCGTCCGGGTTGCCGGTCAGAAACCGCTCGACCATCGCGTTGAACACCGGCAGCGCCGGATTGTCGTTGTCCGCGCGCCATGCGAGATACAACTCGGCCGCCACGTTCGCGCCCGCCAGCGGCCGGAACACCACGCCGTCCACATGAAGCTCGCGCGCCGACGCGGGCACCAGCGCCGCGCCGAGCCCCGCGCGCACGAGGCCGAGGATCGTATGCGTCTGGCCGACGTAGTGCAGGTAGTTCGGCAGCCGCCCGGCGCCTGCGAACATCCCCGAGATCATGTCGTGGAAATACTTGCCCTCGTTCGGCGAATACGCGATGAACGGCTGCCGGTCGAGCTCGTCGGGACCGATCTGCGCGTAGGCCGCGAGCGGCGCGCCTTCCGCGACCGCGACGAGCATCGGCTCGCGCTGCACGAGCCGGTATTCGAGCGGCTGGCGCGCGGCGCGCTGGCGGACGAAACCCGCGTCGAGCATCCGCGACGCGAGCGCGTCGATCTGCACGGTCGACACCATTTCGCGCAGTTCGACGTCGACGTCCGGCAACGCATGCGCGGCATGCGCGAGCAGCACCGGGATCATCCGGTACGCACTGACGGCCGTGAAACCGAGCGTGATGCGCCCGGCCCCGCCGTGCGCGACGCGCTGCGCGGCCTGCTCGGCGCGCGCGGAGAATTCGAGGATGTGCCGCGCGTCGCGCAGGAACCGTTCGCCGGCCGCGGTCAGGCTGACCTGCCGGCTGCTGCGCTCGAGCAGCGCGATGCCGAGCGCATGCTCGAGCAACTGGATTTGCCGGCTGAGCGGCGGCTGGGTCATGAAGAGCCGCCTGGCCGCTCGGCCGAAATGCAGTTCCTCGGCAACCGCGACGAAGCAGCGAAGCTGGTGCAGTTCAATCATTCAAATCTTGAATCAATCGATAGTCTTTTGATGTTAGACCGATATCGATGCGATTTCTATACTCGGTTCCACCGGATGCGCGGCCCACGTCGCGCACGACGACCGAGACCTTCATGACCATCGATATCCTGCTGACGCAGCCGCTCCCCGACACCATCGACGCCGAACTGTCCGCCCGTTACACCGTGCATCGACTGTATGCGGCCGAGGAGCCGGACGCGCTGCTCGATCGCGTGGCGCCGCGCATTCGCGGCGTCGTGACCGGCGGCGCGAACGGCCTGTCCGCCGCGCTGATGGACCGGCTCGCCGCGCTCGAGATCATCGCGATCAGCGGCATCGGCACCGACGCGGTCGATCTCGACCGCGCGCGGGCGCGCGGCATCCACGTGACGACCACCCCCGACATGCTGACCGACGACGTCGCCGACATGGCGCTGGGGCTGATCCTGATGACGCTGCGCGACCTCGGCGCCGGCGAGCGGATCGTGCGCGCCGGCCGCTGGGGCAAGACGGCCCAGCCGCTCGCGACGCAGGTCACGGGCAAGCGGCTCGGCATCGTCGGACTCGGCCGCGTCGGGCGCGCGATCGCGCGGCGCGCGCAGGCGTTCCGGATGCCCGTCAGTTACTTCGGCCCGCGCGAGCATCGCGACAGCGGCTATCGCTTCGTGCCCGACCTCGCCGCGCTCGCGCGCGACAGCGACGTGCTCATGATCGCGGCCTCGGCCGATCACGGCAATGTGCTGGTGACGGCCGACGTGCTCGCCGCGCTCGGCCCGAAAGGATTCCTGATCAATGTCGCGCGCGGCAAGCTGATCGACGAAGCCGCGCTCGTGCGCGCGCTGTACGACGGCACGATCGCCGGCGCCGGGCTCGACGTGTTCGCGAACGAACCGCACGTGCCGGCCGCGCTGCTCGAACTCGATCGCGTCGTCGTGCAGCCGCACCGCGCGAGCGCCACGCATGAGACGCGGGAGCAAATGGGGCGCATCGTGCTCGCGAACCTCGCCGCGTGCTTCGCGGGCCAGCGCCCGCCGACCAGCGTCACGCGCTGAGCGTGGCGCCAGTCTTCCGTTACAACACCGGATGCCTCCGCACGACGGGGGCCAGGAGACACGCATGTCCAACCGATCCAGCGGCGCTGCGCTCGCCGCATCGCCCGCCGCGTCACGCACGATCGGCCGCGTCCGTTATGCGGTCCTCGCGCTGATTTTCGCGGTCACCGTCATCAATTATGCGGACCGCGCGACGATGTCGATCGCCGGCACCGGCGTCGCGCACGACCTCGGACTCACGCCCGTCCAACTCGGCATCGTCTTTTCGGCGTTCGCGTGGGCCTATGCGATCGGCCAGGTTCCGGGCGGCTGGCTGCTCGATCGCTTCGGCGCGCGGCGCGTGTACGGTCTGAGCCTGCTGCTGTGGTCGATATTCACGATGTTGCAAGGCACGGTCGGCGGGTTCGCCGTGCACGGCGCGGCCGCGACGCTCGCGCTGTTCGTGATGCGCTTCATGCTCGGTCTCGTCGAGTCGCCGGCGTTTCCGGCCAATTCGCGGATCGTCGCCTGCTGGTTCCCGACGGCCGAACGCGGCACCGCATCCGCGCTGTTCAATTCCGCGCAATACATGGCCGTCGTGCTGTTCACGCCGGCGATGGCGTGGCTCACGCATGCGCTCGGCTGGGAACACGTATTCCTGTGGATGGGGCTGCTCGGCATCGCGCTCGCCGCGCTGTGGTTCGCGTGGTATCGCGAGCCGCATGGCCACCCGCGCATGACCGACGCGGAGCGCGACTACCTGCGCGCCCACGGCGCACTCGTCGATCTTGAAGCGAACCGCATGCGCGAACGGCCGCGCGCGTCGTGGCGCGACGTGTCGCAACTGTTCCGCCACCGGAACCTGTGGGCGATCTACATCGGCCAGTGCTGCATCACGGCCCTCACCTACTTCTTCATCACGTGGTTCCCGATCTATCTGATCAAGGGGCGCGGGATGACCATCATGGAAGCCGGCTGGGTCGCCGCGCTGCCGGCGATCTGCGGCTTCACGGGCGGCGTGCTCGGCGGCCTGCTGTCGGACTGGCTGATCCGGCGCGGCATGCATCCGTCACGGGCGCGCAAGACGCCGTTCGTCGCGGGGATGGCGATGGCGACGCTGCTCGTGCTCGCGAACGGCGCATCGTCGAACGCGGTCGTGATCGCGCTGATGACGATCGCGTTCTTCGGCAAGGGACTCGCGGCGGTCGGCTGGGCCGTGCTCGCCGACACGGCGCCGGAAGGCATGGTCGGGCTGAGCGGCGGCGTCTTCAACGGTCTCGGCAATATCGCCGGGATCGTCACGCCGCTCGTGATCGGCTACTTCGTCGCCAGCACGGGTTCGTTCGCCGGCGCGTTATGGTTCGTCGCCGCGCACGGGCTCATCGGCATTGCCGCGTACACGTGGCTCGCGGGCCGCTTCGAGCGGATCCGCATCGCGCCGGCCGCATGAACGCCGCGGCCGTGCGCCGGCGCACCGTTACGCGCGCTGGCGGCCGGCTGGCGCGTGCTCGGTCGTCAGCCGGTCGAGTTCGCGCAGATCGTTCTCCAGCGCGGGCGTGAGCGTCGTGCGCAGGTGATCGAGGAAGGTGCGGATCTTCGCATCGAGATAACGGCGCGTCGCGTAGACGGCATAGACGCTCACCGTCTGCAGCCGGTATTCGGGCAGCACGCGGATCAGCCGCCCTTCGCGGATATCGTCGAGCACCGTATACAGCGCCACGCACGCGATCCCGCGTCCGGCACGCACCGCGACGCACAGCGCATCCGGCACGTTGACCTGGAACGGCGCCGGCTGCAGCGCGTAGACGGTCTCCTCGCCGTCGCTGCGTTCGAGCCGCCATTCGCCGGCCGGCGACGCGGGCGTGTCGAGGCGCAGACACACGTGGTTCGGCAGCTCGTCCGGCGTCTGCGGCGTGCCATGTCGCGCCAGGTATTCGCGCGACGCGACCAGCACGCTGCAACTCGTGCCGCAGGTCTGCGCGACATAGCCGGAATCGGGCAACTGCGACGCGGTCACGATCGACACGTCATAGCCCTCTTCGACCAGATTCGGCATCCGCTGCGCGAGCGTCAGCTCGACCGACACGTCGGGGTTGTCCGCCTGGTAGCGCACGATCGACGACACGACATGACTCTGCCCGAGCCCCGTCATCGCATGGATACGCATCTTGCCGCTCGGCCGCAGCAGCGCGTTGCGCGCTTCGGCGTTCGCGTAGTCGATTTCGGCGAGGATCGATTTCGCCCGCTCGAAATAGCGCTCGCCGCTTTCGGTGAGACCGAGATGGCGCGTCGTGCGATGCAGCAGGCGCGTCTGTACGTGGGCTT
>Ga0182007_10001286_pt1 | contig 13583 bp, 17 predicted proteins | sample Sormic07211113_1_FD_123023 | JGI IMG/M metagenome (GOLD analysis project Ga0182007, IMG submission 123023) | Rhizosphere microbial communities from Sorghum bicolor, Mead, Nebraska, USA - 072115-113_1 MetaG | ecosystem: Host-associated > Plants > Roots > Rhizosphere | place: USA: Nebraska... | reverse complement strand
TACTGACCGGAGCCCGGACACATACTGACCGGAGCCCGGACACATACTGACCGGAGCCGGGACACATACCGACCGGAGCCGGGACGCGTCGGCGAGGGTGACCGCCCGCCCCGCCGACGGGTCCGGCACCACGCCGTGAGGCGCAGTAGGTCGGTTCCCACCCCACCGGCGAGCACGGGATCGGCCCGCTCGTCCACACGGGAGAGTGCTCCCACGGATTAGGGTCGCCGTATGACCGAAGACTCCCTGCGCTCCGTCACCGTCGAGCCAACCGCCACCGGCCACTTCGTCGCCACGAACCCCCGCGGCGGCACGATCACGTTCGGGACCGGTTCCACTCCGGGCACCGAGGCCGAGTTCACCCCGGTGGAGTTGCTGCTGGCGGCGCTCGGAGGCTGCACGGCGGTGGATGTGGACGTCGCGACCAGCAGGCACGCGGAGCCCAGCCGGTTCTCCGTCACGGTGACCGGCCACAAGATCGAAGACGAACTCGGCAACCGGATGACCGATCTCAGGGCCGTCTTCTCGGTCGCCTTCCCGGACGGCGACGGCGCGGAGCGGGCCCGGGCCATTCTTCCCCGGGCGGTCAAGACCTCGCACGACCGGCTGTGCACCGTCAGCCGCACGATCGAGACCGGTACTCCGGTGGCGGTGAGCGTCGAGGACGCCTGACGGCCGCATTCGGGGGCATCCGCACTCCAGCCGGTACGAGCGGTTCGGCCGGCCGAAGGGCGGACACCATGCTGGCGATCGTCTCCGCGATCCTGTTCTTTCTCGCCTTCCTGATCAACGCGGCGAGCATCTCCACGAACGACACCTTCACCTCCACCAACGTGATGCTGCTCGGCCTCACCGCGTTGGCCCTGCACCTGGCCGGCGTGGGCAGCGGCTGGTCCGTACGGGGCCGCAGGCGCTGACACCCCGGCCCGCAGCGGACGCGGACGGCCGTCAGGAGGTGGCCGGATCATCGTCGGCTGCGGTCTGGCCGGCGTCAGCCTGGTGCTTAGACGGGCGGCGCGCTCGCACCGGTCATGGTGACCACGGCACTGGTCCTCGACACCCCCGCGGCCGCCGCGGCGAACCCACCCATCACCGCCTACCAGCACACATACCTCGCCCTCGCCGCCGTGGCGGCGGTGATCGCGGCCTTCGCCTTCACCCTCCCCGACGCACAGGCCCGCGCGGCGGCAACCATCCCGACCACCCCAACCGCCCCGACTGCCTCGAACCGGCCGACGGTAGGGGTACGGCGGGGAGCGGGGACCGGGTGACGGCGAGGAGGCACGGCCGGGTGACGGGGACCGACGGCGGTGCCGTTCCGGTGCGTATCGTGTCCGGGTGTCAGCCTCTCGTCTGCGGCGTGTCGCCGTGCTCGTGCTCGAAGGTGCCAAGCCGCTCGACGTCGGCATCCCCGCGCAGGTCTTCACGACCCGGGCGAGCATGCCGTACGAGGTACGCCTGTGCGGGGCGGCACCCGGGCTGGTGGCCGGCGGTGACGGCCTCTCGTACCACGTCGCCCACGGTCTGGAGGCGCTCGCGTGGGCGGACATCGTCTTCGTCCCCGGCTACCGGTTCCCGGACCGCGAGGATCCGCCCACCACCGTGGTCGAGGCGCTGAGGGCCGCCCACGCCCGGGGCGCCCGCCTGGCCGCGATCTCGACCGGCGCGTTCGCCCTCGCGGCGACGGGTCTGCTCGACGGCAGGCGGGCCACGACGCACTGGCACTACACGCGCGCGTTGATGGCCAGGCACCCCCTGGTCCAGGTCGACGAGAACGTCCTGTTCGTGGACGAGGGCAGTGTGCTGACGTCGGCCGGCGCGGCCTCCGGCATCGACCTGTGCCTGCACATCCTGCGTGGCGACCTCGGGGTGGCCGCCTCCAACCACGCGGCCCGGCGCCTGGTCGCGGCCCCCTACCGCAGCGGCGGCCAGGCGCAGTACGTGCCGCGCAGTGTGCCCGAACCGCTGGGGGAGCGGTTCGCCGCCACCCGGGAGTGGGCTCTGCACCGGCTGGACGAACCCCTCACCCTGGAGAAACTGGCGCAGCAGGCGGCGGTCTCGCCCCGGACCTTCTCGCGCCGATTCGTGGAGGAGACCGGGTACACGCCGATGCAGTGGGTGATGCGGGCCCGGATCGACATGGCCCGCGAACTGCTGGAGCGCTCGGAGCGCAGTGTCGAGCAGATCGCCGCCGACGTCGGCCTCGGCACCGGCGCGAACCTGCGGCTGCACTTCCACCGCATCCTGGGCACGACCCCCACGGAGTACCGGCGCACCTTCGCCCAGGGGGAGTAGGCCGGGCCGAGCAGGACGGAGGGAGGGGTCCGGCTCCTTGGCGCGATCCTTTTGAACCGTGGCGTTCCCGCCACTGTCTGCGGTGCGTACGGCGAGCGAGCCTGGTGGCGAAGGAAAGGGACACTGATGACTCGCATCGCCATCAACGGATTCGGCCGCATCGGACGCAATGTGCTGCGCGCCCTGCTGGAGCGCGACAGCGCCCTCGAAGTGGTCGCCGTCAACGACCTCACCGAACCCGCCACCCTCGCGCGACTGCTCGCCTACGACAGCACCGCCGGCCGGCTCGGCCGTCCGGTGACCGTCGACGGCAACGCCCTCGTCGTGGACGGCCACCGCATCTCCGTGCTCGCCGAGCGCGAGCCGGCCGAGTTGCCGTGGGCCGAACTGGGCGTGGACATCGTGCTGGAGGCCACCGGCCGCTTCACCTCGGCCAAGGCCGCCCGCGCCCACCTCGACGCGGGCGCGAAGAAGGTCCTCGTGAGCGCCCCGTCGGACGGCGCCGACGTCACGCTCGCGTACGGCGTCAACACCGACGCGTACGACGCGGCCCTGCACACGATCGTCTCGAACGCCTCCTGCACCACCAACGCCCTCGCTCCGCTCGCCGCGGTGCTCGACGAACTCGCCGGTATCGAGCACGGCTTCATGACGACGGTGCACGCCTACACGCAGGAGCAGAACCTGCAGGACGGCCCGCACCGCGACGCCCGCCGGGCCCGGGCCGCCGGGATCAACATCGTGCCGACCACCACGGGCGCCGCGAAGGCGATCGGCCTGGTCCTGCCGCAGCTGGACGGCAAGCTGTCCGGTGACTCCATCCGGGTGCCCGTCCCGGTCGGCTCGATCGTCGAGCTCAACACCACGGTCGCCCGTGACGTGAGCCGCGACGACGTGCTCGCGGCGTACCGCACCGCGGCCGAGGGGCCCCTCGCCGGCATCCTGGAGTACTCCGAGGACCCGCTGGTCTCCTCCGACATCACCGGCAACCCGGCGTCGTCGATCTTCGACTCGGCCCTCACCCGTGTCGACGGCCGCCATGTGAAGGTGGTCGCCTGGTACGACAACGAGTGGGGCTTCTCCAACCGGGTGATCGACACCCTCGAACTCCTCGCCGCCGGCTGACCGATCCCCACGGCTGACCCGTCCCCACGGCTGACCGATCCCCGCGGTTGTCCGATCCCGGTCGGTCACAGCCCGAGCGGGAACAGTTCACCGAAGCGGGTTCCCTGTGCCCAGCGCCTGAGCGCGGAGCCGTCGAGCAGACAGGTGTTGCCCTGCCGCCGTGCCCAGCGGATGTCCCGTGCCCGGAACGTCCCCCGGTGCACGACCGGTTGGACAGGTGACGCCGCGTCCTCACCATGCCGGTGGGGATGCGGCGGGTCCTCGTCGGGCAGGGGCTCCGCCACCGGCCGGAAGACCACGTCCAGCCGGCGGCCGCCCCGGTCCCGGGCGCACAGCCGGGGCCGGTCCGGCGCGGGCAGCAGCCGTACGCGCCATCCGTCGCGGCGAAGCATCCGCGCGACGGCCAACGCGAGGCCCTGGGTGTCGAGTTCGAGGAGTTCGTCCGGGGTGTAGTACCCGAGGCGACGCCGGAGGCCCGGCCGCTGGTGCAGGACCGTGAGCGTGACCGCGATGACCACGACCACAACTCCCGCGAGCGGTACGCCGATTCCGGCGGCCCGGTAGCCCACGGCCAGCGCGCCACCAGCGCGCACACGACCAGGACCACCGCCATGAGAGCCGGCAGCACATCGCGGAACCTGGGACCGTAACGCCCTGGGCCCGCAGCAGGCGTACGTCGTGCCGTCGCTGGGAACCACGGGAGGTCCTGGTTCGGCGCGCCACAGTGCCAGCTCCCCCCCCAACTCCGCCCGCGTACACCGGTGTTGGATGGATACCCACTGTGCGGCCGAATGCCCGACCCCCGATCGGGATCCGGCCACACCCAGGGGCGCGAGGAAGCACGAGAGGGCGGGGCGACGCGCCTGTGCCCTGGGGCGAACGCGCCTGCGCGGCGCCCGACAACCACATCGCGATCGAGGCCCGCGGCACCCGCAGCGCCCGCACGCGCGTCAACCCCCTTGCTCATGGCGCCCGTTGGCTCGCCTCCTGGCACCGGCCGGTCTTCCCGGAGACGGGCCCCGTCCTCCCGTCGGCCAGGATCGAGAGCCTGCCCCTCGTACGCGGCAGACTCGAACTGCGCGTCCACCGCACGGTCGGCGTCCCACCGGGAACGCCCATCCATCACAGCGGGTGGGCCGTCGCCACGGCGCCCGAAGCCGCCGTGGACACCGGTCAGGGCGCAGAACTGCGGCTCGACGCGGCGGAGGTGTCGAGCCAGCTGCTCGGCCTGCACGGCTGGCCGACCCGGCGGGTGGTCCGCGCCCCGCAGGGAACGGCGTTCGGCCCCTGGGCCGTGGTCCCCGAACTGAGCGGAAGAGTGGGGGAGGCGGGCGCCGGCACGGTCTTCGTCGCACTGGCCTCCCTGACGGGTGAACCGGACCCGGCCGCGCTGTCCGGGCAGGCCACCGCCGTCGCGGACGGTCTCACGGTCACCGTCGACTGGGCCGACGGCTCCCGGACCGTCGTCGACTTCGGAGCCGACGGCCGTGACGGTCCCCTCGGTCACGCACGCGGAGCCGGCGTGACGCTCGGCCCGGCACCGGGCGTTGCGCCTGCACACCCGCAGAAGGCGTGATCGGATCGATCGAGTCGGTGGTCGGTCAACTGCGGTGTCCCTAGGATGAATTGCCTGGTGCACCGGTGCGTCGGGTCCGGTGCGGGAGTGGGGGAGACGATGGTGTCCGGCAAGCGGATGTCGACGGAGATCGATACGACGGTGCCCACGGCCGCGCGCATGTACGACCACTATCTGGGCGGCAAGGACAACTACGCCGTCGACCGCGCCGCCTGCGAGGAACTCGACAAGGTCGTCCCCAGCACCCGGGCGCTGGCCCTGAACAACCGGCGTTTCCTGCAACGGGTGGTCGGGACTCTCGCCCAGGAGTACGGCCTGCGCCAGTTCCTCGACCACGGCTCGGGGCTGCCGACCCAGGACAACGTGCACCAGGTGGCGCAGCGCGTCGACCCGGCCTCGCGGGTGGTCTACGTCGACAACGACCCGATGGTCCTGGGGCACGGCAGAGCCCTGCTGGAGCAGAACGAGCGCACCGCCGTCATCCAGGCCGACCTGCGGGACACCGACACGATCTTCTCCCACCCCGACACCGAGCGGCTGATCGACTTCTCGCAGCCGGTGGCGGTCCTGTTCAACTCGGTGTTCCACTGCATCCCCGACAGCGACAGCGAGGGACCGCAGGCGGTGGTGCGCCGGGTGGTCGGGCGCCTCGCGCCGGGCAGCTGTCTGGTGATGTGCCAGCTGGTCAGTGAGGACAAGGAAGTACGGGACTTCGTCACCGACTTCATGGCCCAGGCCACACAGGGGCACTGGGGCCGGGTGCGGCAGGAGCGGGACGTCGCCGAGTGGTTCGAGGGCATGGACATCCTGGAGCCGGGCCTGGTGGAGGTCTCCACCTGGCGGCCGGACAGCGATGTGGCCCCGCGCCAACTCACCCAGGAGTGGATCGAGTTCGGCGGGGTCGGGCGTATCAGGTAGCCGGGGCGACCGCGCCGGCCGGGGTGAGTGCGGTCGCGGGCCGGGTGGTCATCCGGCCCCGTACCGCCGCTCGGCCGTCTCCCGCAACAGGGTGAGCGACTCGCGCGGGTCGAGGGCCTCGTCGGCGAGCCGGTCCAGGACGACCCGGTACTCCTCCGTCTCGTCCCGGTCCTCCAGGAACGTGGCGCTTCTGATGTGCTCCAGATAGACCACGTCGGGCAGTTCCAGACCGCCGAAGCGCAGATACGTCACCGGTATGGCCGGCGCGGACGCGTTCGTCGCGTCCAGCGGCACGATCTGGAGGGTGACGTGCGGCTTCTGCGCCATCGCGATCAGGTGCTCCAGCTGCTCCCGCATCACCTCACGGCTGCCCAGCACGCGCAGCAGCACCGACTCGTCGACGATCGCCCACAGTTGAGGCGGGTCGGTGCGCTGCAGCAACTCCCGTCGGCGGGTGCGCAGTTCGACCCGGCGCTCCACCTCGCGGGCGGGTGCGGCGGGCAGTCCGCGCTCCACCACGGCACAGGTGTAGGCGGGAGTCTGCAGCAGACCGGGAACGTACTGGATCTCGAAGGTACGGATCGCCAGGGCCGCCTCCTGCAGCCCCACGAGCCGGTCGAACCACTCGGGCATCAGCCGCTTGTCGAACCGCTGCCACCACCCGGGCTCCCCGGCGCGCAGCAGCAACTGCAGCAGCACCGACGCCTCGTACTCCTCCGCCTTGTACAGGTCGAGCAGGGCGCGGACATCGGCCTCGGTGGGCGGGCGCCGGCCCTTGCCCGCCTCTATGCGCGACAGCTTGGCCGGGCTGAACCCCACGGAGCGGGCGGCCTGTTCCTGTGCGAGACCGGCGTCCTCGCGCATTCCCGCGAGCTGCACCCCGACCAGCATCTTCAGCAACGTGGGCGCGGGCTCGGTGCTGTTCAGATACGGTTCGAGTCGGGAGACGCGCGGTGACTCGGAGGGCATCCTGACTCCCGGTGGGCAGGCGACAACAGTGTGCATTATCGCATCGCTTCGCCTGTTGTCGCGCCCCTCGGTGGAAACCGTGTGCCCGAGCGCCGGGTCACACGAGGTGATCGAACTCCCCGTCCTTGGCGCCGGCCAGGAAAGCGGCCAGCTCGGCCGGTGTGTAGACGAGCGCCGGCCCGTGCGGGTCACGGGAGTTGCGCAGCGCGATCTCCCCGTCGGGCAGGGCGGCGACTTCGACGCAGTTGCCCTCGGCGTTGCTGTGGCGGCTCTTGAGCCAGTCCACGCCCAGTGAACTCGCCTGTATCCCGTTGTGAACTGTCGGCACGTCACTCTCCTTGCCTGCGCGAGCCATCCGCGGCCGCGCAATTTCCCGTGAAATTGCACGGAACCGCTCTCGGCATGGATAATAGCCAAGGCGTCGACCTCCGTGCCGGTGCCTGTCCTGACGTCCTCTCAGGGAGCCGCTGTGTCGTTGTCCGCGCACCCAGCAACCCTGTCCGACTCCGCCGCCACGCTGCGTTTGTCCGGCACCCGTCAGGGCTGCGCCCAGGCCCGTGCGTTCACCGAACGCACCCTCAGCCACTGGCGGTTGGACCAGCAGCGTGACGACGCGCTGACCATCGTGTCCGAGCTGGTCTCCAACGCCCTGCTGCACGCCCGACCGTGCGACGCGGACGGCGCTGCCGACGCGGAGGTCCTGCTGAAGCTGACCCTGCGCGGCCCCCATCTGCTGTGCGCCGTCACCGACTCCGGCAGCACCCTGCCGGTCTGCCCGCAGACCCCGGCCCCGCTCGCCGAGCACGGCCGCGGCCTGCGGATCGTCGACGCGCTCGCCGAACACTGGGGCTGGACCCGCCACGCCCTCAAGGGCAAGACCGTCTGGGCGATGCTGCCCACCGGGCGCGGCGCCGGCTGCGAAGGCGTGGCGACGGCCTGAGGCGATGAACGCATCGGTGAGCCAAGAGCAGCCGCCCACCTCGCTCGGCGATGTGACCCGGGTGCCTTGGAGCGAGATCAAGGACACGACCGGTTCCGCCGCGGCCATCCCCTTCCTGCTGGCCGCCCTCGCCTCGGGCGACGACGCCGCCGCCCGTACCGCGCTGTACGGGCTGCGCAACCGGATCTGCCGGTACGGCTTCGTCGTCGACGAGGCGACAGCCGTCACCGTCCCCTTCCTGTGGGACCTCGTCCAGCGTCCCCAAGTCACCTGCCGGGCCCAGATCCTGCGCCTGTTGCGCAACATCGCCGTCACCCGCCAGTGGGAGACCACGGCCGCCGCCTACCCCAAGGTCCGCCGCCGCCACGGCGACCACATCGCCTGGGAGAGCGCCGCCCGCCAGGCCGTGCGCGCGCACAGCGTCGCCATCGAGCGGCTGCTGCACGAGCGGGACACCGAACTCGTCCACGCCACCGAGGAACTCGCCTCCGCACTGGCCGCCTCGCACACCGCGTGAGGGCTTGACGCCCGGCCCGCGGCTCTGTAGGTACATGCCAGGTATTTGGTATGGACCAATTCAAGCGCGGCCTCGCGCGCCGATCCGGCGCCCAACCCCCCAGTGGAGGCAGCACATGCGAAGACGATCCACCCTGTTGGCCCTGTTCGCAGGGCTCCTCCTGCTCGTCCTCGCCCCACCCGCGTCCGCCGCCGGCACACCCACCGCCGCCTTCGCCAAGACATCGACGTGGGACGGCGGTTACCAGGGCGCGTACACCATCACCAACTCGGGAAGCACGGCCCTGTCCGGCTGGAGCGTCGAGTTCGACCTCCCGTCCGGCACCACGGTCGGCTCCTACTGGGACGCGCTGCTCACCCAGAACGGCAGCCACTACACCTTCAAGAACCGCGAGTACAAAGGCATGAGGGTCTGACACCGGCCCCGGCCGGACCCCGATCCGGCATGGTGCACCATGGCGGGCTTGCCCTTTTCTCCCGGACCGGCGTCTTCGCGTTCCCCCGGACACCCCTTCGAAAGGTTCTCCCGCACCATGCCCTTGGCTCTGCCGGCCCTGGCCGTCGTCGCCTTCGGGATCGGCACCACCGAGTTCGCCACGATGGGGCTGCTGCCCCAGATCGCCCACGGGGTCGGCGTGTCCGTCCCGCACGCGGGCAACCTCGTGTCGGCGTACGCGCTCGGTGTCGTCGTCGGCGCCCCCGTGCTGACCGGCATCGGTGCACGCGTCCCGCACAAACGACTGCTGCTGCTCCTGTCCGGGCTGTTCGTGGTCGGCAACACAGCCTCCGCGCTCGCCCCGAACTTCGGCCTGCTGTTCGCCGCCCGCTTCCTGGCGGGCCTGCCGCACGGCGCCCTGTTCGGTGTGGGCGCGGTGGTCGCCTCTCGGCTGGTCGCCCCCGAACGTGCCGCGCGCGCCGTGTCGAGGATGTTCTCGGACTCACCGTCGCCAACATCGTCGGCGTCCCGGCCGGCACCGCCCTCGGCCAGCAGTTCGGCTGGCGGTCCGCCTACGGCGCCGTCGCGGTCATCGGTCTCCTCGCCCTCGCCGCGCTCGCCCTCTTCGTGCCCCACCAGCCGCGCGGCGGCCAGGCCGGCGTCCGCCACGAGCTGCGGGCCATGGGCAACCGGCAGGTCGCGATCGGTCTGGCCACCGCGGTCGTGGGCTTCGGCGGGTTCTTCGCCGTCTACAGCTATCTGGTGCCCATGCTGACGCACCTCACGGGCATCTCCGACACCTCCACCACCCTGGTCCTCGCGCTGTACAGCGTCGGCATGACCCTCGGCACCCTCGTCGCCGGCCCCCTCACCGACCGCGCCCTGCGCCCGACGATGTACGCGGGACTGGCTCTGCTCGGCACGGCCCTGGTGACGTTCTACTTCACCGTCCACAGCACGGTGCCGGCGCTGGTGACGATCACCTTCATCGGCGCGATGGGCGCCCTGATCACCACGCCCGTCCAGATGCTGCTCATGGCCAAGGCCAAGGACGCGCCGACGATGGCCGCGGCCTCCAACCACTCCGCGTTCAACCTCGCCAACGCGGGCGGCGCCTGGCTCGGCGGGCTGGCCATCTCCGCCGGCTGGGGCTGGGCCTCGCCCAACCTGGTCGGCGCGGCACTCGCCGCGGCGGGACTCGCACTCGCCTTCACCGGCGGCCTCATGGACCGCGGCGGACGGCGGTCCCAGGTGATCACGGCGTCCACGCCGGTGGCCGCGCCGGAACCCGTCCACGCCGACACCGCCCGGCCGAGGGCCGACGGCGCCGCGCCCGAGGGCTCGCCGTAGACGAGCGGGCGGGAGATACGACCGTCGCATCTGCGGACAATTCAGGCCGGGTTGGTGTGGCGAACGTCAGGTGCTGTGAAAAACGAGCACTCTCCCCGCGGACCCGCGTACGCTCCGCGTGGAAGGAGGATGCCATGGCCGCTCACGCCAAAGCGATCGGGATCTGGTGGCTGGCGTCGATGACCGCGGTGACCACGGCCGTCATCGCGGTGGTCCTCGTCGTCCAGGCCTCCTCCGGCGAGGCCTCCCCACCGGCATCGGAAACGTCCCCCGTCACGTCACATCCGACGCCCGTGACCCCGTAGCAGCCCGTGGCCGTGCCGCCCACCGCCGCGATCGAGCAGCGCGGACCCGGCGCCGGCGCCCTCACTGCTCGCCCAGCGTCTGCCGGACCTCCCGCGCACGCGGGGAGCCGAGCCTCGTGTACAGCTCCAGGGCCTCGCGCAGATGACGTTCGGCGGGCTCGGGCTTGCCCTCGGCCCGCAGCACGGCGGCCGTTCCGACATGGGCGCGGGCCTGTTCCTCCTGCTCCTCGATCCCGCCGGCGACCTCCAGCGCCGCCGCGTGCGCGTCCAGGGCCTCGGCCTCACGCCCGAGCCCGTGCAGCGCCTCCCCGAGACCGTTGAGGGCGCCGGCCTCGCCGTAGCGCTCGCCGATGCGGCGGAACAGCTCCAGGGCCTCCCGCTGGTGCCCGACCGCTTCCTCGTGCCGGCCCTGACCGCTGAGGGCGTTGCCCAGGTTGGTGAGCGCGTGCCCCGTACCGGACGCGTTCGCCAGCCGCCGGAACAAGGCCAGCGCGCGCTCGAAGTACCTCGCCGCGGCCGTGTGGTCGCCCAGTCGCGCCACGAGGATGCCGAGGTTGCCGAGGGCGCCGGCCTCACCGACGGGATGCCCGACGCTCCGGTACAGCTCCAGGGCCCGCTCGTAGCGTTGGACCGACGCCTCGAAGTCCTCCAGCAACTCCAGCACGATACCGAGGTTGTTGAGCACGTCCGCCTCACCGTGCGCGTCACCGACCGAGCGGAACAGCGCGACCGCCCGCTCGTGCTGCTCGGCGGCCTCCCGGTAGCGTCCGCGCAGTTCGTGCAGGACCCCCACGTTGGTGAGATGGCGGGCCTCACCCGCCGCGTACCCGATGCGGCGGCACAGCGCGAGGGCGGTGTCGTGCAGCCGCTGCGCGCTGTCGTAGTCCCCGAGCCGCCGGTGGACGGCGCCGAGACAGACCAGGACGTCGGCCTCCCCGCGCGCGTCCCCCACCGACCGCGCGGTCCGCAGCGCGTACGTGTGCACGGTCAGGGCGTCCGTGTGGTGCCCGGAGCGTTCGTAGTGGCGGTGCAGGGTGGTGGCGATCCGTACGGTGTACCCGGACGGGCCGGGTTCCTCGGTACGTGAGCACAGCGCCACCAGCGTGGGCTGCGCGGCGCCGAGCCAGGCGCGGGCCTCCTCGGTGGTGCGCAGCGGCGGCAGCCCGATGCCCGGCCGGTCGACGGCGGGACGCAGATGACGCTCGGCCGGGTAGAGGACGTCCATCGCGGTGGCCGCCGCGGCCAGTGAGTGGTCCAGCAGCCGGGTGAGGCCGGCCGTGCGCTCGGCCGCCGGATCGTGCCGGGCGGCGAGTTCGGCCGCGTACGCCCGCAGCAGGTCGTGCATGCCGTACCGGCCGGCGGCGGTGCGGTTCACCAGATGCGCGCCGGCCAGTACCTCCAACGCCCTTCGTACGGCGTCCACCGACTCCCCGGCCATCGCGGCGGCGCCGTACACGTCCGTGTCGGTGCCGGGGTGCAGGCCCAGGAGCCGGAAGAGCCGGGCCGGCAGCTCGGCGAGGCGGGCGTAGGACCAGGAGAAGACGGCGCGTACGGCCGCCCGGGGGTCGTCGCCCGAGTCCAGCAGGTCCAACCGCCGTTGGTGGTCGTGGAGTTCGGCGACCAGACGGGCGAGGGGCTCGGCGGGCCGGGACAGCACAAGCTCCGCCGCCACTCGCAGGGCCAGCGGCAGCCGCGCGCACTGCTCCGCCAGTTCGACGGCGACGGAGTGCTCGGTTTCGGCCCGCTCACCTGTCAACGCCCGCAGCAGCGCGAGGGATTCATCGAGGGAGAGCGCGTCGAGCACCACGCGGTGGGCGCCGCTGACCGAGACGAGGGCGCCCAGTGAGTCCCGGCTGGTGATCAGCGCCCGGCAGTCGGGGCTGCCCGGGAGCAGATGCCTGACCTGCGCGGCGGACGCGGCGTTGTCCAGGACCACCAGCAGCCGTCGGCCGTCGAGCGCGGTCCGGTAGCGTGCCGCCCGGTCCTCCAGGCGCAGCGGGATCTCCTGCCGGGGAACGCCGAGGGCGGTGAGGAAGCCGGACAGCGCCTGGCCCGCGGACAACGGCTCGTGGGGGTCGTAGCCCCGCAGGTCGACATACAACTGCCCGTCGGGAAAGGCCTCCCGGGAGCGGTGGGCCCAGTGCACCGCGAGCGCGGTCTTGCCGACGCCCGCGGTGCCGGAGAGCGCGGACACGACCGCCGCGGTGGCCCCGTCGCTGCGACTCCCGGGAGTCAACGCCCGCGTCAGCTCCGCGAGTTGCTCCGCACGCCCGGTGAACGGCCGTATGTCCATGGGTAACTGCGCGGGTACAGGTCCGGCGGGCTGTCGTATGGCCGTCGGCCGCAGTCCTGGGTCGCGGCTCGCCAACTCCTCGTACGCCGAGCGCAGTTCGGGTCCGGGTGGCAGATCCAGCTCGTCGGCCAGCCGCTTGTGGATCTCGGAGTAGACGAGGGTCGCGTCGGCGGCCGAGCCGACCGCGGCGAGGGAACGCATGAGGACCACGGCGAGCTGCTCGGACAGCGGGTGGTCGGCGAGTGCGGCCCGCAGCAGCTCCGGCACCCGCTCCGGGCTGCCGTGCCGCAGACAGGCCCGCGCCCAGACGAGCGCCGCCTCGACGCGCTCCTGGCCCCACTCCGTCCGCATCCGCTCGGCCCAGGCCCCGGGCAGTCCCGGCAGCGGGGCCCCGCGCCACAGCCGCAGCGCCTCGTCGAGAAGGTCCACGCGCTCCGCGTCGGGGCACAGCGGCTCACGCCCGCGCGCGACCAGCGTGCGAAACCGAACCAGATCGACCGCGCCCTCGTCGGCCTCCAGAACGTATCCGCCGGATACCTTGCCCAGGCGGATCGGCGCCCGGTCCGCCTCGCGTCCGCCCTCCGCGGCCTCGTCGAGGAGCCGTCGCAGGCGGCTGATGTGGGAGTAGACGACCGAGCGCGCCCCGTCCGGCGGATCGCCGTCCCAGAGCCGGCCGACCATCGTCTCCACGGGAACGGGCCGCCCGGCGTCCGCGGCCAGCGCGGCGAGGACCGCGCGTCTGCGCGGCTGCCCCAGGTCCACCCCGCTCCCCGCGACACGCAGTTCCAGCGGACCGAGCAGAAGCAGCTTCAAGGCCCCTCCATCACAACGTTTTCGCAAGACCGATCCTAGATCGTCAC
>Ga0182007_10001283_pt1 | contig 13606 bp, 11 predicted proteins | sample Sormic07211113_1_FD_123023 | JGI IMG/M metagenome (GOLD analysis project Ga0182007, IMG submission 123023) | Rhizosphere microbial communities from Sorghum bicolor, Mead, Nebraska, USA - 072115-113_1 MetaG | ecosystem: Host-associated > Plants > Roots > Rhizosphere | place: USA: Nebraska... | reverse complement strand
CGTTACGCCGCCGAGTGCGCCCGTTACGGCGCCGAGGAGACCCGTGACCGGTGCGAGCGGGCCGCCGCTGGTACCGCCCGTTGCGCCGCCGAGCGCGCCGGTGACCGTCGAGACGAGGCCGGTCACCGGAGCGAGCGGGCCGCCGCTGCCGCCTGCTGCGCCGCCCAGTGCGCCGGTGACTGTCGAGACGAGGCCGGTCACCGGAGCGAGCGGGCCGCCGCTGCCGCCTGCTGCGCCGCCCAGTGCGCCGGTGACTGTCGAGACGAGGCCGGTCACCGGAGCGAGCGGGCCGCTGCCGCCGCCTGCTGCGCCGCCCAGTGCGCCGGTGACGGTCGACACAAGGCCTGTGACCGGAGCGAGCGGGCCGCTGCCGCCGCCCGTTGCGCCGCCGAGTGCGCCGGTCACCGTGGAAACGAGACCCGTGAGCGGGGCGAGCGGGTTGGTCGCGCCGCCGGTGCTGCCCGTAAGCAGGCCGCCGACGGCCTTCACGGTGTTGCCCGTCGACGAGACGGTGCCGCCGAGGCCGGTGGTGACCGGGTTGCCGCCCGTCGATGCGAGCAGGGCGCCGGCCTGGTTCAGCCCGTTGCCGACCGTGCCGAGCAGCGTGTTGACCGGTGCGCCGAGGCCGGTTGCCGCGCCGATCGTCTGCGTCGTCTGGCCGACCATCGTCGTGATCGGTGTGATGGCCGAGCTGACCGTTTGCGTGACCTGCTGGATCGGGCCGGTCGACAGCACGTTGGTGAGCGTGGTGCCGCCGTTCGACACGGCGCCGCCGAGCGTCGATACGAGGCCGCCGACGGCGCCCGTGACCAGCGCGAGCGGCGACAGCGGGCCGCTGCCGAGGCTCGTGACCAGATTGCCGGTTTGCGTGACTGCGCCGCCGAGCTGATTGACCACGCCGCCGGTGCTGGCGACCGTGGTGCCGACCGGATCCTTCGTCGCGCCAAGCTGGCCGAGGCCGCTGCCGAGGCCATTGCCCAGCGCAGTGACCGCGCCGCCTACGCTTTGCACGATGCCGCCCGTGGCTTGCGTGGTGGCGGGATTGACGCCCGGCAGCGACTGGCCGGCGATGACGGTGCCGAGGCCCGTGACGGTGCTGCCGAGGCCCGTGGCGATCGTGCTGGTTTGTGCGAGGACAGTTCCCACGGCGTTCGACGAGACACCCGAGGTGCCGGACGTACCGCTCGTTCCCGACGTTCCGCTGGTGCCGGACGTGCCGCTCGTACCCGAGGTTCCGCTGGTACCGGAGGTACCGGACGTGCCGCTCGTGCCCGAGGTCCCGCTGGTGCCGGAGGTGCCGCTCGTACCCGAGGTGCCGCTCGTGCCGTTGCCGCCCGACGTGGAGATCGTATCGCCGCCGCCCGAGCTGGAGCCGCCGCCGAGGCCCTGGCTGATGGAGCCGGAGCCGCCGCACGCGGAGAGGGAGAGCATGGCTGCAACGGTGGCCGCGATCAGAGTCGTCCGGAACACGCCATGAGGGATAACCTTAATGTCCATTTCTTCCTCGCATTAAAAATGTGTTGTGAACTGCGTTGTGTTGAGTGATGCGAGGACTACTCTGCAACTGTCGTGCCATTTCGATGGCCGACGGTTCGACAACGGGTTTTAAACGAGGCAATTCCTTGTCGGAAAAGGGACTTCCGGAAATTGAAAGATTGTTGAATCTGTTTAAGAGCGGATGAATGAGAACGGTTTCGGCCGTTTCGTAACGTAACGTCACAACATTGGCGTTACGCGTGCGGCGTAACGTGGGTCCCCCGCAGGCTTGGTGGACACGGCAATGGTTTTACTGGTGGATTAGGTGTGCACATCTAACCTATCGTAAATCCTATGTGTAAGTCGTACCGAAACGCCGTACAAATACGTCGTGCTCCTGGTCTTTTTTTCCCGTCAGAGCGGTTAAAAGAGGTTGGAACTTAAATAGGATCGGATATAGAATCGGGAGCAGATGTAAGGAAATGTACGGTTCGGTACACTACGTTCGAGGAGGAGCGCTATCGCGAATGTTAACTTGCATCAAATCGTGAGCAATGCCCTTCGGGGCGACCTATAAAGAAAGCGCACCCGGTTGACGTTACAGCAGATGTGGCGAACGGTTGGGGCAAACGGCCAGATATGCGGGGATCGATACGTATAAAAGGCCAGAAAACGTAAATACAGGCACGAGGAATAAAATGAAAGCAATCATCAAGCGTTTCCTTAAGGAAGAAGACGGGGTTACCGCGGTCGAGTACGGTCTCATCGCAGGGTTGATCGCCGTTGCTCTCGTCACTGCCGTTGGCACGTTGACGGGCGGCATTTCCGGGGCGTTCAGCTACATCGCGAACCAGTTGCCGAAGGCATAACGAACGAGCTTTTGCTCATTTCCCTGTTGTCAGGGGCGCGGATTGCTTCGGCAATCCGCGCGGTAAGTTTTGCCGTTCGGGGCGTAAATGATCCTGCTAACTGGCGTCGGGGTTTTCCTCGCGTGGGCGACGCTCGTCGCGCTCGAGGACATCCGGCATAGGCGCATACCGAATTCACTGGTGGTCGGTGGATTCGTATCTGCATTTGTGCTCGCCGGACATAATCCATTCGGCATATCCGTGAATCACGCGCTCATCGGCGTACTGGTCGGCTTTCTCGCTCTTTTCCCGTTTTTTGTGCTGCGCGTCATGGGCGCCGCGGACGTCAAGGTATTCGCGGTGCTGGGCGCATGGTGCGGCCCGCATGCGCTGCTGTGGCTCTGGATCGTCGCGAGCCTGCTGGCATTCGCGCATGCGGGCACGCTGGTCTTCGCTACCCGTACGCCGGTGTCGGCACTGTGGCAGCGACGTTCCCCCACGATGCAGATTGCCGGTTTCCGGGCCTCGCCGTATGCGGCGTTTCTCGTGATCCCCGCGGCGCTGTGGTGCCTGTATCGGATCGCGACCGGGGGAATGCAATGACGGCGGTTCGTTCGGCATCCGGAATGCGGCGTCGCGAGCGCGGCGCGACGGCGATCGAATTTGCGTTGATGCTCCCGGTGTTCTTCCTGATCCTGTACGCGATCATCACGTACGGAATGATCTTCGCGGCCCAGCAAAACCTGACGCTTGCCGCAACCGAAGGCGCGCGCGCCGCGTTGAACTATCAGCAGGTCGGTGCGGCCGCATCGGTGCAGGCCGCGCAGCAAGCCGCGCTGGCGGCGCGGGCCCAGGCCGCATGCACGGCCGCGACGAACCTGACCACCTGGCTGAAAGGGGCGACATGCTCGCCCACGCAGCAAGGCAACTGTTCGTACGACGCGACGATGCTGTGCGTCCAGATCACGCTGACCTACCCGTACTCGCAGAGCCCGCTGATTCCGTCGTTCCCGCTGCTCGGTTCGCTGTTGCCGGTGCCGTCGACACTCACCGGAACCGCGATGGTGCAGATCAGCCCGGTCAACATCATATAGACGGCAGCGACGGCGTCGTGCCGGTCGACGGCGTCCGGTCGGCCACGTTGCGCGGAGAATTCAATCGTGAGTAGCGGGGAAACATAACAACACCATGGCCAACAACCTGACGAAGATCATTGCAGGCTTGCTGATCGCGATCGCGATTCTGCTCGGCATCTATGCGTGGATGCTCGGTCGCAAGCCGGCCGACGTCGCACCGGTTGCCTCGACGGTCGCGACGCAGAGCGTGCCGGTCGTCGTGACGACGCGGCCGTTGCAAGCCGGCCAGCCGATTCCGGCCGATGCGCTGAAGGTCCAGCAGTCGACCGCCGCGCCGCAGGGGGCGTTCGCCGACCCGCTGCAACTGGTCGGCCGCATCCCGGCAGCGGACATCCCCGCGCAGGCGGCCGTCGTCGCGAGCGCGTTGTCGTCCGGCCTCGCCGAGCAGATTGCACCGGGAGAGCGGGCCGTGGCAATCAAGGTCGACGAGACCAACGCGGTCGGCAACCGCGTGCGGCCCGGCAACTATGTCGACGTGTTCGTGAATCTGAAGCGCGACGGGACCGGCGTGGCGATCGGAGGGACGTCGACGGCCGAGATCGTGAATACCCAGGCGCGGCTGCTGATGTCGAAGGTCCGCGTGCTGTCGTTCGGCGATGCGACGACCGAGCGAGACAGCTCGAACGGCTCGGTGATCGGGACGCGGACCGCGGTGCTGGCCGTGCCCACTGCACAGGTCGACGCGCTGACGCTCGCCGAGCAGAGCGGCCGGCTCGTGCTCGCGTTGCGTAGTCCGCGCGACGACGACGTCGCGGCGCAAACCGTCGCGGTTCGCGTCGGCGACGACAAGAGCCCGTCGGCGCTTGCCGCGGCCGGCGTGGTGCTGGGCGAGTTGTCGAAGAGCGCGACGCCGGCGCCGGCCCCGCGTGCGGCGCCGCGGGTGGTCGCGCGGCATCCGAGCGGCGGCAGCATCGAAGTGATTCGGGGTGGGCGGACCGAAACGGTCGCTTATTGAGCGGGACGAAGACGGCAAAACAATGAAAAAGAAACTGATTGGTTTGGCGATTGCATTGAGCGCACTGGCAATGCCGCCGCTGTCGGATGCGGCCGACACGAGCGGCACGATCAGCCTTGCGGTCGGCGCGCAGCGGCAGCTTGCGATGGGGCGCGCACTGCAGCGGGTCGCGATCGGCGATCCGTCGGTGGCCGACGTGCTTGTCGTGAAGGGCGGGCGCGGCGGCGTGCTGCTGGTGGCGAAGAATGCCGGTGCGACGAACGTGATGATCTGGGAGCGCGGCCGCGACGAGCCGACCGTCTATAACGTGAACGTCACGAGCGGGGCGGCGCGGGCACTGCTGGACGGCGCATCGCCGACCGTGAGCACGTACGGCGGCACCTCGGTGATCGGCGGTGCGGCCGCAACGCTCGACGGACATCAGCGGGCAGTCCACGCGGCCAAGACGGTCGGCGGCAAGGACGGGGCGACGCTCGATGCGTCGACGATCTCCGGCAAGAATGTCGTGCAGGTCGACGTACGTGTCGTCGAATTCAGCCGTTCGGTGCTGAAGCAGGCGGGCCTGAACTTCTTCAAGCAGAGCAACGGCTTTGCGTTCGGGGCCTTCGCGCCGACGGGGCTCACATCGATTACCGGTACGCCCGGCGGCTCGCTCACCTACAACACGAACGTGCCGATTTCGTCGGCGTTCAATCTCGTCGTCAATTCGGTGTCGCACGGATTGTTCGCCGACCTGTCGATTCTCGAAGCGAACAACCTGGCCCGCGTGCTCGCGCAGCCGACGCTCGTCGCGTTATCCGGTCAGAGCGCGAACTTCCTCGCGGGCGGCGAGATTCCGGTGCCTGTGCCGCAATCGCTCGGCACGATCTCGATCGAATGGAAACCTTATGGCGTCGGGCTCACGGTCACGCCGACCGTGCTGAATCCGCGGCGGATCGCGCTGAAGGTCGCGCCGGAGTCGAGCCAGCTCGACTTCGTGCATTCGATTACGATCAACGGCGTGCAGGTACCTGCGCTGACGACGCGGCGTGCGGACACGACGGTCGAGCTCGGCGATGGCGAGAGCTTTGTGATCGGCGGCCTGATCGACCGCGAGACCACGTCCAACGTCAACAAGGTGCCTTTCCTGGGCGATCTGCCCATCATCGGCGCGTTTTTCAAGAATCTGAGCTACCAGCAGAGCGACAAGGAACTCGTGATCATCGTGACGCCGCATCTCGTTGCACCGATCGCGCAGGGTGCACCGCTGCCGGCGACGCCGGGCGAGCTGTCCGAACAGCGCGACGGTCCGGTGTGGCGTTCGTATCTGGGCGGCATGGCATCGCCGGACGCGGGGCCGGGGTTCTCGAAATGAGCGCGCCGAATCGTTACCGGACCGCGCAGGCCGTCGCGCACGACGCGATGCCTTGCTGCATGGGGAGTATCCAAGATGAATGCGAGAACCTACTCTTTGGCTGAGCCCGCCGTCACTGACTACTTCGTCTGCGCATCCCCGGTCGCGGAGCATGTGCACTGGCTGTCGCAATCGCTCGTGTCCGCCGGCGCGGTGGAAGGGGTGCCGCTCGACGGCGCCGCGCTGTCGCAGCGTATCGGCGTGCTGAATCCGGCGCTGGTGTTCATCGACTTTTCCGGTGATTGCGCGGCGGCAAGTACGGTGGTCGCCGCGGTACGCGCGGCGCATGCGGGCATGCCTGTCGTCGCGCTGGGCTCGCTCGGGCAACCGGAAGGGGCGCTCGCCGCGCTGCGCGCCGGCGTGCGCGATTTCGTCGATTTTTCCGCGCCGGCTGACGAGGCGCTGCGGATCACGCGTGTGTTGCTCGACAACGTCGGCGAGCCGGCCAATCGTCACGGGAAGGTCACCGCGTTGCTCGGCGCGCGCGCCGGGATGGGCGTGAGCACGCTCGCCGCGAACCTGTCGGTGCTGATGCAGCGACGGCCGGCCGACCCGGCACGCACGGCGGCGCTGCTCGATCTCGGGCTGCCGGCCGGCGACGGCGCGTTGTTCCTGAACACGCGCTGCGAATTCCATTTCGTCGAAGCCGTGCGCAACCTGCGCCGGATCGACCGCACGTTCGTGACGACCGCGCTCGCGCGCCACTCGAGCGGCGTCGCCCTGACGACGCTGCCGCCGAATCTCGCGGAGTTGCGCGACGTGGCGACGGCGTCGTGTGCGGCGTTGCTGAATCGGCTGCGAGCGTTTTTCGATCACCAGATCGTCGATCTCGGCGGCTTCCCGAATCGCGAATTCATCGCGCAGGTCGTGAACCTGGCGGACGAAGCATGGCTGGTCTGCGACCAGGGCGTGGCATCGGTCGTATCGGCGGTCGAGATGCTGGACGGGTTGCGCGAGGCAGGCGCGGCGACCGACCGGATCCGGCTCGTCGTCAACCAGTTCGACGCTGAGCTCGGGCTGATGCCCGCGCAAATCGCCGAACGGCTCGACCTGTCGCTGATCGCGACGCTGCCGTCGCGGCGCGTGTCGATCGGGCATGCGGCGAACCAGGGCAAGCTGATCGCCGAGGTCGCGGAACGCGATCCGTACGTCCGTGCGCTCGGGCCGCTGGTCGAGCGCCTCGCGGGCGCGCCGGCGCCCCGAGCGACACAGCGTGGGGCCGGCGGCCTCTCGGCGCTCAGGCGAATCATTCAATCCTCAACGAAGCGGTCGTAAGCGATGGCACACGACATTCAATTTGCCGACGGCGCAGCGCCGTTCTCGCAAACGCAACAGTTCCACGACATCAAGAATGCCGCGCACGAGCATCTGCTCACGCGGATCGAGGAACTGGGCGCCGAATTCGGCCGTTGGTCGCGACAGGCGATCAACCAGTTCGTCGATCTCGAAATCGACAGCTTCGTGCGGCTGCGGCGCATCCCGCTCAACGAGAGCGAGGTGCGCGCGGTGGCCGAGGCGCTGACGAAGGAGCTCGCCGGCTTTGGGCCGATCGAAGACCTGTTGGCGGACCCGCATGTCGAGGACATCCTGATCAACGGCTACAACGACATCTACGTGTCGCGCCACGGGCTCCTGTCGAAGCTGCCGATCCGCTTTACCGACAACGCGCATCTGCTGCGGATCGTGCGACGGATTCTCGCGCCGGTCGGCCGGCGGCTCGACGAATCGAACCCGATGGTCGATGCGCGGCTGCCCGACGGCGGGCGGGTCAACGTCGTGATCGAACCGCTGTCGATCGATGGCCCGGTCGTGTCGATCCGGAAGTTCCGCAAGGATCCGCTGAAGCCGGAGGACCTGCTGGGCAACGGTACCTACAACGAAGAAATCGGCCGGCTGCTCGAGGCCGCGGTCGATGCGCGCTGCAACGTCCTCGTGTCGGGCGGCACGAGCTCGGGCAAGACGTCGCTGCTGAACGCGCTGGCGTTCCACATCCCGATGGCGGAACGCGTCGTGACGATCGAGGATACGGCAGAACTGTCGTTGAATCACCCGCACGTCGTGCGGCTCGAGAGCCGTCCCGGCGGGTTCGACGGCAGCGGCATCGTGACGATTCGCGACCTGCTGCGGAACACGCTGCGGATGCGGCCGGACCGGATCATCGTCGGCGAAGTGCGCGGCGGCGAAGTGCTCGAAATGCTGCAGGCGATGAATACCGGCCATGACGGATCGATGGGCACCGTGCACGCCAGCTCGCCGCGCGAATGCCTGTACCGGCTCGAGATGCTGGCCGGTTTCGCCGGTTTTCAGGGTACCGAAGCAAGCCTGCGGCGGCAGATTGCCAATGCAATCGACTTCATCGTGCAGATCGGGCGGCTGTCCAACGGTCGCCGCCGCATCCTGTCGATCACCGAAGTCACCGGCATGTCGGACAACATCGTATCGACGCAGGAGCTGTATCGCTACGAGGCACGCGTCACGCCGGAGGGCGAAGAGATCGATCATTGGGAGTCGCTCGGCATTCATCCGCATTCGCCGAAGCTGGCACGTTTCCGCAGCACGCTGGTGTCGTCCGGCGGTGGCGGGTTCGGCGGCCACTTCGGGCGAGGCGGAGGCTTCAATGTCTAGCGCCACCTTGCTCGCGCTGATGTTCGCGCTGATCTGCGCGGCGGCCGGGTTGCTGCTGTGGCGCGCAAGCCAGGTGCGGGAAGGGCGTGCGCATGCGCAGCGGTTCTTCGACAGCCGGGTGGGACAGGGCGCGCGCGCCGCGGCCCCGGCCGGCGAGACGCGCACCGCACGCGCCCCGGCGGCCGGTACGGCCAACGCGCCGGAGTCCGAACAGGGGTTCGCGCGCTGGCGCGCGTCGGCGTTCGGTGCATGGGCCGTGCTCTCCGACCGTGCGGGCCTCGACGAAGTGCGCACAGGCCTCGTGCTGGCGCTCGGGGTCCTTGTGCTGCTCGCGCTATGGGCCGGCATGGCTGGCGGCGTGCTCGCCGCGGCGGCCGCGGTCGTTGCCGGCAGTGTGCTCGTCGTGCTGTGGATCGCGTCGCGCATCAGCAGGCGCCGCCTGAAGATCGTCCGTCAGTTGCCGTCGTTTCTCGACGGGATCGTGCGGCTCGTGACGCTCGGGAACAGCGTGCCGGCGGCGTTCCAGTCAGCGCTTCAGACGACCGAGATGCCGCTGCGCTGCTGCCTCGACGACGTGTCGCGGATGCTGCGCTCCGGTGTCGAGATCGATCGCGCGATGCTGCACATCGCGCACACCTATCGTATCCGCGAATTCGAACTGGTCGGTGCGGTGCTGCGTCTGTCGGTCCGCTACGGCGGGCGGGCGGACGTGATGCTCGACCGGATGTCGACGTTCATGCGCGATCTCGAGCAGGCGGAGCGCGAACTGTCCGCGATGTCGGCCGAAACGCGGCTGTCCGCATGGGTGCTGGCGCTATTGCCGATCGCGGTCGGCAGCTTCGTCATCGCCTCGAGCCCGCGCTACTTCACGACGATGTGGAGCGACGATAGCGGGCGTCAGATGATTTATCTGGCGTTCGTGCTGCAGGCGGTCGGCGGTTTCTGGCTGTACCGGCTCGCGCGGCTGAGGTGAATCGATGGATGCAAACCGTTTAGGCGCCCTTGCGCTGGTGCTCGGATCGGTCGGCGTGTTGCTGCTCGCCGCGCTCGCGATCGTTCGCATCGTGCTCGTGCAGCGTGCCGAGCACGCACTGGTGGATGCGCTCGATCGCCGGACAGCGGCGGTCGAAGCGGCCGCCGCGCGTGCCGGTGGCACGGAGCCCGCGCGCGACGCGGTGGCGCCTGCCGCGCCGCGCGTCCGTTTCGCGGGGCTGCGCGAACGCTTCGAAGACGTCGGGATGCGGTGGCTCGAGACCGGCTTCAGCCGGTATCTGATCGCCGACGAAGATCGCCAGTTGCTCGAGCAGTGCGGTTTCGTCGACGTACGCGCCAGAGCGCTGTTCGTCGGCGCGCGCATCGTCTGCGCGATCCTGCTGCCTGCGCTCGCCGTGCTGGTACTGATTGGCCGCGGACAGCAGACGCGCTGGCCGTTGTGGATCTCCGTCGCGCTCGTGACCGGCTACATGCTGCCGAAAATCTACGTGCGGCGGCGTGCGACCGCGCGCCGGCAGAGCATCGGGGCCGAACTGCCGCTGCTCGTCGACATGTTGCGGCTGCTGCAGGGCGTCGGCCTGTCGCTCGACCAGAGCATCCAGGTGGTCACGCACGATTTTCAGACGATGCTGCCGGTGCTGTCGTGGGAGCTCGGCGTCGCGCAGCGGCAGTTCGCGGCCGGGCGCACGCGCGAGCAATCGCTGCAACGCCTGACGAACAGTTTCGACAACGAGGATCTGCGCGCGATCGTGCGCTTGCTGATTCAGGTCGACAAGCATGGTGGCGCGGTCCAAGAGCCGCTGAAACAATTCGGCGACCGTCTGCGCGAAGGGCGTCGCGCGACGCTGCGCGAGCAGATCGGCCGCCTGACGGTGAAGATGACCGGCGTGATGATCGTCACGCTGTTGCCGGCACTGTTGATCGTGACCGCGGGGCCCGGGATCATGACCGTGCTGTCCGCGCTCGCTGCGTTTCAGCGCTGATGCGGCATGAGGGGAAGGAGCGACACAAGATGAATCGATTGGGCTGGGTTCGCACGATTGCAGGCGCGACGGCGTGCGCGTTGCTTGCCAGCGGGTGCGCGATGTTCAAGGAGTCCGGATACGGAATCGGTGCGCAGGCCGAACGCGGCGCGCTGATGCAGGCCGCCGCCGACAAGAATGCGACGCCCGATACACCGGGCATGTATCTGGGCCTGATCGAGCGGATGCAGGCGCAGGGGCTGTATTTTGCGTCGCTCGCGCACATCGATCAGTACGAGAAGCAATATGGCGCATCGGCGGACACGATCCTGCTGCGCGCCGACGCATTGCGCGCGACCGGCCAGTACGACGCCGGCGTGGCCGCCTATACCAAATTGCTGACGACGCCGCTCGCCGCGCGCGGCTATCGCGGGCTGGGCCTGACCGCCGGCGCCCGCGGCGATTTCGCGCTGGCCGCGCAGCAGCTCGAACAGGCGACGGCGCTTGCGCCGACCGATGCGGCGACCTTGTCCGACCTTGCGTATTCGAAGATGCGCGAAGGCGATCTGGCGGGCGCGCGCGTGCCACTGCTGAAGGCGGCCGAACTCGAGCAGAAGAACCCGAAGATCCTCAGCAACTTCGTGCTTTACCTGCTCGCGACCGGTCATGCGAAGGACGCGCGGCGGCTGATGGATCAGCAGAAGCTGTCGCCCGCGGTGCGCAGCCAGATTCGCGACGACGAGACGAAGGTCGCGGCCGCGATGCGCGCGAAGCAACGCGCCATCGCCTATGCACCGACCAATGTGTCCGTGCCGTCGGTGGCGAGCAGCGACAATCTGGATCTTGCCGTGCCGCTGCTGCAGCGTTTCGCGCGATAACGACGATATTCACGGAGGCCATCATGTTTCACCTTTCCTCAATCCGCGTGTGGGCCGTGGGCATCGCGTTCGCATGCTCGCTGGGGGCGGGCGTCGCGTATGCGCAAGGCGACACGCCGGCGTCCGAAATCGGTCATGCGACGAGCGCGTTGCTCGACCTGCAGCGCTCGAATCGAGCGGCCGCCACGCCGCAACCGATCGACGGCGCCGCCGGTACGTTTGCCTATCAGCGTTATATCGACTCGTTCAAGACGCTGATTCCGCAGTGGTTCGGCACGATGTCGGCGTCGGGCGGCGGTAACGGCGGCGGCAGCGGCGGATTGTCCGGTGGCGATCTCGCACGCTGACGGAGCACAACGGTGACTACCCGGCACAGTGGCGGCAGGATCCGTCGCGCGTCACGACAGCGCGGCGCGTTCTCGGTGATGGCGATCATCGCCACGCTGATCGCCATCACGACGCTTGGCGCCATTGGCGTCGGTAATCTCTTTTACCAGCGCCGGGACGTGCAACGGATTGCCGACATGGCCGCGCTCGCGGCCGTGCAGCGGATGGACGACGTCTGTTCGCAGCCGACTGCCACCGCGACCAGCAACGCGCAGTCGAACGGGCTCAACGCGTCGAACGGCGACACGATCAACATCGAGTGCGGCCGTTGGGATACGTCCGTCAACCCGGCACCCAGCTACTATGCTGCCGCGACATCCGGGACCACGCAGTTGAATGCGGCCAAGGTGGTCGTCACGCGTCAGGTGCCGTTCTTCTTCGTCGGACCGCCGCAGACGATATCCGCGGTATCAACCGCGCGTTCGACGAACATCGATACGTTCTCGGTCGGCGCAACCCTGGCTGCGCTCGGCGGGGTCGGTTGCGCGGGCGGATCCGCGCCGACGTCCGGCAATCCGGGGCTCGTCAACGGACTGGTCGGTGCGCTGCTCGGCGCCAATCTGAACCTGAACATCGCATCGTATCAAGCGCTTGCGTGCACGAACGTGACGGTCGGCGACCTCGTCGTGGCAGCGGGCGTGGGGACGGTCGATCAACTGCTCGCGCTGAAGCTCACGTTGCCGCAACTGATTCAGTTGATGGTGAACGCGGCCACGAAGACGACCGTCGCGAACGCAAGCCTGCAGGCGAGCATTGCCACGCTGCAAGCGATTCTGAACGCGAACGTTCCGGGCACGTCGATCGGTCTCGGCGGCGTGGGCGGGTTGCTGAACGTCGCGCTCGCGGATACGCAGGCGGCGCTCAACGCGCAGGTCGATCTGCTCGACCTGCTGATGGTCGGCGCGGAGATCGCGGCAACGGGCAAGCCGGCGGTCGCGGTCAACGTGCCGTCGCTGAATCTCGGCGGGCTGACGGGGACGCAGTTGCAGGTGCAGATCATCAGCCCGCCGTCGATCGGCATCGGTGAGGGCGGGATCGATCCGGCGACGGGAACATGGCGCACGAAGGCGTCGACGGCGGCGGTGGGCGTGTATCTGAATGTCTATCTTGGGACGGCGCAGTTGCCGCTGCTGGGGGCTTTGCTGGCATTGCTGAACGTGAACGTCGATGTCAATCTGCCGATTTATCTTCAGGCCGGTACCGGCACCGCAACGTTGAACTCGACGCAATGCGCTTCCACGCAGGCGGCAAGCACGGTCGTCATTACCGCGCAACCGGGCGTGGCCAATCTGTGTATCGGCAAGCCACCGCTCGATTCATCCGGCAAGATCAGCCTGTCGTCGAATTACAACTGTACGTCGCCTGCACAGATCATCAACTCCAATGTTCTCGGGCTGGCCCAGTTGACAGTTTCCATGTCCAACATATCGGTCCAGGTCCAAGGCGCGTCTCAATCGCATACGTTCAGCGGCGTACCGGGGATCGATGCGAATTACTGGACAGTGAACTCGAATGCGCTCGGCTCGGCGCTTAGCTCGGCTTTGACGCAACTCGCGGCTGCGAATATCACCGTCAATCTCGGCCTGTTCGGCGCCAACGTCCTGACGGTCCCGGGGAACTTCGTCTCCACATTGCTCACGTTTTTGACCAGTCTGCTCGGCCCGCTCCTGTCGAGTCTCGATGCAGTCCTCGTTCCGCTGCTGAATCTCCTCGGCGTCCAGGTCGGTGCGGCGACGGTCCATCAGATCTCGCTCAATTGCGGGGTCGCCCAAACGGTTTACTGAAGAAGCAGATCAGATGAGAAATACGCCCGCAATCGAAGAGCTCGATCTGTACGTCTGGGAAGGCAAGGCGGACATCGTCGACCGCGTCGCCCGGTGCATGGCGAGCTTCGACGTCGAAGTGATCCGCGCCGACAACGCGACGGTCTCGCCCGAGCGCGCCGCGATGCGG
>Ga0182007_10001281_pt1 | contig 13616 bp, 12 predicted proteins | sample Sormic07211113_1_FD_123023 | JGI IMG/M metagenome (GOLD analysis project Ga0182007, IMG submission 123023) | Rhizosphere microbial communities from Sorghum bicolor, Mead, Nebraska, USA - 072115-113_1 MetaG | ecosystem: Host-associated > Plants > Roots > Rhizosphere | place: USA: Nebraska... | reverse complement strand
CAGCTACACCGTGTATCACGGCGTCCACTGGCCGCGCGCCGACCAGGCGTTCTAGGTGTTCGGCGAAGCCGCGTTCGTCGTCGTGAGCCCGGCCGGCCGCGTGCTGCTGATCGAGCAGAAGGCCGGCTTCCTGCGCGAAACCGCGAAAGGGCTCGTGAAGGTCTACCTGCAGAAGGAGCGCAATGTCCCGATCCAGCTCGCGCGCACGCAGGAAACGCTGCACCGGCGCCTGACGGCCGCGCTCGGCGCGGGCGTCTACGGCGTCGAGGCGCTGCTGTACTGCCCCGACTACGCGATCCGCGACGCATCGATCGCCGGCGTCGCGCCCGACCGCATCGTCGATGCGTCGCGCAAGGCGCAGCTCGCGCAGGTGATCCTGCAGATCCTGCCCGAGGACGACGAACACTTTCCGAACGCGCCGAAGCTCCACCATTTCCTCGCGGACGAGCTCGCGCTCACGCCCGACACGAGTGCGCTCGTCGGGCAGGCCGGCACGCTCGTCACCCGGCTGTCGGGGGGGCTCGCCGCATGGGCGCGCCAGCTCGACTTCACGCCGTTCCGGCTGCGCGTGACCGGCACCGCCGGGTCGGGCAAGACACAGCTCGCGGTGCAGGTGATGCGCGACGCCGTCGCGGCCGGCCAGCGCGTGCTCTACGTATGCTTCAACCGGCCGCTCGCCGACTACATCGCGCGCATCGCGCCGCCCGGCGCGAAGATCGCGAACTACCACCAGCTGTGCGACTGGGTCGCGCGCGACGGCGGCTATACGCCCGACTTCCAGACGCCCGGCGAATTCGAACGGCTCGAGGCGCGCTTCGCCGAGACGCCGATTCCGGAGCGCTGGCGCTTCGACGTACTGATCGTCGACGAAGGGCAGGATTTCCATGCGCCGTGGGCGGCCGCGCTGGAGCGCCTGCTCGCGCCGGACGCCGCATGGTGGTGGCTGGAAGATCCGCTGCAGAACCTGTACATGCGCGAACCCGTCGCGCTGCCCGGCTGGGTCACGCTGAAGGCGCTCACGAATTACCGCAGCCCGCGCGACTTGCTCGAATTCGTGCGCGACGTCGTCGGTCGGGTCGAGCCGCTCGCGGCCGAACTGCGCTCGGGCAGCCCGTTCGACGGCTCCGATCCGTCGGTGTCGGCATACGGGGAAGACGGCACGTCGGGCGACGCACTGGCGCAAGCCTGCATCGACGCGACCAAGCGCGCGATCACGCAGGCGCTGTCGCTCGGCTTCCGCAAGCAGGACATCGCGGTGCTGTCGTACCGCGGCCGCGAAGGTTCGGTGCTCGCGCCGCTCGACCAGCTTGGCCCGCACCGGATCAAGCGCTTCACCGGCAAGTACGATCTGTTCGGCAACCCGGAATATCGCGAAGGCGACGTGCTGCTCGATTCGATCTACCGCTTCAAGGGCCAGTCGGCGCCGTGCGTGATCCTCACCGAAGTCGACTTCGACACGCTTGACGCGCGTGCCGCGCGCAAGCTGTTCGTCGGCGCGACGCGCGCGACGATGAAGCTGCTGATCGTCGCGTCGTCGCGCGCGGCAGCGCAGCTGGCGGACGCGGCGAGTTGACGCGGCGGGCGGACGCCTGCCCGCCCGGGGACGAACGCGACATCGCGGTTGTCGACACAATCGGGCACATTTCTCAATGCCCGGGCCCCTTGTCCACGCTCGTTCGACCCGTTTAGGCCATACCTGACGGTTTGTCCGTTTGCAGACGGCTTTTACGATGCCAGGCCATTCGTTGCAAACGGAATAGTTGGTGAAATATGCCGAATAGAGCCATCAGATACATTGGCCTAACCATTGCCATCTACATATGCGCAGGTTTGATCATTCATTTCAGTCGCCCCGCCTACGGACGATGCGATTTCTATGATCGCCCGGATACATTAGATGGCGGCATAAAAAACATGAATGGCGTTTGGTATCGATTCAAGCTGTGTGGCACTGGCGGGAATGATCAGGACGCGACCGACGACAACATCGAACTAAGCGTGTTTAGTGAAAATGGCGAACTTCTTGCGAGACGATATTTCTCCGTCAACTGGTATCACGGAGATAGCTCTCACCCACCCCTGCGTTACGAGGGCAACCTGGTTCGCTATATCGACTTGACCGATGAATCGAATATAAAGAAACATCTGATGATCCCCCCCTCCAAGTGGGATTGGCTTCGCGCCAGATTGCCTTTGTTTTAAGGGTTACAACCTAAGTTTTGAGTTATAAGAAACAAAGCCCCGCCAGCGGGGCTTTGTTTCTCGACAGACTGCGCGCTCGGATCACCGACGAGAGCATCGACCAACCACGAAACAGGTCGCATCGGCCCACTGATCCGCGGCAATTCACCTCGTCACGCTCAACCCACCCGAAACGCCCCCACCGCGCGACGCAGCCCATCCGCCTGCTCCTCGAGCGACGCGGCAGCCGCGGCCGCCTGCTCGACGAGCGCCGCGTTCTGCTGCGACACCTGATCCATCTGCGACACCGCGCGGTTCACCTGCTCGATCCCGTCGCGCTGCTCGCTCGAGGCGGCCGCAATCTCCGTCATGATGCCCGTCACGCGCCCGATCGCCTGCTGGATGTCCTGCATCGTCGCGCCGGCCGTACCGACGAGCCGCGAGCCGGTCGCGACACGTTCGACCGATTCGCCGATCAGCGTGCGGATTTCCTTTGCCGCGGACGCCGAGCGTTGTGCCAGCGTGCGCACCTCGCCCGCGACCACCGCGAAGCCGCGGCCCTGCTCGCCCGCGCGTGCGGCTTCGACCGCCGCATTCAGCGCGAGGATGTTGGTCTGGAACGCGATGCCTTCGATCGTGCCGATGATGTCGGCGACCTTCTGCGAGCTCCGGTCGATCTCGTTCATCGTGCCGATCACCTCGCCGACGACCGTCGCGCCGCGCGTCGCGATCTCGCTCGCGCTGTCCGCGCAGGCCTGTGCCTCGAGCGCGTGGTCCGCGTTCTGCTTCACGGTTGCCGTCAGCTGCTCCATGCTCGCGGCCGTCTCCTGCAGCGCCGACGCCTGCTCCTCGGTGCGCTGCGACAGGTCGGTGTTGCCGGCCGCGATCTGGTGCGTCGCCGTCGAGATCGCTTCGGAACCCTGGCTCACCTGACGCACCGTATCCGCGAGGCTGCGCTGCATGCCGGTCACGCCGTTGACCAGTTCGGCCATCTCGTCGCGCGACGACCAGTGCAATTCCGACGTGAGATCGCCGTCCGACAGCCGGCGGAAATGCGACAGCAGGCGATTCACCGGTTGCGTGATCGCGAAATGCAGGCCGATCGCGCAACCAAGGCACGCGGCCAGCCCAAATGCGATGCCCGCGAGCGCGCCCATGCGCATCCAGCCGTAATAGGTCTGCGCGGTGTCGTACACGTCCTTGCCGCGCGCGGCCTGGTACGCATCGAGCGCGTCGGTCGCCTGCGTGAGCGCGACCGACAGCGGCGGTGCGACCGTCATCAGCAACCGGTCGGCTTCGTCGCGCCGCCCGTCGCGGATCGCATCGATCATCGGCTTCAGCGCCTGTCCGATCAGCGCCTGACGCGCGGCATCGAGGCGGCTCGCGAGCGGGCCTTCGTCGTCGCCGTGCGGCATCGCCGCGTAGCTGCGCCACGCCGTGTCGGCCTTCGCCAAATAACCTTCGGCCTTCTTGACGAGATCGGGCACCTCCGTCGCTTCCGGATGCAGCAGCGCACGGTCGAGCGTCGTGCGCACGATCGTCAGGTTCAGGCTCGCCGCGGACAGCGCGGTCTTCGCCGCCAGTTGCCGCGTATAGGCCTCGTCGAGGGCGCGATTCGAGCTCTGCATGCCCGCAAGGCCGATCAGCCCCGACACGACGAGCAGCGCGGCGACGAGACCAAGCGTGGAGAAAATCCGCGTACGGATCGAGAAACGGGAAAACAGGGCGTTCAGGTTCATGACGGCACGTGAGCGAGAAAAAATGCCGCGGCAATCGGTCCGCGGCCCTCTGTATTACGGTGTGCCTGCAAAAAACTTGAGTCCGCCCCTGCTTCGCGGCTGATCGTCGTCAATTTTTCGGGCCGGCAATCTCCGTCGGGCGCGACGCTGTTCCGTTCGATCGGCGGCTTGCTCGGCGTCGCCGGGTTCGGCGCGCTGTTCTCGCACCGGCTGCAGTCGCGGATGATGCACGCGCTGCCGGCCGGCACGGCGCGGCCCCCTGCGCTCGGCCTGGCCGCCGTGCACCGGTTGCCGGACCCGGTGCGCGACGCGCACGTCGACGCATTCGCCGGCTCGCCGCACGTCGTGTATCCGGCGGCCGCGGCGGTCGGCGTGCTCGTGCTCGCATGGTTCGTCGAGGATGCGCCGCAGCGCCAGCACCACCGAGCGGTCGGCTCCTCGCGGCGCGACCGTCGAACCGCGACTCGCCCCGTCCGCGCCCGCCGTCACGCCAGCAGCACGACACCGCCCGTCGTCGCGCGCGACTCCAGCAACCGGTGCGCATCGGCCGCCTGCTCGAGCGGCAGCCGCGCGCCGATCTCGACGTGCATCCCGCCCGCCAGCCGGTCGAGCGTCGCACGTGCGGCGTCCCGATACGCGCCGACGTCGCGCGCGATGAAACCGAGCACGCTCGGCCGCGCCAGCGCGATCGAACGGGCCGGCCCGAGTTCGTCGAGGTCGAACGTCTGCCGCGCGCCCACCGCCGCCACCTGCCCGATACTCGCGACCATGCCGAACGGACGAATCGCCCCCAGCGTGCGGGTCAGCACGTCGCCGCCGATCCCGTCGATCGCGTAGTCGACGCCCGCACCGCCGCCGAACGCACGCGCGGCCGCGACAAAGTCTTCCTCGCGATAATCGATCACCGCTTCGGCGCCGTGCGTGCGCACGAGCGCGGCTTTCGCGGCCGATCCGACCGTGCCGATCACGCGCGCGCCGAGCGCATGCGCCCATTGCGTCGCCAGCAGCCCGACGCCGCCGGCCGCCGCATGCACGAGCACCGTATCGCCGGCGCCGACCTGCCGGACGCGATGCATCAGCATGTAGACGGTGATCCCCTTCAGCAGCCCGGCGGCGGCGGCTTCGTCGCTCAGCCCGTCGGGAATCGGCAGCACGCGCCCGGCCGGCATCGTGCGCAGGCTCGCATAGCTGCCGGTCGGCATGCCGGCATACGCGACGCGCTGGCCGGGCACGAGCTCCGTCACACCCGGGCCAACCGCATCGATCACGCCGGCTGCCTCGACGCCGAGCGCCTCCGGCAGCGCGGGCAACGCGTGCGCGCCCGTCCTGAAATAGATGTCGACGAAGTTCACGCCGATCGCGGTCTGTCGAATCCGCACTTCGCCGGCGCCGGGCGGCGCGACAGGCGCATCGACGCGGCGTAGCACGCCGGCGTCGCCGTAACGATCGATGCCGATCCGGATGGCGTTGGCTGTTTGGGTCATGACGTTCCTCGCTGTCGAATGAAGTGACACGATCATCCCATCGTGCATAATCGAACGGAATTCACGCTGAACGCCCACTTACTGTGCAAAATTCGACCGATCACGATTCTGCCGTCATGCCCGCGCCGTCGATGAGCTGGGACGATATCCGCTACTTCCTTGCGGTGCTGCGCGGCGGCAGCCTGTCAGCCGCGGCGCGGGCGCTGCAGGTCCAGCACTCGACGGTCGCGCGGCGCATCGACGCGCTCGAGTGGGCACTCGGGATCCGGCTGTTCGACCGGCTGCCGCGCGGCTGGCCGCCCACCGACGAAGGGCTGCACTTGGCCGAGCACGCCGCGCGCCTCGAAGCCGACGCGCACGCGTTCGCGCGCGCGGCGCAGGGGGCCGCGGCGCTCGACGGTGTGGTGCGCGTGTCGGCGTCGCCGGTATTCGCGAGCCACTTCCTCGCGCCACGCCTGGCCCGCGCGCAACGTGCGTGGCCCACATTGCGGATCGACCTGATGGGCGAAATGCACGCAGCGAACCTGTATGCGCGCGAAGCCGATCTCGCGGTGCGGCTGTCGCGGCCGAGCGAACCGGGGCTCGCCGCGCGCCGGCTCGGCACGATGCGCTTCGCGCTGTGCTCGGCGCCGGACTGGGCCGCCGCGCCGCCCGACACGTGGACGTTTCTCGGCTACGACGACGCGCTCGCGCAGATGCCGCAGCAGCAATGGCTCGAACGCTTCGCGGCCGGACGCCGCTTCGCGTTTATCGCCAACGATCTGGCCGCACTGCATCGCGCGTGCCTCGCCGGCGCGGGCATCGCGTTGTTGCCGCGCTTCCTGCTCGACGATCCGGCGTTCGACGCCTTGCCGGCGGCGCCCCGGTCGCCCGGCGAACCCGACACCGGCGGACCGCAAGACGCGGCCGACACCCACGTCGACAAAACCGCCCGCGCCGCCACGGCGCTCGTCGAGCTCACGGCCGCGCCGCGCTGCGACATCGAGCGCGAAATCTGGCTCGTCGTCCACCCGGACGTGCGCCGGTCGCCGCGCGTGCAGCGCGTCGCGGATGCGATCGCCGATGCGGTGCACGCGGCCGACGGGCGGCTCTGACGCCCCGGCCGTCGTAACCGCTGCTCAGGATTGCCGGGCAGGTGCCTGCTGCGGTTCGCCGGCACCGCCCGCACGGTCGCGATGCGAAGCCGAGCGTCGATGATCGATCAGGCCGACCGCGAGCGCCGCCGCCAGCGCTGGCAACCCGATCGCCATGAAGTTCTGCTCCAGCGGCAGATCGATGCCCACCAGCACGCCGATCACGATCGGCGCGAGGATCGCGCCGCCGCGGCCGATGCCCAGCGTCCAGCCGATGCCGGTCGAGCGGATCGCGACCGGATAGAACTGCCCTGCATACGCGCAGTTGACGATTTGCGTGCCGATGGTCGACGCGCCAGCCAGCCCGACCAGCACGAACAGCAGCGCGGTCGGCATCCTGTAGCCGAGCAGCGTGATCGACACCGCGGCGAGCAGATACATCGAAACGAGCACCGTCTTGATCGGAAAGCGATCGGCCAGCCAGCCGCCGCCGATCGCGCCGACCATCGCGCCGGCGTTCAGCACCAGCACGAACGTCAACGCGGAACCGAGGCTGTAGCCCGCCCCCGCCATCAGCCGGGTCAGCCACGAACTGAGCGCGTACACCATGAACAGGCACATGAAGCAGGCGATCCAGAACATGATCGTGCTGAACCCGCGACCGTCGTCGAACAGACGGCGAACCGGCGCGTTGCCAGCCTGGCTCTCGCGCGGGAACACATGGCGGTCGTCGGGCAGAGGCCGGTACGCGGGATCGAGCCGGCTCGCGATGCGCGCGAGTTCGCCCGTCCTGCCGCGCCGTACCAGGAACGACATCGATTCCGGCATCCATTTCACGAACAGCGGGACGAGCAGCACCGGCGCGCCCGCGGCGACGAACACCGACCGCCATCCGTACGCCTCGATCATTCCCTTGCCCATCACGGCCGCCAGCATGCCGCCCACCGAATAGCCGCTGAACATCAGCGTCACCAGCGTGCTGCGCACGCGGCGCGGCGCGTACTCGGTCATGTGGGCAATCACGTTCGGCATCACGCCGCCGATGCCGATGCCCGCCACGAAGCGGGCGGCGCCGAACAGCGCGGGCGTCGGCGCCAGCCCGGCCGCCGCGGTAAAGACGCTGAACAGCGTCAGGCAGGCCGCGATGGCGCGGCGGCGCCCGATCCGCTCGGCGACGGTTCCGAACACGATGTTGCCGAACATCATGCCGAACAGCGCCGAACTCACCATGAAGCCGGCATGCGCGGGGCTGACGCCCATGTCCTTCATGATCGCCGGCAGCGCGATGCCTGCCACCGCGAGATCGTAGCCGTCGAACACGATGATCAGCGCGCACCAGAACAGCACGACGCCGTGCAGCGGACCCAGCCGCGCATCGTCCGAGAGCGCCTGCAGGTTGATTTGACGCATGGAATTCCTTCTTTTTTCAGGGGGAGGCTTCGAATCAGTACGATCGCTCGGCCTGCATATTTAGTAGTTGTCCGAAGTTACGTGGCGAGATGCACGGCCCTCCAGCACGCGTCGGCGCAGTGTAGGAAGCCACAATGATTCCCACTATCCGGAATTTGCAGGCCGCGCACGAATTCAATCCGTTTTTTTCTCGTGCCGCGCGCTATCCGGATTTTTCCTGGGCGGGAACAGGACTATCCGATTCTTGCAAACCCTCGCGATACTTTGGACAAGCCTGACGAAGGTCAATATCATCCGTCCAGGAGATTTCGCGCACGCAAGAGAAACCGATGCGGCACGACGCGCATCCGCGGCCAGCCGGATGCGCTGTACGGAAATGCCGCACAGGAGACGCCCCATGCCCCTCACGCCGAATGCGGACGTGCTGTCCGCGTTGTACCGGAATTGCCTGTTCCGATCCGGATCCCGCACGGATGCGCACGAGCAGGTCTCGGCGGAACTGGCCGAGCATGTGCTGCGCTGGAAGCACGGCGTCGCCGACGCCGCCCTTTTCAAGGGGCGACTGAATCGTTTGAGCGTCTACGCGCTGCAGTACGGCGCCGAAGTCGAGGTCGCGCCGCGCCCGTTCGACGGTTTTTCGCTCGTCCACACGTCGCTCGCGGGCGGCGCCGAAATCGAGTGCGACGGGCATGTGATGGACGTGCTCGAAGGACGCACCGCCGTGCTCGCGCCCAGGACGCGCGTCCACCTGCGCTGGCGGCCCGGCACCCTGCAACTGATCGTCAAGGTCCCCGACGCGCTGCTGCACGCGGTTTCCGGCTGCCCGCCCGACGACGGAAGGCCCGGCCTCGTGCCGGGATTTCTGTTGCCGCCGGCACTGGCCTCGCAATGGGACCTGATCGCACAGTCGCTGCTCAACGTCCTCGCGGTGGCCGGCGACGGCGGCATCCGGGCCGAGTGGCGCGACCACTTCGAACGCAGCCTCGCGCTATTCCTGCTCGTACATTGCCCGCCATCGCCGACAACCGCGCATGCCCTCGCTTCACCGGAAGCGTGCGACCCGCCGGGGCCATCCGGATCCGGGGGCGGCATCCGGCAAATGGACGCGCTCCTCGAATTCATCCATGCGCGACTCTGCGCACCCATCTCGCTCGAGGATCTCGCCAGGGCGGCCGGCGTCAGCTTCCGGACGCTGAACGTGCTGTGCCGCCGCTACCACGGCGCAACCCCGATGGAACTGCTGCGCAACATCCGGCTCGACGCCGCCCGCGCGCAGTTGCTGACCGACCCGATGGCCAGCATTACCGATACGGCGCTGACGTTCGGTTTCGGCCATCTCGGCCGTTTTTCGGGCTACTACTTCGCCCGCTTCAACGAGCTGCCGCGCGACACGCAGCGCAAGCGGCTGCCGAACTGAACGCGACGATGCGCGACGCCCGGCCTCCACCGCCGCTTTACGCGCCGCGCAATTGCCCGCATAGTCAGGGTTTGCCCGCATCCACGCCCCTTGCCATGTCCGCCACGCCAGCCGCCTGCGTCGTCCGCGACGCGACCGATGCCGATCTCGCCGCCATTCACGCGATCTACGCACACCATGTGCGCCACAGCGTCGCGTCGTTCGAGGAGACGCCACCCGACGTCGACGAACTGCGCGGCCGCCGCGACGCGGTGCTGCGTCACGGGCTGCCCTATCTCGTCGCGCAATGCGACGGCCGCATCGCCGGCTACGCGTATGCGACGCCCTATCGCACGCGCAGCGCGTACCGCTTCACGATCGAGGATTCGATCTACATCGACGACGCACAACGCGGGCGAGGCATCGGCCGCGCGTTGCTGGCGGCGCTGATCGCGCGCTGCGAAGGCGGCCCGTGGCGGCAGATGATCGCGGTAATCGCCGACGGCGGCACCGGCGGCTCGACGTCGCTGCATCGCGCATTCGGCTTCGAACCGGCCGGCCAGCTGAAAGCGGTCGGTTTCAAGCACGGCCGCTGGATCGACACCGCGCTGATGCAACGCCCGCTCGGCGACGGCGCGAACACGCGCCCCGCCTCGCCCGAGCCTGCCGCGGCGCGCTAAAATGGCCGCATGTCAAAACAGACTTCTTCCACGCCCGACGAGGCCGCGCCGGATTCCCGCAACGAGTACACGGTCGACGAACTCGCGCGCGTGTCCGACACCACCGTGCGCAACGTCCGCGCGTACCAGGATCGCGGGCTGCTCGCGCCGCCGGAGAAACGCGGGCGCGTCGGCATCTACGACGACACGCACGTCGCGCGCCTGAAGCTGATCAACCATCTGCTCGCGCGCGGCTATACGCTGTCGAACATCCAGGACCTGATCAAGGCGATCGACGAAGGCCACGACCTGCGCTCGATCCTCGGTCTCGAAAACGCGATCGGCGGCCGCTGGTCGCACGAGCTGCCGAAAACCTATTCGCTCGCGCAACTCGCGCAGATGTTCGGCCCGCAGGCGACCACGCAACTGTCGCGCGTGACCGAGCTCGGGCTGCTCGAACGGCGCGGCCTGTCGTTCGTCGCGAAAAGCCCCGCGCTGCTCGAGGCGGCGGCCGCGATGACGAAGGAAGGCATTCCGCCGCGCGAGCTGCTCGACGTGATCAGCCTCGCGCGGCCGCATTTCGACGCGATCGCGCGGCTGCTCGTCGATCTCGTCGTGAAGCGGCTCGACCGCTACGACGCCGGCACGTTGCCGCCGGCCACCGACGTCCCCGAACTAGTCGACGCGATCTGGCGGCTGCGCCCGCTCGCGGCCGTGTTCGTCGAAGGCGAGACGAACCGCGCGCTCGAAACCGCGGCGGGCGCGTATCTCGGCGGCCGGGTCGCGACGATTCTCGACAAGAAGCTCAGCGACGAAGCAGCGCGGCAGTCCGGTACGAGCGATACGCAAGGCGACGGCGACAACGCATAGACGCGCGGCCATCATGCATGCGCCGGCATGTCGCCACGACGCGCGCGTAGCCGGTTCGCGGCAACGCCGACGGCCATTGCCGGTGGCAACCGCGGCTCGCATGGGTCGGCGAATGGCCAGGAGCGCCGCTCGGCCCCCGTTTCAGCCAGGCGGCGCCACATCGCCCCACGCACGGTAGCCACGCGGCCGCGGCACAGTTACAAGTTATCGGTTGACGCGAGCCCGTCCGGCGGTTAGTGTATGCGTCGAAGTCCAAGAAGTCCGATTGCTGTTCATCAATTGCTCGCTCCTCCCCAGCGGTATTCGTTGTCCTCTCCCTCCTTGACGCTTCACGCGCTCTTCAACAGAGCAAATCTCTATTTTTTTCTCAAGGAATCTTCATGGATACCGGTATCGTCAAGTGGTTCAACGACAGCAAAGGCTTTGGCTTCATCACGCCGGACAACGGCGGCGACGACCTGTTCGCTCACTTCTCCGAAATTCGTGCCGACGGCTTCAAGACGCTGGCTGAAAACCAAAAAGTGAGCTTCGAAACGAAGCAGGGCCCGAAGGGTCTGCAAGCGGCCAACATCAAGCCGCTGTAACGTTTGAAGGGCCCGGCGTCCGCGACGGACGCCGGGTCGCAGCGACATCCCCACGGAGCTTCGTCTCCCAAAGTTGGCGCGATCGGCTTGAGCTGCCTCTGCTCGATGAGCAGCTTGCCAGGCGCCACACGTCTCGTTGCACTTCATCCCCCCTCCGGCCGCAACGCCTTATTTTCGCTTTCCGACTGCGTCAGATTCCGCTCGCAATGGCGTTGAATCGGCATACCCGTGCGCATTCAGCACGGCACGCGCGCACTCGATCATCATTAAAATTAAAATGCACAACCAACGAATTCAACAGTACAACGGCTATGCCGTCCACCCCTCGGCGCATCGCCTGCCCGACGGGAGTTTTTCATCCAACCTGCTGCTCGAACGCACCGATAGCGCGCACGACGAAGGCCGCTACCAGTTCTATTCGCTCGACTACTTCGCGAGCGAAGCGCAAGCGCTCGCGCATTCGGCACGCTGGGCACGCAACTGGGTCGATACGCGCGGTTAAAGGCCGCGCTACTGTCGATATCAGCGCAGACGGTCATCAAAACCGGCGGGCGGCCGCCCCGGCAGGCCACGACGCCAAAGCATAGGGCCGCCGCCGTCATATCCATATCGGCAATGCTTCGTTTGCGGGCGCAATCGCCCATGCGACGATTCTTCCAACCGAGCGGCGCCGGCCGCTCTCCGAAGATGCCTCGCATGGAGTTCATTCGATGATTCGTTTCACCCGCTGGATCACCCGCGCCACCGCGGTCTCGCTCGTTGCCCTGTCCGCCGCGTCGGCATTCGCGCAGGGCGGCGCCGACAAGATCGTGCGGATCGGTTATCAAAAGGCCGGCCTGCTGTCGATCGTCAAGGCGCAGGGCGCGCTCGAAGCACGGCTCAAGCCGCTCGGCTATGACGTCCAATGGTTCGAATTCCCGGCCGGCCCGCAACTGCTCGAAGCGCTGAACGCGAACAGCATCGACTTCGGCTACACGGGTGCGCCGCCGCCCGTGTTCGCGCAGGCGGCCGGCGTGCAGTTCGTCTATGTCGGCGCGGAACCGCCTGCGCCGCACAATGAAGCGGTGTTCGTGAAGAGCGATTCGCCGATCCGGACGGTGGCCCGCCTGCGCGGCAAGAAGGTCGCGCTGCAGAAAGGCTCGAGCGCGAACTACCTGCTGCTCGAGGCGCTGAAGAAAGCCGGCGTGCGCTACGACGAAATCCATCCGGTGTATCTCGCTCCGGCAGATGCGCGCGCCGCGTTCGAAAGCGGCAATGTCGATGCGTGGGCCGTATGGGATCCCTACTACGCGGCCGCGCAAAACGCGCTGAAGGTGCGCACGCTGTCCGACTACACGGGGCTCGCGGCGACCAACAACTTCTACGAGGCGACGCGGAGTTTCGCGCAACGGCATCCCGACGTGGTCGGCGCGATCCTGAAACAGGCGCGCGAAACGGGCCAGTGGGTCAACGGGCATCCGGCCGACACGGCCGCGCTGCTGGCGCCGAAGGTCGGGTTGCCCGAGGCGCTCGTCGAGACGTGGATCAAGCGGGTGCCGTTCGGTGCGGTGCCGATCGACGAGCGCATCGTCGCCGCGCAGCAAGGTGTTGCCGATGCGTTCTACGCGGCGAAGCTGATTCCGCAGAAGCTGAGCGTGGCCGGGAATGCCTGGGTCGACAAAAGCGTGGCGAGTGCGCTGGCGGCGAAGTAACGCTCGCGGCCCCATCCGTCAGTAGGCCGGCCGGGCGCGCTGCCCTACCGGCCGCTTTCGTGTCCCGCTCGGCACGCGCTCAACGCAACGCTTCCGCCATCTTCTTCTGCCGCCACAGGCACAGCAGATCGCAAGCCACATGTGCGGCCGCGATCGCCGTGATGTCCGCGTGATCGTACGCGGGCGCCACCTCCACCACGTCCGCCCCGACCAGATTCACCGCCCCGAGCGCCCGCACGATCGCCAGCGCCTGTGCTGACGACAACCCGCCCGCGACCGGCGTCCCCGTCCCCGGCGCGAACGCCGGATCGAGGCAATCGATATCGAACGTCAGATACGCAGGCCGCGCGCCGACGATCTCGACGATCCGCGCGACCGCCGCCCGCGGACCATGGTCATGCACCCACGCGGCATCGAGCCGCTCGATCCCGAGAAAGTCGTCGTTCCACGTGCGGATGCCGACCTGCACCGACGTCGCGGGATCGATCAGCCCTTCCTTCACCGCCTTGTAGAACATGGTGCCGTGGTT
>Ga0182007_10001280_pt1 | contig 13616 bp, 10 predicted proteins | sample Sormic07211113_1_FD_123023 | JGI IMG/M metagenome (GOLD analysis project Ga0182007, IMG submission 123023) | Rhizosphere microbial communities from Sorghum bicolor, Mead, Nebraska, USA - 072115-113_1 MetaG | ecosystem: Host-associated > Plants > Roots > Rhizosphere | place: USA: Nebraska... | reverse complement strand
CACTCGGTCTTCAGCAATGCCAATAATCTCGGCTGGCCATTCGACTGTGAGCACGATCTTGTCATTCGGAAACCCAGCCACCTCCGTAGGAATCAGAACGTTCGCAATGATGTCATCAACTACGATGCTATCGTCCAGAAGCTTGGCGCCTACCCCTGCACACCACCGTACGAACTCTGGAATGGAGCCTTGCTCTCGAGACCAGACCCGGCCTTTGTACGAACACCCGACTGAGACTTTTTCGCCATTTTCCCATCCGGTACCGCTGACATTATTTTTAACAGAACCACTGCGCTCAGCCAGACCAAGCGCAACGGCGACATCTGCGCCGGTATACATTGCGTAGCTGAGATTTCTGCGCCCGTGTTTCTTTACGCCCATGTTCTGGAACACCAGGCGGTTGATTTGCCCCAGCATTCGGAACATCCGTTCGCCCTGCAGCAGATCGGCTTGGCCTGTAACGTGCTGTGCTAGCTCCGGAAACAGAGAGCTGTGATCCGTGGAAGAGAGGAACAGTAGACCAAGCTCTTCGTTGTGGTGTAGCACGAACAACGTCCATTCACGATCCAGTACGCCTTTGGCGTTTGTCCAGCGAACTCGTCCCTCGGACCGGGTAACGAAATAAAGCGTACGCATCTCCCTGTTAAGCCAAGCACCTTTGACCTGAAGTTTTGAGGACAGGCCATGATGGAAGCGGTTGGGGAAGAACTGTTGAGCTCTGTAGGTCGCTGTGCTGAAGACTGGTCGGAGTAGTTGAGGCGATAGCGCCACGTTTGCATCATCTTCCTCATCCAAGCGGTTAGAGGCTCGGAGGAAGGCTACAAGCTCGCTATGTTCCCGCACGGCATTCGAGCTGAGCTCGCTCAACACTTGGTTCCAGTCCGCGTCTTCGCTGTAGAGGCGCTCCAACGAATGGGCCACATCCTGGTCTCCGATATTGGCTACTACTGTAGCTTCACCAATGTCCTGCCCTGCAACGCGAGTAAATCTCCCAATGAATTGCAACAGAATCGCCAAGCTTCGATGGCTGTCATGAAGCGCCGCAATCTTCAATTGAGGCAGGTCGAACCCCTCACCAAGCATGTCGACACAAATCACTACCCGGGAAGCACCTGAACGCAGATTGGCGAGCCGAGTCTCGGTGTCATTGATTTTTGAGTGTATGAGTACAGGTCGAAGGTCAGGCGCAAGGCCTCTGTAGATATGTTCAATAACAGTCGCTCGTGCAATGCTGCTACAGCGAGCCATCAGCAGGTGATTGAGACCTGCCTCAAGATTCTGTCGGAGTTTGTGCACTGCTGCCACTGCTATCGCTTGGTCTGCCTGTCTGCCACCGCTTGGCTGGTAGATTGGTTCGAAATGGATAGGTTTGAAGTATTCGTCTCTTTGCGCGGCGGCGAGTGGGTAGTTGAAGACCACTTTACCGTCGACCAATTCTCCGTCCCGGCGAAAAGGTGTTGCCGTGAACTGGAGCGTTGGAATCGATCGAAAGGCTGATTTCAATCCGCTCCACGTCTTGGCGGGCACATGGTGTGCTTCGTCCAAGATCAGTGCTTTACAGCGCTGAGCGATAGCGGCGGGTAGGAGGCTGTCAAGTTCAAACGTCAGTGATCCGATCGTTGATACCACTACGTTACATTGCGTGAATATCTCTAAGTCTGCTTCCGTTTTTGGCCTAGAGGTGATAATTCCAACCACGGGGTTGATGATGTCGTTGGGCACTACGCCAAGTTTGCGCAGCAGCCCCAGGCCTTGGAATTTGTTTGCAGTCTGGAGACGCAGCAAGTCCCATGGCACAACCACCAAGATCGGCGATTTACCATGAGCTGTCAGTGTGGCCAGCATCGTTTCAGTTTTGCCCGTTCCCGTAGGCATGACGATTGTCGCGGGCTGAGCATCGAGGCTCCAATGAGCCCCGATAGCGAAGAGAGCCCCTAACTGCGGAGGTCGCAGCCCTTCTTGACCCTCAGGTATATGCCCCGAAGCATCCCGCCGCTCAGCACGGTACGAGACCTGATTCTGCCAGCTGTCTGCTGCTTCCTTCGCCAAGTCAGCCAAGGACAACTCTTCAAGCCTGATTTTTAGGTCATTTAAGAGGCGATGAGCTCTCCAGACATACTTGTTTTGTCGGAGCTGAATGATCCCATCCACCCCTTCAGGCAGCGCGACACTCGCGCGCTCTGTGATCAAAACACGACTGCCATTGTCCAGCGACCACAAACGCTCTCTGATTCTGGGAGAAATAGGTATGAGCGTCTCGTTGGTCACACGAGTGACGACCGCCGGATGCAATTGATGGCGAATCTTTCCAACGGAACAACTCTGCTCGTAAACCACTGGCGGTAGCTCAACCATCTGGTTCCTTCCTGATCAATACCGTGTGGGGTTGATGTGTAGCTGAAGATTATAAGATTGGTGGCAGATTAGTGGCTTTAATATTTCGATGAGCGTTGGTCAGCCATAGGCAACGTAGGGCTAGAGCAGAGCGCCAGATGTTCGAGACTCAATTGGATAGTGTTGATTTGTCCAATCCAGTAATCTCATGAGCTGCTGGCGATCGGCCATAGCACGTTGATGAAGGAACGCAACGCATGCATGCCCCCCCAGGAGTCCATGCCGGCAGCACTCGACCGGCAAATAGGCAGTGAACAGGATGTAGCTTTTGGGCATCGACACTTCGCCCAAGCGCTTACAGGGGCTGGAAGACGATACCTCGCCTCTCAGCATCGTACGGGGTGTATGCATTATTTCGGTTATCACTGCCCCGACACGCCACGTGTCTTCATGCTAGATAAGGAGCGACAATGGAAATGGAGAAACTGGTTTGGGTCGATGATAAAGCGACGGCAGTCCTTGGTGAATTGGGTACTGAGGCGGTAACTGTATATCGATTCTTATCTGAGCGCTTCAAGACTTACGATCCTGCTCAAGATGAACTGTTCCAGTTCGTTTTTCGGTCATTCTATCGGCTGGACAGTGCGGGGCTCACCGCGGCTTTCAAGAAGCGTTTTTTTGAACTGATGAGTTCTGCAAGGTTGGAGGGGAGGGCCGATGTCGGCGCGATTACCACGGAACTGAGGGACTATCCAAATCTGAAAGGGCAGCTGTCACTCCAATTTTCCTTCGCCACCAAACTCGCTGCGACCATATCGCCACACCTACCTATCTATGATTCAGAAGTGGCCTCGATTTTCGGTTTCCGGGCACCGCACCACAACAAAATGTTTGAAGCGCGCCTGGACGCGAACCTTAGCTTTTATTCAAAACTGCAGACCATCTATGGACGGATCATAGAGGACGATTCGCTCAGATTGGTGAGAACTCAGTTTCGATCAAAATTTGGCTGCGCTGAGAGTGAGGTTTCTGAGCATAAAGCTCTGGATTTCATACTCTGGGCAGCGGGGAAGCATAAGCGGCGTAAATCAAAGAATTTCCAGTAATACACCGGCACGCCACTTACGCAGTGCCGGACTTTAAATCGATTATCATTATAGAAGCAGGGAATTAAAGCTTATATGGACGAAATATATTTCAATGCTCACTTGACTCAGTCAATATTTTTCAAGCCTGAGCAGTTGTACGACAAAAACAGAAAAATTCTAAAAAATCTTGAGCACATTGAAAAAGGCAATATTTATTTTATAGCTGAAAGAGGAAAGATTCGTGTTGACCCCAAGAAAATAAAGTTATCAAGCAAAGGAAGATTGCGAATTGATTTTAGACTGTGCGATGGAGAAGTGATAAGGGAGACGATTGATGCGGCACCGCTATTTATTGATTTGGGAGAAATGTTCAAAAAGATTTATATCGATACAGGAACGCTCCAAAAGCACATGAGGTCTGTCGAAGATATAGATGACTATAAGCGATTGCTAGCTGAACCTGGGGAGCTACCAATAATTGGTTTGTCGTTGATTCCAGAAAAGCAGACAAAAAAGAATGTCGCATTAAGGCTTTACACTCCTGACGGGCAAGCTAATGATGCTATAATTCCAATTCACAGCATCATATCCGCATATGGAATTGTTGCAAGGGACTACCCTAGAATTGCTTATATAGGAAAATCATCATCACTCGTGGACAGAATATATAAGCATGAAAAAATACAACAGGCTCTAGCGGAGCTGGATGATGATTCCGATATTTACTTGTATGCATTTCAATTTGATAGTGACAAAATAATCAAAAAAAATCTGCCTGACGGAAGCATGCACTTAGAGCGTAATTACACTAGCGATGTATCTGCTGAGGACGCGATTTCTCTTGTGGAAATGAGCCTAATAAATTACTTTAAACCAACTCTCAATATTGACTATGTGGATGCCGAGATCCCTAGCAATGAAATATTTAAAAGAGCTCTAAGAAAAAACTATACTCATCTTGTTGTGGAGGCAATTCATGATGCTGGTAGCTTCTGGAAGTTTGGCACTGAACACATGTCAGCATCAACGAGCCATACTATAAAGTACAATGTATAAATGGCCAGGAAGTTATTGGGGCTAATTGTCGCGGTGCCGCGCGGCACGCACCGGCTAGCAGCATGATTGAAATCCCGCCAAGATTTTGGCCGAAAACACATTCGGAAATGTATTTTGAATTTTTCAAGTCAGGGGCAATCGTACAAATTTGCGGATAGTTCTCAAGTCCATGAAGAATTACCCCAAGAATGGCCCGATCATCTTCACGCAGAGGCAGCGGTCAAATCAGTCGAACGCGTACTTCATCGCGGTGAGTTTCTGCTCGACTTCGCCAGGATGCCGGCGGCTACTTTCGAACAGTTCTGTTGGTCGCTGCTGACCAAGGAGCAATCGCTGCATGGCTGTCAAAGGCTCGGTAAAAATGGAGCTGAGCAGGGCGGTATTGATCTTTTTGCTTATGATGAACGCTTTATCGACAAGCTTAATGTGTACGAGTGCAAGGCTTGGAAGAAATTCGATTCGACACGACTAACCGAGGCAATTGATCGATTTCTTCAAGGTCAATGGAAGAAAGATACTCGATCATTTACGCTTATTTTGGCACAAGAGGACCTTGGCGAGCCTCTGGCAAGACGTTGGGATATCGAAAGAAAACGCTTAAGGCAATGTGGAGTTGAAGGCGAACTTTGGACGGCTCACCACCTGACACAGAAAACCCAGTCTTATCCGGATCTGCTATCAAAGTTTTTTCCAGGGGCGCACGTCGAGACGTTCGGCAATTTGTGGATGGAACGTAGCGGGTTTCTCGATGCTGTCTCAAAAGCAGTCTTCGATCCCAGGGAGCGAGTCGCACAGAAGGCCAGAGAGTTCATTGAAAAATCGGGCTGGCTACTCGACAGCATTTCGGGTGGCAGTAACCTACCGGCTGGATCGACAATACCCTCCGCCCATCGAATGACAGGGGAGTTGTCTTTTTCCATAGACGCGTTCCGGAAAGTCAGTCATACCGGCCGGCATTGGTTTTATAGTGGGCCATGGTTCTCAGTTAGTGTGTTCCTGCCTGACCAAATATCTTCCAAAGCATCCGCCGCTTTTGACTTCCACCAAGAGGATTTAAAGGGAGTCACGATTACGGTGAGTCACGATTGGCTCCTGAAGTGCTTTCTTTTTGCAGCAGGGGCGCCCCTGTCGAGCAAAGCTCGTACCTTCATCATTGGAAAGATGCCAGGCGAGCCCAACCATTACCTGATCGACCTACCTAATTGCCGGCTGACTCTCCAAGAAGAGATTGTCCAAGAACTAGCCGATATATCTGATCTCTTAACCAATGTCATGCGCGATGCGCTAAAGGCCATCGAAAGCAATTGGTCAGCTGTAGATTTTCCATTTTTGGATTGGAGTGGGTCGCATAGAGTTGTCATTGCTTCCATACGTGAAGATGTCTGGAGAGAGATCGGACGATTCACCGAGGAGCACGATTATGCGAATGGCTCTACACCTTGGCACATATTCGACGGCCATGCGGAGTTTCTTAAACCGTGCCATCAGTCTGCTACTGCAGAATTCGACGCCGGTTATCACTGTTTAATTAGCGCTTCAAAAGAGGAGGAGTTTACGTCCGGTAACAGGGTTAAGCTGCTATGGGCGCCGGATGATCTCACGTACAGGTCCCCTTCGCCGAAAGGATGGTGGCCTTGTGAGTTCACTTTTCGCTGGTTGAATGAAACATTGCTTCCCGAGGTAAAGCAACGGGTGTTTAGGCGTGAACTTGGCTCCTGGTGGAAGCGATTTCTGCATTCCAAACAAGCAGAGGAGTTCTCAAGGCACCTAGATAATATCTTCGTCGCACGGGATGCTAGGGAGCCATCACTTCTAGATCATGGTCGTTGGAACACTGACATACTGCGTGGGGTAGAAGCCTTACAGTATTTCTTTACATCTGCTTCGATCGGGGCTGCAGGGCCCTACATTTGCCAGCAAGATGTGGAAAACCTATACAGGGCCATCGCCATAGTCGCGGTCCGAAAGCGTGGCTTTCCAGCATATGTGGCTTCGTCCTTAAGCTTAGACGATCGCCCAGACGATCATGCCCAGCTCATTGAAATGATTCATCATCACGTCGATTCTGGGCGTGTCGTTTCTAACTGCCATGTCGTCGATTATGCATTTCGCGCGATGCTCGAATTGCTCGATGAATCCGACTCCTGTGGTAGCACTAATGATCAAGAAACAATCATGAATTGGCTGCTGCCTTTCGCACGCTTGCGGGACGACGGCCTACTGGTCAGCCGCCACACTAAACGGACATGAACCTGCGCCGAGAACCAAAAGGGAGCGTGAGCATGTCAGTTGGCACGAGGGCTATAGGCAATAACTGCGGTAGATATGGTCATCAACGTTGGTAATCCACGGTACGGGGCTGACACCGACGATCGACACGGTAGCGCTGTTGTTCAAAGAGGCAGAAATCGTACTTTCGCCTATCGTGCGAACTCTGGTGGGGGAATGCGCTGACGGCGCGCTCCAGCAGGTTTCTTCATCACCTCTTTCAAACGCTGAGCAGATCCTTCTAGCTCGGACGGCGACGCAAGGCTAATAGCAAGCATTAACGCATCACGACGTTTGCGTTTACCTTCCAAAATTTCAGAGAGGCTATTTTCCGGCTGAACTGGGTGCTTCATCGCTGCTGACCTCGATCTTCGGATCAAATTGGATGCTAGCACAAGCCTTACAACCCGCAGTCTTCCGTTGATCCCCTTTGCTTATGGAACGTAATCCGTCAGATGTTCATTTCATATCGCTTGGCAGTTCCGTTCGAATTCGAGAAAACAGCTCGTCGAGGGAGATCGGGTTGTCCTGAAGCAGATAACAGCCTACGAGTATGGTCAGCGGATGAACGTCCATTACAGTTGCCAGCTCGTCTACCTTCTCGATCGTAGGGCTCTTCAGACCGCGCTCTAGGGTGCTGAGATAGGTACGACTACTCACGTCGGAGAAATCTTCCTGGGAAAGCTTCCTCTCCGATCTCAGCTTTTTCAAGGCCGCGCCAAATGCCTGTTTCAGTTCCATATTGCCGACCTCGCAAAAGGAACGATGAAGCCTTCGAGAGCTCTATAGGGCTACAATCTATAGTGTTCACTTTTGGGATGGCGCTATGTTCATCACTCACAAACCAGCAGAGATTTTCCTCGGCGCTTATCTGGGTGATGACTCTACCCAGTACTGGCAGTACGTTGAGCAGACCACTCATTGTCCCTGGTTTTACGTCAAAGTAGGTCGACAACAAGGAAGTGAAACGTTGACTAGCATGGTTCTGATTCCCAGTATTTCAGCGCTTGAGCAGTTACTTAATGAACAAGGAGCAGACATCAGGCTGTCGGATGTGCAGTTGGTTTCCCCGGGTTATCTGAACGGAAGTGATGGGTGGAAGATGGAGAGGCTATTAGAGTTGCGCGAAACGGTGGATGACATCAGGGCGGGGGCGGCCTACGTGTATAGCCTGGAGGGAGGGCATATCTACACTGAGGACTTGGGATCCTGCAGCTCCGACTTGCAAAGTCCTCGTATCATTTTTTCGGCCACACCAGCATCTCGGCGAACGTGAGCGCAACACGCTCGAACGCTTAAGAACACCTTCCGATGCTCTAGCGGTTAGGCAAATTTACACGCCCGCTACGTCGGCCAGTGGCGATTGCAACCTTTCGGCCACTTACCGCTTTCGCAATGGGCACAGTATGTTCTCGACATCCAACCCTTTAAGCAGGCAGTTATGCGCAATCGTCGACAGTGCTTCATAGAGCTGATCTCGCTGCTTTATCAAGTCGGCATTCTCCGCCTGCAGATGAGCAATACGCTCTTCGAGACTTCTGCGGCGACGGGCACCGTCTGGATCCCTCCCGCTCTCCTTTAGCTGTGCGATGCGGGCGGACTCGATTCGCCGCCCACGATCACCTACTAGGGTAGCGCGGCTCGTCAGGCCCAATCGACGCTGCACTTCGGGGCGTGAAATAGGCGCGAGCTCCAGCCCTAAGCTAATCATTTGAGCGAGGAGGGCATCGATTGCTTCGTCCAAGGTGCCGCCCCTCAAGGTCTGTCGTTGCGCCATGGTCGCCTCTAATCATCTGAAACAGAGCTGTGTCGTTTGTCCGTGTCCGCAACCGTCATTGGATGCCCATTTGGAAACACGCGTTGCACACCTACATTGGTATCGCGTGCGAGGACGGATTTTAAATTGTTGAGCTTGTCTTCCTGGTCCGCCAGCCATACATCGCTGCCTGCCTCTCCAGCGCCGGCATCGCGCATGATGGTGATTGCCATCGTCAGATTCTCGGCTTGTTTCTCAAGGTTGGCCCGCTCCGATGGAGTGCCCATCAGATGGAGATGCGAGCAGCCATTCCAGCACTGAAGATGCTTAGGGCAGGGTGCTTGGGAGAAATCGTGAATGCAACCTCCAAAGGGTGTCACGTGCAGCGCCGTGGCATGCACGGTGAGGAATGCTTCTGCAGTGGTTGTGCCTTTATCTGATAGCAAAGCATGGTAACTGTCGGTCAAAGCGCCCTGAATGCGTTTATCTCTTATGCCTGTATGTAAGAAATCGATGCGCTCGTGATGACTATTGAACGCCAAGAACTCCTGGTGGGCAGCGGTGTTTTCTTCAACGCTTGTGTGTTGGTAATAAGTATTTTGGTCGAGACGTTTTCGCCCCAAGGCCAGCGCTTGCTGAACATCGCTCATGCCCGTCAAATGGTAGATCGTGTTCCGCCAGTGGCGAGGTTGGTGGCTAGTCAGTCGAATAGGCGCGCCGTCGGATTCTGTTAATGATCGGCGTGAAAAAATGGACGCGTACTTTTCATCGTTACCTAGTGCATGATTGATATCCAAAAGGGTCACCCGACGCGGGATCGCACGAAACACATTTGCTTCCCGTCCACCCAGGCGGAATTGACCATCAAAAGCGATAGCAAGCGTCTCGCTGGTTTTAAGGACAATATGAAGCGTGCCCCCCACATTTTCTGTTAATACTGCATGGCTATGAAGCTTCGGAACGAGCATGTGCTCAATATCACCTGCCAAATATCTGCGGTTAATCTCCTTGGATCGATGAGGATGAATTCCGTGTCGAGCGAAATACACACGTAGATTCCTAGCTGTGTCTCGGTTCTGGCTAAACCCGAGCCAACGCAGAACTTCAACCTCTGACATTGCCGTCTGCGGAGAGTATTCCCAGAGACGGCCTGGATGGGCCTCTTGCCACTTAGCGATTTCTCGTTGCTCTTGCGTCAGCACCTTCAAACGTTCGACCGCACGCCTGGCTAAAGGAACGTCGCTTTCTGCGAACCAATGAACACGGGATTGAAATTGCTTTTCCGCAAAGTACCTGATCCCGCATTCGACCAGAGGCCTGCCATTGGCATCTACAACCACCTCACCTGTCGGCCCTTTTATTGGTCTCTCGACCCAACAGTCATAGGGTATTACTGCTACCTCATTGCCCCTTTGCCCGGTCGCGATCAGCAAATCGATCACGCGCAGCAAGATTTCTTCGCCCTCATTAAGTGGGTTGTTCGAACATAAGGCGTAGGCCTCCATCGCCTCGCGAGAAGGCAACCTGTCATCAGATTTACGTTGTTTTACCGCGCGATCAGGATCGTGCAATGAAATGTAATCGTGACGGCGCTTTTCTGGTTTTGCATCATGCTCAAAATGGATGGCGATCTCGGTTAATTGCTGACTATCAATCGTATCCGCTACTACTTGAAGATGAGAGGTCGCGTCGTAGAGATTCTTGTAACCACTCTCGCGGAGAAATCTTACGACGCGATCAAAATCGCCTCGCGTCAACTGTGTGGGATCGGATACGCCGCGTTCAAACAAGGGATTGTAAAGACGGCGTACGGCAATATTGTATGCAGCCGCCATCGAAAACTTCAGATTCCGGGTGCGTTGCAAATACACAATCAAGGCTTTGCTAAAATCTTGGAAAGTGGAGGGGAGTGGTCCTTTAGGCGGGGCGGAATAGCCTGTCTTCTCGAGGGCTTGTCGATGCGTTTCGAACGTAAGAGCATGTTGGTTATCCCGTTGTGGTAACCAACTTCCGACGTCCCATACCGGTGACGCCCACGGCGTTGAAATTGGCAACGATTGAAAAATCTTTTGTTCCTGTGCAATGAAGCCTTCGAGGCTCTGCCTTGCCCTAGACAGCGTCATCTGCGGCATCCTCCGTGTGCTGCCGGCAGCGTTCGATCGTAGCGCTTACTGCCAGGATGGTTGTCTGATGTTGGGCGAGGGGCCGGTTGTGAATGAGGTCACCGGCTTGTTCTGCCATGTCAATGAACCGTTGCGCTTCCCGTTGCAACGCCTCTTTCACCTGCTCATGGCGGCCGTCAGCAAAGGGGTGAAATTTCTTGCAGGTGTAGCAGGCGTAGACGGGATTGTAGGGGCAGTGGGTATGAACTGGGAGGGCGCAGGCACCAATGTCCCCGATGTACTGCGTATCGATGACGCCGCGGATGGCTCTTTCCGGCACAGTATCGCGGCGTTGGACGATTTCCCCAGTTAATAAGCTGCGCATGATGCGTTGATAGGCCGGGCTCTTACCCAGTGCTTTCTCTTTGATCCGGGCAATGTTGGGGGTTGCCGTTACGTAAGCACGCGCCGCAACCGTGCTGTTGTGCCCGAGCAGTTCGGCAATCATGTCTGCCGGAGTTCCCTGGTCCGCCAAACCTTGCCCGAGGTGATGACGCAACAACATGGTTACCTGGTTCGGCTTGTCTATCCCGGCTTCACGTAGCTCGTGTTTGAGGCCTGGACCGATTTCATTAACCGAAAGGCGCCTTCCACGAGGACTGACAAATAATGGTTCACAGTCGCTACCAAAACGGCGCTGAATTTCTGAAACGTGCCGTGAGATTTTCTCACCCAGGCAGGTAGTTATTTTACGGGGGCGCCGCTCAGGTCTGCGCTGGCCGACCTTTTTGGCCATGGGTAGCCATAGGGTGTAGTACTTCTCATGATCGGCGCTTTCAATGAACTCAAAATCCGCAATGTCTAGCGAATGAAATTGAATCGAACGCGGCCCCAATTCAAAACCCAGGTGGAGCATCATATTGAACTGAGCAGCTACCCAGTCACTTGAAGAAGCTTTTCGCTCTATACGCTTGAGCAATCGAATTTCCTCATCAAGTTCTAAACCAGACTGCGAGAGAAAAATTCGAGCATATGGGTCAACCCGATCTGATTTCACATCCTTGATTTTAAGGTAGATGTTTGACTCAAAACCTTTAATCCCTCTATCAACTGCCCAGCGATAAAGTCTGCGGAATCCAATTAGATGTTGCCTAGATTGTTTGAAACCTTTTAATTCAGCGATTAGATTTTGATAATCCCAAGGAAAGCAACGGGCAAGCGCGGTGCTTGATAAATAGACAAGAGATCTTACAAACATGAATGCTGTCTGCGGAGCATATTTTTCCAACGCATATGCCATAAAGCCTTTGGCTATTTCATTGAGCTCTGGAGTTAAGTCAAGCGAGGCCCAGTCAATTTTCAGTGCGACCCCACCGTCGTACCACGTCCACACCGGCAGCCGGGTATCGACGTATCGTGGCTGGTCATTGGTGCGAGTTCGAATCGCAACCTGAGCCGGGCCATCGAACACGTAGGCCGGAAAAGAGGAGGAGGGTGAAGCGTGTTCTTGATCGGCTGATTTGGTCACGGCGAACCTCCTTAACTGTCAAGTCGGCTCCAGGCTGCCGAGGCACGCTGGGCGTTGTGGAGGTTGGCCGACTCGGCTAGATAACGACTTGCATAACGGCGTGGCATCGTCGAAGTGTCAGACCAACCGCAGACTCGCCGGAGTTCGTCAGTGGCCCGCTCGAGGTCATACCCACGCTTCTCGACCAGGTAAGCCAAAAACCGGTCGGCAAAGGTGTGGCGAAAGTCATGCGCGGAAAGTGTAGGCAATAACCCCGGATGAGCCAGTTCAATGGTCAGAAACAGCCGATCAAGGACGTTAGACAACGCGCGGATCGACAGCGGGCGACCTCGGTCAGAGATGAACAAATAGCGGTACAGCAATTTCATTGGTTTGCCATTACGCAGGGGGCGTCGCTCGCCCTGGATATAACGCTCGTAGACTTCATACAACTGCGCGGAGATACCTACTGTCCGTCCGTGTGTTTTCAGCGCAGGCTCTTCAGCGCGCGGGTCGCCGGGATCATGTTCGCGGTCATTGATGCTGACATAGGCATGCTGAGAACCCTCATTGACATCGGTGGTGTAGAGCTTGAGAAGCTCCCCTCGGCGCATACCGGTCTCCAGTAGTAATTCAATCATTAGCCAATTGCGCAGCTGCAGCCTTTCCGGGAACGGGTTCTCCGTAGCGCCGGGGCGAATCAATGTGCGAATGATCTGGAGTTGCGTATCCGTCAGGCTGCGGTAACGAGCGCGGTCCTGCCGAACGTTGATGATATGGCTCTCAAAGCGCCGCTCAATGACGTCGGCGACATCTGCAAATACAACCTCGATGTTAGCCAGGGTGGTTGAATTTTGACGAGCGCGCGGGATGTATCGGGTGACACACCAGGACAGGTATAGCTTCAGCAAACGCAGGTACTGGTCACGAGTACGCGGATCGATCTGCGGAAAAGGTGCTGTTTCAGCTTTGCCGATTCGGGCGACCAGGTTGTCGGCTTGACGGCCGCTTTGGAGCCAAATGGCGTAACCGTCCAATAAAGCCAAAATCGATTCGAATTGGCAGGCCAAGATGGCGTCATCAATATTGAGGTCACGGCTTTTGGCATAGCTATAGAAAGCCTGGATCGCGCGCAGATGTGCCGCCGCCGTATTGTAAGCCCGGTGCCTGAGTCTGAGTTGGACGTAGATGAACGGAACGAGTACGGGCAACGGCTCCGCGTTGCCAGCGTGCACGAGCAGCGGAACACGCTGACCTGAAGAGAAACGGCACTGAATCAGTTTCATCGGCAGCCACCTCATTCAATGACTCGCCATGAACACGAAGGACATGGCCCGTTGAGAGAATGGATGACAGATGCAGATATGTCGAATCAGTGCCTTACGAGACTCATGAACATTTTTAACATAGCACCTCGTTTAACATAATATACATTACACGTAACAAGATATTTCAAGATTAGCCCGGTTACACGCAGATTTTGAAGCATCAATTCACCTCAGCCT
>Ga0182007_10001279_pt1 | contig 13617 bp, 6 predicted proteins | sample Sormic07211113_1_FD_123023 | JGI IMG/M metagenome (GOLD analysis project Ga0182007, IMG submission 123023) | Rhizosphere microbial communities from Sorghum bicolor, Mead, Nebraska, USA - 072115-113_1 MetaG | ecosystem: Host-associated > Plants > Roots > Rhizosphere | place: USA: Nebraska... | reverse complement strand
TCCAGCGTGGTCCGCGATCCGAACAGCGCCGCATGCTGCGCGACGCTTGCCGCATCCGTCACGATCAGACCAAGCTGCGAATCCTCGACGATATGTTCAAGGCGTTCCGCCGGATACGACGGATCGAGCGGCACATACGCCGCGCCCGCGCGCAGCACGCCGACGAGCGACGCAACCAGCGCCGCCGAGCGCTGCATCGCGACGCCGACCCGCACTTCCGCCGTCGCGCCGAGCCGTCGCAGTTTGTGCGCGATCGCACGCGACCACGCATCCAGTTGCGCATACGTCACCTGCTCCTCGCCATCGACCAGCGCAATCGCGTCAGGACGCGCACTCGCCTGCGCGGCGATGCGAGCCGTCACCGGCTCGTAGGCAAACGCAGCCACAGCCGTCGCCGCATCTTCGGCAGCGCCGTCACCTGCAATATCACGCAAGCTCACGTCCGCATCGCCCGCTTCCACCAGCGCCCTCGCGAGACGATCCAGCGTCCGCTCGAAATAGTCGGCGACGCACGCCACGCCATCCGCGGACACCCGCGCCGCATGCCGATGCCACTCCAGCCTGAGCCTGTCGCCGCCGCCCACATGGCGCGGCGCGACCACCAGCATCAGCGGCAAGTGACTCCGGTTATAAGCCTCGACGGCGCGCACGCGCGGCACGCCGCCGAGCGCGCCCAGCGCATCGTCGAGCGGATAGTTCTCGAACACGATGAGACTGTCGAACAGCGCGTCGACGCTCGAATTCGCCCATTGCTGCAAGTTCGCGAGCGGCGTGTGCTCGACCTCGCGCAACTCGGCGTTATGCCGCTGCAACGCGGAGCCACGCGCGCACCGTCGCGGCGGATTCGACATCGACCCACAGCGGCAGGCTGTTGATGAACAGACCGACGATCGATTCCGCGTCGGGCAGATCGACCGGCCGGCCCGACACCGTCATGCCGAACGCCACCTGCGAGCGCCCGGAAAAACGCGCGAGCACGAGCGCCCACGCGCCTTGCACGAGCGTGTTCAGCGTGACTTGCGCGCGCTGCGCGGCGTGCCGCAGCCGCGCGTGCGACGCGCCGTCGAGTTCGCGGACCATCACGTGCGCCGGTCCGCTGTCGGCAGCGTTCGCGGACGACGGCCGGAACGCGTTGCCGAGCGCATCGGCGAGGCGCGCCGGCTGGTCGAGCGTTGCGAGGCGCGCGCGCCAGAACGCGCCCGTGTCGGGTTGATGCCGCAGCCAGCGGACGTAATCCGCGTAGCGCGCGCCCGGCGTCGTCTCGGGCATACCGCCGGCCGCGAGCGCCGCATACGCGCGCGTCACTTCGGTCACGACCTGCGCGGTGCTCCAACCATCGGTGAGCGCGTGATGGTGGGTCCACAGCAGATCGTGCGCGCCATCGGGACGCTCGAAAACATCGACGCGCATCAGCGGCGCGACGCCTGCATCGAAGCCGCGCGCAACGAGCGCTTCGCGCGCGGCTTCGTAGGCCGCTGCGTATTTGTCGTGCGTGTCGTGCGTGTCCTGCGCGTCCTGCGCATCCTGTGCGTCCTGCGCCGAGGCGATGCGCGCATGCGACTCGAACGGCATCCGCACCTGCCGCTCGACGATCTGCAACGGCTCGCCGCCGGCCCGCCACACGAAGCGCGTGCGCCAAACCGGATGCCGCGCGATGACCGCGTCCCACGACGCGCGCATCGTCTCGATGTGCAGCGCGTCGATCGTGAGGCGCAATTGCGAAACGTACATGCCGGGCTCGCCGTCGAGCATGCCGTGAAACAGCAGGCCCTGCTGCATCGGCGTCGCTGGATAAACTGCTTCGACGGTGTCGCGCGAGACATTGGCTTGGGCGAACCATCGATCGTCGTCGGTGGTTTGCGTTGCCGCTGCTGATGCCGGTGCTGTTCCCGTTGCTGTTGTCGCTGCTGTCGTCGCTGTCGTCGTCGCTGTCGTCGTCGCTGTCGTCGCTGCTGCCATCGCCGCGCTGACGCTCGTCGCTCGCTGAATCGCGCTCGCGCCCGCACGCGCCGGTGATGCCGCCACTGCCACCGCCACCGCGACCCGCGCCGCCGCCTCGATCGTCGGGTAGTCGAACATCTGCTTCGGCGTGAGCTTGAGTCCTGCGCCGCGCGCTTTCGCGATGATCTGCAAGCTAAGGATCGAATCCCCGCCGATTTCGAAGTAGTTATCCGTCACGCCGATGTCGTCGCGCTTGAGCACCCGCTTCCAGATTTCCGCGAGCGTGCGCTCGGTGTCGTCGCGCGGCTCGACGCGCGTCGCGTGCGCCGCTTCGTCCTGGCGCGGCGCGGGCAGCGCCGCGCGGTCGATCTTGCCGTTCGGCGTGAGCGGCAGCGCGGCCAGCACCTGCAACGACGACGGCACCATGTAGTCCGGCAGTTCCGCGGCAAGATGCGCGCGGATCGCGTCGACGTCGAGCGGTTCGGCGGCCGTCAGATAAGCGGCGAGGCGCAGCGCGGCGCCCTCGCCGTCCGCATGCGCGATCACCACCGCGTCGCGCACGCCGTGCTCGGCGCGCAGGCGCGCGGCGATTTCCTCCGGCTCGACGCGAAAGCCGCGAATCTTCACCTGGTCATCGAGACGGCCGAGGAACGCGAACTCGCCGTCCGGCAGACGGCGGCTCTTGTCGCCCGTCCGGTAGAGCCGCGCGCCGTGACCGTCGGGATCGGGCACGAAGCGCTCGGCCGTGAGCGAGGGCCGGTTCAGATAGCCATACGCGACGCTCGGGCCGCCGATGCACAACTCGCCCGCCGCGCCCTTGGGCACGGCGTTGCCATCAGCGTCGACGATGCGCGCGTCCACATGCGCGAGCGGCTTGCCGAGCGGCAGCGTCGCGGCGCGGCTTTGCGCGCCGGCGCGCGTCAGCACGCCGACTGCCGTCTCGGTCGGGCCGTAGTGGTTGATCAACCGGCACTCGGGCCGCAGCGCCGCGATACGCTCGGCCAGCCGCGTCGGCGCGGGCTCGCCGCCCATCAGCAGGCAGCTGCGCGGCAGCACCCGTTCGGGCGACTGCGCCTGCAAGAGCGCATCGAGATGGCTCGGCACGATCTTCAGCAAATCGACCGAGTGGTCGTGCATGTAGGCGGCGAATGCGTCGGGGTCGGCGGCGATCTGCGCGTCGATCAAATGCAGCGTCCAGCCGTGCCACAGCGCGCCGAACAGCGACGTGTGGCCGAGGTCGGCGGCGGGCGTCGACAGATACGCGGCGCTCGAGACGCCTTCGGGCAGCCGTTCGGATACGCCGCGCAGATACGCGGCGAGCGCCATGTGGCTGAGGACGACGCCCTTGGGTCTGCCGGTCGAGCCGGACGTGTAGATCACATAGGCGGGCCACGCGAAGATGCGGTCGTCGGGTTGCGGTGTGGGGCCGGCGTTAGGGATGCCGTCGTTGTTGTCGGCGGCATCTATCGCTGCGCGCGACGCGTAGGGATCGAGCGTGGATACGCCGTGGGGGAGCCAGAGCGTGGACGATTCGGTTGTTGCATTGGACGCCGCGTCGGCTACTACACCGCTCTTCACGTTAGACGCTGCATCGGCCAGCACGCCGCTCCCCGCATTGGCCGCTGCATCGGCCGCTACACCGCTCTCCGCGTTAGACGCTGCATCGACCCGCACGCCGGTCCCCGCGTTAGACGCCGCGTCGACCCGCACGCCACTCCGCGCGTTGGCCACTGCGTCGACCCGCACACCGCTCCACACATTGGACGCCGTGTCCGCGACCGCGCTGCCCACCCCTCCCTCCATCACGACCACACGCGCCCCGCAGTCCTCCGCCTGCCAGCGCAGCCGCGCGGCGGGCAACGCCGGGTCGAGCGGCACGTAACACGCGCGCAGCCGCCAAACGGCGAGGATCGTCGCGACGAGCGCCGCGGAGCGCGGCAACGCGAGCACCACGTGATCGCCGGGCCGCACGCCCTCGGCGGCGAGCGCCGCCGCGAGGCGGCCGGACCATGCCCACAGTTCGCGCCAGGCGAGCGGCCCCGTGCTGTCGACGAGCGCAACGGCGTCCGGCCGTTCGATGGCAAACCGCGCGACGCGGGCAGGCAGAAAATCGGTGTCGAAATGAATGGCTTGCATGGTGTCCGTGATCTGATCCGGGTGTCGGGCGCCCGCGCGGCAAGCGCGGGCTCGATGCATCTGGTGGATGAAGTCAGGTGAAGGAAGGCGCTGTGCTCAAAGCGCGTAGGCGCTCGCGACGGGCGCTATTTCGTCCACCGCTTCGTCGTCGAGGATGAATTCGCCGAGCGCGCGTTGCGGGGTGTCGGCGAGCTGTTCGAGCAAATCCACGTAGTGCCGCGCGAATTGCGCGGCGAATGCATCGTCGTAGAGTTCGGCGGCGTAAGCGAACACGCAGCGCAGTCCGTGCGCGCCCTCGCGCCATACGTCGAGCGCGAGTTCGAAACGCGCGTCGCTGGCGTCGGCGTCGATCAGCGCGCAACGCACGCCGTCGATATCGAGCGCGGTGTCGAATTCGTCGTGCAGCACGAACTTGAGCTGCGCAAGCGGCGTACCGCCCGTGCGACGCGCGGACGGCAACGCGGCCACGACGCGCTCGAACGGCACATCGGCGTTCGCCTGTGCGTCGATGCTGTCGTCGCGCACTTCGCGCAGCAGCGCCGCGAACGGCTTCGCGCCCTTCACGGACGCGCGCATCGCCAGCGTGTTGACGAAAAAGCCGATGAGCTCTTCGGTCTCGAGCCGATCGCGGCCCGCGACGGGCACCGCGATCACCACATCCTGCGCGCCGCTGTAGCGGGACAGCAGCGCGGCGAACGCAGCGAGCAACACCATGAAAAGCGTGGCGTTTTCCGAGCGCGCGAGCGTCTCCAAACGAACAGCGAGCGCGGCGGGAATTTGCGCGGCGATGCGCGCGGCGCGCGGGTCGTAGCGACGGCCGCGCTCGTGCAGGGTCGGCAGATCGAGCGGCGTGTCGTAGCCCGCGAGACGGCTGCGCCAGTAGTCGAGTTGCGCATCGAGTTGCGCGGCGCCGGCGCCGCTGAACCGCTCGCGCTGCCAGGCGGCGTAGTCGGCGTATTGGACGGCCGGCGCGGGCAGCGTGGGTCGCGATGAAGTGCCGCTGCGCAGCGCCGCGCGATAACCGGCCGCGAAATCGCGCAGTAACACGTTGATCGACCAACCGTCGGAGACGATGTGATGCATGACGAAATGCAGCATGTGACGTCTGGTGTCATGTTTATCGCATTCACCGCGTGCGCCATGTTCGCCACGTGCGTCGTATTCACCGCGCGCGCCATGTTCACCGTGTGCATCGTATTCAACACGCGCACCGTGTTCACCGCGTGCATCGCGTTCACCACGTGCGGCATGTTCACCGCGTGCATCGTATTCACCACGCGCACCGTGTTCACCGCGTGCGTCACGCTCACCGCATTCAAACAGCGTCGCTCGAAACAGCGGGCCGCGCGTCAGATCGAAAGGCTCGCGAGCGCGTCGGCGCAACTGCGCGTCGAATTCCGCAGGGGTGGCGTCGCGCGCGTCCACGGTTTCCCAACGCCATGCGTCGGCGGCCTGCGCAGCAGGCGCGATGATCTGGCGCGGCGCGTCACCCATATCGTCGAAGCGCGTGCGCAGCATCTCGTGACGACGCACCAGCGCATCCAGCGCGCTTTTCGCGGCGGCGGCGTCGAGCGGGCCGGTCAACGAGAGCGCGGCGGAAATGTTGTAGGCCGGGCTGTCCGGTTCGAGTTGCCAGAGCACCCACAGACGTTCTTGCGGCAGTGAGAGCGGCGCGGCGCTTTCCTCGCGCCGCGTCAGCGCCGCGACCGGCCCGGCGGCATGCGACGGCGCGGCCCACCAGGCATCGAGCGCGGCGGCGAGACTCGCGAGCGTCGGGTGGCTGAACAGCAGGCCGACCGGCACGTCGCGCCCCAAACGCGCGCGTAAGCGCGACGCGACCTTCAGCGCCAGCAGCGAACGGCCGCCGAGCGCGAAAAAGTCATCCGACGCGCGCGGCGCGGGCACGTCGAGCACTTCGCTCCACACTCGCGCGATGGCTTGCGCGGTCGGCGTCGAGGTATCGCCGGAAGCGGCCGTCGCCAGTGCGTTCGCGACGCCGGCTTGCGGCTGCGACGATCTTGCGTCGCGTATCGCGAAGGGCACGATCGCGCCGCTTTGCCACGCGCTCACGCAGGCGCTGCGCTGCAATTTTCCACTCGACGTGCGCGGCAGATCGCCGGGCTCCAGCAACAGGATCAACGCCGCTTCGTATTGAAACGCTTCGCCGAGCGCCGCGGCAATCGCGGCGAAAATCGTTTCGGGCGCCACCTGTCGCGCCCTGCCGCGCGGCACTTCAGCGGCCACGCCGATCGCCTCGGCGCCATCGGCGGTCTCCACCGCGAACGCGGTGACGCGGCCACGGCGCAGCCATTCGACGCGATCCGCCAGCACCGTTTCGAGATCCTGCGGATACACGTTCTCGCCGCGCAGCACGATCATGTCCTTGCGGCGTCCGCAGAAAAATAGCTGGCCGCCGTCGACAAAAGCCAGGTCGCCGGTACGCAGCCAGCGCCCCGGAAAACCGGGCGCGTCGTGGATAAACACGGCGGCCGTCGCCTCGGGGTTGCGCCAGTAGCCTTGCGTGATGCTCGGGCCGCCGCACCAGACCTCGCCGACGCGGCGCTCCGGCAAACGCTCGCACGTGTCGGGGTCGACGATGGCGAGCGCATGGCCCAACGCAATCGCGCCGCAACCGACCACGGCCTTGCCGTCGTCATCGCCATCGTTGGCAGGCAGCGCGACGGGCGAGCGCTGCGCGAGCGCGGCTGCCGAAAAGCGCGTTTCGGGCGCGCCCGCGCCGACCTCGACGCCCGTGAGGAACAGCGTCGCCTCGGCCAGCCCGTAGCACGCGTACATCGCGCGCGGATCGAGGCCGTGCTTGCCAAAGCGCGTGGCGAATCCATCGAGCGTGGTCTGCCGGATCGGCTCGGAACCGCAGAACGCCACGCGCAACGAGGAGAGATCGAGTCCCGCGAGTTGCGCATCGCGCACGCGGTCGGTGCAGAGGCGATAAGCGAAGTCCGGGCCGCCCGTCACGGTCGCGCGTTCGCGTGCGATGCCCGCGAGCCAGCGCGCCGGGCGTTCGAGAAAATGCAGCGGCGACATCAGCGTGACCGGAAAGCCGCACAGCACCGGCATCAACACGCTGCCGATCAGCCCCATGTCGTGATAGAGCGGCAGCCAGGAAAACATACGGCCGCCGATGCGGCAATCCATGCCGCGCGACATCGCGCTGACGTTCGCGCACACGTTCTCGTGGCTCACCATCACGCCCTTCGGCGACGAGGTCGAACCGGAGGTGTATTGCAGAAATGAAATGGCGTCGGGGTCCGCGTGCTCGATGCAAAAACCGGCGGCGTCGCTGCCCTCGTCGGGCGACACGAGCGTCGCGCCGTTGAGCGGCAATTCGGATTGGGCATCGCCGCAAAAAGCGTGCGACGCCTGGTCGAGCACCGCGATGCGCGCCATGCAATCCTGCGACATGCGCCGCAACCGTTCGACGTGCCCGCTTTGCAGCGCTTCCGGTGGATAAGCGGGGACCGCGATCATCCCCGCGTATTGGCAAGCGAAGAACGACACGATGTAATCGAGCCCGCTCGGCAGCATCAGCAATACGCGGTCGTTCGGCGCGCCGTGCCGGCGCAGCACGGCTGCGAAGCGGCGCGCGCGCGCGTCGAGCGCCGCATACGTCAGCTCGCGCGCGTCGGCGTCGCCGTCGGCCAGGAAACGCACCGCCAGTTGATGCGGGCGCTGGGCGACATGCAGCTTCATCACCGACACGAGGTCGGTCGCGGGCGCCACGGCGATGTTGGCCGCGTTGGCCGTCCGCGCGTTGCTTGCGGCACGGGCCGTCGCATCGTCCTGAGCAACCCGGTTCGCCGCATGTGACTCCGCGCCATCGTGGCGCGGCGTATTGATAACAGACATCCTCGCCTCCCGAGATTTGCCGCGCGCCGCGCGGCTATCATCGCCGTGCGACGCCTTTGAACGCGGCGCACGGCAAGCCGTCGCCGTCGCATGCGCTGCGCCGGCGGCGTGAATTTCGTCATTGCGGGGAAAGCAAGGCGTCTCTTGGGAACGCCGTTAGGTCTGTGTCGTATCGATCGCGGCGCGCCGCCGGCCTTGCATCATGTGGATGCGCGGAGCCGGGCGACGCCTGGCGGTCAATACGCGAAGCTGATCGGCGTGCCGCCGCGCGGATGCGCGACAGTGCCCATCGGCACGCCGTAGATCGCGCCCAGCATCTGTTCCTCGATCAGTTCCGGCGCGGCGCCGCTTGCGAGCAGGCGGCCGCCCTTCAGCGCGATCAGGTCGTCGCAGAAACGCGCCGCCATGTTGACGTCGTGCAGCACCACCACGACGCCCAGACCGCGCCGCTGACTCAGATCGCGCACGAGATCCAGCACTTCGATCTGATGCGCGATATCGAGCGCGGAGATGGGCTCGTCGAGCAGCAGGCACTGGCTGTCCTGCGCGACGAGCATCGCGATCCACGCGCGCTGCCGCTCGCCGCCCGACAGGCTGTCCACGGCGCGGTCCGCGAAACGCGTGATGTCGGTCAACTGCATCGCCTCGTGAACCTTTTCAGCGTCGACGCCGGTGAAGCGGCCCAGCGCGCCGTGCCACGGATAGCGGCCGAGCGCGACCAGCTCGCGCACCGTCATGCCGCTCGCGGCGGGCTGCTGCTGCGGCAGATAGGCGACCTGACGGGCGAACTCGCGGTTCTCCCAGTCGCGCAACGGGCGGCCAGCGAAACGCAGCGTGCCGGCCGTGGGCGGCTGTTGACGCGCGAGCAGTTTGAGCAGCGTCGACTTGCCCGAGCCGTTGTGGCCGATCAGGCCGCATACGCGCCCCTTCGGGAGCGTGAGCGCGAGCGGATGCAGCAGCACGCGCTCGCCGATGCTAAACGACACGCCGTCGAGTTCGTACATGGGTTCGCCGTGCGCGACGTGAGCGGAAAAAACGGACGGGTTGGCGTTCATGTGAGGTGAAATCCTGATCAGGAATAAGCGGACGTGAGGCTGGCCGCATGCGCGGCGCCGGAGCCGTCCTCGACGATCTGGCCGACATCGAGCTTGATGAAGCGCTCGGCAAGATGGAAATAGCGGTCGTCGTGCGTGATGACGAGCACGGTCTTGCCCTTCGCCTTCAGTTCGGGCAAGAGGCGCTTGTAGAACACGTCCTTGAAGAGCGGGTCCTGGTCGGCGGCCCATTCGTCGAACACGTAGAACGGCCGGTCCTCCAGATACGCAACGACGAGCGCGAGCCGCTTGCGCTGCCCTTGCGAGAGATCCAGCGTCGAAAACGCGCCGTCCTTCACGGTGACCTTGTGGTCGAGGTGGAGATCGACGAGCAACTGCTGCGCGAGCGCGTCGAGTCCGTCGCCGTGCATGCCGAGCAGCGTGTCGAACAGGAAGAAGTCGCTGAACACGACCGAGAAATGCTGGCGGTAGGCGTCGCGCCGCGCCTCGTCGACGGGTTCGCCGTTCAGCAGCACGCGGCCGCTCTCCGGCACATACAGGCCGACCAGCATCTTCGCGAGCGTGGTCTTGCCGCTGCCGTTGCCGCCGATCAGATAGACGAGCTCGCCGCGCCGGAACGTGAGGTCGATCGGCCCGAGCGTGAACACCTCGTTTTCCTTCTCGCGGAAATAACGGTGCGTGGCGCCGTCGAGCGCGATGGTGTCGAACGACGCCGCGACGGGCGGCTCAAGCATGACTTCCGGCGGCAACTCCGCGTTGACCTGCTCGATGCGTTCGAGCGCGACGCGCGCCGAACTGAGGCCCGGAATCGCGGACAGCACCGCTTCGATCGGCATGATCATGTAGACGAACACGATCGCATAGCCCGACATCACGTGCGAATCGACCTTGATGTAGCGCGCGAACACGAACAGCGTGAGGCCGATGAACGCGAACAGGATGAAGTTGCCCCAGCTCGTCGCCGCCGCGTACAGCATGTAGCCGCGCGTGCGCTGCACGCGCACCGCCTCGATGTTGGTGGCGAGCGTGTCCTCGACGAACGCGCGCCTGCGGGCGCGATGCAGCTTGAGTTCCTTCGCGCCGTCGAAGAGCGCGCGGAAGTGCTTGACCAGATCGTCCTCGCGCTTGCGGGACGCGCGCAGATGAAACATCGCGCGGCCATGAGCGTAGCGAAAGCCCGTCATGCCGAGCACGATGGTGACGATCGCGACCGCGAGAATCGGCCACGACATATAGCCGAGATACGCGAGGCAGCCGACGATCACCGCGCTTTGCATCGCGAGCGACGGCAGGCTGACGAAGAACACGACGATCGTGTCGAGGTCCTGGGTCAGCACCGCGAGCGACCTGGCCGCGCCCTGTTTTTCCAGATGCGCAAACGCCGCGTCGCCGATGCGGCGGATCGTGCGCATGCGCAGCGTCGCCTTCGCCTGCTGGCCGAGCCACATGAAGAGCGACTGCGCGAGAGCGCGCATCGCGAGCACGGCGAGGCCGACCATGAGGAACTGCCAGCCGAGCCGCGCGAGTTCCGCCGACGACGCGACCAGCGCCTGATTGATGAGGGCCAGCAGCGCGGCATTGCCGAGGCCGCCGAGCACGCTTGCAACGAGCGCGGCGGCGAGCATCCAGCGGGACTTGCTGACCAGTTGCAAAAGTACGGACATGAAGCTCCTTTCGTTGCGGCGTCGGTGCGGGAGGACCGCGGGCCGGCTCATGGTAGCGAATGCCACCGGCGCCAGCAAACATCCTCGCGCGCCGGCCGCGTCAGTTATCGTCGCCTCGCGCGGCGCCCGCATGCGCGAAGGGTCTTTCGTGTTCGTTGCGCCCGTCGTGCGGCGCGTGCGGCACGTGCGGCGCGTGCGGCTCATGCGGCCTGTGTGCGACAGGCGCCATGTGCGCGCCCGAAGCCTCGTCCCGCGACGCATGCCGCCAGGCCGTCTGCGCCGGCTGCGCGTCGGCGGGCGACGCCTGCTGTGCCTGCCTGCGCCGTTTCAGGAACGGGCAGCGGTCGTCGATGGGCGCGTTGGCGTCGTCGAGGAAATACTGCTTCCATTCGAGATTGCCGGGATCGCCGTAAAAGCCGAGATCGGGATGCGCGGGAATCTCGTCCCACGTTTCCAGACGCTTGCGCACCTGATTGCGCGCCTCGCGGCCGATGACCTTGTTCGTGATCGTATCGACGAACACGGAGCGCGGCTGAAACAGCAGCACCATGCCGGGGCCAAGGTTGCGGCTATGGCGCGCGCGAAACGACGGGCACGCGCACACCACGAACATCTGCACGCCGGCATATGAAAACTCCCAGGCTTCGTCCATCGGGTCCGGCTGCTGGTCCGCCGCCGGGTCCGGGTCGACGTCGTGCAACCGCTGCAGGATGCCCCAGAAAAGCGCCTGGTACGCCTCGTGCGCAAGCGGCTCGGGATCGGGCTCGAAGAACACGGCGATGTTGTTTCTCCTGTATTCCGGTTGCAGCGCGAGCTCCGCGAAGGTTTGCATCGTCGCGGGCAGATCGCGCAGGTCGCGGCCGTTGACGAACGAGTAGAACATCTCGCCGCGCCGCTCGGCCATCGTGCCGAAGAAGCACGGATAAGCCGGATCGAGCACCTGCTCGCGCAGCGTTGCATATGAAGCGTCCAGCCACGCGGGCGCGGACACCGCCGCACCCGTCGCCCTGCCGGCGATGATCCGGCTTTTCCAGTCGCTGACCTCGAATCGATCGGCCTGCGCGATAGCACTATTGCCTGCTTCCATCGTTCGCTCTCTCTTCCTGACCCACTGTTGCGCGCGTCGAACGCGCGAGGCATCCCAGGCCGATCGGCCGGGACGTCGATACTGCTGTCGTGGGGAAGAGGCGCCTTTCTTGTCGATCTCCGTCGTGAGCGCCCGCGTTGTGCCGCGTTGTGCAACTTGCATCTAAACCGTGCCGGCTATCAGGTCGAATCAGGTCGAGGCTGCCACCGGTTCGTCCAGCTCGGCGACGAGCGCCTCGATCCAGTCGTCGGGAATGATCGGCTGGTGATACGTGCATTCGCCCGAGACCACCGTCGAGCCGTGCAGACGACCATCGGGAATCAGCACCATGTCGCCTTTGTGCATCGCGAGCTGCATGCCGACGTTGCCCCAGAAGAGCATGTCGCCCTCCTCGATCGTGACGAGACGGTGATCGTTGTGAACGTGCGTCGTCGAGCACATTTCGTGCGGCTCGACGAAGGTCTCGCGGTCGATGCCGGGACACTCCGCGTCGATGCGCGAACTGATGCGGTGTGCGAAAGCCACGTAGTCGCGAATCGACGAGAGCCAGCGCAGTTGCTCGCCGAGATCCCAGCGCCCGCGTTCGGCAAGCCGCTCTCCCGCGACGATGCCTTGCACGCACTGAGCGCGCGCGGCGGCGCCGGAACCGTCGGCAATGCGCCGCAACGCGCGCGCACAGCGCTGTTCGAGCGCGGCTTTCAGTGCTGACGGATCAGCCGGGGCTCGACCGGCCGGTTGCAGATGCGCGCAGGCGCGCTCCAGCGCGAGGCCGAACGCGAGCCACTCGGCCTCGGCCGCGAAGGCCGCGCCGATCAGGCCGAACGCGCGATCCGGACGGCGCGCGAGCGCATACAGCAGATTGCACTTCGCGGTGCTGGTCGGCAGATAGAACTGCCAGTAGGCGTGCTGCCGGCGCGTGACGCCGACCGCCGCCGCGACGCGTTCGAGCAGCGCGTCGTCCGGCGCCTCGCGATGCAGGCTCGGGCGTTCGTCGGGCGCGAGCATGTCGAAAAAGCCGCTCGCAGCGGCGCGTGCGAGCGCGCGCCGCTTGGAGACGGCGAGCGACCAGCGCTGCACCATGCTGAAACGCAGCCCTTCCTCGAGGTAGTCGTTGCGCATCAGCCGCTCGAATGTGGCGGACCAGAAAGCGAGTTCCTCGTCGACGATGTGCGCGAGACGCGCGCTCACCGCATCGACGCCTTCGTTCGTGTCGATGTCGTTCGTCAGATATTCGAACGCGTAGGCTTCGAGGAACGGCGCGATCTGCGCGCCGAGCACGCGCGTCGCCTCACGATAGAAATCGGCGAAGCGTTGCCATTCGGCCGGCTCGCCGCTCGCGGGGGCACGCGCGACGTCGAGCTCGTAGATCGACATCAGCGTGCGGCCCGACGCGAGCGCCGGAAGACGGCTCACGTTGTGCCGACGCACGGGCTTCATGAACTTGAGGAACTCGAAGTCCTCGGGACGCAGCGGGCGGCGATGGAAATCGTCGTCGAGCAGCAGTTCGTCGACGGTCGCGCTGCGGAACGGCTCCGCGGCGGCGAACTGCTTGATGAGCGCCACGTAGCGCTCGCTCTGGCCAACGAACGGTGAGAAATCGAAGATCGGCAGCGAAGCCTGGCTCATGGTGCTCATGGTCATTCGGTCCTTATCCGGGTTGCCTCGATACTGCGAGTGATGGTTGCGAAGCGGCTCGCGCGAGGAACTCACGCGCATGCGCCGGTCAACGGTTTCGTCATGATGACGGCGCTCGGCGTATGTCGTACATGTTGCGCAAGCGCGTTCGCAACGACGGCGAGTACGGCTTCGCGCGCTGTGTCGATGAAGAAATGCCCGCCGTCGAACTCGTGCACCGCGCATGCGCCGC
>Ga0182007_10001278_pt1 | contig 13634 bp, 11 predicted proteins | sample Sormic07211113_1_FD_123023 | JGI IMG/M metagenome (GOLD analysis project Ga0182007, IMG submission 123023) | Rhizosphere microbial communities from Sorghum bicolor, Mead, Nebraska, USA - 072115-113_1 MetaG | ecosystem: Host-associated > Plants > Roots > Rhizosphere | place: USA: Nebraska... | reverse complement strand
GCCGGTGCTACTCCGCCGCCGGTGCTACTCCGCCGCCGGGAGTGCCGCGCGAGGGCGTTGCCAGCCGCGGGAGCCTCGGGCGCGGAGCCAGGCGGTGGTCTCCTCGGGGGGCATCGCCGCCGCCACCAGCCATCCCTGAACGGCGTCGCAGCCGAGGTCGCGCAGGCGCTCCCAGGTCTCGTCGTCCTCCACGCCCTCCGCGACGACGAGCAGCCCCAGCGAGTGCGCGAGGTCCACCGTGCACCGCACGATCTCCGCGTCCTCGGTGTCGACCGCGAGCCGGGCCACGAACGAGCGGTCGATCTTCAGCTCGCTCACCGGCAGCCGCCGCAGGTGCACCAGCGACGAATACCCGGTCCCGAAGTCGTCCAGCGACATCTTCACACCGTGCCCGGTCAGCCCGGCCAGGGTGTCCGCGGCCCGCTGCGGGTCCTCAAGGAGCACATGCTCCGTTATCTCCAGCTGGAGTGCCCCCGCCGGCACCCCGTGCCGGGCCAGCCGCGCCGCCACCGACCCCGCGAAGCCTGGTGTGTGCACGTCCCGCGGGGACACGTTGACCGCGACCGGCACATACAGCCCCTGGGCCCGCCACTTGGCCACCTGGCCGAGCGCCGTCTCCAGCACGTACTCCGTGAGATGGGGCATCAGCCCCGAGGACTCGGCGATCGCTATGAACTCGTCCGGCGGCACCTTCCCGCGCTCGGGATGCACCCAGCGGACCAGCGCCTCCAGCCCGGCCACCTGCCCGTCGAAGCGGACCTTGGGCTGGTAGTGCAGCTGGACCTCGTGGGCGTCCAGCGCCCGGCGCAGATCACCCAGCAGACCGAGCCGGTCCGGTGTGTTCGAGTCCCGCTTGGACTCGTACACCTCGACGCCCGTACGGTCCCGCTTCGCCTGGTACATCGCCACGTCCGCCCGCCGCAGCAGCCCCTCCGCGTCCAGCGCGTGGTCCGGGAACACGGCGACGCCCGCACTGGCCTCCAGGACGAGGGTGAGTCCGTCGAGGTCGAGCGGGGAGCTGAGCGCGGTGACCAGGCCGCGGGCGATGCGGGTCGCGGAGGTGGTGGAGTCGGCGACCGGCAGTAAAACCGCGAACTCGTCGCCGCCGAGCCGCGCGGCCTCCGCACCGCGCGGCAGCGCGACGCGCAGCCGGTCGGCTATCTGCAGGAGGAGCCGGTCGCCGGCGAGATGCCCGAGGGTGTCGTTGACGGACCGGAAGCGGTCGAGGTCTATGAGCATCAGGGCGGAGCGGGCGCCGATCCGCTCGGCGTCGTCGAGGGCCGTCCAGATGCGTTCGAGCAGCCACTGCCGGTTGGGCAGTCCGGTCAGCGGATCGCGCAGCTGCTCCTCGGCCCGGGCGCGGGCGATCCACAGGGTGGAGTCGAGGGCGATCAGCGGGATGGAGAACAGCGGCAGCAGCACCGGCTGGGCGACGGCGACGACGCACACCAGCGGGGCGATACCGAGCAGCGCGACCGCGACCAGGCCCTGTCTGACCAGGGCGGTACGGGCGACGGTGGGCAGTCCGCCGCGCGGGGCGTGCAGATACCAGAGCAGGATGCGGGTGACCATGAGGTAGGCGATCGCGACCAGGACCACCTCGGGGGCGGTGTACAGCGTCCAGCTGTCGGGGTTCCAGGGTTTCTCGACGGACGGCACCCGGCCGAAGGCGCCGAGCACGAGGGCGCCGGCGCCGATGCCGAGGATGTCCACCGCGCCCTGCAGTACGCCGGCCCGCCAGCGGTTGCGCCGGGCTATGCCGACCAGCACGACGACGGTGAGGCTGACCATGCCGGCCGCCACCCAGCCGTAGAGCATCAGCACGGCGAGGGTGAGGGCGGCGCCCGAGCCGGTGCCGCCCCACCAGCGGGAACGGCCGAGCATCACCAGGTGGCCGACGATGATGCCGGTCAGTACGGCGAGCGACCAGCCGACGGTGCCGGACGGGAAGAGCGCGTGGGTGCCGGTGAACGCCTGGTAGAACCCGGCGCCGAGGACGAAGGCGGCCGCGCCGACGACCCCCGCGGGCAGGGCGGGCCAGGACAGGTGCCGTTCGCGGTCGGTGTCCGGCAGGGCGGAGGTGTGTGCCGCGGTGAGCTGGGGGGCGCCGCGTACGTCCGTCGCGGTGTACTGTCCGGTGCCGCGCCCCTCCGCGCCCGGACGCTCCGGGGGCCGCCCGGCCCGTCGGCTCGTCCGCCAGGCGCCGGTGCCCCGGAGCCGGCGCAGCCGTGAGTCCGGGGCGGCGCTCTCGGTCGGTTCCATTCCCGTCCCTCTCACAGCCGGCGGTGCCCACGCCACGCGGCCCGATGCCCGACATCCATCAACGGCGCCGCGTTGGAAAACCCTTCCCCTCCGGTCCCGGAGAGCCCTCCGGGACCAACGGGGATGCCCCGACCGCAGCTGGGCACGGCAGGCGCACGTCTCAACAGTAGGCCGCAGAAGGCTTCCACGGGCAGCGGTCGTAGACGGTTGCCCGAATGGCCCCGGCCACCCGTATGCATCTGGTATGCGCCGAACGGGTGGCCTTCAACCGCTACTCCTCTGCGGAAAGCGCAACTTCGGCCGCCGCTTCCGGTCCCTGTTCCAGCAGGACGGCGAAGCCGTCCTCGTTCAGAACAGGCACCTTGAGCTGCATCGCCTTGTCGTACTTCGAACCAGGATTGTCACCTACGACAACGAAGGACGTCTTCTTCGAAACAGAACCGGTCACTTTCGCTCCCCGGGCCTGCAGCGCCTCCTTGGCCCCGTCCCGGGTGAAGTGCTCCAGCGTGCCGGTGACCACGACGGTCATCCCCTCCAGCGGCCGCGGGCCCTCGTCCTCGCCGGTGCTCTCCTCCTCCATACGGACCCCGGCGGCCCGCCACTTGCGCAGGATCTCCTGGTGCCACTCCTCGGCGAACCACTCCTTGACGGAGGCGGCGATGATCCCGCCGACCCCGTCGGTGTTCGCCAGCTCCTCCTCGGTGGCCTGCTCGATCCGCTCGATCGAGCGGAACTCACGGGCCAGCGCCTCGGCCGCGACCGGCCCGACATGACGGATCGACAGACCGGTCAGGACCCGGGCGAGCGGGCGCTCCTTGGCCGCGGCGATGTTCTCCAGCATCGCGACCGCGTTCTTCTTCGGCTCGCCCTGCTGGTTGGCGAAGACGGTGGCGATCTTCTCCTCGCCGGTCTTCGGGTCGCGCTTGGGCAGGCCGCTGTCCTGGTCGAGGACGTACGCCTTGATGGGCAGCAGCTGCTCGATGGTGAGGTCGAACAGGTCGCCCTCGTCCTTCAGCGGCGGCTCCTCCGGCTCCAGCGGCTTGGTGAGGGCGGCGGCGGCGACGTACCCGAAGTGCTCGATGTCCAGTGCCTTGCGGCCCGCGAGGTAGAACAGGCGCTCACGCAACTGGGCCGGGCAGGTCCGGGCGTTGGGGCAGCGCAGGTCGACGTCGGCCTCCTTCATGGGCCGCAGCGGTGTACCGCACTCGGGACACTCGGCCGGCATCACGAACTCGCGCTCGCTGCCGTCGCGCAGATCGACCACCGGGCCGAGGATCTCCGGGATGACGTCACCGGCCTTGCGCAGCACCACCGTGTCGCCGATGAGGACGCCCTTCGCCTTGACGACGTCCTGGTTGTGCAGGGTCGCGAACTCGACCTCGGAGCCGGCCACCGTCACCGGCTCGACCTGCGCGTACGGCGTGACGCGGCCCGTGCGGCCCACGCCGACGCGGATGTTGATGAGCTTGGTGTTGACCTCCTCGGGCGCGTACTTGTACGCGATCGCCCAGCGCGGGGCGCGGGAGGTGGAGCCGAGCCGCCCCTGGAGGGGGATCTCGTCGAGCTTGACGACCGCGCCGTCGATCTCGTGCTCCACGGAGTGGCGGTTCTCGCCGAAGTAGGCGATGAACTCCCGGACGCCGTCCAGGTCGTCGACGACCCTGTTGTGCTTGGCGGTGGGCAGGCCCCAGCTCTTCAGCAGGTCGTAGGCCTGGGAGAGCCGGGTGAGCCCCTCGAAGCCCTCCAGGGCGCCGATGCCGTGGACGACCATGTGGAGGGGGCGGCCGGCGGTGACGCGCGGGTCCTTCTGGCGCAGCGAACCGGCCGCCGCGTTGCGCGGATTGGCGAAGGGCTTGTCGCCGGCCTCGACCAGACGGGCGTTGAGCTCCTCGAACTTGTCCATCGGGAAGTAGACCTCGCCGCGGATCTCCACGAGGTCGGGGACCTGGTCGCCCTTCAGCCGGTCCGGAATCTCCGCGATCGTACGGACATTGGGGGTGATGTCCTCCCCCGTCCGCCCGTCGCCGCGGGTCGCCGCGCGGGTGAGACGGCCGTGCTCGTAGGTGAGGTTGACGGCGAGGCCGTCGACCTTGAGCTCGCACAGCAGGTGGTAGTCGGTTCCGCCGACGTCCTTGGCGACGCGCTCGGCCCAGGCGGCCAGCTCCTCGTCGCTGAAGGCGTTGTCGAGGGAGAGCATGCGGGAGCGGTGCTGGACCGCGGTGAACTCGGTCTCGTACGCCCCGGCGACCTTCTGGGTCGGCGAGTCGGGGGTCCGCAGCTCGGGGTACTCCTCCTCCAGCCCCTCCAGCGTCCGCAGGAGCCTGTCGAACTCCGCGTCGCTGACCACCGGGGCGTCGTTCACGTAGTACCGGAAGCGGTGCTCCTCGATCTGCTCAGCGAGCTTCGCGTGCTTCTCCCGCGCCTCGGCGGGCACCGTCGTCTCCGCTTGCTTGTCGCCGGCCACCGTGTTGTCCTCCCGTTACTCTGGGTTGTCCGCGAGAGATCTCGCCGCCCGGACGCAGTGGGCGAGCGCCCCGCGCGCGTACTCCGGGGAGGCCCCCGCGAGTCCGCACGACGGCGTGATGGTGACCGCCTGGGCGAGAAGCCCCGGTTGCAGCCCCAGCCTGCGCCACAGCGTCCTGACACCCATGACGCTACCGGCAGGGTCTGACAATCGGCCGTCCGTGCCCGGCACGACACCCGCGAAGAGCCGGGTACCCGCTTCCACCGCCTCACCGATCGTGTCGTCGTCACGTTCGGTGAGGAGCGAGAAGTCGAAGGAGACCGCGGTGGCGCCGGCCCGGCGCAGCAGGGCGAAGGGGACGTCCGGTGCGCAGGAGTGGACCACGACGGGGCCGTCGCCGTGAACCCCCATGACGTCGCGGAGCGTGGCCTCGACGATCTGCCGGTCCACGGCGCGGTGGGTGCGGTACCCGCTGGCCGTCCTGACCTGGCCGCGCAGTACGGCGGTGAGGGAGGGCTCGTCGAGCTGCAGGACGAGGCGGGCGCCGGGGATGCGGCGGGCGAGCTCGGCGAGGTGGAGGCGCAGGCCCTCGGCGAGCGAGGCGGCGAGGTCACGGCACGCGCCGGTGTCGGAGAGCGCCGACTCTCCGTTCCTCAGTTCGAGGTTGGCGGCGAGCGTCCAGGGCCCGACGGCCTGCACCTTCAGCGGGCCCTCGTACCCCTGGGTGAACTCCTCCAGCGCGTCGAGGTCCTCACCGAGCCATGAGCGGGCCCGTTTGGTGTCCCGCCCCGGCCGGTCCCCGAGCCGCCAGCCGCTGGGCTCCACGCGCGCGTACAGCTCGACGAGCATTCCGGCGGTCCGTCCGATCATGTCCGCGCCGGGGCCGCGGGCGGGGAGCTCGGGGAGGAAGAGGAAGTCCTCGCAGATGCCGGTGACCGTCTTGGCGGTCTCGCGGGCGTCGCCGCCGGGCATGGAGCCGATGCCGGTGGCGGGACCGAAGGGAAGATCTGGGTTCACACGAGCAGCCTATGTTTTCCCGCCCCGCCGTTCTCCCGCCCCGCCGCTCCTACCCGTCCCGTCCCCCGGGCCCTGCCGCCCCCGTCAGCGGCCCGGCCGTACCGTCAGGTCGTTCACCTCTGCGTCCCTCGGGAGGTCGATGGCCATGACGATCGTCGTCGCCACGGACTCCGCGTCGATCCACTGCGCCGCGTCGTACTCCTTGCCCTCCTGCTGATGGACCTTGGCCTGCATCGGGCTCGCCGTACGCCCGGGGTACACGGACGTGACGCGGACGCCGTTGCCGTGCTCCTCGTCGCGCAGCGCGTCCGCCAGCGCCTTCAGGCCGTGCTTGGAGGCGGCGTACGCCGACCAGTCGGCGTTCGCCCGCAGTCCCGCCCCGGAGTTCACGAAGACGACGTGTCCGCGCGTGGCCCGCAGCTGCGGCAGGAAGTGGCGGGTCAGTTCGGCCGGCGAGATCAGGTTGACGTTCAGCTGGTGGCGCCAGGTCTTCGGGGTGAGTTCCCCCACCGGGCCCAGGTCGACCACGCCGGCGATGTGCAGCAGACAGTCCACGCGGTCCGGGAGCGACTGGTGCGAGAAGGCCCAGGACAGCTTGTCGGGGTCGGCCAGGTCGCCCACCAGCGTCCGTGCGCCCGGGAACTCGGCCGCCAGTTCCTTCGCGCGCCCCGCGTCACGCGCGTGCAGCACGAGGTCGTCCCCGCGCGCGTGAAGGCGCCGCGCGACCGCGGCGCCGATGCCGGAGCCCGCTCCGGTGATCACATGTGTAGCCATGCCCGCCATGCTCGCATCACCGCATGCCGAGCGACTCCTCCAGGTGGGCCAGCGCCCCCACCGGCTCCTCCGCGAAGAACACCAGGTCGGTCAGGGGCACGGGCAGGAAGCCCTCGTCCTCCATGCGCCGGAACTGCTGCTTGAGGCCGTCGTAGAAGCCCGCGGTGTTCAGCAGCACCACCGGCTTGTCCGAGTGCCCGTGCTTCTTCAGCTCCAGGATCTCGGTCGCCTCGTCGAGCGTTCCCGTACCGCCGACCATGATCACCACGGCGTCGGCCTTCTCCAGGAGCAGCTTCTTGCGTTCGGCGAGGTCCTTGGCGATCACCATCTCGTCGACGCCCGGGCGCACCTTGGCCACCAGGAACTCCACCGAGACCCCCACGAGCCGTCCGCCCGCCTCCTGCACGCCGTCCACGACCACCTTCATCAGCCCGACGTCCGAACCGCCCCACACGAGCGTGTGGCCGCCCTTGCCCAGCAGTTTCGCGAACTCCCGCGCGGGGCGCGTGTAACGGTCGTCGAGGTCGGCGGCGGAGAGGAACACGCAGATTCGCATGAGGCCACGGTACGCGGGAAGAACCGGGGGCCCGCGAGTGCTCTTCCGGTATGACCGAAGGACACACGATCACCATCGAGCAAGGCGACCGGCACGTGCGCGTGGTGCACGGCGACCAGGTCCTGGCGGAGAGCGAACGCCCCCTCGTACTCAGGGAGACGGGCTGTCCGCCGCGGTACTACCTCCCCGCCGACGACGTACGGCTCGACCTGCTGACCCCGTCCGACACCCACACCTACTGCCCCTTCAAGGGCACGGCCTCCTACTGGTCGCTGCCCGACGCTCCCGACCTGGTGTGGTCGTACCCCGAGCCCAAGCCCGAGGTCGCGCAGATCAAGGATCATCTCTGCTTCTACGAAGTCGAACTGTCCTGACCGAGGTGTCGTGACCGATGATTTCCGTGCCGTGCGGCAGTCTCGACAGGCATGGACAACACCACCATTTCGCGCGACGGCACCTCCATCGCGTACCAGCGCACCGGTGAGGGCCCCGCGGTCGTCCTGGTGAGCGGTGCCATGTCGACGGGCGCCACCGTGGCGCCCCTCGGCGTGCCGCTGTCGGGCGGCTTCACCGTCGTCTCCTACGACCGCCGCGGGCGGGGGCAGAGCGGCGACACGGAGCCCTACGAGGTCGCCCGCGAGGTCGAGGACCTCGCGGCCCTGATCGACGCGCTGGGCGGCGAGGCGTGGCTCTACGGCCACTCCTCGGGCGGCGCGCTGGTCCTGGAGGCGGCGGCGAGCAAACTGCCGCTGCGGGGCGTCGCCGTGTACGAGGTGCCGTACGCCGTCTACGAGGGCGGCGCCAAGGAGCGCGCCGAGTACACCGAGAACCTCACCGCGGCGCTCGGCGAGGGCCGCCGCGGGGACGCCGTGGAGCTGTTCCTGCGGCTGACGGGGCTGGCCGAGGAGATGATCCAGGGCGCCCGCAACTCCCCCATGTGGCCCGGCATGGAGTCGATCGCGCCGAGTCTCGCCCACGACGACGCGGTGATGGGCGACGGACTGGTGCCGCGGGAAAGGCTGGCCGCCATCGACGTGCCCGTGCTGTCCCTCGCGGGCAGCGCGAGCCCCGCCTGGATGCGTGAGGCCGCCCGGACGGTGGCCGAAACCGTACCCCGGGGGACGTATCGCGTCCTGGAGGGCCAGGCGCACACGGTCGATCCGAACGTGCTCGCGCCGGCGCTGACGGAGTTCTTCACAGCGGATTGAGAGGCCGGAGCCGCACGGTCCGGGACACCCTCCGTGACACCCTCATGCCGGTTGTTCGAGCTGTGGGCGCCGTCCCGGGCCCCCTGCAGGCCCATGGGACGGCCCGTCCCCGACAGCCCTACGCGACCGGAGTCGCCGTCCTCGCGCGCGTGGTCGTCGCGATCGTCGCCGAGCCCACCACGCGCGTGCCGTCGTACAGGACGATCGCCTGGCCGGGGGCGACGCCGCGGACGGGCTCCGTGAAGGACACCGACAGCTCGCCGTCCACCAGCTCCGCGCGGACCTCGGTCTCGCCGCCGTGGGCGCGGAGCTGGGCGGTGTAGGTGCCGGGGCCGGAGGGGGCCGTGCCGCACCAGCGGGGCTTGATCGCGGTGAGGGCGGTGACGTCGAGGGCGGCGGCCGGGCCGACCGTCACGGTGTTGTCCACCGGCGAGATGTCGAGGACGTAGCGCGGCTTGCCGTCGGGGGCCGGAGTGCCGATGCGCAGGCCCTTGCGCTGGCCGATGGTGAAGCCGTAGGCGCCCTCGTGGGTGCCGACCTTCGTGCCGGACTCGTCGACGATGTCGCCCTCGGCCTTGCCGAGGCGGCCCGCGAGGAAGCCCTGGGTGTCGCCGTCGGCGATGAAGCAGATGTCGTGCGAGTCGGGCTTCTTGGCGACCGCGAGGCCCCGGCGCTCGGCCTCGGCGCGGATCTCGTCCTTGGTGGTGACCGTGTCGCCGAGCGGGAAGAGGGCGTGCGCGAGCTGCTTCTCGTCCAGGACGCCGAGGACGTACGACTGGTCCTTGGCCATGTCGGAGGCGCGGTGCAGCTCGCGGGTGCCGTCCTCGTTCACGATCACCTGGGCGTAGTGGCCGGTGCAGACGGCGTCGAAGCCGAGCGCGAGGGCCTTGTCGAGCAGGGCGGCGAACTTGATCTTCTCGTTGCAGCGCAGACACGGGTTCGGGGTGCGGCCGGCCTCGTACTCGGCGACGAAGTCCTCCACCACGTCCTCGCGGAAGCGGTCGGCGAGGTCCCAGACGTAGAACGGGATGCCGATGACGTCCGCGGCGCGGCGGGCGTCGCGCGAGTCCTCGATGGTGCAACAGCCGCGCGCGCCCGTGCGGAACGACTGCGGGTTCGCGGAGAGCGCGAGGTGGACGCCGGTCACGTCGTGGCCGGCTTCCGCGGCGCGGGCGGCGGCGACGGCGGAGTCGACCCCGCCGGACATGGCGGCGAGTACGCGAAGGGGGCGGGGGCGCTGCGAGGTGTCAGTCATAGCCCTTCAAGAGTACGGGCCCGGGGGAACCGGGGCCCACGAGTATCCGTTGACGATCACAGGGGACGAGGAAGGATCGCATGGGGGACGGGAAGAGGGCCGAGGACGCCGACCGGCGGCTGGGCCGGCGTGCGCTGATCGTGGGCGGTGCGGCGGCCGCGGTCGGTACGGCCGCGCTGGCGCGCGAGGAGCTGACGCATCTGTGGTGGCGGCTGCCGGGCGTGGAGAAGCCGCGGGTGGCGGGCGCGGTGGACTTCCGGGGCGCGCGGTGGATCGCGGCCTCCTCGGCGAACTACCGGCGGGCGGACCGCCCGGACGACTACGCGATCGACCGGGTGATCGTCCATGTCACCCAGGGCAGTTACGCGAGCGCGGTGAAGGCCTTCGAGGACCCCGGCCACCAGGCCGCGGCCCACTACATCGTCCGTGCGGACGGGCGGATCACCCAGATGATCCGGGAGCTCGACGTGGCGTTCCACTCGGGCAACCGGGAGTACAACGAACGCAGTGTCGGCATAGAGCACGAGGGCTTCGTGGAGCGCCGATCGTCCTTCACGGACCCGATGTACGCCGCCTCGGCGCGGCTGACGGCCGGGATATGCGGGCGGTACGGCATACCCGTCGACCGGAGGCACATCATCGGGCACGTGGAGGTGCCGGGGACGGACCACACCGACCCCGGGCGGTACTGGGACTGGGAGCGGTACATGAGGCTCGTGGAGCAGGCCCGCGGCTGACCCACCGCCTTCGGCCACGGACGGGGCAAAATCCGGCGGGGCCGCAGGATGTCCGATGCTTACCTCGCGTCATGCGGGATCAGGCGGTACTCAACTCGCTTCTCATTCAGGGGAGTTGGATGTGCGCGCCGCTCACCGCCCGTTCACAGCGCCCGCGTTCCACTCCTACGTTCGCCCCAGTCCTTACACAGACCTCACGTCGAACATCCCGACCCATGGCTGACATCACCGCGCCCGAGGGCCCCACGGGCGACATGAGCAAAACGGGCAAACCATGCAATATGGGCAACATGGCTAACACGGGCATACATGCCAAGACCAAGCATGCCAAGACCAGCCGCACCGCCGGCGGCAAGGGTGTGCACCGGCGCACGTTCCTCGGCGGCATGGCGGGGGTCGGTCTCGGCGCCGTGGCGGGCGCCGGGGCCGCCTTCTCCCTGCTGACCCAGGCGGGCGGGAACAAGGCGAGCGCCGCCACCGGCACCGCCACCCTGACCGTTCCGGACCTCCTGGAGGGCACCACCTCCGGCGGCACGACCACCTTCACGCTGAAGGCGAAGACCGGCACCGCCGAGGTGGTCTCCGGGGTCACCAGCAGCACCATGGGCTACAACCAGTCCTCCCTCGGCCCCACCATGAAGTGGACCAGTGGCGACACGGTCCGGCTCGACATCACCAACAGCCTGGGCGAGGACACCACCGTCCACTTCCACGGCGCCCACGTCCCGGCCAGGATGGACGGCGGTCCGCAGGTCGCCTTCTCGGACGGCACCACCTGGTCCCCCACGTTCACGGTCAAGGACAAGGCCAAGACGCTCTGGTACCACCCGCACGCCCTGGGCACCACGGCCAGGCAGGCGGTGCACGGCCTGGCCGGCATGATCATCGTGGAGGACGACTCCACCGCCTCCTCCGCCCTGCCCAGCACCTACGGCACCGACGACATCCCGCTGATCTTCCAGAGCCTGGCCGCGAGCAGCAGCGGCGACCTCAAGTACGACCTGACCGGCTACCTGAGCAGCGGCCTGTGCTTCCCGCTCCTCCTGAACGGCACCAACGTCGACAACACCACCCTCACCTTCACGGCGACCAGGACCCGCACCCGGTTCCGGTGCCTGAACGCCTCGCCGTCCGACATCATCACCATCCAACGCAGCGACGGCGGCACGCTCGACCAGATCGCCACCGACCAGGGCTACCTCTCCGCGGCCACCGAGGTCACCAGCATCCGGCTGGTGGCGGGCGCCCGCGCGGAGTTCGTGCTGGACCTGTCGGACGCGGTCACGCTCCAGGCCGTCATCACCACCGGCTGGGTGCGCGGCGGCAGCGGCACGTACGACGTGCTCGCGATCACCGCGTCCGGCACCGACACCCCGAAGGACCTGCCGAGTTCGCTCAACACGATCACCCGCTACGACACCAGCGGCTTCACCGCCCGGACCATCACCCTCGGCCAGAGTGGCACGACGATGCTGATCAACGGGTCCGCCGGCACCAGCATGTCCGCCATGGCGATGATCAGCACCACGCTGGGGTCCAAGGAGATCTGGACGATCAAGAACAGCACCCAGCTGGAGCACTCGTTCCATCTGCACGACGTGCCCTACCAGTTGATCTCCATCAACGGCGAGGACCCGACCGGCGTCGACCTGGGCTGGTTCGACACCTACGAGGTGGTCGGCGGCGGCTCGATCGAGATCGCCATGGAGTTCACCGACTTCGCCGACGACACCTATATGTACATGCTCCACTGCCATCTGCTGCAGCACGAGGACGAGGGCATGATGGCGTCCCTGATGGTGACGGAGAGCTAGGCGCCCGCCCGAGAGGCGGGGTTCAGGTCAGCCCGGCGGCGCGAGCACGCTCGACCGCCGGGCCGATCGCCTTGGCGACCGCCTCCACGTCGGCCTCGGTGGAGGTGTGCCCGAGGGAGAAGCGGAGGGTGCCGCGGGCCAGGTCCGGGTCGGTGCCGGTGGCCAGCAGGACATGGCTGGGCTGGGCCACGCCCGCGGTGCAGGCGGAGCCCGTCGAGCACTCGATGCCCTGGGCGTCCAGGAGCAGCAGCAGAGAGTCGCCCTCGCACCCCGGGAAGGTGAAGTGGGCGTTGGCCGGCAGCCGGCCGCCCGGCGCCGGGTCACCGCCGAGGATCGCGTCCGGGACGGCCGTACGGACGGACTCGACCAGGGCGTCGCGCAGGGCGCCGATCTCGGTGGTGAACCACTCGCGCTGTTCGGCGGCGAGCCGGCCGGCGACCGCGAAGGAGGCGACGGCGGGGACGTCGAGGGTGCCGGAGCGGACATGGCGCTCCTGGCCACCGCCGTGCAGGACCGGTACGGGGGTGTACTCACGGCCGAGGACGAGCGCGCCGATGCCGTACGGGCCGCCGACCTTGTGGCCGGAGACCGTCATCGCGGCGAGTCCGGAGGCGGCGAAGTCGACCGGGACCTGGCCGAAGGCCTGGACCGCGTCGGCGTGCAGCGGGACGCCGAACTCCTCTGCCGCGTCGGCCAGTTCACGGACCGGCATGATCGTGCCGATCTCGTTGTTGGCCCACATCACGGTGGCGAGGGCGACACTGTCGGGGTCGCGGGCGAGGGCTTCGCGCAGGGCGTCCGGGTGGACGCGGCCGTGGGCGTCGACCGGCAGGTACTCGACGGTCGCGCCCTCGTGTTCACCGAGCCAGTGCACGGCGTCGAGGACGGCGTGGTGCTCGACGGGGCTGGCGAGGACACGGGTGCGGCGGGGGTCGGCGTCGCGGCGGGACCAGTACAGGCCCTTCACCGCGAGGTTGTCGGCCTCGGTGCCGCCGGAGGTGAAGACGACCTCGCTGGGACGGGCGCCGAGGGCTTCCGCGAGGGTCTCGCGGGACTCCTCGACCGTACGGCGGGCCCTGCGGCCGGATGCGTGGAGGGAGGAGGCGTTGCCCGTGATGCTCAGCTGGGCCGTCATCGCCTCGACTGCCTCGGGGAGCATCGGGGTGGTCGCGGCGTGGTCGAGGTATGCCATGGTGCGACGATTCTACGGGCCGCCTCGGGAAGCCTCGCTGTGAGGTCGGCCGGGATCGGGGCCGGCGGGCGGACGGTACCCCGTCGTCCTCGGGGGGCTCACCCGTCGGTCATGGTGCGTTTCCTCCGGCTCACAGGCTCCAGGAAACCGTGTTCGACATCTGCATCACGACGGCCAGGACCACGAGGTCGGCCACGCCCAGGGTCAGGCCGAGGAACGCCCGGCCGCGGCGCTTGGTGCCGCGCCACAGGGCGACGGCGGCGAGGGCGATGGCGATCGGGCCGAGGAAGACGTTCAGGACCAGGAGGCCCACCAGGCCCAGGATGAAGGACGCGACGGCCATGCCGTCGGCGTC
>Ga0182007_10001277_pt1 | contig 13641 bp, 10 predicted proteins | sample Sormic07211113_1_FD_123023 | JGI IMG/M metagenome (GOLD analysis project Ga0182007, IMG submission 123023) | Rhizosphere microbial communities from Sorghum bicolor, Mead, Nebraska, USA - 072115-113_1 MetaG | ecosystem: Host-associated > Plants > Roots > Rhizosphere | place: USA: Nebraska... | reverse complement strand
TACTACACCACCAAACTGGAAGACGCGATCATCGTCGCCATCAACAACAAAATGCACAACTGCCAGGATCCGTCGAACGCGCACTTCACCCACCTGGAAGAAGTGCAGTTCACCTACCGCAAAATCACCTGGACTCACGAAGTCTCCGGTACTTCGGGTTCCGATGACTGGCGCGTTCCGGTCGCCTGATCCATATCGACTGTTTCAAGCATCGGCCAGCTCTGCTGGTCGATGTTATTTGCGTCACTCAAGAATTCTTGCGTTCGTTGATAGCCCACTCGGGCATCGATGGATGTCGTTTTACTGTACGAGGAACAAGGGATGTTCTCACCGGCTAACCAGCCCCATTTCACGTTGACTCTCGAAGGGGCGGACTTTCAGGTTCTGGCCTTCAAGGGCCGCGAAGCCCTGAACACGCCGTTTGAATTTGAGCTGGAGCTGGTCAGCGAACGCTCCTTCCTCGATCTCGAAAGCCTGCTGCACAAACTCGCTTTCTTGCAGTTGTCGCCCTCGGGCACCGGCATTCACGGGCTGGTCTACAGCATCGCCCAGGGTGAGGCCGGCAAACGCCTGACCCGCTACCGGATTTCCCTGCGTCCGCAACTGGCTTACTTGGCGCACCGGGTCAACCAGCGCATCTTCCAGCAGATGACCGTGCCGCAGATCATCGCTCAGGTCCTGGAAGAGCACGGCATCCTCGCCAGCGAGCACAAGTTCCAGTTGAGTGCGGTGTATCCCGAACGCATCTATTGCGTGCAGTACGACGAATCCGACCTGCAATTCGTCCAGCGTTTGTGCGAAGAGGAGGGCATTCACTACCACTTCCAACACAGCGCTTCCGGCCATCTGCTGATGTTCGGCGATGACCAAACGGTGTTCCCGAAACTCGCGCCGGTGGCCTATCAGCAGGACACCGGGCTGGTCGCCGATCAGCCGGTGATCAAGCGTTTCGGCCTGCGCATGACCACCCGCACCAGTCGCACCACGCGGCGCGATTACGATTTCACCAAGCCGAAGATCGAGCTGGAAAGTGACGCCAAAAGCGCCGCGAAGCCGGACCTCGAAGATTACGATTACCCCGGCCGTTTCGTCGATCGCGAACGCGGCAAGCACCTGGCCAATCGCGCTCTGGAGCGCCATCGCAGCGACTACCGACTCGCCGAAGGCAACAGCGATCAACCGATCCTGGTCACCGGCCACTTTCTCGCGCTAACCGCACACGCCAACCCGGTGTGGAACGACCTGTGGCTGCTCACCGAAATCTTCCACGAAGGCAAGCAGCCGCAGGTGCTGGAGGAGGTGATCAGCAGCGACGTCACCGATTTGAAGGACGATTTCCACCAGGGCTACCGCAACCAGTTCACTGCCATTCCCTGGGACGTGCCGTACCGTCCGCCGCTGGAGCACCCGAAACCGAAAGTCCTCGGTACCCAGAGCGCGATCGTCACCGGCCCTGAAGGCGAGGAGATCTTCTGCGACCAGTACGGTCGGGTGAAGGTGCAGTTCTTCTGGGACCGCGAAGGGCAGCACGACGACAAGACCAGTTGCTGGATGCGCGTGGCCTCGAACTGGGCCAGCCAGAACTTCGGTTCGATCAACCTGCCGCGCATCGGCATGGAAGTGCTGATCACCTTCCTCGAAGGCGATCCCGATCAGCCATTGATCACCGGTTGCCTGTATCACGGCGTGAACCTGCCGCCGTACAAACTGCCCGACTTCAAGACCGTGGCCACGGTCAAGAGCAAGGAATACAAGGGCAGCCGCGCCAACGAACTGCGGATCGACGACACCACCAGCGAGATCAGCATTGCATTGCGCAGTGACCACGGCGCCAGTGCGATCAACCTTGGTTACCTGACCCATCCGCGGCCGTCCGGCGGCCAGCCCCGTGGCGAAGGCTTTGAACTGCGCACCGACCGCCATGGCGCGGTGCGCGCCGCCGCTGGCTTGCTGATCACCACCGAACCGCGGCCGAACGAATCCAAGCACCACAAGGACCTGCCGGAAACTGCCGAGCGTCTGGCCACCGCCAGCGATCAGCAGGACGGTTTCGCGATGCAGGCCAAGGAGCTGCAAGCTCAGGAAGCGGGCGACCAGGATGATGTGGCCAAGGCGCTGCACGCCCAGCACCAAGGTGTGCTCGGCAGCGGTCCGGCGAACATGACCGCCAACGAGTTTCCAGAATTCACCGAACCGCACCTGGTGCTCGCCAGCCCGGCCGGCATTGCTCTGACGACGCCGCGCTCCAGCCACATCGCCACCGGCGAACACCTGGCCCTGAGCAGCACTGGCCACACCAGTCTGTCGATCGGCAAGCGCCTGCTGGCCAGCGCCAGTCGGGGCATGCGCCTGTTCGTGCAAAGTATGGGCTGGCGCCTGGTCGCGGCCTCCGGCGACATCGACGTCCGCGCTTTGAAGGACAGCATCAACCTGCTGGCCAAACTCAACATCACCGCCAATGCCGACCGCATCACCATTACTGCGAAAACCGAGCTGGTGATTCAGGGCGGCGGCAGCGCCACGACCTACAACGCTGGCGGCATCACCCACGCCACCACCGGACCGTACACCGCGCACGCGGCGAACTTCGCCTATACCGGGGCGAAAAGTCTCGCGGGTGTGTTCCCCGAACCGCCGAAACCGGGCAAGGGCAATCTGGAATTGTTTAACCAGTACGCCGGGCAACAGGGGATCAAGGGTGGCGACTTTGAAGTGATCGATGCGTTGGGCAAAAGCCTCAAGGGCAAGCTCGATGCCAAGGGTTTTGCCACCGTCTCCGGCGCCGCGCCGGGGCCGGCGCGGGTGATGTTTGGAAAGGACCCGGCGGACACCTGGAGCGATGGCAGCTACATCGGCAAACCGGAATGGCCGCTGCAACCGCCGAGTGCCGAGGACATCCCAGGCCCGGTGCAATCGATGGTCGCGCAGGTATTGCCGAGCAAGAACTGGGACGTGCTGGAGAAAGGCAAAAGTCTGGCGCAAACCGGCATGAACGCCATGCAAACCGCCCAAGGCGCGATGCAAACCGCGCAGCAAATCAAAGGCGAGGTGCAGGGCGGGGTGGCTGGATTGCCGAAACTCGCCAGTGCCGCCATGCCGAGTGCGTCGGGCCTCCTCGGCGCGGCGAGCAAGAGCGGCAAGTTGCCGAGTCTGCCCGCCGTAACTCCTCCCAAGACTTCCTTTAAAACCCCGAGCCTGCTGGCGGGTGAGATGCTGTCATGACCACTGAAATCGTAAAACGTGAACCGCAGGTTGCCATCGTTCCGCTGAGTGCTATCGACGTTCAGGATGTCGCCAGCAGCGCGGCGGTATTCGACGCCTGGCTTCAATCGGCGAGCGGCGGCGTGGTCACTCTCGACCGGATCAAGAACGTCGCCGGCGCCCTGCCAGTGGTGGGCAACATCATGGCGTTGGTCGATGCGCTGGGCGACATCGTTACCCTGTCGAATGCCCAGAAACGCGACCTGCTCGCTTGGGCCAGTCTGGGCATCAACCTGATCGGCGTACTGCCGTTGCCGCCGGCCATGGCGGCCGCGCGCATGACCCTGCGCCCGACCCTGTTTCTAGTGCGTCAGGAGATGAAGGCCACCGGCAAACTGCTGCTTAGCTCGTCGGCGATCGAAATCCTGATCGGGCACTTGAATGCGTCCATTATCGGTACCCTCGACGACTTCGTTGAGCAAGCCAAAGGTAAGCTGCCCGGCATACTGGCGGACGCCGGCAAGCTAGGCGAAGACGTCATCAACGAGATCGCCAAAGGCCTCGACGCGGTGGCCAATGGCAAGCTCAATGCAAAGGGGGATGCCCAGGCTGCCGGTCAAAAAATCAGCGCCGCCGGCGACCAACTGCTCAATGATCCCCTCGCGGCGATCGGCAACATTTTCGGGGCCGCTGCCAGTGCTTATAAAGCCGCAGGCAAGGGGCTGGCCAATAGCGCGGCCGGTCACCTGCTGCCCGATGACATCAAAAAAAAGGTGGCCACCGAGACCACAAAACTGCGCGCGATGGGGCCGGAGTTGCGAACCCAGTTGAGCAAGCTGGACGATGAGTCGGTGCAGAATTCCATCGGCTGGCTGCTGCTGATCCTGTCCGGTGCCGTCACCGTCTGGCGTAAGCGCAATGCTCATGGTCAGGGCGCCGGGGTCAAGCCTGACAAGATCAGTCAGGCCAAGCGTACGGCGTCCGAGGGTGGTTTGGGGGCCAACAGTCATCAGGCGCCAGCGACCAACGCACCCGACCCCAAGAAAAATGGCACACGTTCGAGTACGTGTCACAGCATCAGCTTTGCCTTGGGTTCGGAAAGCCTCAGCCACGCCGATTTCAGCCTGCCGGGGCCATTCCCGGTCGATTGGTCGCGCACCTACAATTCGCGTCTGGGCGCTTATGACCAGAGCGAACTCGGCGCACGCTGGATCACCGAGTTCACCACGCGTTTCGATTGCGTTAACGATGGCCTGAAGTTCCACGACTCCGACGGCCGCAGCCACAATTACCCGCTGCCCAAAGTCGGCCTGTTCCACTACGACGCCATCGAAAACATCACCTTGGTACGCGCCAGCGAAGACCAACTCCTTCTGTGCCGTGGTTTCGAACGCAAGGAAACCTACGTCCGCCATGGCCAGCGCTATGTGCTGACGAACGTCTTACTGCGCAACGGCGCCGGGATCATGCTGCATTACGAGCATCGTCACGGCGAACTGTCGGTGCTGTCGGACCTGATCACCTACCAAGAAAACGACATCAGCAAAGTTCATCTGCACCTCGGCACGCTGATCGATGATCAAGGCCGACTGATCGGCCTCTGGCAAATCGTTGACGGTGCTCCACTGCGCCAACTCTGTGCTTACCAGTACGATGCATATGGCGACCTGATTCAGGCCCAGGACGAGAACGGCGCCGCTTGGTCGTATCAGTACCAACATCACCTGATCACCCGTTACGCTGACCGCACCGGGCGTGGCATGAACCTGGAGTGGCAAGGTGTCGGCGCCGATGCCAAAGCCATCCGCGAATGGGCCGACGACGGCAGTTTCGAAACTCGCCTGGAGTGGGACGAAAACATTCGCCTGACCTACGTCACCGACGCCCACGGTAACGAAACCTGGCACTACTACGACATCCTTGGCTACACCTATCGAATCCGCTACGCAGATGAGCGTTCGGAATGGTTCTTCCGTGATGAGGCGAAAAACCTGATTCGTCACGTGCACGCTAACGGTAGTACCGATCGCTACCGTTATGACGAGCGCGGGAATTTGCTTGAGCACATTCGTGCCGATGATACCGTTGTGAACTTCGCCTACGACGATCAGGACTTGCTGATCAAGATCAGTGACGCCGAGGGCGGCCAATGGCAACGAGGCTATGACGACAGCGGCAACCTGCTCGAATCGCTCGATCCATTGGGCAACAAAACCGAATACGCCTACAACAAGGCCGGTCTGCCCACCGCGATCAAAGACGCCAACGGCAACGAAAAAGCCCTAGACTACAACGACGCCGGGCAGTTGGTGGAGTACGTCGATTGCTCTGGCAAAACCAGTACTTGGGAATACAACGAACTCGGGCAGATGATCTGCTTCACCGACCCAGTCGGGCAGAGCACTGAATACGAATACAAGGCCGGGCAGTTGGTGTTGATCAAACACCCGGACAAGACCGAAGAGCGTTTTGAGCGCGACGCCGAAGGTCGGCTGTTGGCCCACGTCGACGGCCTTGATCGCTGCACCACCTGGAGCTACAGCGCTGCCGGTTTGATCGCCGAACGCGTCGATGCTGCCGAGCAAACCTTGCGCTACCGCTGGGACCGTCTCGGCCGGTTGCTGGCCCTGGAAAACGAAAACGAGCGACGCGCGCACTATCTTTACGACCCTGTAGGTCGGCTGTTGGAGGAAACCGGATTCGACAGTCGCACCACCCGCTATCAATACGACGCCGAGACCGGGCGTCTCGCCCACATTGTCAACGGCGAACGCGTGATCTCGGTCAGCTTCGACCCCATGGGGCGTTTGACCGAACGCCGCGCCAGCAAGGGCGACAAGTCGCAAAGCGAGACATTCGCTTACGACGGCAACGGCAATCTGGTCATGGCCAACAATGCCGACAGCCGTCTGCAATGGTTCCACGACTCGGCCGGTAACCTATTACGCGAACACCAGCACTACCTTGGCCTGGAAAAACCCACGGTCGCGATCTGGCAGCACGAATACGACGTGCTCAACCAGCGTATTGCCACTGTGCGCCCGGACGGTCACCGCGTCAGCTGGCTGACCTATGGCAGCGGCCACTTGCTGGGTCTGCGCCTGGACGATCACGAACTGATCGGCTACGAACGCGACGACCTGCACCGCGAAGTCGCCCGCCATCAAGGCAATCAGCTGCTGCAAACCCAAAAATGGGACCCGGCCGGCCGCTTGCAAGAGCAACTGCTGGGGCGCAGCGACGACCAGTCCACACTGCTCAAACGCGACTACAAATATGACGCCGCCGGCCAACTGACCGACATCAACGACAGCCGTCGCGGCCCGCTCGCCTATAGCTACGACCCGGTCGGCCGACTGCTCAGCGCCACCACCCGCCAAGGCGTGGAAACCTTCGCCTTCGACCCGGCCAGCAACCTGCTCGACGATAAAACCGCCGAAATCCGTCGCCCACTGGACCAAACCCCGCCACGCAGCAAATTGGTGGACAACCTGCTGCGTGAATACGCCGGAACCCACTACGACTACGACGAACGCGGCAACCAGATCCAGCGCTGGCACAACGGCACCCGCAGCGATCTGCAATGGGACCTGTTCGATCGGCTCGTGCATTTCGAAGACCCACGTTTGGCCGTCGACTTCGCCTACGACGCACTGGGCCGACGTCTGCACAAAAACTCCAGCGCCCACTACAAACAGCGCCCCGATGCCGGCTCGCAATGGAACCGCAGCGAACACGCGCGCAAACAACGTGAATACGGCTGCGGCTTCACCCTCTACGGCTGGGACGGCGACAACCTCGCGTGGGAAAGCAACCCGGCACAGACCGACGGCGCGCCTGGCCGCACCGTCCATTACATCTTCGAACCCGGCACCTTCGTCCCGGTCGCCCAAGCCGTGCGCCACGCACCGATCAATTTGCTGGGCCAACCGGACTACAGCGGTGAGTACAGCCTCGACGAGGATCCGTTGTGGAATCACAAGGCAACGGCCTCAGCGTTTGATGTGCTGGCCTGGTATCAGTGCGATCAGCTAGGTACGCCGCAGGAACTGACCGATCCACAAGGCAACATGGCCTGGACTGCGCAGTATAAGGCGTGGGGGCAGGTGACGGAGCAGCGCTCGGAATGGGCGCGGCAGCATGGGGTGGTGAACCCGATACGGTTTCAAGGGCAGTACCACGATCATGAGACGGAGCTGCATTACAACCGTCATAGATACTATGACCCAAGTGTGGGCCGCTTCATTAGTAAGGACCCTATAGGGATTGCGGGAGGGCTAAACCTTTACGAATATGCCCCTAACCCAATTGGGTGGGTTGATCCACTGGGACTCACCAAATTCGGCACCGGAAAAGGAACACACTCTGCCGAAGTGATAGTGCACGATGTAAGTGGCGAGCAGACGGTCGTCTGTACATTGCATAGCGGGAATATGACCCCCGAAGAAAAGGCACTGGGTTTCCCAAGAAGCTCACTCGCAACCCATACTGAAGCTAGAGCGGTTAAGCAAATTCCGTTGGCTCCAGGGGATGTCATGGTGATCAATGGGCAGTATCCTCCTTGCCCGTCGTGCAAAGGAAAAATGAACAATGCAGCAACCTCTTCAGGTGCAGCTATTCAATACACTTGGCCAGAGAACGGCGAAACCAAAACTTGGAATGCCACACCAAAAACTGGTAGGGGAAAGTAATGAACATTCAATTTTCGGCAAAATATTATGATTCCTCCTCAGAGGATGATGTTTTAACAGTAGGGTTGGCAGACAGTGAAGATGATCCTAAGCACTTTCTCATTTTGCAGCGCGCTGAAGACGTTGATGAGCAAGATGTAGAGCTTGGCCAGGACACGTACTACGTTGAGATTGGTGAGCCTGGGATGGCTGGCTATGGTGGCATTGATGATATTTTGATAGCAGCAGATAAACTGGTTTTCAATTTTTCAAGCGCCACCAAGTGGTGCAAGACTATAAAAACCATTGAAATAGAAATTGCGCCTCAGTTGGGATCTATTGACGATATCGAAAAATCTCTTAGGGAGATATTCATCGACACGCCAACAACAATCTCACGGTCGTAATTGGTCATGAGGTCGGATAGGGAAACGAAACTATGAAGGACATCATTCGTCTGGGCGATGCTACCAGCCATGGTGGAGTGGTGCTCGAAGCGTTCTCTCAAACTGACCTCAATGGCAAACCCATTGCTGGTGTCGGCCATAAGGTAAGTTGCCCGCTGTGCAAAGGAGTTTTCCCCATCGCCGAGGGAAGTGGTACGTACACGGTGGGTGGGATCGCTGTGGCGCTTGATGGTATGAAAACGGCCTGCGGTGCCAGTCTGATTGCCAGTGGCCCCAAGGGCGCAGTAATCAGCTGATTCCGACTTTTTGGGATACCTATATTGCCCGAGCTGATTGGCCTTTCATCGCGAGAAATTTGTCTGTAAGAGGCCCGCTTAGAAGAGGTCGCGGACGAGTTCTAAAAAGCAGAGCAAGGCTCATAAACTGTCTCGACCCGAAGCACTTGTCCTGATCGCTGTAGCGCAGTGTCGGTTTCAGCAGTAGTCGCAATCCATCCGTGTGGAGAAAGTTGATGGTCAGATACCTACCGTGGAGTGATTGCTTCTGGCAGATTCCTACCTCACCAAAAGACTGTTATCGGTCGATTCTGTTGAAAAAGTCGGCTTCGATTTCCACGGCAGAAAAGTATGCGTCTGAGATTGAAATCCGTGTGTTGAGCAGAAGGTTCAGGGCTCAGATTTGACATGGCAACATGCAAAAAGGGCGTTTTCACCGCTCAATGTATGGCTGGCCAAGCCGTGTCGACTTTTTCAACACAATCGGCCAGAAGCTGTCACTCAGCGCGCTTCCAAGAGGGGGGGGCGATTCAGTTTCCAATCAGCTGACTTTGCTGCGATACCAGACAGCAGTACGCTCATTATCAGCTTGGGATTTTCGTATTTCGAACTGCCGTGATTCGTGCAGGGCATGCCTCCAGCTGCTGCAACCATAGCGCTTGGGCGTCTGCTCTGGATAGACACTACCAATCCACCGGATGGCTGCTTCCAGTCGAGTCCAGCTACCTTCGGCAAGCTTGGTTTCTGCTTCACGTAAACAGCGGCATATCCCACTGCTAGGCCAATTGACTGAACCATCCACCCGGATACCGTCGATGAGCACATTTGAAAATGCTTGGCTCTGAATAAACGAAGCCATTTCAGCTCGTACCTCATCCATGGATTTGACCCAACGTTGCAGATTTAGGTAATGCCGATTGATGGTTTCGTAGCTTTCCTCAAGGAAACCATCCGCTGCCTGGCAGCCTGATTCAGACCAGAGATCGAAACGCTCAAGGAAGTGATGAACCAGTTCATTGCGCAGGTCGACCAGCTCTTTGAGGGCGACCTTCGTTGCCTCATAGTGCTCGGCTGGCATTTCCAGCTGGTGTCGATAGCTGAACCAAATCTGGTCACCGGCATCGGTTTTCGTCTGTAATTCTTCCTCATTTGGGGGTGGTAGCGTCAGAAAGCTTTCGGTCAGCCCCCCTACCAACATGCCCATGGTCTTTTTCTGGGCACATACGATCTTCTGTTCACTGATGGTATGCAGCCGATCCGCAGGGCCGTTCAGCTCGCCATGCGCGACTATGACTCTCAGCTGCCGTTCGTATTGTTGCAAACGCAACAGGCAGCGCCCGAGCTTGCGCTGCGCTATACGTTGAAGATCAGGTACATCATCCGAGGGGATGGTGGTGTTTTCATCCACGAATATCGACTCAGGCATAAGTGGTAGGGCTGGAGCGTTCACCGCAATACGCTTGCCCTGCGAGGAGGGCTTGCAACGCGTAAATCGGGCGCTTTTCAAGCTCAGTGTAGCTTGAACCAATCGCGGAATTTTCAACAGAATCGGCCGATAGATGCCTATGAGGTAAACCGGGCAGGGGTAACCAAATTCACTTCGACATGACTGTCGACGGGTCTTTGGTCTGCAATCGGTTAGTCGATGTCCAATTTCTTCAATCGAGCCAGGCCTTGTCTTATATGACCGGTGTTTTCACCCATGGTCCACAGTGCGCCACGGACATTTCCGCCCACTTCTCGTGCCCCTTGCTCCTCAACCATTAGTGTCAATTCCATAATGGCCGCCTCCAGCGCCTGCTGGTTTTCGTATAGCCTTTCCAGTACATCCGACAGTGAATAATCGTTCGGCATGGTGTCGATTCCTTTCGAGAAAGCCCAAGCATAGCAGCGACAGTGTCCCCAATTGGAAATCTGCAATAGGTTGCTTAAAAAATGCTGAAGGCGAAGGGATGGTGCCGCTAAACCAAGCAGCTTTGGGATATGGGGAGCAGCGAGCCAATGGTGAATGGGGAAAACCATATTGCCATTGTTACCATCATGATTTCCGACTCGAATCGGCATATTATCTTGAGGAGTGCAAAACCATAATGGCATCGTGGGGAGGCTCCGTATCAACGCCTCAGCATAAGGAAGTGGCCGTGGCCATCACGTTATCTCTCAGCATTGCGTCTAGGCACTAGCAGTAGGTTGTTGCCGCTCAGCTCAGTCGTGATCTGTTAATCCAGGCAGACCCGAGCATGCCCTCATAGTCAGGGAGATTGACCATGGAGAAAAGAGCTTTTGCTTTCGCGCTTCTGGTTTCTAGCGCCGCTTCCGCAATCGAACCTGCTCCTTATGACTACAAAATCAGTAAGACGAAATTCGACTCGATCTTCATTCAACACCCAAAATGTGTCCCGGAACGCATGGAGTGGTCACAGTTGGAGTGTTCGAATTTCAAAGCCCGAGCTTCAAAGCGTTTTAGCAAGGAGTGGGGCGCTCATTCTTATTGGGATGGTTACCGTGTTATAGATAACCCGGATGCCGATAAACGCGTAAACGCTGAACTTGCGGATAGCCCATAGCGCCGCATTGATTAGGGGGTGCTGTCGACCCATAGCTGCCAATGGCGACAGGCAGAAATCGGCCAGACGCGGATGTTTAGAGCACAGAAATAGATCCGTCTCCATTTCTCGGGAGCGGTTGCCGACGCGGAAATGAGCGCGAATGCTGAGATGCTGTCGAACAACTGGGAACCGGTTAGTAGGTGTGATGCTCGTCGCTTACCTTTGAGCGATTAGCGCTATTGTATCCCTTCAAGATTTTCACCTCTCCCGCCGATAAAGACACAAGTGCTGGTTTAAGTTTGTGATTCCAGTTTGGACGAGCATCGGACATATTTTTCGGCTTCAAGAGGATCTTGTCGTGTTTGATCAGTTACTTGCCATGGTTAATCTCGGAGAGAAGCTACCGGAGGCTGTTGGCTGGAAGTTTATTGGCCCCTATGGGTTTTCTCTTCCCGAGGAGGTTTTGGAAGCAATTAGCGATGAGCAGGCGAAAATCGATAGCACCCTCACCGGCTCAGCGTTGGTCGTGTACAACTACTCAGGTGTTTCGAAGGCTGAAATACGGGTTCTGTACAGCGGCAGCTTTAAGTTCAGACCCAAAGTCTCCTATGGGCGCCGGAATGTTCCTGTGAAATGGGAACACGATAGTGAGAACAATGAATTCGTCTTTTATGATACCCCTCCCAACGAGAGTATCGAAATAGAGCTGTTTAATGTCTATAAGGATTTTTCCGTGGACCAAGTTCTCGTTGACGGAAAATTGATTACGAAATTCATGAGCAAGAGGGCGTTGGCCAAAGCGTATCCCGATCTGTCTTCGAAGATATTGCTTATCAGCTTACCGATTCTTTTCACAGTGGCTATCGCGATGACCGCTTACACCAGCTATACCGCTTACAAACAAAGTCAAGATAACAAGCTGGTCAGCGGAGCCTTTGCTGGTTTCTCCGGGTGCGCGCTCTCCGTGTATGACAACCCACCGGGTGAGAAAAGTAGGGAGGAACTCGCCAGAAAAATCAAAAAATTGGAACCTTGGATGAAGCAGGTGCTGCTTGCAAAGAACAAGGTCTCTTCGGAAGCTGATCTTTACGACCTCGACCGTGTAATAATTTGCAGCCCAGATGCTGTGTAAGGCGAGAGTCGCTTCACTCACTCTATGGCGGATGTACTCTCAGAGAAAGGGGACCAGAGAAAGCAGAGAAAGGGGACGGATCTATTTCCAGCCCCCATTTCCACATTCACCAAACGCTAAGTGTACTTGAACTCCCTTACTTCTGAGAATTTAGTTTATTCACCACGACATGAAAATGGAGCAGAAATGTCATACCTAGATCTGTTACATGAATTCCAGGCCAAAAACATCCCATTAGACACTCCTTCATTTTACGACAACGAGAACTTCCTGGCGGAAGAACAAAAAGACAGCGAGTATCTAAATAAATATTCTGCTTTTGTCGCCTCAAGACCCTACTCAAAGCAGTACCTGGAAATCGCAAGAGAAAAAATACAAAAAATAGTAAGCATTTTACATGCCCATCTAGTGCAAAGTAACCGACAGGGTGCCTGCATAGATATATCGTCAGTATTAACTAGAATTCTTGAGCTGGAAGGAATTTGGTGTGCATGTCTAAAGGGAAGCTTAACTATAAAATTTCCCGCTCACAGCAATGAGGGCGATACGCATTTCTACTCTGTAACCAAGAACCAATCCTGCACCCCAGGCCATTATTGGGTATACGCGCCACCATTCAAAATTATTGATATATCCATAAAAGAGCAAGCGTATGATGGCCGTAAAAAAGAATACATTCCGACATTTGTTATGGTGGAGGAAGCACAAACATCCACCGCAGAAGTGGAGGATATCATCAGTCCTGATGTTGTTCGGGAGCTAATTAATATTTATAAAATCCCTAAGAAAAATCAAATCAGCTACGTGTGCACTTCAATTGGAGAAATTCAGAAAAATTTCCCTCCACAAGTTGTAAATACAGACGGTGGGGCTAGGGCAAAGTATACTCCCACAGCAACTCATGCCTCAATTGAGAAATTGGAGGGCTTTGGAAACTTTAATTTCCAAGGACTAACACCCTATGAACTTTACAAGGAAATAATAGAGCCAAGCGTTAAGCAGAACTAACAATGCGCTAAAATCACTTGTTTTGCGAGATTGGGCGGGCTAAAGCCCGCCAATTAATTTAATTGTTAGTATCCGCTTTTGGCCGGTTTCAGCCTGTCGTGAAGGGCCGCAATCAACCCAAAGCGGTCGCGGTGACTTTCCCCTCAATCAGATCAGTTCGCATCAGGTGCCGCCACACCAAGCTGAAGCCCCCAACAACGTGGTTGAGACTTTCCACCAAGCCGTATGGCCTGGATAGCCAATGAAATGAATTTTGGAGACATAGCCTCTTACGCTGTAACCGCTCCATGAACTACACATTCAAAGCTGCCAAGTGATCCCGGATGCTGTGCTCCCGATTTCGTTCAGGAGCCCGTCCGCCATGATGCGACCCGATGCAAAAGTCGAAAAAGTGTATCT
>Ga0182007_10001275_pt1 | contig 13648 bp, 12 predicted proteins | sample Sormic07211113_1_FD_123023 | JGI IMG/M metagenome (GOLD analysis project Ga0182007, IMG submission 123023) | Rhizosphere microbial communities from Sorghum bicolor, Mead, Nebraska, USA - 072115-113_1 MetaG | ecosystem: Host-associated > Plants > Roots > Rhizosphere | place: USA: Nebraska... | reverse complement strand
CGGAAGATTGAAACGCGCCTTGTTACCCTCAGTCGGGCTGGCGATCTGCAGGAGCTAACGCGCGTGCTGAACGCCGAGTCTGCGGCTAACGCTGAGCAGATCAACGTAGCGTTGAATAAGCTTACTGACTTCAATAACGCCCAGCTGGCTATCATCAATCAATCCGCTGCTGACCAGTACAGCTCTGCGTTCAACTGGGTTGTCGGCCTCCTCATTATTGCCTCGCTGCTGACCATGCTGTTTGCCTGGCTGCTGACCAAGAGCATCACCCAACCGATAGCGTTGGCACTTGAAGCGGCTGAAACCATCGCCGAAGGTAATCTGACCCGACCCATAAAGGTTGATGGCACTGACGAAGCGGGCCGGTTGCTGCTAGCCATGCAAAAAATGCAGGAGAAACTGCGCGATACCTTGATGCGTATTTCCGGATCCGCAACACAACTGGCTTCCGCTGCCGAGGAACTGAACGCAGTTACCGATGAAAGCGCCCGTGGCCTTGCGCAGCAGGACAACGAAATAGAACAAGCCGCGACTGCAGTCAACGAAATGACCAGCGCCGTCGAAGAAGTGGCGCGTAACGCAGTGAGCACTTCAGAGGCGTCAAAAAACGCGACGGCGTCAGCAGGCGATGGCCGGGATCTGGTTCACGAAACCGTCAACGCTATCGAACGCATGAGCGGGGATGTGCAAAGCACCGCCGATCTGATTGGTAATCTTGCGGAAGAGTCCCGCGACATCGGCAAGGTTCTGGACGTGATTCGTGGCTTGGCGGATCAGACCAACCTGCTGGCGCTGAACGCAGCTATCGAAGCGGCCAGGGCCGGTGAAGCCGGTCGCGGCTTCGCGGTTGTCGCCGATGAAGTACGCGCTTTGGCCCATCGCACCCAACAGTCCACCAGCGAAATTGAACGCATGGTTGGCAGCATTCAAGGCGGTACTCAAAAAGCAGTCAGTTCAATGCGTAACAGCACTGACCGTGCTGAATCTACCCTGAACATCGCGAAAGGCGCAGGCCTGGCGCTGGAAACCATCAACACCGCAGTGATCGAGATCAACGAGCGTAACCTGGTCATCGCCGCCGCTGCGGAAGAACAGGCTGCAGTCGCCCGTGAAGTGGACCGCAACTTGGTCAACATCCGGGACCTGTCGACGCAATCTTCCAACGGCGCCGCCCAGACCAGCGCCGCCAGCGGCGAGTTGACCCGCCTGGCGGTAGACCTGAACAGCATGGTGTCGAGGTTTCGCTTGTAAGAGGTATTGGAGGCCATCTGTTGGAGCGAGGCTTGCCCGCGAGGGCGATGACGCGGTTTGCCTGATATACCAAGGTGCCTGGTTCGCAGGCAAGCCTTGCTCTGACGGTGTAGGTTCAATCATTGAGCGTATCCAGGCCATCAGCCCAAAGAGCCTGGATCAATGCCTGTCGCATGTCCGCCAATCGCACCCACAAAGTGACCACCCTTGGCGCTAGGCATCCTACTGGCGTGTGGGCTATGCGTGACGCTAGGAACCGGCAGCATCACGTCCTCTGTGTTGTCTCCAAATTGCCTCGGCTACGGGGTCGTCGTCATGTTTTCTGGCGCGTCTGCAAGCCTTTCGGCTTTTTATTCCTGAACTAGTGGTATCGACTAGGCCAGCACCGGCAACAATTCCTGGAGCGAGATGACCGCCCTCTCCGCCCCATCAGTTGTGCGGGAGGATGCAACGTCTGCCGATCCATTCAGCGCGCCAGAGTCGAACGTAGCGCAACCGATTTGGCCAACCCGTTTTTCCGCACAGATTCGATTACCTCCACCGCTTTCAAATGGGTTTCACAGGCTCCGCTCGCTTCAGCCGTTCCTTCAAAAAGCACCTTGAGCTTAAGCCTAAAACACTCTCGTACGCCTGCCCTGCGCGGCGCGCTGGCCGATGCGGCCTGATCACTAAAAAATAACTACTTGACCTTGCCTCCAGGTTCTCGTTAACCTCATTCCGCCTTCCTACCTTCCGGTAGGAAGCCCATCATGAGTTTGTTATGGAAAAAAGTCATTTCGGCAATCCTTCATTGAAGTTTGCCATTGCCTTGGGCGCCATCGCCGCACTGGGGCCCTCAGCCGTCGATATGTATTTGCCAAGCCTGCCCGAAATGGCGGTTGATTATTCGACCAGTGTTGCCAGCATTCAGCTGACGCTCACGGTCTTTTTGTTGGCAATGGGGCTTGGGCAATTGCTGTTCGGGCCGGTAGTTGACGCCTTTGGCCGTCGACGTCCACTGATAGCAGGCTTGTTGCTGTTCAGTTTGAGTGCGCTGGCTGCAGGAGCAGCACCAACCCTTGAGTGGCTACTCGTGGCACGATTTGCCCAAGGGATAGGCAGTGCTTTGACGTTGGTAGTCATCATGAGCATGGTGCGTGACGTCACTCAGGGCGTTCAGGCAGCAAAACTTTTTGGCCTGCTGCTGACCATTCAAGGTGTTGCTCCCATCATCGCCCCGGGGTTGGGTGGTTACATTGAGGCGCATTTCGGATGGCGGGCCGTCATGCTGGTACTGGCTGTTCTCGGTGCGCTGGTGGCGGTGAATTCGATGGCCGTTTTGCCTGAAACACTACCAATGCAAAAGCGCGAGCCATTGAATATGCGACTGGCGATACGCACGTATGCGCGCATCGCAAAAGACGGTCGTTTTCTAAGGCCCGCCTTAGCGCTGTCAGCAGTGTTCTTCTTTCTCTTTGCCTATGTGGGCGGCGCTACATTTGTTTATCAGAAGGAGTACGGACTGCCTGCTGCCCAGTTCGGTACGCTGTTTGGCGCAACCGGCATCGCGATTCTCATAGGGGCAGTCGTGGCGACCAGACTGGTGGGCAAGTACGGTTTGGCCCGCATGGCAACGACAGGAGCTTTTTGCATCTTTGCAGGTTCTGTCATGGCCTACGGCGCAGCAGTATCTGGTTCTAGTTTGTACTGGCTGGCTGCCGGTGTCGCGATAGCACTGCTTGGATTGGGGATTGCAGAAACCTCACTGATGACGCTGGTGATGTCTTCGCAAACCACTGCCCTGGGTTCAACGGCTGCATTGCTCGGCGCGTTTCAGCTTGGCATCTCGGCCTTCGCCACACCGTTGACCGGTTGGGCGAGCAGCTATGGCGCCACTGCCTGGTGCGCATTCCTGATAGTCTGCGCCGTTATGGTGGGTGCGCTAACCTATGTCAGTGTGCGCGAAGGCAGAGCCGAGCACATCACCGCGTTAAATCATTGAATTAAAAGGTCATCCCGATGAAAGTGCTGAGCCCTTCGGCAAGCAGAATCTGTGATATCGCTCTGGTGCATTTCGCTGAGCGGGGATACGACGCCTCGTCGCTCAATGAAATCGCTGTCGTGGCAGGTATGCGCAAGCCCTCGTTATACGCGCACTTCAAGAGCAAGGATGATCTGTTCAACGCCGTGCTGAATCTGGCGCTGGCGACGGAGAGGCACTATATCGAAGAGATGTTTGGAAGCGTCCCGGCGAATGATGACGAGCCTGGCAAGCTGTACACGGACAATCTTTCAAACCGCTACGAGTCTTCCGCTGCTCTGCGTTTCCTGCTGCGCACGGCGTTCTTTCCGCCTTCGGAGTTAAAGGCATCGGTTACAAGTGGCTTTGAAGCCTATCTGGATCGTCTTCGCGAACGCTTTGGCGCAAGCCTTGAGAACAGGTATCCAGCACTGTCGGCGAACGAGATTTCGATGTTTCAGGATGCTTATATCGCGGTTATCGACAGTCTTCATGTCGAGTTGATTTACTGTAGTGAAGGCACCTACTGTCGGCGTCTTACCGCTTTGTGGCGCATTCTTGGTGATTCGCTGTCTCTGGCTGTGGGGAACGTGGCGCATGAGTAACTCATCCATGCAAACGGTGCATGTAGTGGTCAACTAATCCCGGACACGACGTTAAGTTTTTCAACCTTGGCTGATGCTGTTGATCAACGCTGCCGAGTTATCCACGATCGACTTGCGTAGACTCGCAACGGTTTCGGCGGGGACATGTTCACCCGCCATCAGCAGCTCGCTCGGCAAATCACCGCTGCGCGCCAGTACCCGGAAGGCATTACGTTGGTCTTGCGGCTCCTGCGCCATGAAGGTTTCGTAGTCCGAGCGCCCCATGCCCAAGGCACTCAGGTCGCCACCTTTAAGCCCCTCCTCCCATCCCAAGCGCAAATTGCCAATGACTTGGGGATTTCCAGGGGACCGGTGCGTGAGGCATTTCGCATGCTGGAAGAGTTAGGCTTGGTGATTTTCGAGAAGAGAAGAATTGCGGGGTTCGTGTGCGTCGGCTTGACTTGAGCCAGGCCGTCCAGATCTATCAGGTACGAATTTCGCCCGAAAGTCTGATTGGCGAATTGGTCACTCAAAATCTTACGCCTGATGCTTCTACTCATATCAGCAGAGTGCTCGATAGCATGGCTGACGCTGTCCAGCGAGAGGATATGTCGGCCTACATTATCCTGAACTTCGAGTTCCACGATCTGCTCGCCCGGTTTACGACCAATGAAGCGCTATACGGCACTTATAGTTGCTCATCCAATTGATCAAAGAGTCAAGCGCTGTAATGGGGTGCCATTCAAGTCACAGCCTTCGACCCTGGCCAGGTTGCCTCTGCAATTCGCATGAAATTATTACCGTAGATCGCTTGGATATCCGCATCTGAATAACCCAAGCGTGTTAGTTGGTGTGCGACCTCACCCAGTGTCTCTGGCTGCAACTGAACATGGCCGTTCATCTGGCCATAGTGTTCAGTCGGCCACCAGTCGTCCTCTTCTTCACCTTCTGGCAAATCTTTATGCTCAGGGTAAAACTCGGTATCCAAGCCTATGCCAATATGGCTTGTGCCGATGCGCTCTGCCAGATAGTCGATTTGTCGAATGTAAGTGTCTACAGAAGCGGATGGGTCACCTAAGAATATGCCTAAGCCTGTCAGTCCGATCACTCCACCTTGAGCGGCACACGCGAATATTTGTTCGTCGTCGATTGTTCGCGGGTGGTCAAAAATCGCTTTAACGTTAGTGTGAGAGAAAATGGCGGGGTGCTGTGAAATTTCCATAATCTCAAGACTTGAGCGTTTGCTGGCGTGCGAACAGTCAATAATAATTCCCGCGGTATTAATGCCCTGTACGACTGTGCGTCCCAAGGGGGTCAATCCGGTACCTGCTCCATGGCAGCCGCCAGCACAACTGTTGTCGCGGTTGTAGGCAAGCAACATTTGGCGAACCCCCAAGCTTGCGAACAGTTCCACCATCGCAGGATCCTGTAGCAGCATATTTGAACCTTCGAGATCAAAGGAGACCGCGAGCTTTCGATACGTATGCGCATGGTAGATATCGTCAATGGTGGCCACCAGGACAAAGTCCTCAGGGTGATGAGCCAGCCAGCTTCTAAAACCTGCAATCGTTCGCATCACGGTTTCAAACGGGGTCATGTCCATGCCAACGTTGATCGACACATGATGGAAGCCGGCTTCTCGGTACCTGTTCAGGCGGGACATATCCTGTCCGGGAATCAATGGCAAGCACGCATGGGCCTCCCATTGAATCACCGCGGTCTTACTGACTCCTGATGGGTCAAGCTTCATCATTTAAACCCCGTCCTAATAGCTTCGCTATCCACTAGTGCGCTAATGATGCCATAGCGCATTTCGCAATCTGAGCATCCTGTACGCCTAGGCCTGTGAGGTCTGCAACGGTAATCTGCGTATCGTCCTGTCGTCCGATGGCGTGACCGCTCAATACGCTGCCGAGTGCTACAAGCCTGCCCTTGTCGATCAGGCCGGATTTGAAGGGCGCTGAAATTTCACCGAATTGGCAACATTGCTCTATTGAGTCCACGACAATGACATCTGCGCGTGCAACCAGGTGCACATCCAGCTCCTGCTTGCCAAGGCTGTCTGCGCCAATAGCCGTGATGTGTGTCCCAGGGTTGACCCATTCATTCGCTATGATTGCTTCGTGAGAGGGGGTAGCAGTGACGATCAGGTTGGAGTTGGTCGCAACGTCCTTTACATCGTGGGTGGCAGCAACATCAAAACCTAAAGCCTCGGCAAATTCACAGTATTGTTCCAAACCTTGTTGGTTACGACCGTAAACCGTCAAGCGTCGACAGGCAGTGACGGGCATCAGTTGTTCCAATTGCATGCGTGCCTGGTCGCCAGTACCCACCACACCAATGCCTCTCACCTGTGAAGGCGCCATAGCCCTCGCCACGATTTGCCCTGCTAGCGCTGTACGCATTGAGGTCAGCCACCCGCCATCCCGAAGCAAAGCGACGGGTTGCCCCGTCAAGGCCGAGAAAATCAGCGTCAACCCATCATTACTGGAAAAACCCTTCGCGGGATTGCCGTAGAAACCCGCCGAGACCCTGACTGAAAAAACCTCGTCTCCTAGCATCCAAGCCGACTTCACGCAGCAGTCACCGTTGCTGGCCGGGAACTGAAAGCTCTGAACCGGAGGTAGCTGCACCCGTCCGTTAGCATGGGCAATGAATCCTTCTGCAATCAGCGCAGCAGCGTCTCTTGGGCACAAGAAACTCATGATTTGCGCTTGAGTGTAGATATTCATCGATTGCTCCATCGACTATTGAAAGACGGGCGTTGCGCTTACCCGGCTGACTGGCGGCTACTCGCCGCCGTCAGCGGGGATATGGCACTACAATCGGGTGCTTCAGTGAAAGCGGGCATAACCATAACACAAAAATACATTTAGTCTATGGCTTACATTTTGTGTTTTTTCGAGGCAGAATTTTACCGTGAATAAACATCTAGATAATTACATCAGCAGCGCCCAAGCGATTGCCAAGCTCCTGGATCCGCACGCCGAGGTTATTATTCATGACCTGGCCTCCGGAAAGATTGCACATATCTTCAATGTGTTCTCTCAGCGGCGGGTCGGCGACAGTTCATTGACTGATATCAACGATGGGGCCTCATTCGATGGAGATGTTTCGGGCCCTTATCGAAAGGTGAACTTTGATCGCCGGCAGCTAAGGTCGGTTACCGCGGTGCTCCGAGATCCTGACGGAATTCAGATCGGGCTCTTATGCGTAAATTTTGACATCACTGTCATGAGCGGGATGGCAGAAATCGCTGCATCATTTTTAGGTCTTGAAAATACAGTCGAGAAGCCTCCGGCATTGTTTGCCACAGATTTTCAAGAGTTAGCGCACTCTATTATGGATGAGTTTTTGAGGGCTCGTAGGGTGACGTTGGCGTCGCTAACTTCAGAAGAAATGGTGGCACTGATGGGTGAAATGGATAAAGGCGGCGTCTTTGCGCTCCGCAATGCAACCAATTATATCTGCGAGCTGTTATCTCTATCACGGGCTACCGTATACAAATATTTAAGACGCTCTAGAGCAGGCACTGGTGATTAGTACACGTTCGCCATGCGCGTATGACCAAGCTCGCCAGCGTTTGACAGCTACGTCTTTCAAGGCGCTGTTGAATGAGCGTGGTTCTGGATGCGCCAACACTATGAGGGTGTTACCTTCTCCTTGCGATTTTTGGGTCTCAGATAACCTCTTTTCTCCTGAGTCTGTGCGCCCGCCTTGCTGAGATTCACTACCAGCAGGCCAACAATAGTGAGGCTTGCACCCAGCAGAAATCCGAAACTCGTCTGTTCTCCAAGCCATAGATGACCCATGAATACGCCAAAGAGCGGACTCATGAAAGCCAGCACGCCAAGGCGAGCTGCGAGGTAGCGACGAAGCATCCAGAACCAGATTAAGTAGCTTGCTACTGACACGATTAATGTCTGGAAAACCAGGCTGGCTACTGCACCGTTTGAAAAAATCATTGGGCTTTGGCCCGCTAGCAGGCTTAAAGGCAACAGAAGGAGAAAGGCACCTGCCAGTTGGTAAAACAGGGTCTGGGTTGCCGGCGCTTCACTAAGGCGACTGGTACGCACCGCTACCGTCGTAAATCCCCATGCAGCACCTGCGCACAAACCCAGCAGATCGCCCAGCAGACTGTCTGTGATGGCTAGCTGAGTAGCGACCCCATCACGCGGCATGAGAAAGGTGATGGCAATACCCGCGAACGCTAAAGACATGCCAAGCCATTGAAGTGAACTAAGACGCTCCTCCGGCAGGCGCAGGTGCAGGCCGATGGCGGCGAATAACGGCGCGGTATAAAGAAAAACCGCCATATGCGAAGCACTTGTCCAGCGTAGTCCTTGCGCAACAAATAGAAACTCAGCGGCAAACAAAACGGCCACGACTAACCCGGAGCGGCACCAAATGTTTGGTAACCATACCTCCCGCATGATCCATTTTCCTATTAGCCAGACCAGGCATGCAGCGACTCCGGAGCGAAAGGCGACCTGCATGATAGGGGCTATGTCGCCCGCAACCGCTTTCATCGCCACTTGCTGGGCACCCCATATGAGGCATAGCAGAACCATCACCGCCGTGGCGGCTCCGTCTACTGACTTCCTCATTTATCGACACCTTTTGATCTGCGCAACCCTTTACTTGTCGGCGACGACCTGCTTATCACCTCTGGTGATTTATCGTCAAACCAGGTTGCTCGGACAATCGGCATTGGCTTTTCCTTGGAAGTTGGGATCTGTTGTTGCCCTGCGGCGAACTTCGATTGTGCGAAAGTACACAAGCCGCTACAAATCATGTGTTTTCAGCCTATAGAAGAGAAAAACTACGTTATGAGAGCTGATACGCCCCTTCGGGCCATCGCTTGTTTCGACGCGGTCATGCGAACGGGAAGCGTCAGTCTTGCGGCAAGCCAGCTGTTTGTGACGCCGGGAGCCGTAGGGCAACAAATTCGCAAGCTGGAAGGTTGGCTAGGAACGCCGCTGTTTGTGCGTAATGTGCGCAGGCTACAACCAACGGCTGAAGCTCTGAGCTATTGGGAACAGGTGAAGCCGGCGCTTCGCCAGCTAGAGATCGCCAATCTCGCCGTCCGAGGTCTTAGGGACAGGCAGGTACGTTTAAGCCTGCCGCCGGCGTTCGCTAACTCCTGGTTCGCAAAGCGGATGCCATTGTTCACGGAGCGTCATCCAGAGGTGCAACTGCACCTGAGCGCATCCACCGATACCGTGGACTTCAATGATGCTACCTGCGACCTGGCCGTGCGGCATTTCGATGGGTATGGCAGTGACGTGAACGCAGAACTGCTCTTGCCAGATGAGGTAAGGGTTTATTGCAGCCCGGCTTACCGCGAACGGCTCCAGTTACATAGCCTTGATTGTTTGCTGGGAGCAACCTTGCTCTATACGACGTCTCATGCCCACTGGTCTCAATGGTTATCATCGGTCGGGATGTCTCTCGATAGCTTCTCCAGCAGTCTCAAATTCGATCAGTCTGAGCTGGCAATCGACGCGGCGCGGCGCGATCAAGGTTTAGTCCTCACCAGCCCTTGGCTGGTTGAGGAAGACGTACAACGAGGCCTTCTCATGCCTGTCTTTGACGCGGTACTAAAGACTGGCAAGGGTTATTATCTGGTGCAGGCCAAAGATGTGGTGTTGGGCGAGGCAGCCCAACTGTTGCGCCGATGGCTTTGCGACGTAGCGCAGCGAGCTCAACAAAATTGATAACTTAAGCACACTCTGTCTTGGCTTTGCGCGAGGATCTGCCTTCATTTCTTCGCAGATGCCCATCGTCCTTTCATACCTGAGCGCAATTTGCCGGCGAGCCATGACAGGGCTATCGCTGGAATTGAGAGAAGGACCGCATAGATGATACCGACGCCTAGCAACGGGGATGCACCAGAAATCGCCAAGACTACTGGGACCTGAGAGAGCATTACGATGCCGCCTGCGGACCATTGTGAGCTTCTTAGTGCTGCCCCAAGGATTACTGACAGCGCTAGCGCAGCGGGATAGATAATCGTCCAGTAACTAGCCAGGTCCCAAGGCTCCTCAGCCCCTATGATTACTGAAACAACAGTCCAAAATAATAGGGATACAACGCAGGTAGCAATGAATGCCATGAACAATTTCTAAACCTTCGGAGCCTATCGGCTTGGGTCGTTATCGTACCTGTGGTTGAGGTTCCAGTCTTTTGATTTTGTTCTTAACCACCTTGTGGAAAATGACAAATTCCCGCGATTGCAGCCATCAACATGACGAGGGGGGGCCAGCCTTCGGCAATGGCTTTTTTCGTCGACTGGTTGTCCGGCGACTAAAGCCAAAATAACAATAGCCAGCTTAGAGGTTTCTAGACCTGAGCCCACGTAGTTGGCGTGTCCTATTGCTTTCTCGCGGCTGCCCGCTGCGCAAGGCTGCGAGCCACTATTGAATACGCACTCCATCGCTGAGTTTACTGATCCAGCCGTTGACGAAACCGAGGAATAGCAAAATCCAGAAATCGCCTCATTTTCAGGGGCATTTGCCCAGGTGACATGTGAATCAGGTTGATAGGCGCCGACAAAGGCTCATATTTATCCAGCACAATCTCCAGCAGTCCCTCGCTGACCGCTTCCGCGACTTGATAGTGCAATAACTGAACGACTCCAACGCCATCAATGGCAGCCTGCGCTGCGGCTTCAGCGGTCGTCACCGATAAGCGCGGTGTAATCCGCCTCGTTGATTCTGTCACGCCATCTTTTGAGTGTTGAAAAGGCATAGGGGCGTCAAGTCGCACGGTTGGCAAATGCTGCAGATCTGCGTGACATTCAGGTCTTCCATACGCTTCCAGCAGCCTGGGACTGGCGCAAATTACAGTTCTCATGGCCCCCACCTGAGTGGCGATCATGCCGCTGTCAGCGAGTGTTCCGATGCGCACCGCCATGTCCACGTGGTCGTCAACGAGGTGCGCGTTGCGATCTGAAAGCAAAAGCCGAATGTTGATTTCGGAAAACTCCCCTAAAAACGCGTTGACGATCGGCAGCACATGCAGCCGACCGAACATGATTGGCGCGGTCAGGACCAGCTCGCCTTTGGGGGCAATGAATTCTCCGGCAGCTTCGCGTTCGGCCACCTCCAACTGCTCCAATATTCGGCGCGCCGCAGCCACGTAAGCCACCCCTGCATCAGTCAACGAGAGCCTGCGCGTGGTTCGAATCAATAAGCGGCTACCTATCAGCATCTCCAGGTCAGAAATTTTCCTGCTGATGGTGGGAAGGGGGATGTCGGCTAGCCGGCCGGCCGCCGTCAGGCTGCCAGCATCAATCGCAGCCACGAGCAGCTTCATTGCCTCAAATCTGTCCATGGAATGTTCCAATATTTGGTAGAGAGATTACCGATATTCTCTGATTATGCAGGTTTATTGAAACAGTCAATATAGCCTTATCAAGTGGGTGCGCCTGACGCTCGACAAGCCATGAACTCACCGCCTGATAGACCACTTATCTTTTTCATTCAGTGTCCAAGGAGTTTGTATGAGCATTAAAAGTTTATTAACGGCAACGGCCCTCAGTGCAGCGCTTCTCAGCGCAGGAGTCGAAGCGGCGGACATTAGCCGTCAAAGCGCAAGCGACGTCCAACACCATTTTGTCGAGGTAAAAGGGGTCAGCATCTTCTATCGGGAAGCGGGCGACCCTTCGGCGCCAACCATCGTGTTGCTTCATGGGTTCCCTACCTCATCCTTCATGTATCGCGACTTGATGTCGAAGCTGGCGGACCGTTACCACGTGATTGCCCCCGACTTCCCGGGTTTTGGATTCTCGGACAGCCCTGATCGCGCGAAGTACTCATACACGTTCGACAACATCGCCAAAACCATGGACGGGTTTACTGAAGCGCTTGCGCTGAAGCGCTACGCGCTTCAAGTTTTCGACTATGGTGCGCCTGTAGGCTGGCGGATGGCCGTCGCACACCCCGATAGAATCACCGCAATCATCAGCCAAAACGGCAACGCTTACGTTGAAGGCCTCAGCGAGGGTTGGAACCCTATTCAACGTTACTGGAACGCTCCCAATGCCGAGAACCGCAACGCATTGCGCGAGTTGCTCAAGCCAGAATCAATCAAGTGGCAATACACGCATGGCGTAGCGGCCCCTGACAGGGTTGCACCGGAAACTTACACCTTGGATTACGCGTTCGTGTCGCGACCAGGTAACGATGAAATCCAGTTGGATTTGTTCGGAGACTATGCGACCAACGTGAAGCGCTACCCCGAGTTCCAGGCATATTTCCGCAAATATCAGCCGCCGATGTTGGCCGTATGGGGAAAGAACGATCCGTTTTTTCTCCCGGCAGGAGCGAACGCGTTCAAGCGTGATATTCCCAAAGCTGAGGTACATCTCTACGATACCGGGCACTTCGCACTGGAAACACACTTGAACGAGATCAGTGGCGAAATCCACCGTTTCCTAGACCGGAATGTGGTGCCGCAAAAATAAGCTCCGTCGCACATGTGCAACGGCGCACGGTGCGCTCGCTGTTGCTGGTCCTCTCTACTTACTCCTTAGGGTGTGGTGTGTTACGTGACTGAATAGCCCCTAGCTTCGTAGAAACATTTGACTGACTCCTTTTGGCCGATTGTGTTGAAAAAGTCGCTCCGCTCAAACTGCCCGGATATTGACCGTGGAAAATGCAACTTTTGCACGTTGCTACGTGAAGTCTGAGCCCGGAAGCCTCAACCAAAAATGAGGATTTCAATCTCAGACGCGTACTTTTCTGCAGTGGAAACCAAGGCCTACTTTTTCAACAGAATCGGCCGTTTTCTGCACATCGTGAGAGTCAGTAAACGACCCAAAGCTGCCATAAGAGTTAAAAAACTGCCGTTCGCTTCGCCAGCTTTCGAGAGCTGCGCGGTGCAAAACGATGCAGGCTGCTCATATGGCCGATGTCCGCAGCCTGCAAACGGCTTACCAGATCCTCGCGTGCTCCTTGTCCGCCATCACGAACGTATTCAAGCTCCGACGTTGTGATCAATGCCACAGGAACCAATCTGACCGGGGATAAGGCATGTCATCCAGTCGGGTAGGGAAATCCGGTTCAGGGGCTCCCAGCAAGACGCCGGTAGAGTCGTCGTCGGTAAAGAAGAGTTTGGGTAGTTGATCACTCATATGGTGCGACCGGCTGAACGTAACCGTCCGAGCAACACATCTTCCTGATGCCATCGGTTAAGGCGATGGTGTCCACCTAAATTTAAGTGGACACCATTTTTAGCCTTTTTAAGCGGACGCCCATGCCACAAGAACGCCGTTCCTATTCCAAGTCCTTCAAGGCCCAGGTCATTACTGAGTGCGCCCATCCTGACACTTCAATTGCCAATGTCGCCTTGACCCACAACCTCAATGCAAACCTCGTCCATAAATGGATTCGGGTGCATGCGCAGAAAAACCTGGCACTGCAAACTGCCTTCATCCCGGTCAAGACTTCGCCGCCGGTGCCGATGCATCAGGCCCTTCCTGCCACGATCCGAATCGAAGTGCCGCATCCAAAGGTGTAGTCGTGGTGAGTTGGCCAGCAGAAAATGCAGCGGCGTGTTCTGCTTTCCTACGAGACCTGCTGCGATGATCCGCGTCGATTCCATCTGGCTCGCCACCGAGCCCATGGACATGCGCGCCGGCACTGAAACCGCGCTCGTACGAGTCGTGGCGGTGTTCGGTGCGGCGAAGCCGCACTGTGCCTATCTGTTCGCCAACCGCCGCGCCAATCGAATGAAAGTGCTGGTGCATGACGGCGTGGGGATTTGGCTTGCCGCCCGGCGTTTGAATCAAGGACGCTTCTTCTGGCCGGGT
>Ga0182007_10001274_pt1 | contig 13652 bp, 11 predicted proteins | sample Sormic07211113_1_FD_123023 | JGI IMG/M metagenome (GOLD analysis project Ga0182007, IMG submission 123023) | Rhizosphere microbial communities from Sorghum bicolor, Mead, Nebraska, USA - 072115-113_1 MetaG | ecosystem: Host-associated > Plants > Roots > Rhizosphere | place: USA: Nebraska... | reverse complement strand
CGTACCGGCGTCCGAGGTGAACTGGAGGGAGAACGGCGTGTCACCCGCCGCGCGCGGCATCGGCACGTTCACGGGGAAGTCGGCGGTGCCGCCCGCCGGGACGGTCTTCGTCCGCGCGGGCACACCCGCCGAGGTCCAGCGGTGGCCGGTGACCTGGATGTGCAGGGGGCCGCGGTAGGTGCCGGCCTTGTCGTTCGGCGTCTGCAGGCCGCTGAGGCCGTAGTTCCAGATCATCTTGACGGTCCAGACGCCGGGGGCCGGGTCGTGCACGTCGATGTACTGGTGGTTGCTGTGCCCGCCGCCGCCGAAGTCGTAGCCGAGCTGTACCAGCCGGCCCTTGGGGTCGGACAGGACCGGGATGAGGTAGCCCTGCCCGTCCTTGCCCGGCCATACCGCGGTCAGGTCCAGGTAGGGGGTGCCCTTCGGCACGCGGACCGTGAACGGCTTGACGGCGAGCTGCCCCAGCGGGGTGGTGCCCTGCGGCTTGCCGACGGTGAGCGTGCGCTCGTTGCTGAAGACCGTCGAGCCGGCGATGCGGGAGGTCATGGTGACCTTCTGGGGCCGGTTCGCGGTGTTGGTCAGCGTCACCGTGGTGTGCCGGGTGGTGCCCGGGCGGCCGCTGAGGTCCAGCTGGCCGGCGGAGGGCACGAGGGAGGCGCTGTCCGCGCTGCCCCCGGTGGCGTCGGCCGCGCGGGCCGCACGGACGGCGGCGTCGGTGTTCAGCAGCCCGGCACCCTGCTCGTCGGCGGGGACGCGTAGATCGGTGGCCGTACCGGTCAGCAGCCGCTTGACCAGGCCGGGCGCGGGGCGGGCACCGGCGTGCGTGGACTTGTACGCCTGGATGACGTCGGCCGCCGCGGCGGCCACGAAGGGAGCGGCCTGACTGGTCCCGCCGAATATCTCGGTCGGCAGCGACCAGTGGGCGTCAGGGGTGTAGGCGGCCATGTCGTAGGCGCCCGGTGCCACCAGGTCGACCAGCTTGTTGTCGAGCGTGGTGCCGCCGGAGGACAGGGCGGCGATGTTGTCGCTGGTCCAGCCGGGGTATTTGTAGCCGCGGGCATACATCCGCATCGCGGTGGACGCGCCGACTCCGATCACCTGCGGGTCACTGGCCGGGGACACGATGGTGCCGGAGCCCCCCGAGTCGCCGGAGGAGGCGACGACCGTGGTCCCGGCGGCGACGGCCGCGCGGTCGGCCAGCCGGATCGGGTCGGTGGCCGGGTCCGGGTAGGAGGTGCCGCCGAAGGACTGGTTGAGCACGTCGGCACCGTGCTCGACCGCGTACTGGATGGCGTCGACGAATCCGGAGGCGGAGGCGCTGTTCTCGCCGAAGACCTTCAGGCTCATGAGTTCCGCGTCCGGCGCGAGGCCGCGGATGCGGAAGGTGCAGCCCTTGGGCAGCTTGGCGTCCGGCAGTTGCTCGGCCAGGTCGTACGTCCGGCTGCCCTGCGCGGCGAGGGCACTGGCGTCACCGAAGGCCTCCTCGCCGTAGGACTTGTCGTGCGGCCCCTCACCGCTGAAGTCCTCGTAGTCGGTGATCACGTGGCTGCCGTCGGGGCGGATGAACTCCGGGTTGTCGACGTCGATTCCGTCGGCCATGAAGGCGATCTTCACGCCCTTGCCGGTGGCCATCTTCTGGGCGGCGTCGGTCTTCGTCAGCGACAGGGCCTCCGGCTCGACAACCGGGTGCTTGGGGTCCTTGGGGCAGGCCACGGGGGTCGTGCCGGACGAGGAGCCCGCCGTGCCCGCGGCGGTGGCGGCGGTGGCTGGGTGCAGCAGGGGCCGTGGTATCGGCAGGTCGGGTACGACGGCGGCCACCTGCCGGTCGGCGCGTATCCGGGATATCGCCGAGGGCTTCAGTGTCGCGGCGACGGCGTTGACCAGGCTCAGCTGCCTGAGGTGCGTCGCACCGCCGTTCCTGAGCAGCGACAGGACCGGTGCCTGGTCCTGGGCCACCGCACTGTCGCGGCGGGCGGCGTTCGTCCTGGGGGACAGATCCGGGTGCTGGTCACGCAACAGCACGATGACACGCTGCGTGCCGCTGCCGCTGCCGCTGCCGCTGCCGCTGCCGGTGCCGGTGGCGGCACGGACGGGGGCGGCCGTCGCGGGAACGGCGCCTAGGGCGAGAACGCTCACCAGGAGCGATCCGGTGAGGGCAACTCGCCTACCGGCTCCGCCCCTTCTTCTGTTGTGCATGCAAATCTCCGCTGGGAGTGGGGGGTTGGGGCCGCCCGAGGACGGCCGCATGTCGATCTTGTCCCCTGCGGCAGGCGGAAGGATTTAGTGCGATCAAAGATTCAGGCATGGGGGCGTTCTTGGTGGTGCACATGACGATCTCCGAGCCGTTCCAGGTGAAGGCGATCGGGATGTTGCGCGGGGTGCCGTCCGGGGCGACGTAGGCCAGCCGGGTCACGTCGCGGGCCAGCAGTTCCTGGCTGATCGGTCGGTTCAGGATCTCGGTGATCTCGGTCGGTCGCATGGTGATCGCCCCTTCGCCGTGTCGTCGAGCCACGCGTCCGACGTGGCCGCTCGTGTCCCTGGGACGGACCCGGCCGCCCGTTCTCGACATCCGAGGCGCGCGGATTCCCGAACTTCTGCAGCAGCCCCCTTGGCTCATCTCGTGGGGACGAGGGGGAGGTCGTCGCTGTACGAGTTCACCGGTCTGGCGGCCTCCGCCACGGAACGCGCGTCGAGCGCGACGGCCGCGGACCGGGTGCCGAGGGCTCCGGCGGGATGCCAGGTGCCCGTGACGGCGACCCAGGTGTCGGGGCGGGGCGCCGGGCCGTAGATCCGAAGCTTCACCGACTGCGCGTCGGCGGCGCAGCAGGAGATGATGATCCGGGTCAGAAACCAGCTGTCGGCCTGCTTGCCGGCCGTGACGAAACCGCTCAACTGGACGGTACGTCCCTTGATGGCGCGCGATCGGTCCTGCTGCACGCGCAGGGCGAAGTCGCTGAGCGTGATCGGCAGCGGTGAGGTCGCGGGCAGCGGGTCGAAGTCGTGCCGGGGGGTGACCGCGGCCCTGGACGGCTCGCGGGAGGCCGTGTACGCGCCCAGCGCGGGCGGGGCGTAGAACAGCAGGCTCAATGCCGGGACCAGCAGCAGCCACGCGGCACGGGGTCCGCCGGTGTGGTCGTGGCCGTGGCCGCCGTCGTGATGGTGCGGGTGTCCGTCGTCCGCGCGCCGTCGCCCGTACGACACCGCGTCCGCCACGCCCAGCAGGATCAGTACGACGCCGGAGGCGATGAGCAGCGGCCGCATCCCCTCCTTGACGTACCGCAGATACAGGTCGCCGAAGAGGGTGATGCGCAGCAGACCGATGCCGCTGAGGGCGAGGAGGGTGATCTGGAGCGGGCGTCTCACAGCAGCACTCCTCCGATCAGGGCGCTGGACAGCACCGCAACCACCACCGTGGCGGCGGAGAACCGGATCGCGAAGGCCCGCCCGAAGGTTCCGGCCTGAAGGGCGATCAGCTTCAGGTCGACCATCGGTCCGACCACCATGAACGTCAGCCGGGCGACGGTCGAGAACCCGCTCAGCGAGGCCGCCACGAACGCGTCCGCCTCCGAACACACCGCCAGCACGATCGCCAGCCCGGCCAGGAACAACACCGACAGCCACGCCGAGCCGGAGAACACGTCCAGCACGGAACGGGGCACCGCCACATTGAACGTGGCCGCCGCCATCGCCCCCACCACGAGGAAACCGCCGGCGTGCAGGAAGTCGTACTGGAAACCGGTCCGGAACTCCCGCCAGCGGCCGGCACCCGTCTCGTGTCCGGTGTGCCGTACGACCGGCCGCAGCCACTCGGCGCGCCCCAGCCACAACCACAGCCAGCCCATCACCCACGCCGTGACCAGGGAGGCCAGCAGCCTGGCGGCGATCATGGCCGGCTGGCCGGGGAAGGCGACCGCGGTGGCGGTCAGCACCACCGGGTTGATCGCCGGTGCGGACAGCAGGAACGCGAACGCGGCCGCCGGCGTGACGCCCCGCCCGATCAGACTGTTCGCCACCGGCACCGAAGCGCACTCACAGCCCGGCAGCACGACTCCCGCCACCCCGGCCACCGGCACGGCGAGCACCGGACGGCGCGGCAGCACCCGGCTGAACACCCGCGCCGGCACGAACGCGTTGATGGCGCCGGACAGCGCGGTGCCCAGCAGGAGGAAGGGCAGCGCCTGGACCGTCACGGCGAGACACACGGTCCGCCAGGCCTTCATCGCGGGCGAGTCCAGCCATCCGCCCGCGAGATACAGCACCGCAGCGGGCACGAGGACCATGCCCAGGACCAGAAGCGGCCGGGAGCGCCGACGGCCGGGACCGGCCTCGGCACCCGTCACTCGCTCCAGGTCGGCGGTCTCGGCCTCGACGGCCCGTTCTTCCGTGCTCTGCATCTCAACTCCGCCTGTCGGATGATCAGACCACCATAAAGGTCACTTATCACCCTGAAACGGAAACACGCCAGGCGGGCGAGGAGCTCTGTGGCTCAGCGGTCAGAAACAGGACGGCAGGGGGCCCGGAGTGGGTGGCGGGTCGGCCAGGCAGGCTGCGGCGCGTTCGGGGCCCAGGAAGGGGGCCAGTACGGAGAAGGTCAGGCCGGGCAGCAGGGCGGGCAGTTCTTGGGTTCGGCCGGCGGCGATCCGGCGGTAGATCGCGGAATACACTCCGCCGACCACGATGTCGACCAACTCCTCGGTGGCTACGGGGAGTTCGATCTCGGGCAGGTCGGTGAAGAAGGAACGGAAACGGGCCAGCAGCGCCTCACGGGCCTCGCGTCCGGCGGGGCCGACCGCGTCGATCTCCACGATGGCCATGGCCGCGAACGCGGGAGCCTCGGCCAGGATGTCCAGCAGCGCGCCGAGCCCGGCACGTACCCGGCTCGGCCAGTCGCCGCCCTGGGCGTGGGCCTCCTCCATCGCGTCGAAGACCAAGGAGGTGCCGTGCTGGTGGGCGGCGAGGAAGGCGTCCTCCTTGCCCTTGAACAGCTCGTAGAAGACCGGCCTGGTGACGCCCGCCGCCTGGCAGATGTCACTGACCCGGGTGTGCGCGTAGCCGACGCGGGCGACGGTGCGCACGAAGCCGTCGAGCAACCGGTCGCGCTGGTTGGCCGCGACCGCCTCCGGAGAGGTGCGGCGCGGTCCCCGCCGCAGCGAGCGTTCCGGATCCCGGCCCGTGCGGGTACCGGGCAGCACCAGCGGCGCTCCTGGCACCGACGAGGTCCCTGCCATCACACACCCTTCCTCACCAACTCATGTGCACTGCCTTGACGTTGAATACCCGTCAGGTTTACAACCTTCACAGGTTTTCCATAGAGCGGGCCCGCGGGACCGGGCCCGCGGGGACCGTCAGTTTCACGCACCCGCAAGGCCGCAACAAGTGCACCCGCGTCCCCGACGCCGGGGCAGTCACCCGCACCGGTCCGCCGTCTCCCGAGGGGACGGCTCCCGCGCGTCACCGTCTCCGCCGTCCCGCGGCGGTCGCGGCGGCCCGCCCTTCTTCGCCACACCCAGTACCAGAGGACCATCCATGCGCAGACACACCGTCGCCGCCACAGCCGCCACCGCCGCCGCCCTGACGGCCCTGGCGTTCCTCCCCGCCACCACCGCCTCCGCGGACGGCGCCGTCCTCACCTACGGCAGCGCCGGCGGCAACGCCGTCTCCGTCGGGGACGTACTCACCTCGTCCCTCACCACCGGCACCAAGGCCACCCTCGCCACCACCAGCGGAGGCTCCTCCGGCATCACCTGCACCGGCTCGACGCTGTCCGCCACCGTGGCGGACAACCCCGCCGCGCCGGGCACCGCCACCGAGTCCGCGACCACCCAGACCTTCAGCGGCTGCAGCAGCAACGTCTTCGGCGTCACCGGGGTGCGCAGCATCACCGTCAACGGCCTTCCCTACACCACCTCCGCCGCGTCCGACGGCAGCGTGGTCGTGAGCCCGGCCGCGGGCGGCGCCATCCAGACCACCGTCGTGCTCTCCACGCTCCTGGGCACCGTCACCTGCGTCTACCAGGCGCCCAGCCTCGCGGCGGTGAGCTCCAACAGCAACAACAGCCTCAGCTTCTCCAACCAGGCCTTCAGCAAGGCCTCCGGATCGGGCCTGTGCGCGGCCAACGGCTACTTCACGGCCTCCTACGCCCCGGTGGTCGACAGCAGCGTCAGCGGCTCCCCCGCCATCTACACCAACTGACCCTCAGCCCGAACCCGCACGGTGCGTCGGCCCTCTCCGGGCCGGCGCACAGCACTTGCGCCACGCGGGTGATCGTCGTTCGCCCCCAAAGCACTCCCTGACCGTGCAGTTCCCGGTACGCGGCGATCGCGCCGCTGTGGAGGGGAACCGCACCGGTGGAGATCAGGCTGCGGACGTCGAGGAACTGGGTGCCCAGGGCCGTGGTGGGGACCAGGCGCGTCACCCGGCGGACCAGTACCCGGGTGAGGGCGTCGGCGACGGGCACCGGCAGGTCGGGGCGGCACAGCAGCAGGTTGGCCACACCGATGGTGGCCACCTCGGGCGTTCCGCGGTACGCCCCCGCCGGTACCGTCACCGCCTCCAGACCCGAGCCGGTCCCATCCGGGCCGGTGCGCAGCCGGGGCAGCAGGCCGGCCAGCGGCAGGAGGCGGATGCCGGGCGTGTCGAGGCGGGACAGCACGGGCAACGGTACGCCGCCGGCGACCAGCAGGGCGCCGATGGCGCCGTCCCGTATCGCGCGCGCCGCGTCGCAGGATGTTGCTCACCACCCTGCGTTCGTCGCGGTGCGGCTCCTGCGCTTGCTCGGTCATGCTCGGTGTGGCCATCGGAACTCCCTGGTCTGCGGCCCGGGGCTCACAGAGTCGACGGCGGCACAGGGGTGTTCAACATCGGCAACCAAGTCCTGACAGTCCCTTAGGGCTGAAGCACCGGCCGCCGGTCTGCTCGTGGCCCGAGCGTGGCGTCAGCCGTCGGCGGCGTCCGTGAGCTGCCGGCGGTACGGCCGCAGCGCGCGGCGCGCGATGGCGAAGCGGTGGGTCTCCGACGGGCCGTCGTAGATCCGGAAGGGGCGTACCTCCCGGAACAGACGGGCCAGGGGGGCGTCGGCGGCCGAGACGCCGAGGGCGCCGCAGATCTGCACCGCCCGGTCGACGACCCGGTTCACCGCCTCCGCCACGAAGGTCTTGGACACCGAGGAGAGTTGGGAGGCGGCTCCGGAACCGGTGTCCAGCTCCCAGGCGGTACGCAGGATCAGGGCGCGGCTCGCCTCGATGTCGATCTCGGAGTCGGCCAGCATCTGCTGGACCATGCCGAGGTCTCCCAGGGCCGAGCCGAAGGCCATCCGGCTCCCGGCCCGCTCCAGCGCGATCTCCTGGGCGCGCCGGGCCGCTCCGAGCCAGCGCATGCAGTGGGTCAGCCGGGCGGGGCCGAGCCGTACCTGGGCGCCCTCGAAGCCGCGGTCCACCGCTCCCAGGACCTGCTTCTCCCCCACCACACACCCGTCGAAGACGATCTCGCTGTGCCCGGCGAAGAGCGACTCGTCGAGGGTCTCGATCGTCCGCACGTGGCGCATGCCGGGGGTGTCGGCGTCCACCAGGAACATGGTGGCGCCGCCCGGGTCGCCGGGGCCGCCGGAGGTGCGGGCCATGACGATGGTGAACCCCGATCCCTGGGCACCGGTGATGAACCACTTGCGCCCGTCGATACGCCAGCCGCCGGGCACCCGGGTCGCGGTGGTCCGCAGCAGGCGGGGATCGGCGCCCGCTCCGGGAGCGGGTTCGGTCATGGCGAAGCAGGACCGGGTCTCGCCCGCGGCGAGCGGGCGCAGATACGTCTGCTTCTGCTCTTCGGTGGCGACCTTCTCCAGCAGGTGCATGTTGCCTTCGTCCGGGGCCGCGCAGTTCAGCGCGAGCGGTCCGAGCAGCGAGTAGCCCGCCGCTTCGAACACCACCGCCTGGCCGCGCAGGTCGAGCCCGTGGCCACCCCACCGCTTCGGTACGTGCGGGGCGAACACGCCCGCGTCACGGGCGGCTTTCTGCAGGCGCTCCCGCAGCGCCTCGGGGGCGTCGTGCACGGACCCACCGCATTCGTGCTCGGCCGGGACGGCCACCTCGCGCACGAACTGGGCGGTGGCTTCGGCGAGTTGAGCGACAGTCGGATCGACATCGAACTGGACGGGCACGGGACCTCCTGCCGACGGGCGCACGGACCTCGGCAGCCGTCGCCTCCTAGAAACTGTATAGCGTCTTTAGTATCTTGCCCGGAAGCCCCCGGCGACGGGAAGACGACGGGAGAGACACCCATGAGCCCGACCGCAAGCACCGGCCCGGTCCGAACCGTCCGCCATCCCGACGGCGTCGTCGAGCTGAGGCTGGACGATCCCGGCCGCGGCAACGCCCTGGACCTCACGACGGCCGAGGCCCTTCGGGACGCGGCCTCGGAGGTGGCCGCGGACCCCGGCGGCGCGGTCCTGCTGCGGACGACGGGCGGGAGCTTCTGCGTGGGCGGTGACCTGCGCGCCTTCGCCGGCCGCAGCACGGAGACCGGCGCCTACGTGCACGCCGTGGCGAGCGCCGCGCACACCGCGATACAGGTCCTGTACGAGTTGCCGGTGCCGTTGGTGACCGCCGTGCGCGGAGCGGCCGCGGGCGGCGGGATCGGCCTCGCGCTCGTGGGCGACATCGTCCTGGCGGCCAGGTCCGCGCGGTTCCGGCTCGCGTACACGGCGATCGGGCTCACACCGGACTGCGGGGCGTCATGGTTCCTGCCGCGCCTGGTGGGCCCCCGCAGGGCGGCGGACCTGATCCTCACCAACCGGGTCCTGACCGGCGACGACGCCGAACAGTGGGGACTGGTCTCCCGGTCCGTGGCCGACGCCGACCTGGACGACACGGCTCACCGGACCGCGGCGGTACTGGCCGCCGGCGCGGGCGGCGCGCTGCGCGCCGCGAAGGGGCTGCTGCGGCGCGGCACCGGGGACGAGCTGCGCCGCCACCTCGCCGAGGAAGCGCACTCCATCGCCGCCCTCGCGGACGGCCGGGACGCGCAGGACCGTATGACGTCGTTCCTCGCAGCGAAAAGTGTTTCTTGAGTCCCTCTTCACTAACCAGGCTGCCGGGGCGTAACCTCCGGGCAACACAGAACCGAGCAAAAGGTGTGGCGATGCAATCTGCTGCTGTGGACCTTCCGGACGCGTCCGACGAGCCCCTCACCGAAGCCGTCGTCGACCTCGTTCTGCGTGGCATGTGGCGCGGCCGTCCGGCCTCCGAGCACCGGCCGCTGGTCGACGCCGGGCTGGCGACGGTGAAGGGGCCGGTGCTGCTGCCGACCGAGCGGGCCAAGTCCGCCGTCGCGCGGTTGCTGCGGGTTCCCGCCGGCTCCGAGCAGGAGAAGCTCATCACCGCGGCGTACGAGGCATTCCTGCCGGTCAACCGGAAGATCCGGGACGTGTGCACGGCATGGCAGTGCCGCCCGGACGGCACCGCCAACGACCATTCCGACGACGTCTACGACGCCGGGGTGCGCGAGTCGCTGGAGGACGTGCACGAGGCCGTCCAGCCCGTGCTGCGCAGGCTGGACCGGGTACTCGCGGGCAGTGGGCGGTACCTGACGGACCTGGAGGACGCCCTCGACCGCTTCGACGACGGCGGGCCTCAGTGGCTGGCCTCGCCGCTGTGCGACTCGTACCACACCGTGTGGATGCGGCTGCACCAGGAGCTGCTGCTGGTGCTGGGCATCAGCCGGGCCGAGGACGAGGCCCGGGAAGAGGAACTCGTCACCAGGGGGCGGGGGTGAGCGTCACCGACCGCGAGGCGGCGCCGACCCCGGCGTCCGGGACGCCTCTCCTGTCGCCGGGTACCCCTGGCCGGATCCTGGTGCCGTACGGGCAGGGTCGCATCCGGGGTCTGGACGCCGACGAGCTGGGCGCGCACGGCGCGGCGATGGACGGGCTGGTGGCCCTCGGTCTGCCGGTCGTGCCGGGCCTCACCGTGCCCGCCGCGGCCGCGGCGTCGCTGTGCGAGCCCGCCACCGCCGAAGCCGCCGTGGAGCTCGTCGAACAGCTCTCGGGACGGCGGATCGGGGACGTGACCCGGCCGCTGCTGCTGCGTCTGTCGGCGAGCGCGCCGACCGAGATCGCCGGGCTGCCGCCGGACCTGGCCTGTCTCGGCGTGGCACCGGGCACGGCCGACGACCTGTGCGCCGTGATCGGGCAGGCGGACGCGCTGTACGAGGTGTGGGCGGCCACCGTACGTGTGATCGCCGAACACGCCCTGGACGTTCCCGGCGCGCTGCTCGACGACGCCCTCCTGGACACGCCCCGGTCGGCAGAACGCGTCGAGGTGCTGCTCTCCCTGGTGGCGGAGCACGGCTCCCGCCCCTTCCCCGACGCCCCGGCGCAGCAGCTGGCGCTCGCCGCCCGTGCCCTGCTCGCCCGCTGGGACTCGCCGCGTGCGCGACGGTCCCGCCGGGCCCAGCGGCTCCCCGCCGACCTGACCCTCGCCCTGCATGTGCAGGCCCTGCGCATCGGCCCGGCGGACCACTCGGGCTACGGCACGGCCGTCAGCCGCGACCCCGAGACCGGGCGCCTGTCCGCGCAGGGGTCCTTCTTCCGCGGGGTGCGCCGCAGCGCCCCGCCGCCGCACCGCGGTGAGCCGCTGGACCGGCTCGCGGGCGGCACCGCGCTGCTGGAGCACTCCCTGCTCACCCTGGAGCGGCACCTGAGCGCGCCGGTGTCGGTCGACTTCGAGGTACGCGACGACGAGATCTCCCTCCTCGCCGCCTCCGCCCAACTCCGGCCGCCGCTTCGGGCGTCGGTGTGCCTGGCCGCGGACCTCGCCCGCGACGGAGCGCTCGGCCAGGAGGCGGCCGTCCGCCGGATCACCCCCGCGCAGGTGCAGGAACTGCTCCACCCCCAACTGCGGCTGACCGGTGGGGAGGAACTCCTCGTGAGGGGCCTGCCCGCGTCACCGGGAGCGGCGACCGGGACGGTGGTGCTCTCCAGCGAGAGGGCCCTCGAACTGGCCGCGGACGGCACCCGGGTCGTGCTGGTGGCCGCCGAGACGACCCCGGCGGACGTGCCCGGCATGCTGGCCGCCGCCGCCGTGCTGACCGGCAGCGGCGGAATCGCCTCGCACGCCGCCGTGGTCGCGCGGGGCGCCGGCAAGCCCGCTGTGTGCGGCGCCGAGGGGCTGCGCCTGGACCGGGCGGCCGGGACGGTCCGCTTCGGGGAACGCGTGGTGCGCGAGGGCGACCCGATCTCGCTGGACGGCCGTACCGGCGCCGTCTACGCGGGCACCCTGAGCGTCAGCGTCGCCGGACCGCCGCCCGAACTGTCCACCCTGCTGACGTGGGCGGACGACATACGCCGACTGGGTGTGCGGGTCAACGCGGACACGGCGGCCGAAGTGGAGACGGCCCTCGCGCTGGGCGCGGAGGGTGTCGGGCTGTGCCGTACGGAACACCAGTTCCTCGGTGAGCGGCTGCCGTTGATCCGCCGGGTGCTGCTGGCCGCCGACCCCACCGCCCGTGACGAGGCCCTGGTGGCGCTGGAGCGCGCCCAGCACGAGGACTTCACCGCGCTGCTGGCCGCTGTGGGCGACCGCCCGGTGACCGTACGCCTACTGGACGCCCCGCTGCACGAGTTCCTGCCCGCCCCCGGCGAGGCCCTGGACGCCGGCGAGGAACAGCGGGCCGCCGCGCTGCGCGAGGCGAACCCGATGCTCGGCCTGCGCGGAGTGCGGCTGGCCCTGCTGCACGAGCGGCTCTATCCGGCGCAGGCCGAGGCGCTCTTCACCGCCTGGGCCGATGTCGCCGCCACCGGGATCCGGCCCGAGCTGGAGGTCATGATCCCGCTCGTCAGCCTGCCGCAGGAACTGGCCACCGTGGCCGCGTACGTACGCGACGCCGCCGACGCGGTCGCCGCCCGCACCGGCGTAGAGGTGCCGTACCGGCTGGGCACCATGATCGAGACCCCGCGCGCGGCACTGATGGCCGCGGAACTCGCCGAGCACGCCGAGTTCTTCTCCTTCGGCACCAACGACCTGACCCAGCTCACCTACGGGTTCTCCCGGGACGACGTCGAACGCCAGGTGCTCGCCTCGTACCAGGAACGCGGGTTCCTGACCGCCAGCCCCTTCGCCCGGCTCGACCCGCACGGGGTGGGCGCCCTGGTCGGCCTGGCGGCCGAACGGGCCCGGAGCGTACGGCCCGGCATCAAGCTGGGCGTGTGCGGTGAGCACGGCGGCGACCCGGAGTCGATCGCGTTCTGCGACGGCCTCGGCCTCGACTACGTCTCGTGTTCCGCACACCGCGTGCCGGTGGCCCGGATGGCGGCCGCGCACAGCGCGCTGCGCGCACGCGACGACACCGGCGGGAGCACACGATGACGAGCACCATGGCCGAGACCGACGGCACAGCCCTGTCGGACACCGAACTGGAGGACCTCCGCGAGACCGTCCGCGCGGTGTGCGCGGACGCCGGCGGCACCGCCGCGGTACGCCGGCTGTCCGAGGAGGCCCCCGGCATCGACGCCGGGTTGTGGGACACCCTGGGCCGGCAGGTCGGCCTCGCGGCGCTCGGCCTGCCCGGGTCGGCGGGAGGCATCGGCGGCCTCGCCGGGATCGCCGCCGTCTGCGAGGAGTTGGGGCGGGCCCTGGCACCGGTACCACTGCTGTCCTCCACCGTGCTGGCCGGACAGGTGCTGGCAGGCTGCGGCACGGCCGACAAGGCGCTGGGCGAGCTGGCGGAGGGCGTCGTACACGCCCTGGCCGTGGTCGCGCCCGACGGGACATGGCGGCCCGACGCCGTACCCGTGGCCGTCTCCTGGCAGGGCAGCGTCCCGCTTCTGGACGGCACCGCGCCGTTCGTCCTCGACGGCGCCGACGCCGAGACACTCGTGGTCGCCGCGACCGGGGCCGACGGTGTGGACCTCTTCCTGGCCGATCCGCGAGAGCCGGGCGTCACGGTGCGCCGGGTGCCCACCCTCGACCTCAGCCGCGGGCAGGCGATCGTCACCTTCGACGGCGCCCGGGCCCGGCCCCTGACCGCGGGCGGCGAGGGCGCGGACGTCGTCTCCCGCGCACTGGACGTGGCCCTGGTGGCTCTGGCCGCCGAGCAACTGGGCGGAGCCCAGGCCGCCTTGGACATGACTGTGGCCCATGTGCGCGACCGCACCCAGTTCGGCAGGGCGATCGGCGGCTTCCAGGCGGTCAAGCACGCCTGCGCCGACATGCTGCTCCAGGTCGAGGCCGCCCGGTCGGCCGTGGTGCGCGCGGTCCGGGCGGACAGCTCACCTCGGGCGCTGGCCGAGGCGGCGGCCGTGGCACAGGCGTGGTGCGGCGAGGCGTTCGTCTCCGTCGCCGCCGAATGCGTACAGCTCCACGGCGGCATGGGCTTCACCTGGGAGCACGACGCGCACCTGTACTTCCGGCGCGCGCAGTCCGACGCGGTGCTGCTGGGCGACGCCGCGCACCACCGGGAACGACTGGCCGCCCTTCTGGGCTGGTGACGTGGGCCGGTGACGTGGAAGGAGGGCGGGAACATGACCAGCAGGCTCATCGACGAGTCCCTGTTCCAGCACCCGGACGACCGTGAGCACGGCGACCGTCAGCTCGACGACCGACAGCTCGACGACCGGCAGCTCGACGACGGTGGGCTCCGCGACGGGGACGCGCCGCGGCTCG
>Ga0182007_10001273_pt1 | contig 13668 bp, 11 predicted proteins | sample Sormic07211113_1_FD_123023 | JGI IMG/M metagenome (GOLD analysis project Ga0182007, IMG submission 123023) | Rhizosphere microbial communities from Sorghum bicolor, Mead, Nebraska, USA - 072115-113_1 MetaG | ecosystem: Host-associated > Plants > Roots > Rhizosphere | place: USA: Nebraska... | reverse complement strand
CGAGCTCGGCAACAAGTTTCCGAAGACGGGCCCCGAACTGAAGGCGAAGCTCGCCGAATTCGGGCTCGTGTGCGTGTCGGGCTGGTATTCGGGCTTCCTCGCGGAAGTCGCGCCGGGCATGACCGATGCCGATGCCGTCGCGGCGGAGATCGAGCGCTGCCGCGCGCACATGACGAAGCTGCAGTACAACGACGTGAAGGTCGTCGTGTACGGCGAATGCGCGGGCACGATCCAGGGCAACATCGACACGCCGGTCGCGAAGCGGCCGCGTTTCGTCGACGACGCAGCGTGGCGACGCTATGCGGCGCGCCTCGACGCGTTCGGCGCGCACTTGCTCGACACGTACGGCATCAAGCTTGCCTACCATCACCACATGGGCGCGTACGTCGAGTCGCCGGACGACGTCGACCGGCTGATGACGCTGACCGATCCGGCGAAGGTGTTCCTGCTGTTCGACACCGGCCACGCGTATTTCGGCGGCGCGGCCGACCCGGTGGCGCTGCTGAAGAAGCACGTGTCGCGCGTCGCGCACGTGCATTGCAAGGACGTGCGGCCGCAGGTCGTGAACAAGGCGCGCAACGACGGCTGGAGCTTCCTGAACGGCGTGATCAACGGCACTTTCACGGTGCCGGGCGACGGCGCGCTCGACTACGACGCGACGCTGCGCACGCTGAAGGACGCCGGCTACGAAGGCTGGCTCGTCGTCGAGGCCGAGCAGGACCCGGCCGTCGCGCCGAGCTATGCGTATGCGAAGAAGGGCTACGAGTCGCTGCGCGCGATCGTCGATCGATTGAGCGCGTGAGTTCGCGCGCCAGCATCCGAGCGTCCGAGCCCTACCCTATTGCGGAGACCCACTTCATGACGATTTCTCCCCTGCTGGTCAAGGCATCCGCCGACCGCGAAATCTGCAACGTCACACCCGAATCGGCCGGCTGGAAACATGTCGGCTTTCGCGCGCTGCGCCTGAAGGCCGGCGACACCGAAACGCTCGACACCGGCACGCGCGAATTGTGCGTGGTCGTGCTGACGGGCACGGTACGCGCGGACGTCGACGGCGAAGCCTACGACGCACTCGGCAAGCGCGACAGCGTGTTCGAGGACGTGTCGCCGGACGCGCTGTACGTGCCGGGCGGCAAGACCGTCACGCTGGTCGCGACGCGCGACGCGGAAGTCGCGCTGTGCACCGCGCCGTACGCGAGCGGCGACAAGCGCGTGCAGCGCCTCGACGGCGAGCGGATGCGCCGCTCGGTGCGCGGGCAAGGCACCAACACGCGCTACGTGTGCGACATCCTGATGGGCGACAACGCGGCCGCCGACCGGCTGCTCGTCGTCGAAGTCGTCACGCCGGCCAGCCATTCGAGCAGCTATCCGCCGCACAAGCACGACCGCGACGCGGCGCCCGACGAGACGTCGCTCGAGGAAACCTACTACCACCGGATCGATCCGCCGCAGGGCTTCGCGTTCCAGCGCGTGTACACCGACGACCGCAGCCTCGACGAGGCGTGCGCGGTCGAGAACCACGACGTCGTGATGGTGCCGCGCGGCTATCACCCGGTGGTCGCGCCTCACGGCTACAACCTGTACTACCTGAACGTGATGGCGGGCCCAAGCCGCGCGTGGGCATTCAAGAACGATCCCGCGCACGAGTGGATGCTCGACGCGGCGCCGAAACGCTGAAGCGTTGACGTGCTGAAACGCCGAAGCACTGAACGGAAGACGGGCCCGCGCGCGGCCCGTGACGATGCGACGCCCGGCACGCGCGTACCGCGCCGGCAACGCCACGGAGCCGCCATGGTGACGCCCTCTTTCGCCTCGAACCCCACGCCTTCGACGACGATGCGTCGAACCCGGCGCTACCGCACTTCAATGCGGCCATCGCACGCCGCATCGGAGAAATCGCGGTCAACCTCGCGTCGCGCCGCGGGCTGCCGATCGCGGTCGCCGTCGTCGGCGGGCAGGCGCCGCTGTTCTACTGCGCGCTTGACGGCAGCGACGCGCACGACAGCGATACGATTCGCCGCCGGCAGAACACGGTGCTGCGTTTCGGCCAGAGTTCGCTCGCGGTCGGCGCGTGCTTTCGACGCGCCGGCTGGTCGCTGCGCACGCACGGCCTGTCGGACGACGACTACGCGCTCGACGGCGGCGGCGTGCCGTTGCGGCTCGACGGCGCCGGCATCGTCGGCGCGATGACGATCGCGGGGCTCGGCTCCGAAGACAATCACGCACTCGTCGTCGAATGCCTGCGGTGGCACGTCGGCGCGAATGCGCTGGCGATGAGCGCGTAGCGGCGCGAACGGCGCACACGCACCGTTCGCGCGTACTGCACGGATGCTCAGCGCAGCCCGCCGCTCGCGACGAGGCGCTCGCCGGTCAGCCAGCGTGCATCGTCCGATGCGAGGAACACGGCGACCGACGCGATGTCGTTCGGCTCGCCGAGCCGCCCGAGCGGCGTCTGGCCGAGCACTTGCGCTTCGAGATCGGAACCGATGATGCCCGCGCTGTGCGTGCCTTCGGTCACGACCATCCCCGGGTTGATCGCGTTCACGCGGATCTTGCGCGGGGCAAGCTCGAGCGCGAGCACGCCGGTGATCGCGTCGACCGCGCCCTTCGTGCCGCTGTACACGGCGCTGGCCGGCGGCGTGATGCTGGTCACGACCGAGCTGATGTTGATGATGCTCGCGCCTTCGCCGAGATGCTTGGCGGCCGCCTGCGTGGTCAGCAGCACGCCGAACACGTTCGTGTCGAACTGCCGACGGTAGTGTTCCTCGGTGATCGCTTCGATCGGCGCGAATTCGTACACGCCGGAGTTGTTGACGAGCACGTCGAGACGGCCGTACGTGTCGATCGCGGTATCGATGATGCGCTGCGCATCGGCGGCCTTCGACACGTCGCCGCCGACCGCGACCGCGCGGCCGCCCGCCTCGGTGATCGCGCTCACGACCGCATCCGCGCCCGCCTTGCTGCTCGCGTAGTTGACGACGACCGCCGCACCTTCGTCGGCCAGTGCCTTCGCGATGCCCGCGCCGATGCCCTTCGATGCGCCCGTGACGACCGCTACCTTGCCTGCCAGCTTGCTCATGATTTCATTCCTCAGTCAGAAGACCTTCGATGGATGGCGCCGGTCGCCGCGACGAGGTTGCCGCGGCAATCGGCCTGACTGGAAATTTACGTTGCGGCGCCGCGGCGATAAAGCGGCTCGACGCGAATTGACTGGCGGAGTTTGCCGAACAATCGACCGGGCGCGGTCAGCCGGCGCTCAGCCACGCGTCGGCAACCGCGCCGTGCAGCCCGTCGAGCCCGCCGTCGTAGACGATCCGTCCGCGACCCATCACCGCGACCCGTCGCGCGAGCCGCGGCGCGAGCTGCAGCCGCTGTTCGATCAGCACGATCGCGACGCCGTCGGCCTGCAGCGCGGCGAGACACACGCCGACCTCGTCGACCGCGAGCGGCGCGAGCCCCTCGGCCGGTTCGTCGACGATCAGCACGCGCGGGCGGCCGGCGAGCGCGCGCACCAGCGCGAGCACCTGCTGCTCGCCGCCCGACAGTCGCCCGGCTTTCACGTCCGCGCGTGCGGCCAGCAGCGGAAAACGGTCGAACAGGCGGTCGAGCGCCGCACGTTCGGCTGCGCCGCTCGCGCCGCGCAAACCGAGCCGCAGGTTGTCGCGCACGGTCAGCAACGGAAACACGTCGCGGCTTTCAGCGACGTAAGCAATACCGCGCCGAGCGATCTCGAACGTGCGCGCCCCCGCGCACTCGGCGCCGGCGATGCGCACCGAGCCGGCCGTGCGCACGAGCCCCATCACGGCCTTCGCGAGCGTCGAGCGCCCGGAGCCGTTGCGGCCGAGCAGCGCGAGCGTCTCGCCCGGCACGAGCGCGAGATCGACGCCGTCGAGCACGGGCTGCATCCCGTACCACGCGCGCAGCCCGCGAATGTCGAGCACCGCGCTCATGCGGCGCCCTCGCCCAGATACGCGGCACGCACGCGCGGATCGGCGCGGATCGCGTCGGGCGCGCCGGTCGCGACCACCGTCCCGCGTACGAGCACCGTGATGCGTTCGGCGAAACCGAACACCGCGTCCATGTCGTGCTCGATCATCAGCACCGTTCGGCCCTGCGTCGTCGCGCGGATCAGCGCGATCATCCGCGCGGCCTGCGCGCGGCTCATGCCGGCCGTCGGCTCGTCGAGCAGCAGCGTACGCGCGCCGCTCGCGAGCGCGATTCCCAGATCGAGCGCGCGCTGCTCCGCATAGCTCAATTCGCCGGCCGGCGTGTCGCGCCGCGCGTCGAGGCCGATGTCGTGCAGCACGCGCGCGGCCGCGAGATCGACCGACGCGGATTCGCGCAGCCGGTTCCACCAGCGCCGCCGTTCGGCCGGCGCATGCAGCGCCGCGCAGCGCAGGTTGTCGAATACGCTCAGGCGCGCGAACGCGCTCGTCTGCTGGAAACTGCGGCCGATGCCGAGGCGGCTCGCGACGACCGGCCCGCGCCCGCGCAGCTCGACGCCGTGCAGCATGACGCGCCCGCGCGTCGGCCGCGTCGCGCCGGCAATCACGCCGAACAGCGTCGACTTGCCCGCGCCGTTCGGCCCGATCAGCGCATGGCGCTCGCCGGCCGCGACACTCAGATCGACACCATCGAGCACGGTCTGCGCGCCGAAGCGCTGCACGATGCCGTGAAGCGCGATCGCGTTGCCGTTCATCGCGCGTCCTCCCGCGTGCCGGCCGCCGCGCCGTGCCCGAGCCGCGCGCGCCAGCCCCACAGCAGCATGCCGATGCCGGCCGCCGAACAGGCGACGGCCCAGCCGGCCGGCGTATCGGCGTCGATGCCCCATGCGCCGAACGCGACGCCCGTGCCGTCGTCCTGCGCGAAGCGCCACGCATAGCCGAGCTCGGCCGCGCAGACGATCGCGACGCCCCAGAACGCGCACGCGCCGACGCCACATACCATGCGCCATCGCTCGACCGCCGGTGCGCCGCGCCGCAGCGCCTGCGCGAGCGCCTGCGCCATGCCCGCGATCCCGCCCGGCGCGGCGACGACGATCGCGACGAACAGCACGCCGAGATACAGCGCCCATGCGCGCGACACGCCCGCGACGACGATGCTCAGCGCGGTCAGCACGGCCGCGCCGGCCGCCGGCCCGAAGAATGCGCCGGTGCCGCCGATCACCGCGGCGATCAGCACGGTCGCCGAGCGCGCCATCGATACGCTGTCGGGCGTCGCGATTTCGACGTCGATCAGCGTCAGCGTGCCGGCGACGCCGGCGAAGAACGATGCGCAGGTGACCATCGCGAGCCGCACGCGGCGCGGATCGGTACCGAGCGCCGCGACGCGCGCCGGGTTGTCGCGCACCGCGTTCGCGAGCCGCGCGAGCGGCGTGCGCGTCAGCGCATGCATCGCCCATGCCGACGCGACGCACCACGTGGCGATCAGCGCATACGCGTGCGCCGGCGCGCCGAAATGTGCGTTGCCCCACGGCGCGCCGCTCGCGCGATCGATCGGCACGCCGCCGATCCCGCCGAACCACCCGGGCACGCTCCACGCGGCCGCCGCGACGCATTCGCCGAGCCCGAGCGTGATCATCGCGAACGCGGTGCCGGAACGGCGCGTCGCGAGCAGCCCGGCGACGCACCCGAAGCCCGCGCCGGCCATGCCGCCGACGAGCGGCAACAGCGGCAGCGGGCCGCCGATGTGATTGAACCAGTGCGCGGCCGCGACCGCGCCGACGCCCGCGAACGCCGCATGCCCGAACGACAGCAGCCCGGTTGTGCCGAGTTGAAGGTTGTACGACAGCGCGAGCACGACGAGCGCGGCCGTCTGTGCGAGATAGCCGAGCACCGCGCCATGCGGCCACAGCCACGCGGGCGACGCGAAGCATGCGGCGAACAGCGCCCAGCGCACGCATCCGGCCAGTGCGCGGCTATGCATCGACACGCTCGCCGAACAACCCGCGCGGCCGCGCAACCAGCACCGCGACGAGCAGCAGGTACGGCACCAGCGGCGCCAGTTGCGCGATCGACACCGCGGCCACGCTGTCGGGCAGCGCGATGCCCGTCCATTGCGCGAGGTCGCGCAGCGACGTGTCGCTCGCGGCCGCGAAGGTCTGCGCGAAGCCGACCGCGAGCGACGCGACGAACGCGCCGCCGAGCGAGCCGAGCCCGCCGATCACGACGACCGCGAACACGATCGACCCGACGGTTTCGGCCAGCGCCGGTTCGATCACCGCGAGCGGCGCACCGATCACGCCGGCCAGCGCCGCGAGCGCGGTGCCCGCGCCGAACAGCACCGTCATCATGCGCGGCACGTCGTAGCCGAGCGCCTCGACCGCCGCGCGATGCGTGAGCGCCGCGCGCACGACGAGCCCGATGCGCGATGCACGCAACAGCACGCCGAGCGCGACCAGCATCGTTGCGGACATCGCCATCATGAACAGCCGGTAACGCGGCAACGCGAGACCGAACACGGTCGCGGGCGCGCCGTCGAACAGCGGCGGCACGGGCGCCGGCAGCGGCGCGAGACCCCACACGAGTTTCGCGCCCTCGCCGATCAGATACGCGAGCCCGAAGGTCAGCAGCAGCTCGCTCGTATGGCCGCGCGCCTGCACGCGGCGCAGCAGCGCGCGTTCGCAGCCGGCGCCGAGCAGCCCGACCGCGAGCGGCGCGAGCACGAGCGCGAGGCCGAAGCCCGCATGAGCCGCGATGCTGTAGCCGACGTACGCACCGAGCATGTAGAAACTCGCATGCGCGAAGTTGAGCACGCCCTGCACGCTGAAGATCAACGTGAGGCCGGCCGACAGCATGAACAGCAACAAGCCGTAGCTGAGGCCGTTGAAGGCCTGGAGCGCGAACGCGTGCACCGCGTCGCGTCAGGCGGCGAGCGGTTCGAGCGCGGCGCGCAGCGCGTCGGGCAGCGGCACCGGGCGGCGCGTGCCGCGATCGACGTACACGTGCACGAAATGCCCCTGCGCGGCGGGCGACGCATCGCCTTGCGCGAACAGCCCGACCTCATAGCGCACGCTCGACGTGCCGAGCTTCACGACGCGCAGCCCCGCGTCGACCGATTGCGGGAACACGAGCGGCGCGAAGTAGTTGCACTGCGTCTCGACGACCAGCCCGATCGTCTGCCCGTGCTCGACGTCGAGCACGCCCGCGCGGATCAGGTACGCGTTCACGACGGTGTCGAAGTAGCTGTAGTAGACGACGTTGTTCACGTGCCCGTAGACGTCGTTGTCCATCCAGCGGGTCGTGATCGGCAGGAAGTGGCGATAGGCGTCGCGCGGACGCGGCTGCGGCTTGTCGGACATGGCGATGGCGCTCACTCAGGACGATGGAGGCGAAGGGTACGAAGGAGACGATCGGAACGACGCCCGGCGGCCGCATGACCCGATGCGCGGCCGGCAACGCAGCCCCGCGCCGCGATCATGCGCGGCACGGCGGACGATACCCCGCGGGCAGACCGGCCCGTCACTGGCCCGGCCGGTCGACGAATTCGAAATCGAGACCGCGCGCGCGCATCCAGTCGGCGAGCGCGACGCCCGTGCCGGCGCGCCACGGGCGCAGCAGCGGCGGATCGACGAGCTTGTATTCGAGCAGTTCCGGCGATAACGACACCGTCCCCGACGCCCGCACGTGGTACGCGATGATCAGTTCGTTCTTGCGGATGAATTCATACACGCCGACGAGCGACACCTGCTCGGCCTTCAGCGCGGTTTCCTCGAACACCTCGCGCGCGATGCCGTCCTCGGGCGTTTCGCCGTTTTCGAGGAAGCCGGTGATCAGCGCGAACATCCCTTCGGGCCACGCGGCGTTGCGCGCGAGCAGGATCTTGCCGTCGAGTTCGACGATCGCGGCGACGACGGGCAGCGGGTTGTTCCAGTGCACGTAGCCGCAGGTGTCGTCGGGGCAGGCCCGGCGGATGCGGCCGCCCTCGTGGTGGGGATCGGCACGCTCGGTCAGCGGGCTCGCGCAGCGCGGGCAAAAACGGTAGTCGGCGGTGGTCATCGAATGAACATGGCGGACGCCGGACGGACGCCCGCAGGGCGGCCCGCGCGCCCGCTCGGCGCGGGAAAGGCCTCATTTTAGCGAGTTTGCCGACGACAGGCGTCCCCCACCCACGATGCATGCCGATCCGCGCCGATTGCCCGGTCATGCCCGACAGACCGCCAAAAGAAACAGGGGCTTCGCGTAGCCACGCGAAGCCCCCGCGAACAGCACTGTTGCGGCGAAGCCGAGCCGGCGACGGGCAAGCGTGCCGCCATCGCCGGCCGGCCTATCCGGCCCGGATGCCGGACGGGCGCCGGGTCAAGGTCGCGAAACGCCACGACGTGCCCGGGAAGCAAGCGCCACCGCAATGAACACCGCCTCCCGGACCGAGACCGGCCGGTTACTCGCCGATGACGCCGAAGTCGAGGCCCGCAAGCGGCACCGCCGCGGCGCTTCCGGTCACGCTGTTGCCACGCATCGAGCCGAAGTTGAGACCGGCCAGCCCGCCGTAGCGCTGCCCGTAGCCGGCCATGTGCGCGATGAGGCTGCTCGAACTCGAATGTTCGATGTCGCCGAAGTTCTCGCCCGCGATGCCACCCAGCCATGCATTGCGCCCGCCGGACACCGTACCCGACGACGACGACGACGCGATCCCGCCGTCGTTTTCGCCGACGAGACCGCCGACCGAACTGTCATCGCCGCCCTTCGCCGAACCGGAAGCGCTGGACGCGACGATCGATGCGCCCATGAAGTTCAGGCCGACCAGGCCGCCGACGTAGCTATCGGCGCCCGCGACGACGTTGCCGCTCGCGCGGGTGCCCGTCAGCGTGCCCGCGTTCCGGCCGACGGCCCCGCCTGCGATGCTGGTCTCGCCAGCCGATACGTCGCCGGCCGCCGAGGACCCTGCCACGTCGCCGTGGTTCTCGCCCACGACACCGCCCGCGATGCTCGATGCGTCGGCGACGACCGCCCCGTAGGCATCAGATGCGCTCACGCTCTCGGTATTGACACCGACCAGGCCGCCCGCCTTGCTCCGCACACCGACCTTGACCGCCCCATAGGCAGACGATCCGTCGACCGTGCCGTCGTTCCAGCCGACGAGGCCACCGGCCTTCGCGTCGTCGCGCCCTTCCACCTTGCCATGCGCGTCCGATGCAATCACCTGGCCGATGGCGCCGTTGCGGCCGACGAGGCCGCCGAGTTCGCTGTCGTCGCCCGCCGACACGTTGCCGTTCGCCGTGGATGCGTTCACCGTGCCCGCGTTATACCCGACGAGCCCGCCCGCCACCGCGCGGTTGCCGGCCCGGACGTTGCCGTTCGCCGTCGACGCCAGGATCGTCCGCCGGTTGACGCCGGCAAGCGCGCCGACGATGGCCGACTTGCCGGCCACGACGTCGCCGCCGGCCGTCGACGACGCGATCTCGCCGAGGTTTTCCCCGACCAGGCCGCCTGCCTTGGCGTTGTCGCCCACGGTCACGCTGCCCGTCGCGCCGGACGCTTCGATCGACGCACTGTTGCGGCCGACGAGGCCGCCCGCCGTCGCGTAACGACCGCCGCGCACGCTCGCGGACGACGAGGACGCCCGGATGCTGCCGCCTTCGTTGGAGCCGACGAGGCCGCCAACGAGGCCGCCGACATACAGTCCGTTGGCGTTGCCGTCGGCCGTCGCGGTCGAGCTGACACTGCCCGCGGCCGTCGCGGCCGCGATGACGCCGCGGTTGACACCGACCAGACCGCCGGTGCCGCCGACCGACTGGCTGCTGACCTGTACGTCGGCATGGCTGTTGCTGATGGTCGCCTGACCGCGATCCGGCCAGATGACGGTGATGTTCTCGCCGGCCAGGCCGCCGACCGCCAACGCGTCCTTGCCGCCTTCGACACGACCCGAAACGGATGCGCGATCGATCCGGCCGCTCAGGTTGCTGCCGACCAGACCACCGACAATCGCCCGGCCGTCGCCGCGCACCATGACGTCCCTCGCCTTCACGTTCGTGATGTCGCCCGTGTTGTAGCCGGCCAATGCGCCGACGCTGACGGGGCTGCCGTAGGCCTGACCCGACGTTCGCGCCGTGATTTTCTCCAGCGTGAGGTTGGCGATGCGGCCGGCGTTGGACGCAAACAGCCCGACGACCGCTACGCCGGGATTCACGACCGACAGGTTGCCGATGGTATTGCCGAGGCCGTCGAACACGCCGCCGAATGCGCTGTTGCCGCCGAGGCTGCGGAACTGCGCGCCGTTGCCGTTGATCGCATTGCCCAGTACGTAACGGCCGTTCAGGTTGCCGTCGACGCTACGCAGCCCCGCGAGATCGTGAATCACGCGATATGCTTCGCCGTTTGCCGAGAACGATGCGTGGCCCCCCGACAGCGTGACCACCGCATCGTCGTTTGTCAGCGTATGCCCGCTGCCCGAATTCAGCTCGAGGTGCGCGTTTTCACCCGTCAGCGTCAACTTGTTGCCGATACGGATGCGCTTCGCCGCATTCACGGCCACGCCGGCGTTCGCACCACTCGCCGTCACCGACTGCTTCAGGTCGACGTCGCCCTTTTGCGACGTCAGCGTCAGCGCGTTGTCGCTCGTCCAGGTCACGGCGTCGCCCACCGTCAGATCGCCCGACGTATTGGTCAACGCGACGTTCGTCGTGTCGAGGTTGCGCGACAGCGTCTGTCCGTCGACCGCGCTGCCCCCGGAACCGACGCCCGCGTTGGCCGCCTCGATCGCCCACCGGCCCGCGCGGCCCGATGCCGCGCGCGTATCCACCTGCGTGTCGCGCGCCACCGTCACCCGCTCGCCGCGCGTCGTCACCGTGCCGCCTGCCGTCGATGCGTCCTGCGCACTCGCGTCCAGCTTCCCGCCGACATGAACCTGGCCGCCATCCAGCGTGATCTTCCCGTCGCGGCTGCTCAGGCCCCTCGCCTCGATCGTGCCGCTGTTCTTCACCACCGAGCCCAGCAGATCGCCCGCCGCGCGCGCCGTCATCAGCACTTCACCGCCGTCCGCCTTCAGCAGCCCGCCGTTGTGCGCCTGCGCGTCCACCGCGCCGCCTTCCACCTGCAGGCTCAGCAGCCCCTGGCCGTCGAAGTTCACGTTGAACGCATTGCCCGCGCCCAGCGCCACGCGGCCCATCCGCGCGCGGATCACGCCCGTGTTCGACACCTGCGCGCCCAGCAGCGCCACGCTGCCTTCGTCCGCTGCCGTGATCGTCCCTGCGTTCTCCACCGACTGACCCGATGCGCCCGCGAACCGATAGCGACCCGCGAGGAAATCCGCGTCCGACAGGTTCTGCGTCGACGCGACCAGCCCACCCACGTTCACCTGTGCCCCCGCGCCGAACATCACGCCGTTCGGGTTCACCAGGAACACGCGGCCGTTCGCGTCGAGCTGGCCATGAATCTGGCTGCCGTTTTCGCCGATCACGCGGTTCAGCGCGATCGACCGATTCGTCGGCTGGTGGAACGACACGCGTTCGCCGCCGCCCACGCTGAAGTCCTGCCAGTTCGTGATCAGCTTGTCCGTGTGCTGGTTGATCGACATCGTCTTGCCATCCGTCGACGTCGAGATATCCGCCTGCCCCGACGCGATCACGCCGCCCGTCGGCAGTGCAAACGCACTCGACGCGGCCAGCCCGAGCAACGATACCCCGGCTGCGGCGAGCAGGCGCGCGCCTCCGCTCGATTTACTGCGTCGGCGCGCGGTTTCCCCGACCGGGCACCAACTCCGTTGCACTTCGTTCCATACGAGTGAATAGGCCTTATTCATTCGGCATCCTCTTCATTTGGTTTTTGAATGCCCGCACGAGGCGGGCGACGATCACGCTCGCTCAGAAATACTGAGCGGCCTGAACCCATACGCTCGGCGCGCGGTTCGGCGAGTCGCCCCCCCTGCCGAGCGGCAATGCGGCAGTCAACGACACCTGTCGGGTCGAGCCGTACCAGCTCGCGCCGAAGCCCACCGACTGCATGTGCTGCGTATTCCGTTCGCGCGTCCACGGATGCCGGTTGAGCTGGACGGCGCCCGCATCGACGAACGTGCTGACCTGCCATCCGGGCGCGGCGAGATAACGCAGTTCCGCGCTTGCCTGCCAGCCCTGATCGCCGCTGCCTTCACCGAGCGCATATGCGCGCACGCCGTACGGGCCACCCAGGCTGAATTTCTCCGACGAATCGAGATTGCGCGACGCAAGCTGGGCGCCCACCTGCGCGTACACCTGGAACCGGCTGCCCACGGCCTGAACGCGCTGCAGGTTCAGGTTCAGCTTCGTGAAGCTGCCGATCGCATGCGTCAGCTCGTTCGCTCCCAGCGCATCGGTACTGCGCAAGCGCCCGACGCCGAACATCAGCGAGAAGCCGTTCCGGCCGCCGCCCAGCCAGCCGTCCTGGCTGTTCCCGCTGAGCCCGAACGTCCACAGGCCGACATTCTTGTCGTTGTGCAACGAAAAGACGCCGTATTTGTCATGCAGGTTCTTGTTCTCGTACTGAATCTGGGCCGTAAGGCCCGCGTGGCGCGTGCGCACGACCGGCTGCGCGACGTACACGGTCTGCACGCTCGCGCGCCCGCTCGCGTCGAGATCGGAAAAGCCGCCTGCGAGCCGGTAGCGCAGCGACGAATACCCCACCCCGACCCGCGTCGATGCCGGTCCGACCGGTACCTGATAGGCTGCGCGGTAATAGCGTTGCCGTTCATGGGTGACGAGGCCGCGCAGGCTCAGGCGATCGCCGAGCCGCAGCGGCGCATTGACATCGACGCTGCCGCCGACGCGGTAACGCCCCGTCGACGTGTCGCCGAAGTTGTCGAATTCGAGCGCCCCGGAAACAGGCGACACTCGCCGGGCCTCGACGACGAGATCGGTGGTGCCGGGCGCGTCGCCGGGACGCAACGTGCCGCGCGCGCCGACGCCGGCCAGATCGTCGAGCAGCAGCAGGCTGCGCTCGAGACCGGGGCCATGAACGACATCGCCCGCACGCAGTGCGGCGAGCGGCTGGCGCACCACGGCGTCGAATACGCGGGAATGGTTCTGGATCTCGATGCGGCCGTAGCGCCCTTCGGCGATTTCGATGCGCACGACGCCGTCGTCGATCTCCTGCTTCGGCAGATAGGCCCGTGCGAGCACGTAGCCGCGTGCGCGATAGAAGGCGGAGATCCGCTCGGTCGCACGCTGAAGATCGGCGAAGCTCAACGCATCGCCGGCCAGATCGGAGACGAGCGCCTCCAGCATCGCGCTGTCGAATACCGTATTGCCGCCGATCTCGAAGCCGCGCACAAAAACACGCGCCCCGGTTTCAGCAGGCGTGTGCACGCCGCTGCCCGACGGCGCGATCTCGAGGTCGGGCGCGGCTTCCGGCGGCAGGTCCGGCCGGGACGTTTCGATGTCGCGCATCGCAGCGCCAGCGTTCGGCACCTGCGCATACGCGTGCCCGAAGAGAATCGCGGCGCCCGTTCCCCACAGCAGCGACAGGCACATCGCGCGACCGGCGCCCACGGCCGCCCGCCGCATGCCGCGGGCTTCGATCACCGTGGCACACGCGCCGGCAGCGCGAGGACCTGCCACCCGAAAACGGCCGATGTCGTCACGACAACGGACGACGATTCTGATTGGTTCTACCCACACCCACATGCGTCACGGCACCCCGAGTCGAACTGCCGGATACGCTCCGACAATCAAATAATCCGGGGCATCCTACAGATCGT
>Ga0182007_10001271_pt1 | contig 13688 bp, 11 predicted proteins | sample Sormic07211113_1_FD_123023 | JGI IMG/M metagenome (GOLD analysis project Ga0182007, IMG submission 123023) | Rhizosphere microbial communities from Sorghum bicolor, Mead, Nebraska, USA - 072115-113_1 MetaG | ecosystem: Host-associated > Plants > Roots > Rhizosphere | place: USA: Nebraska... | reverse complement strand
CTGCTGATGTATAAACCATCGGCAGCGATATCATGGGTTGCCGACGCAATCGCGACCAAGGCCAGTAAAGCAATACTGGCGGCGAAATAGACCGGCAATTGCAACGCCAGCGCTAACAAGCCAAGACCGGCACCGCCAAGGAATTGAAACAACAGCACGATGATTTTTTTGCTGCGAGCAACTTCCAGGAACGGACTCCATAGTGGTTTGAAGACCCAGATAAAACCAAGCAACCCCGTCCACAAAGCGATCTGCTCGTTAGCAACGCCCATGCTTTTGTACATCAATCCGGCCATTGTCGCGACCAGGAAATAGGGCAATCCTTCGGCAAAATACAAGGTGGGAACCCATGTCATGGGGTGGCGCTTAGGGGTTTTCTCGTTGTGCATGGTCTCGATATGCTTTCTTTTTTAGTCAATTTCTTTATCTGAAATTACGTAAAGATCATCGCGCATGGTGGAACAGCCCGGCGCCGAGCGACAATCTTTACTCACGGTACGTTCTGCGCAATAGCAGCCGTACGGTTACGCACTTACCAGCTTCTCGACCACAGGTTCCAAAGCTGCAGGGCGGCAGCCATAGCTGGCCAGACGTCCTTGGGCATGGGGAGCCAGATCCAGGTCGTATGGCAAACGCCCGGCTACCAGCCACAGTTTGTCCTGCGGCATCGCTGCCAAGAGTTGCTGCTGGCCTTTGACGAACATGGCGTTATAGGTTTGCACCACAATTTGTTGCGCGCCCTCGACGAAAGCAATCGCGTTTGCCACTTCCTCTTCGGATGCTTCAGCTGATAGTGCGTATTCACGTACATCAATGCCAGCTTCCTGCAAGGCAGGAAGCATCGAGCTGCGAGCCTCTTTGTTACGCGCCGCTACCACTTCATCCACCTCGCTGCGCGAGCGAACCTCGACGGTAATCAGCGTAACCGGCAGTTGCACATCCAACGGGCGAAAATTTCCTTGCACGCGTAGTCCGGCCTTTTGCAATTTCTTTGCCAACGCCAGCGCTTCAGGTTTCATTAATCCTTGTGGCGTGGCCGGGATATTGCGCCACTCTCTGACGGCGTTCATCTGCTTGAGCTGCTGCACGCGCTGGTGCGCCTGGTTGACGCGCTCGACAGAAATGTCGCCTTTCTCGACAGCTTGCAACACTGCTTCGATGGCTGCGTGCTGCCTCACTTCCTGATGTGAAATGAGCACGATGTCGGCGCCCGCCTGTAATGTTGCAATCGCACCGTTGGCGACACCCACACCTTCGGAAATCGCCGCCATTTCCAGGCAATCGGAAATAATTACTCCCTTGAATCCCATTTCGTCGCGCAACAAGTCGGTAAGCACAGCTTTGGAAAGTGTTGCCGGCACAGCGGGATCCGGTTCGATGGCAGGAAACACCAGGTGCGCCGTCATGATGGCGTTTACACCTTGCGCAATTGCCGCTTTGAATGGGGCCAGCTCCACCGCATTCAACCGATCTTTATCGTGAGGAACCAGTGACATGCCGTAGTGGGTATCGGTGGTGGTATCGCCGTGGCCGGGAAAATGTTTGGCGGTGGCGATCATGCCTGCAGATTGAAGACCCCGCATGGCTGCCATGCCGTATTTGATGACGCTGCCCGGCTCTTCACCGTAGGCACGCACACCAATGATGGGATTCAAGCTGTTATTGTTGACGTCCAGAACGGGCGCCAGGAACATATTAATGCCCATCTGGCGCATCTCGTCACCGCTAATGCGATTGAGCGTTTCGCAATCCTGTATCGAGTCCGTCTCCTGAAAAACCATGGCCGCAGGGATAGGCGTTACCCCTTGCTCGATTCGCATTACCATTACGCCTTCCTGATCAAGCGCTATCAGCAATGGCACGTCGCTTACTTGTGCATTTATTTCCTGCAGGTGACGACAGAGCGCAGCAACTTGTTCCGGTGTTTGGACATTGCGGCGAAAAAGAATGATGCCACCCACCTTCTGTTGCCGGATAAGCTTGGTAATGTGCTCGTTTACTTGCAAGGCGTCAAAACCTACCATAAACAACTGACCTATTTTTTTGTGTAATTCCTGATCCATAATCCAATCCTTATCTGGTGTTTTTGCTACATAAAAAAGCGAGGCAGCGGGTCATATTGGCAGCATCGGAAAAATCACCGGCTCTGCATTTCCGAATGTTGCTTCAGGTCTGCCAATCCACTACTCCGAGAAGTTTTTTACCCAAGGCGGTCAATTCTGCGGTTTGATATTTATCCCTCTCCCAATGGCGTGGGTCTCCATGCAAACTGTATCCTTGCGGGGCGAGACGCTCTTTCCATGAACGGATGCGCCAGTTTCTTAGTTCCACATCGTCTGCCTGAGCAGGCATCATGGAAATATATTGCGCCATCCGTACCTTGTTTTTTGATGTGTTCTGCCGGATGCCGTGGCAAAGCTTGCTGTTCCAAAGCAGAAGATCGCCTTTTTCCAATGGCACGCGAGTGGGCGTGAAATCGGCAACATCCGGCCTGTACCAATCCCAGTTGCCGGGCTGTTTCAGTTTCCATGACTCATAGTTCCTGAACAGCTCCGGAATACACATGAATCCGCCCACATCTTCATCGGTTTGATCGCTAATGGACAACACACCCTGGACATTCTGCGGATCGGATTCCGGGTCATAATCCCAGTGCATGAAACTCTTGAATTCAAAGCCGGGTTCCGGCGGCAAATTGAAATTTAATCTGTCGATAGAAACCCACAATTCATGCATGCCCCAAACATCGGAGAACGCTTCGTATACGCGTTGTGTTTGGCGTGTGTCCCAAAGGTATTGATGGTTGTACAGCTCCACCATGCCTGCGTTGAAACTCAATTCTATTTTTCTCAATTCGGATTTTTGCGGGGGATACCAGCCATCCTGATGGTGCGGATCAAGTTCTTCGAATTCCCAAATAAGTTTCTCCAGATTGCAGATCTTTTCCGGCTCAACAGCTTTCCTGATCACGACGTAGCCATTTTGAATCCAGAACTGCCAATCTGCTTCAGAGAGAATCCGCAACGGTGCCCCGTTTGAACGGTCATTTAATCGAAATTCACTTTTCGCCAGAGTTGAAAAATTGCGATTGGAAATACTATTTTTATCAATGCTGTCTATGTTGTTGTTCATAAAAATGCAGGCATAGTTGAAAAACCGTGTGGGCCGTGGCAATCGCTGAAATAGCGTCGATTGGTTGCGTAATCCGTGCTTGGGAAAACAATTTGGCGTAATTCGATCTCGGAGCAATTCATTGATCAAACGCCATATTCAAGAATGTGCAAACGATCGAAAAATACGTCGTACGCATAATCGAAGGTATTGCGCACTTTGAATCCCTTTTTTAGATAGATTCGGAATGCATCACTCTTCCCCCAGACCGCAATGACGATGCGTCTGCTGCCTTTGCGATTGGCCAGCGATTTGATTTCATTGAACATCGTGTTGAAAAGACCTTTACCTCGATACCCTTGCTCTACAGCCAAACTGGGAACGAATAAATCAGAAGCGTCGGTATTTTTCGAGATAAATTCGTCGTAGGCATCGTCCATCGCCTTCATCTCATCCCGATAGTAGGAGATTGCTTTTACCTGGCCGAGCTCTTCTATCGTTCCAGCGGTAAAGAATCCGGCGAACTTGCGTTCACAATCGAACATTCCATAAATGTGTGAGATATATTGATCAATATTTTGATGTCTTTGCAGTTCAACAAACGGCAAATTCAATTTATTACTAAACGAGCAGTACTCAAGGTAACTAGTGGAGAACAACAACTTGGCCATGCGATTTTTATACTCTTCGCCTCGCATATTTTTCGCCGGGATGAAATGAACAGAATCGTTCGATCTAAATGCTTCAACAGCAGGGGGGACTTCGGATTGCGCAAATAAATCTGCGTTGGAAGACGCCGGCATGCTCAGGTGTCGATTAACCTGCGGCGAGCTTCCTTTCACCTTCTGCCAAAAATTCTTTTCCTTAATTCGCTCCGAATTTTTAGCGGTCAGATAGGCGCCGAATAGGGCGTTCACCCGATCCAGTTTTTCGTCGTGTGACAAGAAGGAATAATAGTGACAGTTACTGACATCACTGCGAAGTTGAGATGGATACGCCATTCTGGGAATTTCATCGAGGTAAGACACGGCGGCGATATTTTCCAGACCCAGCGCGTTATCCAGTCGCCAATCGATTTGTTCCAAGGCTTTGATGCAACGCTTGTAGCTTCGATCCTCTTCGGCGGTTAGCGGAATTTCCACGTTCGTTATTGCATCGACCACCAGGCGCATGCCATGTAATCCTCCAATAACGGTTTCTTTTTTTCGATCGTGAAGTACAGAGTGATGTTTGCTGATGTCGTCATAACTCAGCAACGTTTGTCCTATATTCTGTTGCCACACTCCATATGTGGCGTCATGCAGCATTGATGCATATTCTTTTGAGACAATTTGGTGCCGGCTTTTTTCAAAGAAATTTGAAGCTATTTTTTCCAAATTTTCATTCATTTGTTCGACCATCTTTTTTAGTGATCGATTGCCTTTTTTCGAAACCAGTACCCCATTTTCATCATTGAATAGATTCATCCAACTGACATCGCATTGCCGTATTTTTCCGGAGCCTTCATCCAATTTGAAATCGACGTAATCCGGAACTTCGGGCTTCGCCAGGAAAATCGTGGCCGATCTGTGCGGTATGATGTCGACATCGAGGTAGATTCCCCCGAATACTCGCAGTATCACTATTCTGAAAAAATCAGATAAGTTAACAAAGCATTTTTTCTTGTGCAGTTCTTTGATGAATTCGGCATTTACTGCCGCAAAATCAATCATCAAATCATGCAGACAATTAACCGCAAGTACATTTTTCCCGATCGAATAGCAACCAACGCCATATCTATCGGCACCAATCGTCGATTTGAATTGCGGGTCTCCTCGCAATTGGTCCTGATCCCAAACCCAGAGAATATTGGTGTAGCTGATATTCATGGTGGATTCGATTTCGACGAGAGCCTCACCCCACTGGCGTATCGTCTCGCTGGCCATTGGGGGCAAATATCCCCCCATCCAGATGCGATGTATTAATTTCTCATTATCACTAATGGGCTGGGAAAGAATACCGACCAATGATGAAACATTCCGTGCATCGAACACATTAAAACGAGAAAGAACAAATTTTTGTAATTCGCTCAGGCTTGTCCTGTAGTTCGTCTTTAATAGGTTCAGCCGCGTATCGGCGGTTAATTTACTTGCATGATTTGAGATGCAATAAAATTCCCGCTCCTTGCACGCAAGAAACTCTGATTTCAAATTCTTGATTTGAATTTCATACTCGGCACTGAATGTCGTCATTTGTTTTTCTCCTCAGGGCTACCCGGCACAATCCGCACTATCGTCATTGCAGGCACTTACCCAACGTGCACGCATAACCCACAATCAATTTGATATCGCTTCGACTCTGTTTCCCGCTGAAATTTTGTGTGATCAGGCGTCCCGGCAGCAGATCAATCGTCATGCCTTTCAACGGTCCGCCTTGAACTGCATGCGACAGGCGCGCATCTAATTCATGCATGCGACCGGTACTGCCGTCCGGATTACGCAATCCCGCCGAGAGGTTGGCAAATATGCCGGCCGATAAGCCGGGAACTCGAAGTGCGCTGGATAAATCGTAGGTCAGCCCTAACTTGACGACTTTTTGCCCGTTCCAGACAAAATCATCAAGCTGGCCCCAAGTCTGAATGTAATTTCGGTTGTCGCTATTGGCCCACGCGGTCAGACGAAAATTCATCTCCGCTGAATCCGGCGCGTGCGTGACGGCGAAGCCCGCACTCAAAGCTAATGGACCACGTGTGTAAGTGGCGGCAGTTCCCAAATGCCACTCCAGGGATGGATCGGCAAATTCGGAAAGGGCAGACAGATACTGCGCGCCAAATGCGTAGCCAGCGACTCGCACGTTCCCGTTTGCAACGTTGGCGCCAAGCGGAATGGTGGTTGCCGCGGCGAGTTGCCCGTTGCGACGGTAGCCTTCACCTTCACCGACGCCGGCATCAATCAATGTAAATGCCGCGTCCGTCGTGGCGTAGCGCACACCAAGACTGTGAATGTAGCTGATCTTGTTTGCCGTTTCGGCAAACGGGCCACGATTCTGATGCCAGGCAGTGGTCATCACGCTATAGCGATCATCCCACTCATTACGAAAACGGTCTGCCCAACCATAGCCAAACGTCATGTCGCCCAGTTGGTATTTGGCCTGCGCGCCGCGGTAAGCATGTTGCAGCAAGCCGCCTGAGGTTCCCAGCGTGCCGACATCAATCGGCGTATACCCGGCCCGCAGGTATAAGCCGTCATCGCCGTTGCCATTCGTGAATTTGAGTTTGAGCGCAGCCTGTCCAAGTGCCACGTTGCTACGCTCCTGATTGTTGTCAGGATTATGAAACAGCACCTCCGACCAACCGCGACTTGCGCCAAGCTTGCCGCTTAGATTCGCAGTAAGATCAAAGCCGATGGTGTCCCACGCATAACCGGAGAGTGCATCGATACCAAGCGCCAGGGCAGAAACCCTGATCTGATCCTCACCGTTATCCGTGCGACGATCCCGGCTATACCAGGTCGAACGAAGTTTAATGTCGGTCTCGTCAAAGAATGCCGCGCCACTTGCCGCTGATTCAATACTCGGTATATTGAAGCGTTCTACACCGCTCATTCTGCTGTCGTCTGACCTCTCCGCTGACCCTGCGGCCACCACTTTAGTTGTGGCCAGAGCCATCTGGGACGACAAAAACAACAGCAAGGCCAGGCAGCCGTGACATATTGATAATTTCATTGCGATGGGTCTCCTCCATGCGAAATCGTGTGGGTGCCACCGCTTTTAGTAATCTCAGCGATTTTGACTGGTATCTTATTGGTATTTATATTGATAATAATGCATTGCCAAATTGATATCGATTAATTGGCAAAAAATAGGAAGATACTTAAAGAGAAGATTGCCGCGTCGGGGGAAACGCTTTGGGTTGGCGTGAAAGCCATTGTTGAAAATAAGATGTGCGGCGGCGGGAAATGCCGCAGCTTCCCGCGTCATGGAAGCGACCGGGAACTTATGCTACTAAATGGCAAAATATAAAACCACTCAGAGAAAGCTCTGGCAAATCACTCGATGAAGGTTTGTAAAATCATAAGGAAATGCAACATGGTGCAATGCCCCACCTGCCAGCAACAGTTTTCATGTGGCGCCGGCCAACATGCGGATCAACCTTGCTGGTGCAGCCTGCTGCCGCCGCTTGCCACCGCCACACCGGCGGCGACGAAATGCTACTGCCCCGACTGTCTGGAACGCTTGCTACGGCAACAACAAACGGCTTGCGCCGATCGCTAAGGTCCAGGGCAACTGTGTACTTCCTGGCCGGGGAAATCCAGTTTGATCTTGTCGAACGCAATCTTGGCGTCGCCACCCAGATCGCGCAACTGGAATGCCACTTTGCTGGAACTTGCAGTGCGCGTGCCGACCTTGGCGCCGCCCAGGCCACGCTTGGCCAGGCTGGCGACTTGCTTTTGCGCGGCTTCATCGGTTTTGAATATGCCCAGTGAGATGCCATAGCGCAGCGCGCTGGAATCCTGTATCACGAAGAAGTCGCTGATCCCGAGCCGGCGTATTTCGTCAGCCTTTTTATCGGCCGCTTCCTTGCTGCCCAGCGACGGCAGGTACACCATGTGACTGGCCACTTCCTGCGTTTCGCGGCGGACAACTTTGACGTTCGGCGCGCGCTCCGCCAGCTTGCTCGAAAAACGCCGTGCTTCCGCCGCAGCGAAATTACCGATTTCGGTGCAAGCCACCACCGGTGCCGGGTCGACCGCCGCCGTAGCTGGTGTTAGCGATTCCGTACTGGCAACCGCAGCAGATGCGGCCGGAGCGGCCTCTGCCACCGTCATTTTGATTTTATCCGCCTGTAACTGCTTGCTGATACGAGTCGGCTCCCGGCCATCGCTGTAGAGCGCGCCGAGATAGCCTTTTTGCATGGCGAACAACGTCGCATTCGCCAATAACAGCAGCCAGAAAATGATTTTCAACATGGTTTTTTATAGTGTTGCTGCAGCGGTTTGCAAACCGATCAATACCAGATTATCAACTGTTTCATGCGCTATGGACAGGTACGGCGCAATTAAAGCCGCAGAGCCGCCGGCCACGATACAAACTATGCGTTTGCCCGGCGATTGCTGGCTGTGCAAGGCAAACGCCCGTTCGATGGCGCCAACCTGCGCATTGATGCAGCCGCTGATGATAGCGTCATCGGTATTATCGGCAAACAAGGTATTTACATGCACGTGATCGGTGATGTGCGGCAATTGCGCAGTGCTGCGCGCCAGCGAAGTCGCCATCAAACCCAGTCCCGGCAAGATCATGCCGCCGGTAAATACGCCGTCGGCACTGACCGCATCAATCGTGGTGGCGGTACCGCAGGTGGCTACAATCAAGGCTTGCTGCGGAAATAACCGCTGCGCCCCCAGCGCCGCGGCAAACCGGTCGCATCCCAATTGTGCAGGATCGCGATAGGCATTGCGCAGACCCGCGAGTTGCGGCAACGAGGCAAACCAGTGAGGCTGCATGGCGCTGCCAAAAACTGTTTCCAGCAACGTCTGCAAACGCTCATGCGTACGCTCTCCAGCCACATTGGAAACCAGGATGCGCGTCACCTTCACTGTCAGCTTGCGCCAGCGCGCGCTCAGCGTCACCAGCTCGCTATGCATCGCCGAGCCGCTATCCAGCCATTCGCCGGGCTGGCCGCCAACGCCAACCTCAGGCAGCGCTGCAAGCGCCCATTTGATACGGGTATTGCCGACATCGATCAACAACATGGCCATGGCTCAGTCTTCCTTTGGGCGTAGTGAAATATCGCCCGCCATGATGGCTATCGGGCTATTGCCGGCCTCCGTTTGCAACAACAAGCGACCGATCTGGTCGATGCCCAGCGCCCGCCCCTCGTGCAATGTCTTGCCCTGGTCCAGGATCAGCACCTGCTGGCCGGCAAATGCATGCAGCCGATTCCAGCGTTCGACAAAAGCCGCCAGGCCCTCGTTTTCGAATTGCCGCATGTTTTGCGCCAGTCCGCTCAATAATGCGCCAAGCAACAGCGCCCGATCCTGCGCTGCCGTCACCGGCAGATTGGCGGTAGGACGGCCGATTTGTTCTTGCAACTGTTCCGGCATGGCGAGATTGATGCCGATGCCGATTACGGCCCACAATTGCTGGTCAGGCGCGGTGGCGGTTTCGATCAGGATGCCGGCCAGCTTGCGGCCCTTGTGCAATACGTCGTTCGGCCATTTCAATTGCACTTCAACCCCGAAATCGGCCAGGATCTCGGCAATCGTCACACCCACCGCCAGCGGCAAGCCTACCAATGCCTGCAACGGGGCGGCAAACGGCCAGGCCAGCGAAAAAGTCAACGCCGCCGACGGCGCCGTCAGCCAGGCACGGCCGGCGCGGCCGCGGCCGGCAGTTTGCGTCAGCGCCACCAACAAGGTCGGCGCGTTCAACGTACGGGAATCCACGCCGCCGGCGATACGCGCCAGCAGATCAGCGTTGGTAGAACCGGTTTCGGCCACTACCTCGATCCGGCATTGCTCCGCGTGATGCCCGGCAAATGCAGCAATGCGAGCGGCGGACAAATGGCTGGTGAGCGAAGTTGGTGCAATAGATTGTGCAGTCATGCCGCGAATTGTAGCGGGAGTTATAGAGAAATGCGGCTCGCCACCCATGGGATTACACGTAAAAACACAATAAAAAACAACGTACGGACAATCCCTATGGCATATTTCTCAGGAATCGTTACCGCGAGGCGTGAATTGACTTTCACTTATCCGATTGCGTGCCGGACTGGTTTTATCAATACTGCAATAGTGCTAATAGCAATTCTCCCTTAAACTGATGCGATGCCGAATCCAGACTCCACCACTCCCGTTCTCGATATTAAAGATGGTAGCCTGGTTGCCGCACGCGGCGACTGGCAAGTGCATGCCTTGACGCAACCGGGGGTGATCAAGACGCTGCAAGCCAAATTGAGAGCACTCTCCAGGCAAACCGATCCGCTGCGCTGGGATCTGTCGGATATCGGTACACTGGACCATATCGGCGCGCAATTATTGTGGAACGCCTGGGGCAAAACCCGTCCGGAACAATTGACCGTAGCACCGCAACACCGCGATTTCTTCCAGCGCCTGGCCAGCGCCGGTGCGTTGGCATTGCCGCCCAAGCCACCGCGGCGCCGCATGTTCAATGCAATCTACGACAAGGGCAGGGAAGCCCTGAATCACGTGACCGGCTTTATCACCCTGCTGGGGCAGCTGGTGCTGGATTTCCTGCGCATGATGCAAGTGCCTCAACGGGCGCCATGGAAAGAGATTTCCGCCAATATCTATCATGTCGGCTACCAGGCATTGGGAATTACCGCATTGGTCGGCTTCCTGATCGGCGTGGTGCTGTCGTTTTTATCGGCGCAACAACTGCACACCTTCGGCGGCGATATCTACCTGGTGAACATTCTCGGCATGAGTATCATCCGCGAACTGGGGCCGCTGCTGGCAGCGATCCTGGTGGCCGGCCGTTCCGGTTCGGCGATCACTGCGCAACTGGGCGTGATGCGCGTCACCGAAGAACTCGATGCGATGCTGGTGATGGGCTTGCCGCATGGTTTCAGGCTGGTGTTGCCGCGGGTGCTGGCGTTGTTGGTGGCAATGCCTTTGCTGGTAATCTGGACCGATGCAATCGCACTTCTTGGCGGGATGGTCGCCGCGCAATTGCAACTGGGTTTGTCGCCCACCTATTTCCTGCAGCAGTTGCCGAATGCGGTACCGTTACCCAATTATCTGATCGGCCTCGGCAAAGGCGCAGTGTTCGGTGGTTTGATTGCGATGGTGGCCTGCTATTTCGGCCTGCGCATCGAACCCAACACGGAAAGCCTGGGGCATGGAACTACCACTTCGGTAGTGACCGCGATCACTATCGTCATCGTCGCCGACGCCGTGTTTGCGATTATTTTCAGCGGCGTGGGATTCTGATGGCTGAACAAACACCCGTCATCGAAATCGACAAGCTCTGGACCCAGTTCGGCCAGACCGTGATTCACAAGGATCTGGATCTGCGCATCGACGCCGGTGAAATCGTCGGCCTGGTGGGCGGCTCCGGCTCCGGCAAGACCACGCTGGTGCGGCAGATATTGGGGTTGAACCGGCCGACCAAGGGCAAGGTGTCCGTGTTCGGCATCGATGTCAGCCAGGCCGATGTCGATCAAATGTATACGCTGCAAAATCGCTGGGGCATGCTGTTCCAGCAAGGCGCCTTGTTCTCGGCGCTGACGGTGCTGGACAATGTGGCGTTGCCGATGCGCGAGTTGCGCGCGCTGCCGGATCAACTGATCAAGGACGCGGCGTTGCTCAAGCTGCAGATGGCCGGAATCGGCCCTGAACATGCGCTGAAAATGCCGTCTGACCTCTCCGGCGGCATGATCAAGCGGGTGGCGCTGGCACGGGCGCTGGCGCTGGAGCCGGAATTGCTGTTTCTCGATGAACCCACGGCCGGGCTCGATCCGGCATCGTCGGCCGCCTTTATCGAACTTATCCGGTCGCTGCACAAGGACATACGGCTGACTGTGGTGATGATCACCCACGATTTGGAACCATTATTGGCTTTGTCCACCAAGATTGCAGTACTGGCAGACAAACATGTGATCGCCTACGACACGCCGGAGCGTGTCATGAAAGTACGCCATCCGTTTATCGAAACATTTTTTCTCACCGCTACCCGTTTCGAGCACGACACTTGCGGATGATATGCAAGCAAGATGCAAAAAGCGTAGATAGGAAGTCTTATGGAAAATAAAGCGCATGCCCTGATTGCCGGACTGTTCACCGTGGTCTTGCTGATCGCGGCCGTGTTCGGCGTCATGTGGTTCAACAGCGACCGCGTGGAACGGGTTCCTTACGAGATCGCCACCAAGTTGTCGGTGCCGGGGCTTAATCCGCAAGCCGATGTCCGTTATCGCGGCCTGGATGCCGGCAAGGTTGATGCGATCACCTTCGATCCCAAATCGCCAGGCCAGATCCTGATCAAGATCAAGATCAATCCAGACACGCCCATGACCCAATCCACCTTTGCCACCCTGGGTTATCAGGGTGTGACCGGGATTGCCTATATCCAGCTGGACGACGATGGCAGCAAGCCGCTCAAACTCAACAGCAGCCCGCAACATCTGGCACGTATAGAATTGCGCCCGAGCCTGTTCGACAACCTGCAGACCAAAGGTGCGGTGATCTTGTCGCGCGCCAACGACATGGTCGACAAACTGAATGGCTTGCTGGATCCCGACAATCAGAAAACCATGCTGAAAGCATTCAGCGATGTCAGCCAGACCGCCGTTGAATACCGCGGCATTCCGCAGCAGTTGCAGCCGACCTTGCGCCAGCTGCCGGAACTGACCACGCAAATGAACCAGGCGCTGGCATCCATCACAGCGCTCTCCAACAACATGACCGTGCTCAGCAAGAACCTGAATGCCCTGACCGCCAGCCTGCAAGGGCCGGACGGCGCTATCGCCAATCTGGGCAGTGCGGTGCAAAACATCGGCTCGGTCGCCAACGGCGTCGAATACGATACGCTGCCGCGTTTCAACACCCTGACCACGGAAGCGCGCTCATCGATGCGCACGCTGAACCAGACGCTGGACCATTTCAACCAACAGCCGCAAAGCATTCTGTTTGGCAGTAAGGCCCTGCCTCCCGGCCCCGGGGAAGCGGGTTTTGTCGCTCCAGGAAAATAAAACCTTTAAAGGCCCGCCATGACCATGACCGCTATCCTGAAAACCCTGTCGACTTTAGTTGCGATTGCCCTGGTCGCCGGCTGCGCCAGCAAGGTTGACGCGCCGACCCAATACGACCTGGGCCTCCTGCCCGCCACCGCAACCGCCACAGGCACTGCTGTCAGCACTGCATCCGCCCTGCCTGCGATCAGCCTGGCCGATGTCAACGCGCCCGCCTGGCTGGACAACAACATGATGTATTTCCGCCTGGCCTACGCCAACCAGCAGCAACCGCGCCCCTACGCCAACAGCCGCTGGACCATGCCGCCGGCGCAACTGTTTCAGCAGCGCCTGAAAACGCGTGTGGCCCAGGCCGGCGGCACGGTGCTCGCAATGTCGGATGCGGCGCTTAATATTCCAGTGCTGCGGATCGACCTGGACGACTACACGCAAACCTTCGATACGCCTTCACACAGCCTGGCGACGCTGCAGATACGCGCATCGCTGTTCAATGGCCGGGTACTGCTGGCGCAAAAGAGTTTTAGCCGCCAGGTGGCGACGCCCAGCGCCGACGCCGCCGGCGCCGCCAGCGCTTTTGTCGCCGCCAACGATGGCGTGATTGACGATCTGATGAACTGGCTGGCAACCGTAGCGCCGAAAAAACAATGAACCAACAATGACCCAACAAGCAACCTCGACCAATACCTCTGCCGCATCATCGTTTGCTCGTGTCAGCTTGCTGATTTACCTGCTGCTGATCGTCTACGCCAGCTGGTATCCGTTTGCCGGCTGGCGCGATATCGGCTTGACAGCCTTCGCCTATCTGGACGCGCCATTGCCGCACTACTGGACCGTGTTCGATGTCTGGACCAATGTCGCCGGCTATCTGCCGCTAGGCATGCTGATGGTGCTG
>Ga0182007_10001270_pt1 | contig 13699 bp, 12 predicted proteins | sample Sormic07211113_1_FD_123023 | JGI IMG/M metagenome (GOLD analysis project Ga0182007, IMG submission 123023) | Rhizosphere microbial communities from Sorghum bicolor, Mead, Nebraska, USA - 072115-113_1 MetaG | ecosystem: Host-associated > Plants > Roots > Rhizosphere | place: USA: Nebraska... | reverse complement strand
CCCGCTAGTGTCTCGAAAGAAGTTACGAAGATCGTGCGCTAGGCCGTTGGGGGGACGGGCACCGTACGGGGCGTACCTCCCCCTTTGCCTGCCATACGGCCCTGATCCGGCACGAGGCTCGGCAGGGAGGGGCACCACCGTCATGGGACGTCACAGCTTGCCCGATCAGTATGAGGCGGGCGGCAGCGGCCCCCGTCCACGTGTGCGCGGCCGGCAGGTGGCCGTCGCGACGGCCCTCGTCCTGACCGTCGCCGGAGGCGCGGCGGGCGCGGTCAGAAGCGGACTGCTCTCCTTCGGCTCGTCCTGCCGGGATCATCCGGTGCGGCTGGAGCTGGCCGCGTCGCCGGACATCGCCCCCGCCCTGACGGCCGCGGCCGAGCGCGCCCGGGAGAACGACATCACCTCGGACGGGCGCTGTGTCGCGGTCACGGTGACGGCAAGCGACTCGTACAAGGTCGCGGACACGCTGAGCTCGGACCGGAAGACCGACGCGCAGGTGTGGGTACCGGACTCGCAGCTGTGGATCGACCGGATCACGGCCACCAGCGCGGCGACCGACCTGACCCCGGCGGGGGCGGTCGCCTCGACGCCGATCGGGGTGGCGATGGTGCCCATGGCGGCGAAGTCGCTGGGGTGGCCGGAGAAGACGTACAGCTGGACCGAACTGGCCGGCGCGACCATGACGGACGACTCGCTGAAGCTGGGCGCGGCCGATCCGGCGCGCAGTGCGACCGGGCTGCTGGCGCTGACCCAGCTGAGTACGGCGGCCGCGCAGGTCAAGGGCGGGCAGACGCAGGCCGCGGCGATGATGAAGACGCTCGCGCAGCGGATCTCGGACAGCGACAGCCAGGTCGTGGACACGCTGCCGCGCGACAGCTCCGGGACGGAGCTGGGCAATCCGAAGCGCAACGAGGCGCTGGTGCTCACCGAGCAGGCGGCGTACGCGTACAACTCGTCCGCCGACGGCGGCTCCAGCGTGGACATGTTCTATCCCAAGGACGGCTCGCCCCAACTGGACTACCCGTACGCGATGGTCGGCCAGCTCACCACCGACCAGAGCCGGGCCGCGCTGCGGTTCATGAACTACCTGCGCCAGCCCGCCCGGGCGCGGCTCCTGCAGAAGTACGGCTTCCGGACCTCGGCCGACGAGGCGCCGGAGGCGGTGGTCACCGGGGCCGGCGGCAGCAGTCCGCAGCCGTTCGCTCAGGACCCGGTCCAGCCGGCCACGGACACCGCGCTGCAGGAGGTCCTCGGCACCTGGACGATCACGGTGCAGAGCGCCCGGCTCACCACGGTCGTGGACGCGTCCGGCTCCATGTCGGAGCCGGTGCCGGGGACGGGCGGCCAGTCCCGGATGGACGTCACCAAGGCGTCGCTGCTGCAGGCTCTCGCGACCTTCACGGCGGAGGACGAGATCGGGCTGTGGGAGTTCTCCACCAAGCTGGACGGCGACAGGGACTACCGCGTCCTGGTGCCGACCGAGCGCCTCGGCGACCAGAAGGGCGGCGGCACCCAACGGGACCGGCTGTCGTCGGCGTTCGCAGCGTTGCAGCCGGTCCCGAACGGCGCGACCGGCCTGTACGACACCACGCTCGCCGCCTACAAGTCGGCCACCGCCTCGTACACCAAGGGGAAGTTCAACGCCCTCGTCATCCTCACCGACGGCGTCAACCAGGACCCCGGCAGCATCACCCGCGCCAAGCTCATCTCCGAACTCCAGAAGCTCACCGACCCCGGGCGCCCGGTCCCCCTCATCATGATCGCGGTGGGCCCCGACGCGGACCGCCAGGAGGCCGAGGAGATCGCCAAGGCCACCGGCGGCTCCGGCCAGTCGGTCACCACCCCGTCCCAGATCCAGTCAGTCATGCTCAAGGCGATCGTGGCAGCGGGCACAGCGGGTACAGGGGGCGACAACTGAGCCCCGGGACGACCATGTCGTGCGGTGGTCGGCCGGGGCGGTGGAGGCCCGTCGGCTCCGGGCACCCCTCGCCGCCCGCGCCCGGCCTCAGCCCAGTGGTACCGGGTCCGGTAGGCCCACCGGCCAGGTGTGTACCGGGTCGCCGGTGTGCATCAGTTCGCTGTATCGGCGGGTGGTGGCGGCCAGGGCCGCGTCGCGGGAGAGGCCTGTCTCCAGGGCCCGGTGGAAGGTGGCCGCCTGCCAGGACGCGCCGTTGACGCGGCGGCGGCAGCGTTCCTCGATGACGCCGAGGTAGAGGTCGCGGTCGGCGGCTTCGATGCCCCACGCGTCCAGGCCGGCCTCCGCGAGCGGCAGGAGTTCGTCGCGCACCAGGGTCACCGCGTCGACCTCGGCCGTACCGCCGTAGCGGCCACGGCGCGGCCACTGGAGGCGGGCCTCGATGCCGTCCTTGCAGGCGGCGTCGAAGTTGGCGGCGGCCGCCTCGAAGGGCAGCCGGGTCCACACCGGCCGGGACTCCTCGGCGAGGGCGCGCACGAGGCCGTAGTAGAAGGCCGCGTTGGCGATGACGTCGCTGATGCTGGGGCCGGCCGGCAGGACCCGGTTCTCGACGCGCAGATGCGGGACGCCGTCGGCGATGCCGTAGACCGGGCGGTTCCAGCGGTACACCGTGCCGTTGTGCAGGACGAGTTCGGCGAGTTTCGGGACGCCGCCGGCGTCGAGGACCTCCAGCGGGTCCTCCTCGTCGCAGATCGGCAGCAGGGCCGGGAAGAAGCGCAGGTTCTCCTCGAAGAGGTCGTGCGCGGAGGTGATCCAGCGTTCACCGAACCAGGTGCGCGGCCGCACCCCCTGGGCCTGCAGCTCGGGCGGCCGCGTGTCGGTGGACTGCTGGAAGAGCGGCGGCCGGGACTCGCGCCACAACTCGCGGCCGAACAGGAAGGGCGAGTTGGCGCCGACGGCGATCTGCACGGCGGCGACGGCCTGCGCGGCGTTCCACACGTCGGCGAAGCGGGCCGGAGTGACCTGGAGATGCAGTTGTACGGAGGTGCAGGCGGCCTCCGGCGCTATGGACTTGGAGGTGCAGGTGAGGCGCTCGACCCCGTCGATGTCGAGGACGAAGTCCTCGCCCCGCGCGGCGACGATCTGGTCGTTCAGGAGCGCGTAGCGGTCGACGTCGGAGAGGTTCGAGGAGACCAGGTCGTCGCGGTCGAGAGTCGGCAGAATGCCGATCATCACGATTCCGGCGTCGAGCTCGCCCGCTTTACGGTCGGCATATGCCAAAGAGGTCCTGAGTTCCTCCGCGAGCCGGTCGAATACCCGCCCCTCCAATCTGTGTGGGGCTATGTTGACTTCGAGATTGAACATGGCGAGTTCTGTTTGGAAATCTCGGCTTGCGATCCGTTCCAGGACCTGTCCATTGAGCATTTTCGGCATGCCGTCGGACCCTGTCAGATTCAACTCGATCTCCAGCCCCATGAGGTTCCTGGGGCGATCGAACCGCTTCTCGGCCAGGAGCCGCTCCAGCCCCGTCAGGCACCTGCGGAGCTTGGTCCGGTAGAGCTGCCGATCGGACAGATCGAACCGACCTGCCACGACCTTCTCCCCCATCGAAGCGTCCTTCCTCGATCGGGCGGTCGGCACACCCCGGCCGCCGGTGTCGGGTCACGGAAGATGATGCCCAGCGTCGGCCATCGATAACGTCCCCGCGCGAGGCCGCCGCCCGCTACTCTGGGAGCATGTGCCCGGCGGCACATTCACCGGGCATGCCGCACGACGCAGTTTCCGGCCCATGAGGAACTCGTGAAAAACGCCGACGAGAAGTGGCCGACCGCTTCCCGGGTATTCTACGAGGTCACCGCCGCAATGCCGGATCAGAATCGGGATGATTACCGCGCATCGCCGACCGGATACACCCTTGCCGAGTGTTCCGGAAGCCGTTAGACGAAACACCGCCTGAACACATGTCGTATAAACTCCGCAAACAGGCAGAGGGTTGGCACCCCGGTCATGGATCCTGCCGTCCAGGTGAGCGTGCGGCGTCCCTCCCCACACTCACCGGACCCATACCCCGGCCCCGCCTCTCTCGCCTGGTGAGCAGACAGCGCCGTCCGCCCCGCCACACCCGCGCGCCACCGTGCCTGTCGAATGAGAGGCGACCCACCATGCCGCTGCATGTCCCCCCGGCTCCCGCGCCCGCACTCCGCACCGTCCTCACCGCACTTGCCTCGCCCACCGCGGTACGCGAGGCCCGAACACCCTCCCTGCTGCGCGCCCAGGGGCCCGCGACCCCCGAACTCCCGCTTCCCGTACACGTGTTGGACGAGCTCACCCCCGCGGGCATGGCCGCCACCCGGCTCACCGGGTGGCGTTTCCTGATCCGCTGCGGCGACCGCGCGGTGGCCGCGGCCGAGACCATGCTGACCCCCGACGGCTGGGCCTTCTCACACTTCTTCGAGGGCCCCTACATCGCCTCCACCGAGCACGCCCTGCGCCAGGCCGAGACCATGGGCCAGCCCCACCAGGCGCGCCTGCTGTCGGTCCCGAGCCTGTACATGCTCACCCTCTGGCTGCACGGCGACCTCACGGCCGACGGCGCCGGCGGCCACCCCGCCGCCACCGATCTGCTGGTGCCTCTGGCGCCGGCCCCGCCCGGCATCGCGGCGCACCGCCCGCACCGCGTCGCCGAGCTGCTCCCGAGGCTCACCCATCGGGTGACTCCGGCCCCGCTGCTCGGCCAGATCGCCTGACATCCCGCCCTTGTGCCCCTCCCCGATCACCCGCGTGCCCCGTCACCGAAATTCCGGTGGCGGGGCACGTCTCCGTTTTCCCGCGGTAATTCGCTCGTACGAGCAATTAGTCGCTCGGACGAGCCACGAAACCCCGCCGACCTGGTCGGACTAGCCCCATCCGGCCACTGCGAACCACCCGAAATGACAGTGCAGTTGGGCTGAACCGGCCGCGCGGGTGAAGCGTCATCAACCTGTGAAGAAGTGGTGCGTCGAAATGCCTGCGGATTGACGTCCGTAGGGCAACACTGGACTGGACCGACTTATCACAACGGGGGGCGGCCATGGACGAGGCTTCAAGCCGCGCAACAGACACGACATCCATCTCACACCTCACAAACCAGCGAGAGATCCCACCAATGTGCCAGCACCAGCCACCGTGCCCTTCAGCAGACTCCGCCGACCGGGAATCCGCCCGACTCGTGGCGCACCACCCGGAGCAGGGCTGGAGCCTGCTGTGCAACGGCGTTCTGCTCTTCGAGGACACCGGTGAGCTCCTGCCCGACGGCAAGATCATCGCCCCGCACCGCTCGATGGGTGCCGGTCAGGTGATGACCGCAGCCTGAGGTGGACCCGGGCGGCGCCGAGCCGCCCGGTGAATCCCCGGGGCCGGTCGCGGAGACAAGCCGCGAGCCGGCCCCTACGCACGTTCGGGGGTCATCACAGCCCGTAGTTACCCGTGCGTATAGAGCTGACAGAGAGCTCGAACGGAGCCGGCGGCGACGGCCGCACGGCGATCCGGAGGTGATCACCCTTCCCCTGGGCGCCCGTCTTCCGGAAGACTTCTGGAAGTTTCGCGGTGGGATCCATGGAGGGTGGGGGAAGTGGCGACAGACGAGGCCGAGGTGGCGTCCGGGACACGGGGCAAGGTCACGATCACCGAGATCGCCCGGCAGGCCGGGGTCTCGGTGCCGACCGTGTCACGGGTGGTGAACGGCCGGTCCGACGTGTCACCCAGGACCCGGGCCCGGGTCGAGGACCTCTTGCTGCGGCACGGCTACCGCAAGCGCATCGCCGCCTCGGGCTCCCGCGCCGCACTCCTTGACCTGGTCTTCAACGACCTGGACAGCCCCTGGGCGGTGGAGATCATCCGGGGTGTGGAGGAGGTCGCGCACGCGGCCGGCGTCGGCACCGTCGTGTCGGCGATCCACGGGCGCTCGGGCGACGCCCGTGAATGGATGCGCAACCTGCGCGCCCGCGCCTCCGACGGCGTCATCCTGGTCACCTCGGCCCTGGAGCCGCTCCTGCACGAGGAGCTGCGGGCTCTCGGCGTCCCGCTGGTCGTCGTCGATCCGGCCGGCTCGCCCGCCCTCGACATCCCGACCATCGGCGCGGCCAACTGGTCCGGCGGCATGGCGGCCACCGAGCACCTGCTGTCGCTGGGCCACCGCAGGATCGGTCTGATCGCGGGCCCGCCCAGGCTGCTCTGCTCCCGCGCCCGCCTCGACGGCTACCGGGCGGCCCTGGAGGGCGCCGGCATCGCGCTCGACGAGACCCTTGTCGTGCCCGGTGACTTCCATCCCGAGTCCGGCTTCACCGGCTGCGGCACCCTCCTCGACCTCCCCGAACCGCCGACGGCGATCTTCGCGGCCAGCGACCAGATGGCGCTCGGCGCGATCGAGGCGTTGCGGCGGCGCGGTCTGCGGGTGCCCGAGGACATGAGCGTGGTCGGCTTCGACGACCTTCCGGAAGTGCGCTGGTCGGCCCCGCCGCTGACGACGGTCCGCCAACCTCTCGCCGACATGGGCAAGTTGGCCGTCCGTACAGTGCTGCGCCTGGCCCGGGACGAGCAACCGGACTCCCCGCGCGTGGAGTTGGGGACCGACCTGGTGGTACGGGCGAGCACGGCACCGGCCGCCCGGACGGACTGACGGGGCAGGCCGGGGCGACGGGGCGCCGACCCTCGTACCGTCGGCGCCCTCTCCCGCGTGTTCCCCCCGGCCGCCCCGGCACCGGCCCGGCGGGGGCACGCCCACCACCGGGCCGGCCCGGTCCCCGGCTGCTCCCCTAAAAACGCCGCCGGGGCGTCTGACCTGCCGCTATTTGCCGCCCAGCGCCTCCCTGATCGCGAAGTACGCGGGCTTGGGCTGCAGTTGCTCGTCCCACGGCAGCGCGGCTCCCTCCCCCGGGAAGAACGCCGGAATCCAGGAGTACTTGTCGGTGTAGTCCCAGACCGTGATGCCCACACACCGCCGCACCGCGAGGCACGCCGACGTCAAGTCCCGGTACCAGTCTGCCTGTTGGGCCAGCTTCTCGTCGGTCACGGGCAGAATCATCCGTACGTCGACCTCGGTGAGCGCGGTGTCCAGGCCCAGCTTCGAGAAGCGGCGGAGGTTGTCCTCCAGGGTGGTCGGATAGCCGTACTGGAGAGCGAGGTGGGCCTGGAGGCCGATGCCGTCGAGCGGGACGTGCCGGGCCTTCAGGTCCTGCGCCAACTGGTAGTAGGCGTCCGACTTCGGGCCCACGGCCTCGATGTTGTAGTCGTTGAGGTACAACTTCGCGTGCGGGTCGGCCTGGTGGGCCCAGCGCAGGGCGTCGGCGATGTAGCCGGGGCCGAGCGTCTTGTACCAGATGGTGTCGCGGTAGGTGTCGTCCTCGTTGAAGGCCTCGTTGACGACGTCCCAGGAGTAGACCTTGCCGCGGTAGTGCCGTACCTCCGTCAGGATGTGGTTCTTCAGTACGGCCCTCAGCTCGTCGGCCGTCCACTCGCGGCCGGTGAGCCAGTCGGGCAGCTGGCTGTGCCAGACCAGGGTGTGGGCGCGCACCCGCTGGTGGTTCTTGCGGGCGAGGTTCACGATCTGGTCGCCGTTCGTCCAGTCGAAGACGCCCTGTTGGGGCTCGGTGGCGTACCACTTCATGCCGTTGCCCGGTGTGATCATGTCGAACTCGCCGCCCAGCAGGGAGGTGTAGGCGGTGTCGGTGAGTTCGGGGTTGTCGGTGGCGCTGCCGAAGTAGCGGCCGTGGCGCTGGGCGAGGTCGGCGAGGGTGGCGGGCCGGTCGTGGGCCTGGGCCGGGGTGCCGGCGGTGAGACCGGCGGCCACCAGGATCGCGGCGAGGGCGCCGACGAGTCTGAGGCGGTTCCTGGGCATGGTGCGACTCCTCACGGGGTGGGGTGCGGGGCCGTACGTCCGCCGGCGCGGGTCATCCCTTCGACGCGCCGGCGGTGAGGCCGCCGACGAGCTGGCGCTCGGCGACCGAGTAGAAGGCGAGGGCGGGGACCATCGCCAGGACGAGATAGGCGAAGACCCGGGCGTAGTCCGAGGAGTACTGCCCCTGGAACTGGGCGACGCCGAGCGGCAGCGTCCACCACTTGGCGTCGGTGAACACCAGCAGCGGCAGCATGAAGTTGTTCCAGCTGGTGACGACGGCGAGCACGGAGACCGTGCCGAGCGCCGGCCGCGCCATGGGCAGCAGCACCCGCCAGAAGAAACCGAAGGCGCTGCAGCCGTCGAGCGTGGCCGCCTCCTCCAGCTCGCCCGGGATCTGCCGGAAGAAGCCGCGCAGGATGATGATCGTCATCGGCAGCCCGAACGCGGCCTGCGGGAGGATCACGCCGAGCGGGTTGTCCAGCAGGTCCAGGTAGCGCAGGAGCAGGAACAGCGGGAGCGCGGCGACCGCGAAGGGGAACATCAGCCCCATCGTGAAGAAGGTGAACAGCAACTCCCGCCCGCGGAAGGCGAATCGGGCGAAGGCGAAGGCCGCGAGCGCGGACGCGGCGACCACGATCACGGTCGTCGCCACCGCGACCAGCGTGCTGTTTCCGACCAGCCGCCAGAAGTCGCCGGACCCGAGGATGCCGGTGTAGTTGCCGGTCAGCCAGTGCTCGGGCAGTCCGAAGGGGTTGCTGGAGAGCTCGGCGGTCGACTTGAAGCCGGACAGCGCCGCGTACACCAAGGGTACGATCATCACCGCGCCGACGAGCACGAGGACGACGTGCAGCGGCAGGGACTGAACTGCCTTGGTCTTCCTGGTCACTTGCCGTCCCCTCGCATCGTGGTGGTGGCGCCCTCGAGGTCGCGGCGGAGCACGAACCGCTGGTAGGCGAGGGCGAAGACGAGGCAGATGCCGAACATGACTACGCTGATCGCGCTGGCGTAGCCGACCTGGTAGCGCTTGAAGCCGTACTGGAACATGGTCACGGCCATCGTCTCGGAGTGGTGGTCGGGGCCGCCCTGGGTGATCACCCAGACCAGGTCGAAGAGTTGGATCGCCCCGATGACGGACAGGAAGACGCTGATGCGGAGCGTCGGCGCGAGCAGCGGGAGGGTGACATTGCGGAAGCGCTGCCAGGGGCCCGCCCCGTCGATGAGGGCCGCCTCCGTCAACTCGGCCGGGACGGACTGGAGTCCGGCCAGGTAGAGCATCATGTGGAAGCCGAAGTACTTCCAGGTCATGACCAGGAACAGGGTCGCCATGACGTACGACGGGTCGGCGAACCACTCACCTCCGACGCCGCCCAGGCCGATGGAGCCGAGGACATGGTCGGCGAGTCCGTCGCCGGGCGCGAAGATCATGCTGAACAGCACGCCGGTGATGGCCTCGGACAGGACGTACGGGGCGAAGAACAGCATCCGGTAGACGGCCCTGCCGCGCAGCCGCTGGTTGAGGGCGACGGCCATGGCGAGCGCGAACGGCAGCTGGATGGCGAGGGACAGGGCGATCAGGAGCAGACAGCGCCACAGGTCGCCGAGGAAGACGTCGTCCTGGAAGAGGCGGGTGAAGTTGTCGCCGCCGACGTAGTCGGAGGGCATGCCGAAGCCGCCCCAGCGGAAGAAGGCGGCGTACAGCGCGAACAGCATCGGCAGGATCACCAGACCGATGAACAGCACCAGCGCGGGCACCTGGAAGCCGACCGCGGTGAGCCAGTTCAGCAGGCGCCGACGCGCCCGTCCCCGGGACGACGCCGCCGTCGCGGAGGTGGGGGCGACGTCGGAGTCCGTCCGCCGGTCCGGGAGGAAAGTGGAGGTCATCGCCGGCTACTACGCTTCCTTGGCGGTCTTGGTGATCGACTGCGTGACCTGTTCGGGGGACTTGGAGCCGGCGATCAGGGCGGCCACGCTGTCGTTGACCTCCTGGCCGACGGCGGGCGCGTAGGCCTGGTCGAGGTAGAGCTGGAATCCGGTGGCGGCCTTCAACTGGGCCTGTACGGCCTTGGTGTTGGGGTCGGAGAGTGCCTTCTCGGCGCCGGGGACGATGGGCAGGGTGTTGGTCTTCTTGACCAGTTCCAGGTCGGTGGCCTCGGAGGCGAAGAACTTCAGGAAGTCGACGGCGGCCTGCGGGGCGCCCTTGCGCAGCGCGTGTCCGCCGCCTCCGCCGAACACCTCGGTGATCGCGCCCTTTCCGCCCTCGACGGCCGGGAAGGGGAAGAAGCCGAGATCGGAGCCGAGCCCCTTGCCCGAGTCGGCCTCGACGACCGGCGCCCACTGGCCCATGAGTTCCATGGCCGCCTTGCCGTTGCCCATGGTGGCGGCCTGGCCGGTGGGCGTGGAGTAGGCGGCGCCGAGGAAACCCTTCTGGAACGGCTTGAGCCCGACGAGGTCCTTGAGGTGCTGCCCGGCCTGGATCAGCCCGGGATCGCTGAAGTCCTTGTTGTCGGCGGCCTTCTGCAGGGCGTCGATGCCGGCGGTCCGCATGGCGAGGTAGGCCCAGTAGTACATGCCGGGCCACTTCTCCTTGCCGGCCAGGGCGATGGGCGTGATGTTCTTCGCCTTGAGCTTCCCGACCGCGTCGAGGAAGCCGCTCCAGGTGGTGGGCGGGGTGCTGATGCCGGCCTGCTTGAAGAGCGCCTTGTTGTACCAGAAGCCGATCATGCCGATGTCGAACGGGATGCCGTACATCTTCTTGTCGAGGAGGTACGGCTGCTTCGCGACGGACAGCAGACCGTCGGACCAGGGCTTGGTCCGGTCGGTGAGGTCCTCCACGAGCCCGGCGTCGACCTGCTGCTGCAGTACTCCCCCGCCCCAGGTGTGGAAGATGTCCGGGAGCTTCCCGGAGGCGGTCAGCGCCGTCATCTTCGACTTGTAGGCGTCGTTCTCCAGCTGGACGATCTTTACCTTCACCTTGGGGTTCTGGGCCTCGAACTTCTTGGCCAGACCGGCCCAGACCGTGTGGGTCGGCTCGGTCGTGGAGATGTTCCACCACTCGATCGTGGTCGTCCCGTCCGACGATCCGCCGTCCGAGCCGCCGCCGCACGCGCTCAGTGCCGTCATGCCCAGACCGGCCGCGGCGGAGGCCGCCAGGAAGCCGCGGCGGGACAGTGCCCGATCGCCCATCATGCGCTCCTTGAGTCCGAAAGTTTCGGAGTTGATCCAGAAAGCTTCGCTGTTGCCGCACCCTAGAGACAGCTTCCAAGCAGTGGCAACCCCTTGTGCACGGTGAATCTGCGAGCAAGGGGCGGTCGATCGGGGGACTTGGGGGTGTTCGACGCCCGACCTTCCGCCGAAAACGCCGAAACATTCGATCTGATCGGCGAACCTTACGGAGCGGAGCGGGTCTCCTCTGCACAGAGGGTGGTCAGCGGCCCGGCGCAGGAGTGAGATGGAGGTGAGTCACGAAGAAGGGTGGGTCACGAAGAAGGGGGAGCCATGTCCGCCGTGGACGGCACCCCGCCCGACCGGGTCGTGGTGGGTGTGAGCGGTTCGCTGGGCAGCCTCACCGCGCTGGGCCGCGCCGCCGAGGAGGCCCGGCTTCGAGGAGCCGTACTGTGGCCGCTGCTGGCCTGGGAGCCGCCCAGCGGCGCGTCGGCGGCACATCGTCCGACCGCTCTTGCCCTGGTGGTCATGGAGTGGCCGCGGCTGGCGCGCCGGCGGCTGGCCGCGGCCCTGACGGACGTCTTCGGCGAGACGGGCCCGGCCGTCCCGGTGCACGCGCTGGTCGTCCGGGGCGCGCCCGGCCCGGTGCTGGTCGCCATCGCCGACCGCGAGAGTGACCTGCTGGTCGTCGGCACCGGCCGCCGCGGCCTGCTGCACCGCGCCCTCCGCCGCTCGACGAGCCGCCACTGCCTGGCCCACGCCGTGTGCCCGGTCCTGGCGGTGCCGCCGTCACCGCTGGAGTCGGAGCTGGCGGCGGTGCATCGCCGCAACGCGTGGCGGCTGCGGCTGGACGTGGGCGATGTGCTCGGGGCGACGGGTCGCGGGACGCGTGAAGCGTGACACGGGGGAAGCGCCGCCCGGGACGCCGACGGCACCGGTGTCGTCAGCCGCGTGCCCCGTTCACCCTTCGAAGCGGTAGCCCATGCCTGGTTCGGTGATGAGGTAACGCGGGTGCGCGGGGTCCGCCTCCAGTTTGCGGCGCAGCTGGGCCATGTAGACCCGCAGGTAGTTGGTCTTGTTGCTCTGGGTGACTCCCCAGACCTCCTGGAGCAGGTACTTCTGGGTGACGAGCCGGCCGGGGTTGGTGATCAGGATCTCCAGCAGATGCCACTCGGTCGGGGTGAGCCGTACGTCCCGGTGGCCGCGGACCACTTTCTTGGCGAGCAGGTCGACCGTGAACTCGTCGGTCTCCACCCGGGTCGTCCCGGGAGCCGGCGGGGCCTCCTCGACACGGCGGACGGCCGCCCGCAGCCGGGCCATCAGCTCGTCCATGCTGAAGGGCTTGGTGATGTAGTCGTCCGCACCGGCGTCGAGCGCGGCCACCTTCTCGTCGGAGGCCTGCCGGGCGGAGAGCACCAGGACCGGCACCCGGGTCCAGCCGCGCAGGGCTCTGATGACGTCGACGCCGTCCATGTCGGGCAGGCCGAGGTCCAGCAGTACGACGTCCGGCTGGTGCGCGGCGGCGAGCCGCAGCGCGGTGACCCCGTCGGAGGCGGCTTCCACGCCGTACCGCCTGGCCTGCATGTTGATCACGAGGGCCCGCACGAGCTGCGGGTCGTCCTCCACCACCAGCACCCTGGTCATGGGCGGGCACCACTCCTCTCGTTCACGCCGGCCGACGTCAACCGGTCGCACGGCGACGGGAGTCGGCGGGTCCGGAGCGCTCCGGTCGCCGACTCCCGTACGGGGCAGGTGAGTTCATCAGCCCTTGGCCACAAGTGCCTTGAGGGCGATGTTGAGTTCGAGGACGTTCACCCGGGGCTCGCCCATGAAGCCGAGGGTGCGGCCCTCGGTGTGGTCCTCGACCAGCTTCTCGACCTCGGCGACCGGGAGGTGGTCGCGCTGGGCGACCCGGTGGACCTGGAGCCGCGCGTACTGCGGGGAGATGTCCGGGTCGAGGCCGGAGCCGGAGGAGGTGACCGCGTCGGCGGGCACCTGGGAGGGCTCGACGGTGTAGCCGGGTACGGAGTTGTCCTTGACGACCTTCGCCTTCGCCTCCTTCACCCACTTGATGAGGTCGGCGTTGTCACCGGCACGGTTGGTGGCGCCGGAGAGGATCAGCTTGTACCGGGTGTTGACCGAGTTCACCCCCAGCCCGTTCGCGGGACGCGGCTGGAAGTAGTCCAGGCTGTAGCCCTGTTGGCCGATCAGCGAGGACCCGACGACCTTGCCGTCCGCCGTGATCTCGGAGCCGTTCGCCTTGTTGGCGAACAGGGCCTGCGCCACACCTGTGACGGCCAGCGGGTAGAGCACGCCGGTGAGCAGAGTCAGCACGAGCAGGGCCCGCAGACCGGCGCCCAGCAACCGGCCGGTGTTCACAACGGAGTTGTTCATGTTGGTATTCACCCGATCCCGGGGATCAGAGAGATGAGCAGGTCGATGATCTTGATGCCGATGAAGGGCGCGATCAGACCGCCGAGCCCGTAGATCGCGAGGTTGCGCCGCAGCAGCCTGTCGGCGCTGACCGGCCGGTACCGCACGCCCTTCAGCGAGAGCGGCACCAGCGCGATGATGATCAGCGCGTTGAAGATGACCGCCGAGAGGATCGCGGAGTCCGGCGAGGCCAGGCCCATGATGTTGAGCTTGTCCAGGCCCGGGTAGACGGCCGCGAACAGCGCCGGGATGATCGCGAAGTACTTCGCGACGTCGTTGGCGATGGAGAACGTGGTCAACGCGCCCCGGGTGAT
>Ga0182007_10001267_pt1 | contig 13721 bp, 12 predicted proteins | sample Sormic07211113_1_FD_123023 | JGI IMG/M metagenome (GOLD analysis project Ga0182007, IMG submission 123023) | Rhizosphere microbial communities from Sorghum bicolor, Mead, Nebraska, USA - 072115-113_1 MetaG | ecosystem: Host-associated > Plants > Roots > Rhizosphere | place: USA: Nebraska... | reverse complement strand
CGGCGTCGGGGCCCTCACATGTGACCCGCAGCTCGTCCGCCGGTGTCACGGTCACGTGGTCGTACAGTCCGACCGCGAGAAACACATTGGCCAGGTCATGAAACCCGTCGGCCCGGGCGGCGCCCACCGCCAACTGCACATTGACCTTGGCGGGGACACGGACGGTGACGCTCACTGGGGACCGGGCTCCTTTTTGTCGGCGTGCGGGGCGTGCGGGGCGCCTTCGGCGTGCTGGGAGGGCGCGGCGTGCGGGGAGGGCGCGGCGTGCGGGGAGGGCGCGGCGCCCTCGGCGTGCACGGTCTCCGGGGCGCGCACGGCGTGCGGGGCGTGCTCGGCATGATGGGCACGCGGGGCGTGCTCGGCGTGGGCACGCGGGGCGTGCTCGGCGTGGGCACGCGGGGCGTGCTCGGGGCGCTGAGCGCCCCCCGCATTCGTCTCGCGCCCGGCGTGCGCACCGGTTTCCGCGCCCCCGGCCGGTACTTTGCTCTCGGCGATCCGGGCGAACTCCTCCACCGTGAGCGACTCTCCGCGTGCCTGCGGCGAGACCCCCGCGGCGACCAGTGCCGTCTCCGCCGCCGCGGCCGAACCCGCCCAGCCGGCGAGGGCCGCGCGCAGCGTCTTGCGGCGCTGGGCGAAGGCCGCGTCGACCACGGCGAACACCTCGCTCTTCGAGGCGGTGGTCTTGATCGGCTCGGCCCTGCGCACCAGCGCGACGAGGCCGCTGTCGACGTTCGGCGCGGGCCAGAAGACGTTGCGCCCGATCGCACCGGCCCGCTTGACCTCCGCGTACCAGTTGGCCTTCACGGACGGGACGCCGTACACCTTCGAGCCGGGCGCCGCGGCGAGGCGGTCGGCGACCTCCGACTGGACCATGACGAGGGTGCGCTCGATGCTCGGGAAGGTGGCGAGCATGTGGAGCAGCACGGGGACGGCGACGTTGTACGGCAGGTTCGCCACCAGCGCGGTCGGCGGCGGGCCCGGCAGCTCGGTGACGTGCATCGCGTCGGAGTGGACCAGCGCGAAACGCTCGGCGCGCTCCGGCATGCGCGCCGCGATCGTCGCGGGCAGCGCGCCGGCCAGCACGTCGTCGATCTCGACCGCGGTGACGCGCTCGGCGGCCTCCAGCAGCGCCAGCGTGAGCGAACCGAGCCCCGGGCCGACCTCCACCACCACGTCGTCCGGCCGCACCTCGGCGGTACGGACGATCCGGCGGACCGTGTTCGCGTCGATCACGAAGTTCTGACCGCGCTGCTTGGTGGGACGCACACCGAGCGCGGCCGCGAGTTCACGGACGTCGGCGGGCCCGAGAAGGGCGTCTGGTGCGGGGTTGCTGCTCACGGGACAAGGGTACGGGGCGTGACCGGCCGCTCCTGCTGCCCGGAGCCGCGGCGCGGACCGGTCCCAGGGGGCTCACCGGAACCCCGCGCGCCCCCACCCGTCACCCGTGCAACTGCGTCCCGCAGTGCGGCCAGGGGCTCGATCCTCGGCGCACGTACAGTTTCTTCGCGCGGAACGTCTGTTCCTCCGCCGTCGCGTCCTGCGGGCGCCCGCTGCCTCCGAGGCTGTGCCAGGTCCGGGTGTCGAACTGGTACAGCCCCCCGTACGTCCCCGAGGGGTCGACCGCGTTCGGCCGCCCGCCCGACTCGCACGCCGCGAGCCCGTGCCAGTTCAGCCCGTCCGCGCCCTGCACGGACGTCGGCAGGGGCTTCGTCCCCACCTTCACGATCTGCTTCCGCGGCTTACGCACCACCTCGGAACCGGTCCTGCGCGGCTTCTGCTTGACGCCGTTGACGGTCCGCAGGGCGTATGTGTCCCGTCTGAGCCCCACCTGCCCCGCCTGCTCGACGACCTCCGTGCCCTTGAACAGGGTGGGGTCGTTCGTCCGCTCCGTCTCGAACGGGATGGGCTCCTCACGGACCTCCTCCGAACCGGTCACCCGCAGTACGGTCACCGCCTGCCCGTCACGCGGGAAGCTGTCGCCCGGTACGGACGTCATGTCCTCCCCGCGCAGGGTGACCCCGGCCTCCTGGACCACGTCGCGCACGGTCGCCGCGTTCGTCCGCACGGTCCGCGCACGCCCGTCGGCCATGACCGTCACCGAACGCTCGGTACGCACATCCAGCGAGAGCCCGGCGCGTCCGATGGGCTGGGAGCGCGAGACGGACATGTACGCCCCCTCCGCACGCACCCCCAGCTGGTCGAGCGCCTCCTGCACCGTGTGCGCCGTCGTCCACACCTCGCTTCGGTGACCGTCGAGCGTGAGCCGCACGGGACGCCCGTAGTGCACCGCCACCTCGTCGCCGCTCGTGAGCGCCGAACCGGGGGCGGGCGCGACCACGTCGTGCGCCCCGACGTCCACGCCCTCCTGCGCGAGCAGCTCGTCCACGTCGTCCGCGAAGGTGTGCAGGGTGCGCGGCTTGCCGTCCACCGTCAGTTCGATCGCCTTGTCCTTGGCGACGAACGCGGTGGTACCGCCGGCCAGGAACGCGACCACCAGCGCCTGCGGCAGCAGACGGCGCACGGAGCTGTCCGCACGCTCGGCGCTCCGCACCTTGCGTCGGCGCGCACCCCGCCCACTCGCCCCGGCGCGCACATCCTCGTCGAGCGCCCCACCGCTCACCGCACGCCCCGCCTGGCGCGGCAGCGCCGCCTCAGGCGTCTCACGCGCCTCGCGAACACCACCACTGGCCTCGCGAACACCGGCGGCCTCATGGCCCCCGCGCCCCTGCTGGCCACCCAGCGCCTCATAGGCCGGCGCGTACGTGTCCTCGTACGCCCCCGGCATCCCGAACGCCACCGTCTGCGCGCTGTGCACATCTAAACCGCTGTGCACATCGAAACCGTCGTACACCGGCGGCCGGTGTCCCGCCGCTGCGGATGCCGCCGGCGTGGCCGCTGCGGACGCCGCTGCCGCTGCTCCGGCCGCTCCCGCGGTTCTGGCGGCGGGGCGGCCGTATTCCTCATACGTCTCGTACTGCGAGTTGCTCACGCCGACACGCTCCAGGGGCCGTTGGGTCCAAAGGGGTCCGGATCGGGCCCACAGAACCTAGCGGAGGCGCTCGTCACTCTCCAAAGCGACGCGGCTACGCACAGTCGTGCGTTATGGGTCAGTAACCGAAGGCGCGGGCCGTGTTCGCGGCGAGTGCCGTCGCCAGCGCGTCCTCGTCGATGCCCCGGACGGCGGCCATGGCGCGCACCGTGACCGGAACGAGATACGGGGCGTTGGGCCGTCCGCGGTACGGCGCGGGCGTCAGGAAGGGCGCGTCGGTCTCCACCAGGAGCAGCTCCAGGGGGGCCACGGCGACGGCGTCCCGCAGGTTCTGGGCGTTCTTGAAGGTGACGTTGCCGGCGAAGGACATGAAGTATCCGGCGCGGGCGCAGATCTCGGCCATGTCGGCGTCGCCGGAGTAGCAGTGGAAGACGGTGCGCTCCGGGGCGCCCTCTTCCTTCAGGACGCGCAGCACGTCCGCGTGCGCCTCCCGGTCGTGGATGACGAGGGCCTTGCCGTGGCGCTTGGCCATCTCGATGTGGGCGCGGAAGGAGCGCTCCTGCGCCTCCTTGCCCTCCGGGCCGGTGCGGAAGTGGTCGAGGCCGGTCTCGCCGACGCCCTTGACGTGTTCGAGTGCGGCGAGGCGGTCGATCTCGGCGAGCGCCTCGTCGAGCGCCCCCGCGCCCCCTGGTTGCCGCGCGCCCTGGCGGGACCAGCCGTCGGGGTCTCCGTGGACGATGCGGGGGGCCTCGTTCGGGTGGAGGGCCACGGCCGCGTGGACGCTCTCGAAGGCGGCGGCGGTCTCGGCGGCCCACTGGGAGCCGCGTATGTCGCAGCCGACCTGGACGACGGTCGTGACCCCCACCGACGCGGCCTTGGCGAGCGCCTCCTCCACCGTGCCGGACTGCATGTCGAGGTGGGTGTGGGAGTCCGCGACGGGCACCCGGAGGGGTTCCGGGAGCGGCGGCGCCGCGTTCTTGTCACGCGCGGCGCCGGAACCGCCGGAACCGCCGGAACCGGCGGCGCTGTTGGAGCGGGAGCTGGGGGAGGCCATGCCCCGATCCTACGAAAGGGGCACGCCCTCCCGGCTCGGGGACCGGTCGGCCCCTGGAGCCGTCAAGCGCGTGGAGCGCTCAGCTCGCCTTGCGCTGGAAGGGGTGCAGCAGATCGGAGAGGTGCCAGTGGTGCGGTTCCTTGACCTCCGCGCCGTCCACGCCCCCGGCGCTCTGCGCGCCGTCCACGCCCCCGGCGCTCTGCGCGCCCTCCGCGCCCTCCGCGCCCGGCTCGGGCGCCTCCACCGGACCCGCCTGCGGGGCGTGCGGCCGGGGCTGGTGCGCCGCGTCACGCGCCGAGGAGACCTGCCCCGGCCGCATGATCCGTACGACATGGCTGTCGCAGTTCTGGCACTCGGGCCTGGACAGCGGAGACGGCACCACCTGGCCGCCCGCCACGTACATCACGAACTGGTGGCCCTCGGCGTCCGTGTGGTGCTCTATCTCGTACGACTGCTCCCAGCCGCTGCCGCAACGCATGCAGGCGAAGGAATAAGACTCATGCACGACTGCGGTCGCGCCGCCCCGGAGGCCGGTCTGCCCTGCGATCTCGCTCATGCCAGCTCCTCTTAGCTGCTGGACAAAGGGACCGGTGCGTCCCTTCGTCCAGTAAGACGCTTCGGGAGCCGCGAGCGCATCAGGGCTGTCGACTGTTGGATCCGATTTGGACTTTCCTTGCCATACCCCTCTCCGGAAAGCGTCAGGACTTTGCTTTCCATGACAGCGCTTTGCCGTCCCGTGGGGCGCGCGCTCAGCAGAGATGCGCCCTGCTCAGAGGGGGTGTGGCGCAGTTCACGAAAGCCTCACGGAGCACCCGTGGAAGCGGCGTTCTTCGCGGCCACAACCGCGTCGAAGACCTCCCGTTTGGGCAGTCCGGCCTCGGCGGCGACGGCCGCGATCGCCTCCTTGCGGCGCTCCCCCGCCTCCTCGCGCACGCGCACCCGCCGCACCAGTTCGGCGGCGTCCAGTTCCCCGGGCCCCTTCTCGGGCGCCCCTTCGACGACGACGGTGATCTCACCGCGCACGCCTTCGGCGGCCCACGCGGCCAGCTCGGCGAGCGGACCGCGCCTGACCTCCTCGTACGTCTTGGTCAGCTCCCGGCAGACGGCCGCGCGTCGCTCGGCGCCGAACACCTCGGCCATCGCGGCGAGGGTGTCGTCGAGCCGGTGCGGGGCCTCGAAGTAGACGAGCGTGCGGCGCTCCTCGGCGACCTCGCGCAGGCGCGTCAGCCGCTCGCCCGCCTTCCTCGGCAGGAAGCCCTCGAAGCAGAACCGGTCCACGGGCAGCCCGGACAGCGCCAGCGCGGTGAGCACGGCGGACGGGCCGGGGACGGCCGTGACCCGGATGTCCTTCTCCACCGCGGCCGCGACCAGCCGGTAGCCGGGGTCGGACACGGACGGCATGCCGGCGTCGGTGACGAGCAGGACCCGCGCGCCGTTGACGAGTTCCTCGACCAGCTCGGGCGTACGAGCGCTCTCGTTGCCCTCGAAGTACGACACCACGCGCCCCTTGGGCGTGACGCCCAGCGCCTGCGTCAGCCGCCGCAGCCGACGCGTGTCCTCGGCGGCGACGACGTCCGCCCCCGCGAGTTCCTCGGCGAGCCGGGGCGGCGCGTCCGCGATGTCGCCGATGGGGGTACCTGCCAGGACAAGGGTTCCAGTCACGCCCCCATCCTCCCAGGGCGTGACGCGACCGAAAGCATTCGAGCCCTTACCTTCCATGCACGCGACTCACACAGAACGGTTCCCTACGATGGCGCGGTGACCAGTACCGCGTCCTCCCCGGACACCCGGCAAGGCCAGGCACCCGAAGACCAGCGGCCGTCGTGGCAGCAGCGGCTGCGCCGGTTCGGATACACGGCCGAGCCCAGAAGCGACGTCCGCGAGCGCCTGGTGCCGCCCTACGTCCAGCCGAGTCCGCGGATGTGGCAGATCCTGGGCGTGCCCCGGACGCTCGCGGAGCGGATCGCGCGCTGGTCGGGCTGGGGCGGGCCGCTGCTGGTGACGCTGATGGCGGGCGTGATGCGGTTCTGGCACCTCGGCAGCCCGAATGCGGTGATATTCGACGAGACGTACTACGCGAAGGACTCCTGGGCGCTCGTCCACCGCGGGTTCGAGGTCAACTGGGACAAGAACGTCAACGACCTGATCATCCACTCCCACGGACACGTCACCCTCCCGGCGGACGCGGCCTATGTCGTGCACCCGCCGGTCGGCAAGTACGTGATCGGGCTCGGTGAGCTGATCTTCGGGTTCGACCCGTTCGGCTGGCGGTTCATGACGGCGCTGCTCGGCACGCTGTCGGTGCTGATGCTGTGCCGGATCGGCCGCCGGATCTTCCGCTCGACCTTCCTGGGCTGCCTCGCGGGCGCGCTGATGGCGGTGGACGGACTGCACTACGTGATGAGCCGCACCTCGCTGCTCGACGGGGTCCTGATGTTCTTCGTCCTGGCGGCCTTCGGCTGTCTGGTGATCGACCGGGACAAGGCGCGCGCGAGGCTGGCCGCGGCGCTCCCGGTCGACGCGGACGGCCGGGTGAGGCCCGACGCGGACGTCGCCGCGGCCACCTGGCTGGGCCTGCGCCCCTGGCGCTGGGCGGCGGCCGTGCTGCTGGGGCTCGCGATCGGCACGAAGTGGAACGCGCTGTACATCCTGGCCGCCTTCATCGTGATGACCGTCCTGTGGGACGTCGGCGCGCGCAAGGTGGCGGGCGCGCGCCACCGGCTCTCGGCCGTGTTCGCGGTCGAGTCGGTCGTCTCCTGGGCGGTGATGTGCTCGGTCGCCCTCGGTGTCTACCTCGTCTCCTGGACGGGCTGGATCCTCTCCCCCACCAACGGCTCCGGCGGCTACTTCCGCAACTGGGCCGCCACCGACGGCAAGGGCGGCAACTGGACCTTCCTGCCCGACTGGCTGCGCAGCCTGTGGCACTACGAGCACGAGGTCTACGAGTTCCACGTCAACCTGCACTCGCCGCACACCTACATGTCCAACCCCTGGAGCTGGATCGTCGACGGCCGCCCGGTCTCGTTCTTCTACGAGTCCCCCTCGCCCGGCACCGACGGCTGCCCCGCCGACGCCGGCCAGAAGTGCGCCCGCGAGGTCCTGGCGATCGGTACGCCGCTGCTGTGGTGGGTGGCCTGCTTCGCGATCGTCTACGTCCTGTGGCGCTGGTTGTTCCGCCGCGACTGGCGGGCCGGCGCCATCGCCTGCGGCATCGCGGCCGGTTACCTGCCGTGGTTCATGTACCAGGAGCGGACGATCTTCTTCTTCTACGCCGTCGTCTTCGTGCCGTTCCTGTGCCTCGCGGTCGCGATGCTGCTGGGCGCGATCGTCGGGCCACCGGGGTCGAGCGACACCCGGCGGGTGGCGGGGGCGACCGGCGCGGGCGTACTGGTGCTGCTGATCGCCTGGAACTTCATCTACTTCTGGCCGCTGTACACCGGAACGGCGATCCCGATCGACGACTGGCGTTCACGTATGTGGATCGATACCTGGGTATAGCGGACCTTCCGCGCCCCCGTACGGACAACTAACGGAAACATCCCTCACAGCTCCCCCTCGGGCCACATACAGTGCGAGGACCAACGGGGTGACGGGGAGGGAGCCCTCACATGGGCAAGGGGGTCAAGGCCGCCGTCATAAGCGGCGTGTTCGCCGTGATGGTGGGCGGCGCCGGGTACGGCGCGTACAACGTGGTGTCCGCGCTGAACGGCGACGGGGGTTCGGGCGGCACGTCGGTGAAGACCGGCCCGCCGAGCAAGGACGAGGTCAAGGAGACGTCGGCGAAGTTCTTCGCGGCCTGGTCCAAGGGGGACGGCGCCCGGGCGGCGACATACACGAACGACGCCGTGTCCGCCGAGCCGCTGCTGACGTCCTTCGGCGGCACCGCGCACATCAAGGACGTGAGGATCACCCCGGGCGCGGTGAGCGGGGCGACGGTGCCTTACACGGTCCGGGCCACGGTGTCCTACGACGGGAAGTCCAAGCCGCTGTCGTACAGCAGCCGGCTGACGGTCGTACGCGGAAAGACCACCGGGCGGGCGCTGGTGGACTGGCAGCCCACGGTCGTCCATCCGCAGCTGCGGAAGGGCGACACGCTGGTCACCGGTGAGGCGGAGAACCCGCCGATCGAGGCCGTCGACCGCAACGGCGTCGTCCTGACGAAGGACAAGTACCCGTCCCTGGGGCCGATCCTGGACGAGCTGCGCGCCAAGTACGGCGACCGGGCGGGCGGTACGCCCGGCATCGAGCTGTCGGTCCACCACGCGGCGCAGGGCACGGCCGACACCTCCCTGCTGACGCTCGCCAAGGGCAAGGAGGGCAGGCTGCGCACCACGCTCAGCGCGCGCGTGCAGGCGGCGGCCGAGACCGCGGTGAAGAAGTACCCCGAGTCGTCCGTGGTGGCCGTCGAGCCCAGCACCGGCGAGGTCCTCGCGGTCGCCAACCACCGCGACGACGGCTTCAACGCGGCCTTCCTCGGCAAACTGGCCCCCGGCTCCACGATGAAGATCATCAGCGCGGCCACGCTCATCGACAACGGCATCACCACCATGAACGGCCCGGCGCCCTGTCCGAACGAGGCGGTGTGGCAGAGCCAGACCTTCCACAACCTCGAGAAGATGGCCCCGAACGAGAAGGCCACCCTCGCCGACAGCTTCGCCCGCTCCTGCAACACGGCCTTCGTGAAGTACGCCGACTCGGTGAAGGTCGACTCCCTCACCGACGAGGCGCAGAACCGCTTCGGGCTCGGCCGCGACAACTGGAAGACCGGCATCCCGTCCTTCGACGGCTCGGTCCCGGCCTCCGGCGGCCCGGACACGGCGGCGAACCTGATCGGCCAGGGCCAGGTGCAGATGAGCCCGCTGAACATGGCGTCGGTGACGGCGACCGCGATGACGGGTCGCTTCCGGCAGCCGATCATCGTGTCGCCGGACCTCGACGACCGGGAGATCGCCACCGCCCAGGGCCTGTCCGCGAGTACGGTCGCCCAGCTGCGCGCGATGATGAACCGCACCGCGACCAGCGGCACCGCGGCCGGTGTGATGGCGGGCCTGGGCCCCGACTTCGGCGCGAAGACCGGCTCCGCCGAGGTCGACGGCCAGTCCAGGTCCAACAGCTGGTTCACCGGTTACCGGGGCGACATCGCGGCCGCGGCCATGGCCCAGGACGGCGGTCACGGCATCGACGCGGCCGGCCCGATTGTCGCAGCTGTGCTACGAACCGGAGGCTGAAGTCACCCTCCCAGGACGGGACTCTAGGCTATTGCCGTCGTTGGGATGGATGAGGGCAACGGGGACCCTGGGAATTCGCGAAGGAACGGGAACTGTGGGCAACAGAAGGCGCGTCGCCGAGCGACGGAAGACCAGGCCCGCCGTGGTCGGCGGGATGATCGCCGTGGTGGTCGCCGGCGGCGGCTTCGGCGCCTACGCCCTGTACGGCGGCGGGGCCGCGGCCGACGACCGGCCCGGCGCGGCGTCCTCGCCCGCCGACCACAAGCACGTCAAGACCGGCCCGCTGTCGGCCACCGAGGTCCAGACGACCGCCACGACGTTCCTCACCGGCTGGCAGACCGGCAAGGTGGCCCAGGCGGCCGCCGTCACGAACGACGCCACGGCCGCCACCGCCCTGCTCACCGGCTACACCAAGGACGCCCATGTCACGGGCGTCACCCTCACGCCCGGCACCCGCACCGGCGACAAGGTCCCCTTCTCCGTGAAGGGCACGGTCTCCTACAAGGGCGAGAGCAAGCCGCTCGCTTACACGAGTTCGCTGACGGTCGTACGGAACAAGGAGACCGGCAAGCCGCAGGTCGACTGGCACTCCGCCGTCGTCCACCCCGACCTTCGGGACGGCGACGCCCTGGTCACCGGCGAGTCGGGCACGCCCCCGATCAAGGCCTACGACCGTGACGGCGGCGAACTGACGACGGCCAGGTACCCGTCGCTCGGCCCGGTCCTGGACGGCCTGCGCGAGAAGTACGGCAAGATCGCCGGCGGCCGGGCGGGCGTCGAGCTGGACGTGGTGCGCGGCAAGGCGTCGCAGAAGGCCAAGCTCTCCGACAAGACGCTGCTGACCCTGGCCAAGGGCACGCCCGGCAAGGTGAAGACGACCCTGAGCCCGACCTTCCAGGCGGCGGCCGAGCGGCAGGTCGCCGCGAAGGACCGTTCCTCTGTCGTCGTCCTGCGCCCGTCGACCGGCGAGATCCTGGCCGTGGCGAACCACAACCCCGGCTTCAACGTGGCCTTCCAGGGCTCCCTCGCCCCCGGCTCCACGATGAAGATCATCACCTCGACGATGCTGTTCGAGAAGAAGCTCGTCACACCGAGCGCGGCGCACCCCTGCCCCAAGACGTACAAGCTCGCCGGGTGGACCTTCCACAACGACGACGACTCCGAGATCAAGCAGGGCAGCTTCATGCTGAGCTTCGGCGCCTCCTGCAACAACGCCTTCATCGACTTCGCCCCGAAGCTCTCCAACAGCGACCTGACCCAGGAGGCCCAGCAGGTCTATGGCCTCGGCATGAACAACTGGTCCATCGGCGTGCCGACCTTCGACGGCTCCGTCCCGGTGCAGAGCGGCGCCCAGATGGGTGCCTCGCTGATCGGACAGGGCGGGGTGCGGATGAACCCGCTGAACATGGCCTCGGTGTCGGCGACGGTCGAGTCCGGCGTCTTCCGTCAGCCCTACCTGGTCTCCCCCGACGTGGACAAGCGCACCCTGGCCAAGGCCTCGCGCACCATGTCGGCCCAGACCCAGGGCTGGCTGAAGCAGGTCATGCGCTACACCGCCGGATACGGTACGGCGTCCAAGGCGATGGCCGGGGTCACCGGTGACGTCGGCGCCAAGACGGGCTCGGCGGAGGTCGACGGCCAGAGCAAGCCGAACGGCTGGTTCACCGCCTACCGGGGCGACCTGGTGGCCGCGGGCGTGGTGCAGGCGGGTGGTCACGGCGGTGACACCGCGGGGCCGATCGTGGCGGCGCTGCTGAAGATGGGCTGACCGGACCGCTGCCAGGCGGCCGGTACCGGCTGGTCAGCGCGTCACCGGGGCGGCGGCCATGTACGTCCGCCGCAGAAACCTGAGCAGCGCCTTCGTCTCGAACTGGACCACCGAGACGCCCTGCGCCCCATGGAACTCGACCACGGCCTGCACCCGGCCGCACGGCCAGACACGGACCTCTCCACTGCCGGCCGGGGCGCGCAGGCCCTGTTCGAGGAGCGAGCGCGAGAAGGTCCACTCGTGCGCCCCGGGCAGGCCGACCCTCACCGAACGCGGGTCGGCCTCGGGGTCGTAGCGCAGGACGACGGGGATCGCCTCGTCGTCGGGTATCGCGGCATCCGTGACGATGTGGGCTCGGGCGTGCTGTTCGACTACAGACATCGTGACGGCCCTCTCACGCTGCGTGACCTGTGCGGAAGCTGTGCGTCCACCCCTCTCCAATGTCGCACATTTTCCGGACCGCGCCCCTTGACACGGAGCCCGTCCGGCGCAGTCCGCTCGTTTCTAGTTCTTGCGAAAGGTTCGCAGACATGACTGAGGACGCCGCCACAGACACCCGTCCGACGAAGATCATGTTCGTCGCCGAGGCCACCGCGCACGGCGGCCGGGACGGCTATGTCACCAGCCAGGACGGCCAGATCGACCTGCGAGTGGCGATGCCCCCGCAACTCGGCGGCGACGGCAACGGCACCAACCCCGAGCAGCTGTTCGCGGCCGGCTACAGCTCCTGCTTCCACAACGCCCTGATCCTCGTGGGCAACCGCGAGGGCTACGACCTGACCGGCTCCACCGTCGCCGCGAAGGTCGGAATCGGCCCCAACAAGCACCGCGGCTACGGTCTCGCGGTCGCCCTCAGCGTCTCGCTCCCGGTCCTCGACGCGGGCATCGCGGCAAAGCTGGTGGACGCGGCCCACGAAGTCTGCCCGTACTCCAACGCCACCCGCGGGAACATCGACGTGGCGATTCTGCTTGGGTGAGTGGGGAGTGTCCGCAGGCATTCCCCGGGACTCGCGGGCAGGAGGAGCACGGGCGTGGACGTGAACGGTGCGGTCGCCGAGGGCTTCGAGCCGGTCAGGGAAGCGTTCGTACGGAACTTCACCGCGCTCGGGGACCGGGGCGCGGCGGTCGCCGTGTACCGGGACGGGCACAAGGTCGTCGACCTGTGGGGCGGCACCAAGGACGTCGACGGCACCGAGCCCTGGCAACGCGGCACCGCGCAGATCGTGCGCTCGGCCACCAAGGGCGTCACAGCCGCCGCACTCCTGCTGCTGCACCAGCGTGGAGAGCTGGACCTGGAAGCGCCCGTCGGCGAGTACTGGCCGCAGTTCAAGGCGGCCGGCAAGGAGCGGACGCGGGTGTGGCACCTGCTCGCGCACCGGACCGGCGTACCCGTGCTGGACACCCCGCTGACCCCGGCGCAGGCCGTCGACCCCGTACTCGGCGCCGAGGCGGTCGCCGCGCAGGCGCCGGTGTGGGAGCCGGGGGCGGAGCACGGGTACCACGCGCAGACGTACAACTGGCTGACCGGCGAGCTGGTGCGGCGGGTCACCGGGCGCGGGACCGGGGAGTGGATCGCGCAGGAGATCGCGAGCCCGGTCGGGGCGGACTTCTGGCTCGGGCTGCCGTACGCGGAACAGGCGCGCGTCGGCCGGGTCGCACAGCTGGACGACGCGCCGGTGAACCCGCACGGCCTGCGCACCCGCCCCAAGCGCGCCGTCTCCGAGGCCTACGCCGACCCCGCCTCCCTCACCCGCCGCGCCTTCGCCGCGATCACCCCGCTCCCCGACGAGAACGACCCGGCGTACCGCGCCGCCGCCCTCCCCGGCTCCAACGGCATCGCGACGGCGGACGGACTGGCCCGTTTCTACGCGTCCCTCGTCCGCGAAGTGGACGGCGGGACCCGTCTGTTCACGCCGGAGACCGTCGAGCTGGCCCGCGCCGAGCGGAGCGCCGGGCCGGACCGTGTGCTGGTGGCGCACACCCGGTTCGGCCTCGGCTACATGCTGCACGGTGAGGCCTCGCCGTTCCTCGCCCCCACCTCCTTCGGCCACCCCGGCCGCGGCGGCGCCCTCGGCTTCGCCGATCCCGAAACGGGCATCGCCTTCGGCTATGTGACCAACGGCTTCAGGAAGACCGTGACGGCGGACCCACGGGCGCAGGCGTTGGTGCGGGCGGTGCGGGGGGTTGTGGGGGTGTAGGTCAGTGCTATGTCACATAGCATCGCCGGTGGTGTGCCCCATAGCGCCAGGTCAGTGGTATGTGACATAACACTGCGCACTACACGTTAATCGGATGCGACGTCCGCCCGGACGCCGAGTCGATCTCCCCATGCGCCTTGGTCAGCAGTTGCATCGCGATCTCGTTGAGGGCCCGCGCGCCCGCGATCTCCTCGCCGACCCTCGGCTGATTGGAGTCCGTGTGGTGCCGGGCCGCGTGGCCGTGTGCCCGTACCTCGGTGCCGTCGGGCAGCCGGACCAGCGCGACCGCTTCCGTGTGCTGCTCGTCCTCCCGGAACTCCAGCTCGATGTGCCATCCCACAGTGGTGTGCATCATGACGATCACCTCCGGAACACCTGCTTCCAGGGTGCTCCTCGGCGGGCGTACGCACCACCGACGGGACGGACGACGGCTATCGGCCCTCGTCGCGGCCGTACTTCAGGCAGGCGACGAGACCGACGATGT
>Ga0182007_10001266_pt1 | contig 13725 bp, 12 predicted proteins | sample Sormic07211113_1_FD_123023 | JGI IMG/M metagenome (GOLD analysis project Ga0182007, IMG submission 123023) | Rhizosphere microbial communities from Sorghum bicolor, Mead, Nebraska, USA - 072115-113_1 MetaG | ecosystem: Host-associated > Plants > Roots > Rhizosphere | place: USA: Nebraska... | reverse complement strand
TGATTTGTTCATTTTTTGTCACCTGGATTGGTTTACCGGTCATCTATCTTTTCCTGACAAAAAATGCTTTGCGCAATTCATCAGAAATAACGGTTAAAGCCCATTCTATAAAAAAGCAACAATGGCTAGCCTTTTACATTCATAGACCATACATCAGCATCATTTGCATACTCTTGCTCATCGCATCCATCGTATTGGTTTTACCCCATCTGGAAACAGGATTTCTACCGGAAATGGACGAAGGCAGTATTGTGCTGGATTATAAGACTCCTCCAGGAACCGCTCTGGAAGAAACAGACAGGATTCTTAAAGTATTTGAAAAAGACCTGGTTAAAATTCCCGAAGTATTGGCTTATTCGAGAAGAACGGGAACTCAAATGGGCTTTTTTATTACAGAACCTCATACCGGCGATTACTTGATACAGTTGAAACCAGGAAGAAATAAAAGCACAAGTGAAGTGATCAATGAGATCAGGAATAAGATAGAAAGTACAGCGCCTATGCTCACTGTTGATTTTGGGCAGGTAATAGGGGATATGCTTGGCGACCTGATGAGTTCAACGCAACCGATAGAGGTAAAGATATTTGGAAACGAACAAGGAAAACTTCAGGCTTTATCACGAGAAGTCGCCGCTATTATCGGGCAGGTAAAAGGTACTGCAGATGTGTCAAATGGCATCATATTATCTGGCCCCACTATATATGTCCAGCCAAACTACGTTACTTTAGCGCAATTTGGAATTACGCCAGCCAGTTTCCAGATTCAGGTGCAAACCGCATTGCAGGGCACAGTTATTGGAAATGTATATGATCAGCAACAGTTGTCTCCCGTCCGGATGATTTATCCTGGCAGTAAAAATTTCCTGATAGCAAACCTGGATCAATTAAAAATATTTTTACCTCAAGGTCAGTCTGTCCCTATCCGGAGATTAGCAACCGTAGAGATTAAGCCTGGAAACGCAGCGGTCGAGCGGGAAAACCTGCAGGCAATAGGTGTTATTACGGCAAGGCTTGATAACAGAGACCTGGGAAGCACCATGAATGATATCCAAAAAGAAGTGACTAAAAATATAGCATTGCCATCAGGTTACCATATTGAATATGGAGGTGCCTATGCAGAACAGCAACAATCTTTTAAAGAATTGCTTACGATCTTGATTTTATCAAGTTTATTGGTGTTTTGTGTTATACTTTTTCTCTTTAAAGATTTTAAGATCGCATTTCTGATTCTGGTTATTGCCGTATTGGGCATTGCTGGCAGTTACCTTGCTTTATTTTTTACGCATACACCATTAAATGTAGGTAGTTATACCGGACTCATCATGATTGTGGGTATAATTGGTGAAAATGCAATATTTACCTTTTTACAATTTAAGAAAACATTACAACAGCTTAGCGTTGACGAGGCTATTACCTACGCTATATCTACACGTTTACGACCTAAATTGATGACTGCATTAGGCGCTATCATCGCCTTGTTCCCATTGGCACTTGGAATTGGTGCGGGTTCACAATTGCATCAGCCATTGGCTATAGCGGTAATCGGTGGTTTTATTGTCGCTTTACCATTATTGTTAATTGTATTGCCCAGCATGATCAGGAAGCTTTATCACTAAAACGATGCATTCATGCAGTTAATTCAATGCCTATTGAAATATCAGGATAATTGTTCCTCCGATGATCATTAACACAGCTATTGTTGTTTTTAGGGTAAGCGGCTCCCCCAGGAAAATTACCGACAGCAAAATGGCAATCGCCACACTTGCTTTATCCACAGGGGCGACCTGCGAAACTTTACCTAACTGAAGGGCTTTAAAATAAAAAACCCAGGAAAGCCCTGTTGCCAGGCCCGAGAGGATGAGGAATATCCAATTTTGTTTAGTTAATCCTGAGAAACCCTGGTGATTATTTCTGAAAAACACAATGGCCCAGGCAAGGATTAAAATCACAACGGTCCTGATGGCGGTTGCCAGGTTCGAGTCTATTCCCTTAATTCCAACTTTAGCCAGTACTGCAGTAAGTCCCGCAAAGAAGGCTGAAAGTAAAGCGTAAATCCACCACATAAAAGACGATCTCCATTAAGTTCAATAAATATAAGTAAATGAGACCAGATCCGTTCCTCTTTAATCCTTATTCTCCAAAGGCAAGGTAAACCAGAATCTACTTCCCTTTCCCAATTCGCTGTCTGCACCAATTTCACCCTGGTGTTTCTTGATGATTTCGCCACAAATGTAAAGCCCAAGGCCAAGACCTGTATAATGGCTTCCACTGCTGTCTACCCGGTAATAACGGTCAAAAATGAAAGGTAGTTTTTCAGAAAGAATACCCGGACCTTCATCAATAACCGATACTTTGGCCATCTCATCAACCTGTTCTATATGGATTAATATTTCTGATTTGGCGGCGTATTTAATGGCATTATTTACAAAGTTAATCACGACCTGTCCAATCCGGATGGGGTCTGCATAAGCTTTAAGTTTTTTGTCGCCTTCTATCCTGATGTTTATTTTGCTTTCGGCTGCTATATTATGGCAGCATTCTTCAATCATCTCCGCCAGCACAAACTCCTGGGAACTGATATGTAGTTGTCCCTCATTAGCCATGCTCGCATTTAACAGGTCCTCGATAAGGGTATTCACCTTATCCAGACTTTTGTTGGCCTGTTCAATAAGTTTAGGGAACATCGTGGAAGCAGGTTTGTTTTTTATTCTGTCTAATAGTTGTAAGGAAGCCTTTAAAGTGGTGATGGGCGTTTTTAGTTCATGGCTGGCTATACTAATAAAATCATCTTTCTGCTGCTGTAATATCCTGAGCTGCTGGATGTCAGTGGCCGTGCCTACCCAAAGTTGCATTTCTCCCTGCTCATCCATGATTGGCATTAAGCGGATCAGGTGCCAACGGTAAAGTCCGTCTGCACGTTTTGCGCGGATTTGAAATTCGCCACCGCTGCCGGCTTTAACGATCAATCGAAGCTGATAATAACTTAACCTCAGGTCTTCAGGATGGATCACCTGGTTATAACCCAGCAATTTGGTTTGCTGGTCGTCCAATCCGGTATAATCATACCATCGCTGGTTATAGAAAACAACTTCACCTTGGACGTTATTTGTCCATGCAATCTGGGGGATGGTTTCCATCATGTTGCGAAACCTGCTTTCACTTTCTGCCAGCGCTTTTGTACGCTTAACTACCCTGACTTCCAATTCCTGGTTAAGGTCTGAAAGTTCCCTGTTGATCAGCTTCACTTTTTCTTCTTCACAGATCAGCAATTTATTAGCCCTGCGCAGTTCGATCTCCTGGTTTTCTTTTTCTTTCCTTTTTTCCGTATCATTCAGGGCCCTGGTGATTTTGGTGGATAGTGTAAATAATTTATCCTTAGAAACATAATCCGTTACCCCTTCCTTAATCAGCTCAACGGCATTTTCTTCTCCAATAGTGCCTGAAACAATAATAAATGGAATATGTGGATTTTCGTTTTGTTTAATGCGAAAAGCGGTGACGGCGTCAAATGCAGGTAAAGCGTAATCTGATAATATTAAATCAGGATGGAAATTTTGAATGGCCTTCTCATATTCAATACGTGTCTGGACAATTTGGGAGTTAAAAGTCAATCCTGATTTCCTTAATTCCCGGCAAAGCAGGTCTGCGTCGTCTTCGTTGTCTTCTAGAATCAGTATATTAAGATCTGTTGCCATTATTTTAGAAAGTGTATCCATCTTCAAAACCTGGGATATCATATCACACTATTTGAAGATGGTTATAAATTGCAATGTGATTAATGTTGAGGTTGATTTAATTTTATCCAAAATAACCCAATCTCTTTGATCGCTTTAAAAAAGTTGTCGCTGTCTACAGGCTTTACGATATAGCTGTTTGCGCCAAGCGCAAAACACTTTTCTATATCAGGGCTTTCATTTGATGAGGTAAGCATCACCACAGGGATCGATTTCAGTTGCGGATCTGACTTCACTCTCTCCAGTACCTGTATCCCCGATATTTTAGGCATTTTTAAATCCAGTAAAATAAGCTTTGGATATTCTGTAATATTCCTTGAAGCATAAGTCCCTTTACAAAAAATGAAATCCAGGGCTTCTGCCCCGTCAATGACATGATGAAGTTTGTTGGTAAGACCACTTTTCGTAAGCGCCCTCATGGTGAGTAAAGCATCATCCGTACTATCTTCTACTAATAATATCTCAACGTGATCGTAGTTCATGTGTTTTTAATTTAAGGTTGTTTTTGGCAGACTGAAATAAAAGCAGGTGCCTTCGTTTAACACAGATTCTGCCCATACTGTGCCTTTATGCCGGTGAACTATCTTTTGTACGATTGCTAAGCCAATACCAGTACCATCAAATTCTTCCTGGGAATGTAGCCGTTGAAAAACACCGAAAAGCTTGTCATAATATTGCATATCGAATCCTGCTCCGGCATCTTTTACATAATATACAATAAGATCGTCTTGTTCGTAAGCGCCGATTTCAACAGTTGTTTTTATTTTATTCCTGGAGTATTTTAAGGCATTAGAAATTAGGTTGATCCATACTTGTTTAATTAAAGATTTATCACCTTGTGCAGGTGGAAGAGCTTTTACATCAAATTCAGGTATGTTTTCTCCAACATCAAACAATAATTCATCCCTGACCAATGTAATCAGCTCATTCATGTCAATAGCTGAAACCGTTACCTGCTTTCTCCCCAATTTGGAAAAAGCCAGCAGGTCATCAATCAATTCACCCATTTTTTTAGAATTCCGAATAATGGTTTGAAGAACCTTGACACCACCGGCATCGAATTTATCAGCATAATCTTCCTGAAGTATTTTGGTATAGCCATTGATGGCCCTGATCGGTGCGCGTAAATCATGGGATACCGAATAGGAAAAGGATCCAAGTTCTTTGTTCACCGCTTCTAATTGTGCGGTGCGTTCAATTACTTTTTGCTCTAATTCGTCGTTTAATTTGCGGATATCGTCTTCTGCTTGTTTAAGTTCCCTATTGGCAATAATAAGCTCTTCAGCTCTTTTTTCTTTTTCTTTGTTTTGAAAAGCCAGTTCTATATTAGCTATAACCAGTTCTGCAGCACGGTTTTCTTTTTCTTCGTTTTGAAAAATCAGTTCCTTGTTGGCTATAATGAGTTCTGCAGCCCGGTTTTCTTTCTCCTGGTGTTGAAAAGCCAGTTCTTTATAAGCAATGACTAATTCATCCGAATCGTTTTTTTTCATATCCCTTGATTGAAGGTGTGTTTTTAAAATAGAAGTGGATAATTAATGCAGCAATGATTGCTTTCTTTTGGTGAGTTTATAAATCTACCATAATTATCCGGATTCTATCGAAAAACTGTAACAACTTCTTACAATCAAAGTTGTTTATAGGTGATAATTTTTCGGGTATAGATTTCACTCACGATGATATCACCGCTTTTATTTACAGCAAGTCCTGTGATTATACCTAACTGGCCTTTGCCAATTTGTTCCCTCACTTCACCATTTTCATCTGTTTTCATGATAAAACCGTCACAGGCGATGTATAAATAATCACCATGGGCTTTTATTGCATTGCCAATGGAGCCTGAGTCCCATGATTTTATAAAATTACCATTCAGATCGTATACCCTTATAATGCCATTACGTGGTGAGGTAACAAATACTTTGTTCTTAAAAATACAAATCCCAAATGGATAAGGCCCATCGTTTTGATTTGGCGTACGAACAGTCGCAACCCATTTCAACAGAAAGTTCCCGTTTTGATCAAACTTTTTGATGGAATTGTTTATTCCATCCACAACATAAATGTGCTGTTCATCGTCTACCGCGATTTCTTCGATATTACCAAACTGGCTGTTTCCGGTGCCATAGCTTCCCCATCCCTTGATCACTTCCTTGTTTTGATTTCTAATTTCTATATAAGGACCACTTTGGGTACGGGTCACAACTGAATTGCCATTGGCAAGAAATGCCATTCCTCTTGCTCCAGTGCCACCCTCAAAAAATATTTCTTTAAAAACACCGTTTTTGTCGAATTTATGCACCCGGTTTTGATATACATCAGTTACATAAATATTTTCTTCTGTATCAACTTGTAGATGCAACCCTAAACCAATTAATCCGGGTGCTGTACCTTCATATCCAAAGGAATGGGATCTACTGTAATTTTGCCCTGAGGTGTATCCATAATCTACGTCGCTGAAACGACTATATTGTGAGGCACTATTTCGTACCATTACTTTATAATACGCTTTTGTAAAGGCTTTGTGGGCAGAAAGATCAGTATATATCGTATCCGCGGTTTCAGCCAGTAAGGCATAGTTTTTAGTAGTCTCGTTAAATTTATATAACTGGTAAAGTTTTGCGTTTGGCATGGGTGTCCATGAAATACTGATGCGATTTCCAAAGCTACCTTTGGAAGCCATCAGGTGAACAGGCCGATCTACTTCGTCAGTCCTGATGGTATCATAAACTTTGATGGTATCTGTAACAGTTTCTTTTTCAATGTCACTTGATTTGTCGCAGGAAGAGAGCAGCAATAAAATAACTGCTGGAATAAAAAGGCAAGAGCGTGTTTTCATTAATGGCAATTTCTCAATGTTTTTGTAAATGTAATAAAGTTTTATGAAATGTATTTGTAATAAAGCAGTATCATGTATCAAAACCAAGGGACTTTAAACGATTTTTGTAAATTGCAGCATTAGATTTTAATTATTGATGTAATGAATACAAGGCTGATTCCGATATTGTTGTTGATGTTGACCATTCTTTTGCAAAGCTGCGGACTAAACGAGCGTGAAAAAAAGCTGAAGTCCCGGCTAAAGGAAACTACCCGGAAAGAACAGCAGTTATTGGCATGGGAGCAGCGTTTGAAGATGAAAGAAGATAGCTTGGAACAAACAAAACAATTTCTGGATAGCAGCAAGAAAGGTATCGATACCATATCCACTTACGATCCTGCAATTGTTGGCAAATGGAATGTAAAAATGAGTTGTATTGAAACTTCATGTAGCGGATCAGCCATAGGAGATACCAAAACAGAACTATGGGCAATCAGTTATAAGCAAAATACCGTGGTCGTTAATGCCTATTCAGGAACGGTATTGACCAGGGTCTACATTGGTACCTACAAAAATAAAGTGTTGCAAATCCTTGATGAGAAACCAAATGCCGGTGCGCTGATCATTGCAAATCTAAACTTTTCCAATGAGGACAGGATGGATGGAACAAGGGAAGTTATCCAGAATGAGGAGTGCAGAATAGTTTATGCATTGAATGCCAGAAAAGTAAAATAACCGCGCTTAAATGCTTATGATCTTATTATCGTCCATAGATTTTTCTTTACCCTTACAGAACCCTGTGATTATTTTTTCATTGGTTCTGTTTATTATTTTATTTGCACCAATTATTTTTAACAAAATAAAAGTTCCTCATATCATCGGTTTAATTATAGCCGGGGTTATTGTGGGGCCTTATGGTTTAAACCTGCTGAAAAGAGACAGTAGTATTGTATTGTTTGGTACCGTAGGTTTGTTGTACATCATGTTTCTTGCCGGGTTGGAAATTGACCTGGCAGAATTTAAAAAGAACCGGAAACGCATCATCGTATTTGGTTTACTCACCTTTTTATTTCCGTTGGTATTTGGTACACTGGCAAGTTATTTTGTGCTTGGTTTTGGTTTCTTATCCTCCTTGTTATTGGCGAGTATGTTCTCTACCCATACTTTGGTATCCTATCCAATTGCCAGTAAATATGGGGTAACCCAAAACAGGGCGATAAGTATGACTGTCGGTGGCACAATGATCACAGACATTCTTGCGCTGCTCATCCTGGCGGGAATCGCTGGAATGACCAAAGAAGATGTTTCTTCCGCTTTCTGGCTGCAGTTGGGCTTGTCCACAGGGATTTTTGTTGCCATTGTTTTTGCCGTGTTTCCGATCATCATCAGGTGGTTCTTTAAACATTTTGAAGACAGTATTTCACAATATATATTTGTGCTGGCGATGGTTTTTCTTGCTTCATTTCTCGCTGAGGCTGCAGGAATTGAAGCCATCATTGGTGCCTTTTTTTCGGGGCTGGTACTCAACAAATTCGTGCCAAATACTTCTCCATTAATGAACAGAATAGACTTTGTGGGTAATGCCCTGTTTATTCCTTTTTTCCTGCTTTCAGTGGGGATGCTGGTCGATGTATCCGTGTTGGTAAAGGGCTGGGCGGCATTGAAAGTTGCCGGCGTGATCCTTTCTGTAGCCCTCATCACCAAATATATGGCTGCCTGGCTTACCCAGAGAATATTTAAGTTAAGTGCGACGGAGGGAAAGATGATTTTTGGATTAAGTTCATCCCATGCCGCTGCTACATTGGCGATTATTTTGGTAGGCTATAACATCATTACCGGGGAGACGGCTTCAGGAGAGCCAATCAGGCTTTTGAATGAAGATGTGCTCAACGGTACCATTCTATTGATACTGGTGAGCTGCGGGGTGAGTTCTTTTGTGGTAGAGGATGCTTCAAAAAGAATGGCATTGGATCAGGATCAGGAAGGGGCTAGCGGCAGCAGCGATCAGTTTAATGAAAAGATCCTGGTATCATTGGCTTATCCGGACATGGTGACGCAGCTTGTTGATTTTGGCATCATGCTGAAGCAAAAAAAAGACATCACTTCCATTTACGGGCTCAACATTATTGATGATGAAAATGAGGCGAGTAATGCGGTCAATTCAAAGAAAATCCTCGAAAAGGCCCTTACCCATGCTGCTGCATCAGAAAATAACGTCATTCCAATCACCCGGTATGATTCAAGTATCAGTAATGGCATCGTTTACACCATCAAGGAACACAACGTGAGTGATGTCGTGATCGGACTGCACAACCAGGCTGATCAACATACCTTTCTTGGAACTAAAGCGGAGAGCATTATCAAAAGGGTATATGAAACAATTTATATTTATAAGCCCACACAGCCGCTTAACACTTTTAAAAGAATTGTTGTGGCTGTACCCCCTAAAGCAGAAACTGAACCTGGCTTTTTACATTGGTTGAGAAAACTGATGATGATTGCTAAAGAAGCGGGTATACCATTAAATTTCTATGCTACAGACTATACCAACCGTTTAATCAAGCGGATTGTGGAGCGTTCTCCGGAAGTCATCAACGTTAATTTCAATGAATTCCACAATTGGGATGATTTCCTTATTTTCACCAGGGAATTAAAACCCGATGACCTCTTTATCATCATTTCTTCACGTAAAGGGTATAGCTCCTATGTGCATCAGTTTAATAAACTTCCTTACTACCTATCTCATTATTTTCTAAAACAAAGCTTGATCTTGTTATATCCTAAACAACTGGAATCGGGGATCAATATGGGGGATGTAGAGCAGTCTAACAGCGAGTTGATTGAAACCATATCTGATCAGATTGATGCTATTGGAAAAGCTGGGAAATATGTTAAAGGCCTCTTCAAAAACAAATAGTTTTGTTCATAAGTGGGAGGGATGTAGCTTAAACAGATTTGGTAATGTCAAAAAATAGATAGATTTTTAGTCATACCTATACAATAAAAATCAAACCATATACTGATGAAACCATCATAAGCTTACAGCTTAGAAAAAGCAATGAATATGCTTATGATAGCTTCATCACCATTGAAAAACAAATTATAAATTGATGAAAAAAGTAACGGGCCTTGGCGGTGTATTTTTTAAATGCGACAATCCAAAAGGGATGAACGAATGGTATGCCAAACACCTTGGATTGCCTATTGGTGATTACGGTGCAACTTTTGAGTGGCGGCAGGCAAATGATCCGTCGAAAAAAGGAACCACAGCCTGGTCCACCTTTCCGCAAAACACTAAATATTTCAATCCCTCAGCCAAGCCGTTTATGATTAATTACCGGGTGGATAATATCGTTGCGTTGGTAGATGAACTAAAAACAAATAATGTGACCATCATTGATGAGATTGCCGAATTTGAGTATGGTAAATTTGTACATGTACTCGATCCGGAAGGGAACATTATTGAGCTTTGGGAACCCATTGACGATGCTTTATGACAACAGCGAATTTTCATTCAGCTGTAAAAACACCCTGAAAATTGAACCCTTTCCAGGTTCACTCTCTACGGTAATTTTTCCACCTGCTGATTTTAGGATTTCACTCACCAGGTAAAGCCCTACACCATTTCCTTCCACCGGGTTTTTTACACGATGGTATTTTTTAAATATAGAAACCTGGTTTTCGGAGTCAATACCTATCCCGTTGTCAGAAATACTAATGACCAAATAACCAGGTTCAGTATAGGATTTAATGTGTACTTCTGGTATGCGTTGTGGAGAACTGTACTTGAGTGCATTATTGACCAGGTTATAAATGATACTGCGCAGCTTACGCCTGGCAAAGGTGATTTCTGAAGGCCCGATCTCTGCTTTAATTATGGCCTTGGACGCCTGGATTTGCGAGGCTAGGGTAAGCCTGACATCTTCCAGGATATTTTCTAAATCCAGCATTTCCTCTACTGCCTCATAGCGGTATTCATGCCAACGCGACTGAACCAGCTCATGGATAATTTGTTTCATTTTGTTGAGGCTGTTTTCAACATTTTGCATCAGGGCGGGAAATCTTTCCATTCCTTTCTCCGGCACCTTTTTGAGTAGTTCAACGGTGAGACCCAAAGCCGTAAGTGGGTTTTTGACGTCATGGGCAATGGTATCCAACAGCAGCTCATGCTCTGCTATCAGCTTTTCCTGTTCTTTAAGGTCTTTAATCCTGGTGTTGATGTCTACAAAAGTGATGATGACCCCGTTGGCCTTGTTTTCCTTGCGGACCAGGTAAGGAAGAATATTCATTTGGTACCAGTTCATGTCTGTCGTCTGTATCTCTTTTTCCAAAATCTCTCCGGTATCCATTACCTGTTGTATGTTCTCGATGATCGTTGGAAAACGAAAATTATCAGCGACTTTCACTAATGGTTGCCCGATATGCTCCCTTTTAAGCTTAAACTGCTTCATCGCAGGTGGCGTAAATTTACGAAGCACCAGTTGCGCGTCCACAAAAAGTTGAGGAATAATGGTATTTCGAAAATAATTTTCGAGTTCTTCATTGAGTTCGATCAGTGTACTGATCTGTTCATTTTTGTTTTGCATAGCCGGGTGGTAAGACTGTCACACCTAATAGGTCGGCAAGTTAAGTATAAATGCATTAAAATGCACTGGCATGTGCGCTGTGGTTTGGCTAAATGTGAATTGGAAAAAACAAATTGCTAAATCTGTTGATTATCTGTTTACTTTATTGAATTTCCTAATTCTGCCCCGTATGCAAGCATTAAAAACGATATATCAACATCCCTTATTAACCACGAAGGAACTTCAAACGATTTTTGAGGCCCATCAAAAGTATACTTTTAATAAGGGTGATTTCATACTTAAAAGCGGGCAGGTGGCCAATGCCTATTTCTGTGTGGAAAACGGGTTAATTCGTTCCTTTGTTTATGACTATCAAGGTCATGATATCACGACGGGATTTATAGGTGAAAATGATATTGCCATTGATATGGTATCTTTATTTCAAAGAGTTCCTACGGTTGAGTATTTCCAGGCATTAACAGCTTGTGAGTGTTATGCCATTGACCTGGAGTCTTTCCAGGTTTTGTATCATTCCATCAAAGGGCTGAACGAGTGGGGGCGATCCTGGATGGCCGAAAGTTTATTTGAACTGAAACAGCGCACCATTTCCATGATTACTGATTCTGCAAGCGAACGTTACAAAAGGCTGCAACATCAGCATCCTCAAATATTACAACAAGCTCCGTTAAAATTTATAGCCAGTTATTTAGGTATCACAGATACTTCGCTTAGCCGGATCAGAAAAGAGCTTGTAAAAGAAATCTAACCATTATTTCTTGCCCTATGGCAAGAAGATTTTAAGGAGTTTGCCTTAATTTAGATCTCATCATTCTAGTAGAAAAGTCATGGAAATACACGAAATTATGGTTTTGCTATTTCATGTAATTTGGAAGTTAGTGAAATCGGGTTTGGTAGTTGATGGTAGCGTTGAATTACGCAACCCCGAAAGTTTAATTGCTGGTTTGGGTGTTGTGCTTTTGGCAGGTACTTTTTTATATGCTGTTCCTAAAACACTTTTTATTGGCTCGCTATTGCTCGTATTCATTTTTATTTTAGATGGTGCAATTGCTGCAAATATCCATCTAAAAAACCTTAATTTAGGTACGCCGTATTCTCGAATTAGCTGTGGATATGCTAACAGGGTACTTAAAAAACCTGAAACAACACAAACCAATAACTTATATCAAATTAAATATCAATTCATTTTAAAATTCAAAAACTAACGTTATGAAACTCAATCCCTATCTTAATTTTGACGGAAATGCCGAAGAAGCTTTTCGTTTGTACCAATCTGTTTTTGGTGGTGAATTATTTATACAGAAAATGGGTGCCGCCCCTGGTACCGAAAACATGTCTGAACAAGAAAAGAACCTGGTGATGCATGTTTCCTTACCTATCGGTGATGGCCAGGCTTTGATGGCTTCAGATTGTGTACCTTCTCAAGGACATGTTTTAAAAGTAGGTAATAACAATTACATATCACTATCTCCAGATAGCAGGGAGGAAGCAGATCGGATTTTTAATGCCCTTTCTGAAGGGGGTAAGGTGGAGATGCCAATGGAAGATATGTTCTGGGGAGATTATTTTGGCTCTTTCAAAGACAAGTTCGGTGTATCCTGGATGATTAATTTCAATAATAATTCAGTTGATCAACAATCTTCAGATCAGAGCACTGCTGCCACTTCCATCCACTAACCATCACCAGTTCAGGGAGGGTGGTTTTACAGCTGGCCTAGGGAACCTTGATGAATTACTGGCGAAAGATTAAATTAAATGGGCCGTATCAGCTGAAAGCATGGTGCAGCCCATTATTATATATTCCTTATCTATTTTTAAATTCTTAATTTCATGACTGTTCCATGAAGCCCTGACAATCTCACTTCAACATACCCATAACAATCACTTCCCTGAATTTTTCTGCTAATGCAGTCGTTATTTTACCGGCAATACCCTCACCAATGATTTGTCCGTCGATTGCTGTAACCGGTAAGATATTTTTTGTAGAACTGGTGATAAATGCTTCTTTGCATTGACGTAAATCCTCCAGGCTGATATCTTTTTCAATCATGCTGTATCCGCTATCGGTCATATTCAATAACTGTTTTCGCACCACACCTTTCAGAATACCGTGAGCGGTAGTGATGACTTCATGATCATGGGTTACGATGAAGAAATTTGCTCTGGGGCATTCCTTTACGATTCCGTTAAAATGATATAGCACGTCATCTGCACCTTGTTGCTTCACAAGGGGTTGTAACCGGATGGCCATCAGGTAATCCAAAGTTTTAATAGAAGCAAGCTGGCGCTGGTGCTCATGGGTAATCAACTTGATCCCTTTTGAATTGAAGTCGGGGTTTTTGAATGCCGATTGGGTGATGATCATATTAGGTTCTGCCAATGTATAACCATCAGGTGAATAACCACCAGTTAAAGTGATGCGGATGCCTGAATCAGGCAGGTTGTTTTTTTCCATCAGGGCATACAGCAAGGCTTTAAGTTCCGCTCTGCTTTTATGGACAGGGAGCTGCATTTCAGCTGCTGAATTATAAAAACGATCCAGGTGATCATCGAGGAACATCAGCTGACCATCAATCGCTTTAAAGAAATCAAAAAT